>Ga0115000_10000260_pt1 | contig 48681 bp, 42 predicted proteins | sample ArcticOcean_MG_C_6_FD_89690 | JGI IMG/M metagenome (GOLD analysis project Ga0115000, IMG submission 89690) | Marine microbial communities from western Arctic Ocean - ArcticOcean_MG_CB8_128 | ecosystem: Environmental > Aquatic > Marine > Oceanic | place: Arctic Ocean: Canada Basin | collected...
AGCACAACTTTGTTGACATCGGAAAGACTGACGTCGCCGCGGTCGATGAGGTCTTCAAGGCGACCCGGGCAGGCCACAAGAATGTCGACGCCACGTCGGAGGTCCTTTAGCTGCGGGCCGTAGCCAACGCCGCCATAGACCACGCTGACGCGAACTCGACCAGCGAATGTGCGGAGTTCTTTACTGATTTGATCAGCTAATTCTCGGGTGGGGGCCAAGATAAGGGCTTTGGGAGCCTTGGGGTGGGCAACGTCGACGCTGGCAACCAAGGGGATGCCGAAGGCGAGCGTTTTACCTGAGCCGGTTGGGGCTCGCCCGAGGACGTCGCGCCCGTCGAGGGAGTCTTTGATAGTGGCGACTTGAATTTCGAATGGTTCGGTGATGTCGCGTGCTGCGAGTGCATCAACGATGTCGGAGGGGACGCCAAGGGAGGCGAAGGTGGTGGTCATGGTGGGTTTCCTAGCGCGCGTTGCGCGCGGTGTTTTAGGGGGAGAGATCTCACATTTCGGTGAGAAAGGGTTTGGATTCTTGTGGGGATGGTTCGCATCAGCCGAAGAATCTAAAGCCAGTCTGCAAACCCACCATTCGGAAAACCCGAACGGAGCAGAATTTAGTGTAGCGGGGGAGTGGCCGCGGACAACGGACTATGCCTACCGTCACCCCCCACCACCACTTCTCGTTCTCGGTGTGTCAGAGATGCGCAGCGCATCTCTGACACACCGAGAACGAGCTACCACGTGATTTTTTGGCAGCCTTCGTGGGTATCGGGTTCGATCTGGAATGTTCCGTGGGTGATGTGATAACGCTGAGCTAGTAAGGCTCGGGCCTGATCTAGTACGCCGTGGGTGTCCGCCGACAACGTCGTAACCAGGTGAGCGGATGCTGCGTCCATTTCCGAAGTCAATGTCCATACGTGCAAGTCGTGAACGTCGACCACACCCTCTATTGATTCAAGGCGCATCAAGAGATCACCCACGTCGATATGGGCGGGAGCAGCCTGAAGCAAGATCCGGACGGCCCGCTGGCCAAGTCGCCACGTGCGCGGCAAGATCCAAATACCGATGAGTGCCGCAATGAGTGGGTCAACCCAAGTCCACCCAAAGGTAATGAGTAAGAGGCCAGCAACTATTACCCCGGCCGAGCCCACGGTGTCGGCCAGGACTTCTAAATAGGCGCCCTCGACATTGAGTGATTCCTTGGCGCCTTCCTTCAACAACAGGAAGGCGATGATGTTGACCACAAGCCCGATGGTGGCCACGATTAACATCGGTGTACCGAGAACCTCGGGGTCATCGAAAATTCGGGTGGTCGCTTCGTAAAGCACCCAAATCGCGACTGCGAACAACAACAATGCGTTGACAAAGGCCGCCAAGATCTCGAGTCGGTAGAGGCCAAACGTATGCCCTGACACGTTCGCGTTTTTGGTTTCGAAGCGGGACGCTAATTGGATTGCGGCCAGGGCCATGCCCAGGCCGACGACGTCGGTGAGCATGTGGCCAGCATCAGACAGCAAAGCCAGCGAATTGGTAGCAAAACCGGCGATGGCCTCAATGACGAAGAACGTTGCGATAAGTACGAAGGCATAGGTGAGTGGTCGAACATGTCGAGCGCTAGCGGTGGCCAACGATGGTCCGTGACTATGCCCGTCACTACGGTCGTGTCCCATTAGCCGTGGTCGGTTCCGTGGGAGAGGTGCTCCCGGCACAGGTCTAACGTCATGCGTACGTGGGTGTCATCGAGTCGGTAGTAGATGTTTCGGCCGTCGCGCCGATTGCGGACGACGCCAGCGGACCGTAAGAGACGCAGAGCCTGCGATACTTTCGTCTCGGTCGTTGCAACTGCCGAGGCGATATCGCAGACGCAAAGTTCGCCCGCCTCAAGAATCGCGTACAGAATCCGAACTCGCGTCGGGTCTCCTAACAGTCGAAAGAGCCCAGCAAGATCGGCAGCCTCATCTAGCGAGACGGACGGAGGGGAGAGGTCGGGGTTCGGATTGTCGGATTGGCGCGGCGTTTCGCGTTGTTCGCATGAGGGGCGATGCGATGGGAGCGCAGCGTCGGAAGCGCCGTTTGTGGATACCTGCATAGGTATGAAGGTATTGTGAAACACTTAAGTTGGCAACGTGAAGTTTCGTATTGTTCACAAATTGCCCGTTCCCTGACCATTGTGTCGTTCTGGGTGTGCTGGCAGTGCGGTACGCACTGCCAGCACACCCAGAACTAGAAAATGTGGGGGAGGAAGCGTCCGTCCCTGGCCATGTAGGGCCACCCAGCGAGGCGTAGCCGGCTAGTTAGAAGGTTCTATCGACTTGGGACTAGTGAGCGCTGACGTGTCCGGTGGTGCGCATGTGGAGATTTTCGGCATGGCGATTCAGACCAATTAGGACGGCATCAATATCGCGGTCCGCGAACTTGGCAACAACAGCATCGAGAGCGGCTACCGCGGAGGTATCCCAGATTCGAGCTTCGCTAAGATCAATCTCGACTCGCTTGACCTTGACGGAGTCGTAATGGAACGCCCCAACCAGTTGGTTTGTCGAGGCGAAGAATAGTTCCCCAGTAACGGCGTAAAGCCGCTCGGTGTTGTCGGGGTCGACGACGCTTGTGACCTTGACAATTCCCGACACGTGCCGGGCGAAGAAGATTGCGGAGAGAACCACTCCAGCAGCCACGCCGTAGGCGAGGTTGTGGGTGATTACCACAATCCCAACGGTCGAGGTCATTACCGCAGTCTCCGTTCGAGGGGTGTGCTTGAGCGTAGGTATCTTGACGCTGCGCCAATTAAACGTGCCGATCGACACCATGATCATGACCGCTACCAGCGCAGCCATCGGGATCTGGGCAACGAGATCGCCAAGTCCAATCACCATGATCAGAAGGAAAACTCCGGAGGCGAGCGTCGACAGTCGACCGCGACCGCCGGTGCGGTAGTTGATCATTGACTGCCCAATCATGGCGCACCCGGCCATACCACCAAAAAATCCTGTGGCGATATTGGCGACCCCTTGGCCGCGTGATTCGAGATTCTTGTCTGATGGAGTGTCGGTGAGATCGTCAAGCAACTGGGCAGTGAGCAGTGATTCCAAGATGCCCACCAACGCCAAGGTAATCGAGTACGGAAGGATGATCTTCAGCGTTTCAAAGGTGAACGGAACATCGGGAAGACTGAGACCGGGAAGGGCATCGGGCAGTTCTCCCATGTCGCCGACAGTGGGAAGGGCAAGGTTCCAGGTCATTGCCGCAGCAGCTAGCAACACAATTGCAACCAACGGTGAGGGGATAGCTTTGGTGAGGCGCGGCAGGCCGTAGATCACCAACAGACCAATGGCGATGAAGGCCAGGTTGAGGGGCAGTTGGTTGCTGTCGACGCCTTCATCGGTGAGAAAGATGTGCGGGATCTGCGCTAAGAAGATCAAGATGGCCAGCGCATTGACAAATCCGACCATGACGGTTCGGGGGACGAAGCGCATCAGTTCGCCAATTCCCAACCAACCAAACCCCATTTGGAGAATCCCGGCCAAAATGGTGGCCGCAAACAAAAAGGCCACCCCGTGTTCTTCGACGAGTGGCACAATGACGAGCGCCATGGCACCAGTAGCCGCTGAGATCATGCCGGATCGCCCGCCGGCAAATGCGATAATTATGGCGATAGAAAACGATGCGTAGAGTCCGACTTTGGGGTCGACGCCGGCGATGATTGAGAACGAAATCGCCTCAGGAATGAGTGCCAGCGCTACGACGAGGCCCGATAGGAGGTCGGCGCGAGGGTTCGCAAACCACTCGTCGCGCAGTGCGGTAAAGCGCGAGGGCGCGGCCGGGGAAACGAGTTGAGCAGAGTTCATGCAGAGACTTACGTGGGGGGAATTGGCAGCGATGGTCAATCGCAGTACGCAATCCCGCCATAAAAGGAGGTCCGCGCCAGCGGACCACGATACGCGCAAAACAGGCTACTGCCACGGTGAACTTCGCCAAAGCAACCGATTCGCCAGACTACTCGTCGCAAAAAATGACAAAAGCGCTGGTCAGGCATTTGTAATGTCTGGCCAGCGCTTGCTTGTGTGTACGCCCCCTGGGACTTGAACCCAGAACCTGCAGATTAAGAGTCTGATGCTCTGCCAATTGAGCTAGAGGCGCATATGTATCATCCAGGCTAACCAAGGATTAGTCGGATGAGTTGGGGTGACCGACGGGATTTGAACCCGCGACATTCGCGACCACAACGCGATGCTCTAACCGGACTGAGCTACGATCACCAAGAATTCACAAGCATAGAGCACCCGGTACCAGTAGCCACCCGAATATTTGTCGTCTCGCCTGCGTTTCAGACGTACGCTTGGCATCTTGCGCACGTAGCTCAGCTGGATAGAGCATCGGACTTCTAATCCGACGGTCGCAGGTTCGAATCCTGCCGTGCGCGCTTCTGTTTGATCTCCTTAGCACTACCGATTTGATCTTGGCTACGTCTATTGTTTTTGTGGCGGCCATCATTCAAGGTTCGGCGGGCATCGGGTACGCCATTACGACCGCACCGCTTCTACGGATTATCGTTCCTGAAGCGGTTCCCGTGGCAGTGATGGTGTCGGCGTTGGCGGTGGGGTTGCTAATGATTCTCCGGGAACGAACAGCTTTGAGCCTTTCCGGCGCGGGCTGGGTGATGGCCGGCCGCATCCCCGGGGCGTTCATTGGCGCCGCGTTGCTTGCAGTATTGCCAGCAACGGTTCTCGATGTGTGCATTGGGATAGCTGTGCTCCTTGCCGTGCTGGTCATGGCTCAGGGGGTGGGGATTCCGTTCACTACGAGATCACAGTTTCTTACCGGTGTTGTAAGTGGGACGACTGGCACGGCAACCGCTATTGGGGGACCACCATTGGCTATGTTGTACCGCGAACGTCAGGGCCCCGAGTTGCGGTCGACCCTCGCGGCCATCATATTTGTGGGCCTCGTTATCAACTTGGTCACGTTGGCCGTTAGTGGCCAGATTAGCGGGGACGAAGTCAGACTTGGTTTGCTTTTAGCGCCTGGAGCGATCGCTGGGTTCTTCGTGAGTTCGTTTACGCGCCAGTTTCTCGATGGCGGTCAACTCAAGGTCGCTTTGCTTGTCGTATCGAGCGGGGCGGCCCTGTCGTTGCTGGCCCAAACGATTCTGTAGAAACTTCAGAAAATGCGACCGGATGGCAACTTGTACGTTTCTTGAGAACGAACATTTGGGAATAACCGAACATTCTCATAAGATTGGAACTTATTATGAGTTCTTCTGCCATAGATACCACCATTTTTGGCCACCGCTTACGGCATTTGCGACGCCAGCGCGGCCTCACCCTTGACCAACTCGGAGCACTCGTTGGCAAACCGGGTCCCTACCTCTCTCAACTGGAGAACGGGCATACAGAGCCAAAGCTCTCGTTGCTGGGTGAGCTAGCCCAGGCGGTGGGTGTGTCTTTGGCAGAACTAATCGATCCAACGGCACCCACTCGCCGAGCCGAACTTGAAATCGCGGTGGGTAGGGCCCAGGAAGATCCCGCCTATGGGGCCTTGGGGCTTCGTCACTACAAGCCCAGCGCTAAAACGAAGGACGAGGCGCTTGAACACATGGTGGCGCTTTACGAAGCTTGGCGCGGTGCAGCAATCGCCGCGTCGGGTGGCGACCCGATGCGGGCCGCCAATGTGAAGCTGCGTCACGAAATGACCGACCGCGACAACTACTTTGGTGATATCGAAGCCGCGGCAGGCGAGGTGCTACGTGCGGTGGGCTACTCCGGTCAAGGGCCACTGTCGGAACGTCACATCCTCGACGCGATTGATCACTTTGGATTCAGTGTTCAACGTGTGCAGGACTTACCTCCATCGAGTCGGTCGATTACCGATCTCCACGAACGCGTAATCTACATCCCTCAACGTGATGCACTAACGACACGGGCTATGCGCTCTGTTGTACTTTCGACTCTGGGGCACTTCGCGTTGGGTCACGAAGATCCGACATCAATCGATGAATACCTGCGACACCGCATCGAATCCAACTACTTCGCTGGTGCGGTACTAGCACCCGAAGCGCCTGTTGTTCAGTTCCTTCGGGCCGCTAAGAAGGAAAAGGACATCTCTGCCGAAGACATCAAGGATCTCTTCTACATCGGCTACGAGATGGCTGCGCACCGCGTCACGAACCTCATTACGCGTCATCTAGATATTCCGGTGCACTTCATTCGGACTGACAACGAAGGAATTATCTGGAAAGCGTACGAGAACAGTGGGGTGCCTTTTCCATCCCATCCCGATGGCACCCTTGAAGGTCAACGTGTTCCGATTACCTGGGGTCCACGGCAGGCCTTCATGGCGGACGACACTTTTACGCTGCACTCGCAATACACCCACACGTTGTCCGGTGCTTACTGGTGTGTCACCCACGTAGAGACCACGAGTACGCCCTATTCGGCCATTACCTTAGGGACTACCGAGGACCAGGCGCAGTACTTCCGTGGTCACGACACCGAGCGCCGCTTTGTTGCCCCCGCACGCGATCCGCAGGCGGCGCAACGCGAAGAGCGTCTCCGCTCACTCGCAGGACGAGTTTGGCCTTCCGGGCGCGACCGTCGCTTTGTTGTGGCTCAAACCGTCGGGCTCAGCGGTGAGCGAACATTTCCGGGGGTCGACATGGACGATGTGGCCGATTTCATGGAGCGCCACGACGTGTAGTTGTAGCCGCACCTGGTCAGGGACTGCTCTCAACCACAGCCATAGCCATTGCAAAATGCATGGCAACGCCGGCGGGCATGGCGGCCTCATTGAGCCGCATGAGGTTCGAATGAACCGGAGCTGCCTCAAAGAAGTTCTCGATATCGGGCGGACAGACCCCCAGAAATCCCATCGCTCCCGGCACTTTCTGAAGAACATAGCTCCAGTCTTCGGCTCCCATCACGGGCGTCGGCATGGGAATGAAATGGTCTGGACCCAGTGTCTGGTCGGCGATCTGACTCATGAGTGCGAACTGCTCGGGGTTGTTAACGGTCACGGGGTAACCGCGCTCAATATGGATCTTGCATCCGCAGTCGTGCGCACTAGCGATATGGGAGGCAACTCGTTCAATTCCGGTGTGGAGTTTCTCGCGACTGTTCTCGTCCACTGAACGAATGGTTCCTTCGATCCGGGCGGTCTCGGGGATCACGTTCCTGGTGGTGCCAGCGTGAAGGTTGGCAACCGTAACTACGCCTGGGGCGAAGGTGTCGATAGTCCGGGTAACCATGGTTTGAAAGTTGGTGACGATCTCAGCCGCCGCGGGAATTGGGTCGGTGCACTGGTGTGGAGCGCTGGCGTGACCGCCGCGCCCCAGGACGGTGATGTCAAATTCGTCGGCACTCGCCATTAGTGGACCGGCCTTGCTGGCTATAAACCCGGCTGGCAGATTGGGAGTGACATGAATAGCAAACGCTCGGTCGACGCCCTCAAGTACGCCTTCATCGATCATGTGACGGGCACCGTGGAATCCTTCTTCGCCGGGCTGGAACATGAGCCTGACGTTGCCCGGTAGTTCGTTTCGATGTTCACTCAAGAGTCGCGCCGCGCCGAGCAACATGGCGACATGGGCATCGTGGCCACACGCATGCATCTTGCCATCGGTCGTCGACGCAAAGTCGACCGGTGAGTCTTCTTGCAATGGGAGAGCATCACTGTCGGCCCGCAGGAGGACAGTTGGGCCGTCGTGTGGGCTTTCGATATCTGCTACGACGGAGGTGAGCGCAGCGCCGGTGGTGATCGAGAAACCGAGTCCGGACAGTCCTTCGAGGATCACTCCCTGGGTTCGAGAGTTATCGAGTCCGAGTTCAGGGTTGGCATGAATGTCGCGACGGACCGCAACTATGTCGTCCAATAATCCGGTGGCAGCATCGAGGAAGGGCGTGTTGGTCATGGTCAAATAGTGACATGTTCGTGGTCGGGTGGCTACATATCTCGACCGGTTTCACTGTTGGACAGGTTTTCGACCAAAGTGGTAGGTAAAGATGTCTGAACGCAACCCGCAGATAAGAAGGAACTGATGGACGACGCGAAGTTTGACCTTACGGGGCGCGTTGCGTTAGTTACCGGGGGTTCACGCGGAATCGGCAAAGCGACCGCGGCGCGTCTGGCCAATGCTGGGGCCAAAGTGATGATCAGCAGCCGCACAGCCGAGACTTGCGAACAGGCCGCGAACGAAATTGGCCATGGCTGTCAGTGGCGTGCCGCAAATGTTGGCAATAGTGAACAAGCCGAACAAGTAGTTGACGCCACGATCGAGGCATTCGGCGGAGTCGACATCTTGATTAACAACGCGGCGACCAACCCTTATGCCGGGCCCGTCATTGACGCCGACATTCCGCGGTGGGACAAGACCTTGCAGGTCAACCTGACTGCACCGTTGGTGTGGACGCAGCTCGCCTGGCACAAATACATGAAGACCAAGGGTGGGGCGGTCGTCAACGTGGCATCGGTCGGCGGCTTTTTGACCAGTAAGCACATCGGCAGCTACAACATCACAAAAACGGCGCTTATGCAGCTCACTCGTCAGCTTGCCGCCGAGCTCTCACCTCACGTGCGGGTCAACGCAGTGGCCCCCGGGATTGTCAAAACCGATTTCGCCAAATTCCTTTGGGAAGGCGATAAGGAAATTAAGGCCGCAGCAAATTATCCCCTGAATCGGCTCGGCGAAGTCGATGACATAGCACTCGCAATCTTGTTCCTCGCATCCGATGCGTCGAGCTGGATCACTGGACAGACACATGTTCTCGACGGTGGCGGAATGATCAAATTTGGAGAGGAACTCTAATGGCAGCACATCCACTGAACATCGACGATTTCGATGGGGAGATGTACCAACTCGCTATGAGCGAGGAGGCTCGACCGTTGCTGGCGAAGGTCAAGGCTTTCATCGCTGATGAAGTAGAACCCGTAACCGAGGAGTACTTCCGTCTTGGCGAGGGTCGTGCTGAGCGATTTAGTCATGGTGAAGGTCAACTCGACCTTCTCGATGGGCTCAAAGGTAAGGCCCGAGAGGCCGGACTTTGGAACTTCTTCCTCCCCGATGCCGAAACCGGCGAGGGTTTGTCGAACCTCGATTATGCCTATATCGCACAGGAACTCGGGAAGAACCTCATTGCATCTGAGGTACTCAACTGCGCGGCACCTGACACCGGCAACATGGAGGTTCTCGAACGGGTTGGGACCCCGGAGCAAAAGAAGCAATGGCTTGAACCGTTGCTTAACGGCGAGATTCGCTCGGCCTTTGCTATGACTGAGCCGAACATGGCTAGCTCTGATGCCAAGAACATTTCGACTACAGCGGTGCTCGATGGCGACGAATGGATTATCAACGGAGAAAAGTTCTACGCATCCGGTGCTGGCGACCCACGATGCAAGATCATGATTGTCATGGTCCGCACAAATCCGGACGCGGCGCCGCATCTTCAGCAGTCACAAATCCTGGTTCCTATGGACACACCCGGAGTTGACGTTGCCGGGGCAATGCATGTGTTCGGTGAGGACGATGCGCCCCATGGCCACATGCACATCAAGTTCGAAGATGTCCATGTGCCGGCAGCTAACATGTTGCTCGGTGCCGGTCGCGGCTTCGAAATCTCCCAGCTTCGTTTGGGCCCAGGCCGAATTCACCATTGCATGCGTTCGATTGGAGCAGCTGAAAAGGCGCTCGACATGATGGTGCAGCGTGGTTTGTCACGCGAAGCCTTTGGTCGTCCGCTGGTCAAGCTGGGCAAGAACGCCGAAGTCATTTCTCGGGCACGGATTGAAATAGAAGCCATGCGACTCATGGTCCTACGAGCGGCTCGGGCTATGGACCTTCTTGGCAATGCCGATGCTCGTGTTTGGGTAAGCGCAGTGAAAGCAATGGTGCCCGAGCGCGTGTGCGTCATCATCGACCAGGCCATTCAAATGCATGGTGCTACCGGTGTATCCCAGTGGACGCCACTGGCTCGTATGTATTGCAATATTCGTACGCTTCGTATTGCCGATGGCCCCGACGAGGTGCATCACATGGTCGTTGGTCGGGCCGAAATTGCTCGCCACAGTGCCACGCAGGACGGCGGGCTCATCGACGCTCCTCGCAACTAGCGACGCTCTATCGGCGGGGTTAGCTAGCCGCGTTGATTGCGTTCCATACGGTCATTGGTGTCAATGGCATGTCGATGTGTTTTACACCAAGGTGCGACACGGCATCAATGACCGCATTTTGGATGGCGGGAGTTGAACCGATAGTGCCGGACTCGCCAATTCCCTTCGCCCCAATGGGGTTACGGAATGTTGGTGTCTCGGTGTTGCTGGTTTCAAATGAGCACAACTCGGCCGCGGATGGAATTGCGTAGTCGGCCAGATTGGCCGTGATGGGGTTGCCCAACTCGTCGTGTTTCACGACCTCGTATAAGGCCTGAGCAGCTCCTTGGGCAATGCCGCCGTGCTGTTGGCCTTGGACCAACATTGGGTTGAGAATTTGTCCGCAGTCGTCCACAGCAACGTGACGTAACATTTTTACCTGACCGGTTTCGGTGTCGACTTCGACTACGGAGATGTGAGCTCCAAAGGGGAAGGTGGCGTCGGTTCCGTCGAAGTCAAGTTCGTGGTCGAGACCCGCTTCCATGCCATCGGGAAGATTGGGTCCTTCGGCTGCGGTGGCAAGTGCGCCCCAGCTCAACACGTTGGACGGCACACCTGCGACGTGGAGACCACCTTCGCCTTTGACGATGTCGTCGGCGCTGGCTTCGAGTAGGTGCGCAGCAAGCTGCTTGGCCTTATCGAGTACGGTCTCGCTGGCTACGTGAACGGCTGAGCCAGCGGTCTGTAACGAACGGGAGCCGAGTGTTCCGGTTCCTCGAGGGATCTCGTCGGTGTCGGACTGGACAAGAGTGATGTCCTCCATAGGAATGCCGAGCATGTCCGACACAATCATGGTGAATGCGGTTTCGTGACCCTGGCCGTGAGAACTGGTTCCGACGTAGGCGTTAGCTTTGCCGTCGGCGAGCACTTCGACCCTGCCGTACTCGACGTGCAGGCCGGCCGGGGCAGTTACCTCAACATAAGCCGACACGCCAATACCAATCTGGCTGACATCGCCCGAAGCGCGGCGTTCGGCTTGCATGGCAAGTAGGCCTTCGTAGTCGGCGGCCGTAACCACAGCGTCGAGAGATGCTTCGTATTCGCCGGTGTCGTAGTTGGCGCCACCTGCGGTGGTAAGCGGGAATGCCTCGGGCTGAAGGAAGTTCTTGCGACGTATCGCCACCGGGTCTATGCCCAATTCGTCGGCAGCGAGATCGAGGATGCGCTCGACGACCTGAGTGGCTTCGGGCCGGCCGGCGCCGCGATATGCGCCGATTGGGGTGGTGTTTGTTACGGCGCAGACGGCGTTGAATTTCACAACCGGCATGTCGTAGACGGCCTGGATCATGGTCTGCGTGAACAAGGTCAAGATGCCGCCAATGCCAGGGTAGGCTCCGGCATCAGCGAGTACATCGACGTCGATGCCTACGATGGTTCCGTCGCTCTTAAGTCCGAGCTTGGCGGTAAGCGTCATCGCTCGCCCTTGCACCATTGCGACCATATTTTCGCTGCGGGCCTCGGTCCACTTAACCGGCTGGGATAGCGAACGGGCCGCGGCGCATGTTATGAGGTACTCGGCGTAAAGTCCGGCCTTGGGGCCGAACCCGCCGCCCACTGCGGGAGCGATGATGCGGACGTCGGCAATGTCCATTCCCAGGAGGCCGGCGATTGGTTCGCGCAACGCAATTGGCGTCTGGCTGGAGACATAAACAGTGATTGAGTCGCCGTCGGGGAGAACAAGCGCACCGTTGGGTTCAATAGGAACACCGGCCAAGCGCTGGCTCTCCATGGTGAGTTCGGTGATGTGGTCGGCCCCCGCCATTGGGTCGGGGTCGCCGTCTTCGTGGCCAATGGCTGTGGCGAAGCACACGTTGGAGCCATGTTCGGCAAAGAGCAGAGGGGCGCCGTCGGCGATGGCCGCGGCTGGTCCGATGACAGGCTGGGTTGGTTCGATGTCGGCAAAAACAAGCTCGGCTCCATCGGCGGCTTGCTCAGCGGTCTCGGCGACCACAGCGGCGACGATGTCGCCGACGAATCGGACTTGACCCACGGCCAATGGCGGCCGACCCAGTGTGTCGGGGATTAAAGGAAAACCAGCAAAGGACGGAATGCTCAATGAGTCAGCAGTGAAGACGGCAATGACGCCAGGAGAGCGCTGGGCATCCTCGATGTCGATCGATGTGATTGTGCCGGCGGCAATCGTTGAACGAACAAAGTGCACGTGTCCGACACCTGTTATGTCGAGATCGTCGGTGTACTTGTCGATGCCTTGCAACAAGCTGTTGTCTTCGCGTCGCAGTACGGCATTGCCAAGAATCGAACCCTCTACAGCCATGGATAGCTCCCCTGAAATTTTATTGGACTACGAGGATTGTGACACGAAATACCTTGCGAGGTCAGATCGATCGGCCAAATTTTGTGCAGCGGCTCGTCGTTATGGGTTTGTTGGCCAGTTTTGTGGCTTCTATAACGCGGCAAAAACCCAGGTCCGATGTTTGATCCTGGTCAATTGGAACTTGGTCGAGTCGCCGTTGACCGGGTGCGTGGGTGCGTGGAGCGGGTGACGAGAATCGAACTCGCATAGCCAGCTTGGAAGGCTGGGGTTCTAGCCATTGAACTACACCCGCTAGAAGCAACATCGTAGCGGTGCGACCGCGATAACCAGTGTGGGAATTCGCGCAAGTTCGAGGACGGGCACCGACTAATGTGGCGTTACACTTCGCCGGGTGAATAGCTCCGTTATTGAAGTAGAAGAAAACATAGTCAAGGTCACCGTCGAGGTGCCCGAGACCGATCTGGCAGGCGCCATTGAGGTGGCCTTCAAGAAGATCGCCAAAGAAGTCAATCTTCCTGGGTTCCGCCCGGGCAAGGTGCCACGTCGGGTACTCGAAGCGCGTTTTGGCACATCATTCGCTCGCGGTGAGGCGCTCAACGATGCGCTGCCAGAGTTCTATGTTCAGGCCGTACGGGACAACGAGATCGATGTCATTGGCGCTCCTGATTTCGAAATTGTCGAAGGTGAAGAAGAAGGCGACATCGTCTTCGAGGCACTTGTAGAGACCCGGCCGCTTACTGTGGTTGAGGGGTACCAAGCCCTCGAGGTCGAAATATCTAGTCCGTTGGTTTCCGACGCCGACGTGCAAGAGCACATCGATTCTATGCGAGGCCAGTACGGCGAACTAGCCACAGTCGAGCGCGCTGCTATCAAGGGCGACCACGTCACGATCGATATCTCCGCTGTTCAAGGCGAAGAGGACGTCAGCGGCTTAACCGCCGAGGACTACACCTACGAACTCGGTTCCGGTGGCATCGTTCCTGAGATCGACGAGGCCCTCACGGGGTCCAGCGCAGGCGACGATCTCACCTTCGACGCCGAACATCCGGACCCAGAGCAAGACGAGGGCCTTACCTTCACGGTCAAGGTCAAAGAGGTCCAAGAAAAGGTTCTGCCTGACCTTGACGACGAGTTCGTCGCTGAAGCGTCCGAATTCGAAACCGTCGCTGAACTCACCAAAGATGTCACGAGCCGTCTGGAATCCGGCAAGCGCAACCAGGCCGTTTCTCTGGCCAGCGAACGTACCAGCCGGGCACTCGCTGCTCTCGTCGATGGTGATGTACCCCAGCCTCTTATCGATCACGAGGTGCAAAACCGTTTGCAAAACCTCGTGATGCAACTTGCTCAACAGGGTGTAGAGATCGAGAAGTACTTCGAAGCCACTGGCCAAAGTGTCGAGGGTCTCCGCGAAGGCCTCCGAGAACCAGCCGAAAGTGATGTACGCGTCGACCTAGCGTTGCGTCACATTGCCAAGGCCGAAGAACTCGTCGCGTCCGACGCAGACGTCGAGGAAGAGTACGGAACCATCGCCGAGCAAATGGGACTCGATGTCGAAGGCGTCCGAGAAGAGTTTGCCAAGCACGGAACCGTGTTCGAACTCAAGGCCGATATCGGAAAACGCAAAGCGATGGAATGGTTAGAGGCACGCGTGACGTTGACAGATGAGGATGGCAACGTTGTTGACCGCTCGCTGCTCGATGAGCCTGAGGTCGAAGAACCAGAAGCGCCACCCGAAACCACCAACGATGCCGATGAGGCAGGGGACGACGAAGCATGATCTGGACCACACCACCGCAGAACTACATGGTGCCTTCCGTGGTCGAACAGACCAACCGAGGCGAACGAAGCTACGACCTGTATTCCAAGTTGCTCAAGGAGAACATCGTTTTCTTGGGAACGCCAATTGATGATGTCATAGCCAACATTGTGTGTGCCCAATTGTTGCATCTCGAATCCGAGAATCCCGACAAAGACATCAGCTTGTACATCAACTCACCGGGCGGCGATATCAACGCATTGTTCGCCATCTACGACACGATGCAGTACATCAAGCCAGACATCGCCACCATTTGTTTTGGTCAAGCTGCCTCCGCTGCTGCTGTACTTCTTGCGGCGGGTACACCTGGCAAGCGTCTGGCTCTGCCACACTCTCGGGTACTTATTCATCAGCCGTATTCCGGTGCCCAAGGCCAAGTTTCCGACCTCGTACTAGCGTCGCAGGAGATTCAGCGTCTCAAGAAGTCTCTTGAGATGTTGTTGGCTGAACACACTGGTCAAGATGTCGAGAAAATTAGTGCTGATACCGAGCGCGACTTTGTGATGACTGCCCTTGAAGCCAAGGAATACGGTCTGATCGACGAAGTAATCGATATCCGCAATAAAGTCGACACTAGCGGGCCAATTACTGCCGTATAGGCAGTCAAGATCGACGAAGGAGAGCTGGGGGAGTGGCAAAGTTCGGAGAAGGTGGCGAGTTACTTAAGTGCTCGTTCTGTGGCAAGTCCCAAAAGCAGGTCAAGAAGCTAATCGCTGGACCTGGTGTCTACATTTGCGATGAGTGCATCGACCTCTGTAACGAGATCATCGAAGAAGAACTCGCCGAAACTCCCGAGTTGGGCTTTGAAGAACTTCCTAAGCCCCGCGAGATTTACTCGTTCCTCGACGATTATATTATTGGCCAAGATCACGCCAAGCGCATCTTGTCGGTAGCGGTTTATAACCATTACAAGCGTGTCAAGATGGGCTCCACCGAAGGTGTAGAGCTAGCCAAGTCCAATATCTTGCTCGTCGGCCCGACCGGCTGCGGGAAGACGCTTATGGCGCAAACGTTGGCGCGCATGTTGAACGTGCCGTTCGCCATAGCTGACGCCACGGCACTTACCGAAGCGGGTTATGTTGGCGAGGATGTCGAGAACATCTTGCTCAAGTTGCTGCAGGCCGCCGACTTCGATGTGAAGAAGGCCGAGACGGGCATAATCTACATCGATGAGATCGACAAGATCGCCCGCAAAAGCGAGAATCCGTCGATTACTCGCGATGTTTCGGGTGAGGGTGTCCAACAAGCATTGCTGAAGATTCTCGAAGGCACTCAGGCATCGGTGCCACCGCAGGGTGGACGTAAGCACCCGCACCAAGAATTCATCCAGATTGATACCAGCAACGTGTTGTTTATTGTTGGTGGAGCATTCGCAGGTATCGAACAAATCATCGAAAGTCGTCTCGGCGGAAATAGTGTTGGCTTCGGCGCCGACATCCGGGCGGCGGCGGACAAAGATGTTGCCAAACTTTACGAGCAAATGCTGCCCGAGGATCTACTCAAGTTTGGGCTGATTCCAGAATTCGTTGGTCGTTTGCCTGTTCTTGGGGCGGTAGCACACCTTGATCATGAGGCGCTCATTTCGATTCTGACCAAGCCCAAGAATGCGCTGGTGAAGCAGTACAAGAAGTTCTTCTCCTACGAGGATGTCGAGCTCGAATTCACCGACGAGGCATTGCATGCTGTTGCAACTTTGGCGTTAAATCGAGGGACTGGTGCTCGTGGTTTACGGGCCATTCTCGAGGAGACGCTACTGCAGGTCATGTATGACCTCCCCAGCGCCGACGATGTGAGCCGTTGCGTTATCACCGAAGATGTTGTTCTCGGCGTGTCTGAGCCCACGTTAGTGAAGGGCAAGAAACCCGTCAGCGACCAACCTCGTCGCGCTGCGAGCTGACCCTATGGTCACCGAGCCCACGCTGGCTGCCGGCCTGGCGTTTCTCGACAGGCATATTAATCTTGAGGCCACTAAGGGAATTGCCGCAGGCCACAGCGATGGCCTAAGTCTCGATTCGATGCGATCGCTAATGGTGTTGCTAGGCGATCCCCAGACAGATATCTCGGCGGTGCACCTCACCGGCACGAATGGCAAGGGTTCCACCGGGGCGATGATAAGTCAGCTCCTGCATGTGTACGGGTTGACCGTCGGCACATATTCCAGCCCTCACCTATCATCGATTAACGAACGTATCCGCCTCAATGGCGAGTCGATCGCGGATGACGACTTCGCCGAACTGCTCGCTGTCCTCGAAGTGGTCGGCGGCCATCTATACAATCCCCCTAGTTACTTCGAACTGCTTACCGCTGCGGCATTTCGCTACTTCGCCGACGTTGCCGTTGACGCCGCCGTTGTCGAAGTCGGAATGCTGGGTCGCACTGATGCAACCAATGTGGTCGATGCCCGGGTCGCTGTCGTCACCAACATCGGATACGACCACACCGACGGTGCTCCAGGATGGCGCGAGGCAATTGCCCAAGAAAAGGCCGGCATCATTAAACCTGGGGCGACCGCGATTTTGGGTATGCAGTCGATAGATGTGCGACCGTTTTTCTTTAACGAGGGCGCGAGCGAAGTTCTGGTCCTGGGGGAAGACTTCGCGATCGAACAAAACAAACTTGCGGTCGATGGACGTTTGGTGTCAGTTCGCACGCCGCGTTCGAACTTCGAAGATGTATTCGTTTCACTCCATGGGCACCATCAGGGGGCAAACACTGCGTTGGCACTGGCAGCCACCGAGGCCTATCTCGATGCCCCCTTGCCTGACGATGTTGTCGAGGCGGCGCTTGGGTCGATGATGCTTCCTGGTCGTTTCGAGCGGGTGCATGCCAAGCCACTCATCGTGGTCGATGGGGCGCATAACACTGATGGAGCCGAGGCGGCGGCCCGCACCATCGGCGAGGACTTTGTCCACGGGGGGCGGCATTTTCTCATTGTTGGTCTTCTCGATGGCCGCGATCCGGTAGCTATGTTGCAAGCGCTGCACGCCCCGGAAGCCGATCTGGTGATCGCGTGTACTCCTCCATCTTCGCGTGGACTCGACGCCGAAGTTTTGGCGGACGCGGCACGATCCCTTGGAGCCCGCGTCGAAGTCGCCGATAGCCCAGAGGATGCGGTTGATCGAGCGCTGTTGGTGGCCGATGAGGGCGACGCAATCTTTGTGGTCGGTAGCATGTACCTCGCTGGTGCTGTCCGAGATTTCCTGATCAACAACGACTAACACCTCCGCGGTTTCACTAACCTAGAACACGTGAATCAGACCCTCGTACTTTGCAAGCCCGATGCCGTAGAACGTGGCCTAGTCGGCGAAATTCTTGGCCGCTTCGAGAGCAAGGGCCTCAAGATTGCCCAGTTGCGTATGCTCACGATCGATGCCGGTTTGGCGTCGCAGCACTATGCCGAGCATCTTGGCAAGCCGTTCTATGACAGTCTCGTAGAGTTCATCGGCCGGTCACCAGCTGTCGCCCTCGTCGTTGAAGGCCCCGAAGACACATGGCAGATCGTTCGGACCATGATGGGCGCAACCAATGCTGCCGAGGCTGCACCCGGAACCATTCGTGGTGATCTGAGCGCTCTTTTCACAGAGAACTTGGTGCATGGGTCCGACTCCGCTGATTCGGCTGCGCGAGAAATTGGCATCTTCTTCGGCTAACGCACTTCTGTAAAAAGGGCGAGGGTCCACCCCCCGTCTCCAAATTATTGGTATTGCATTTCTGTTACAACTTCTTCTAGACTGCTGTTTACGTGCATTAGGGGTTTTTCCTATTTCCCACTCCCGCGCATGTTTCTTCTGATGGCAAAATTCCTCCACTCATTTTCGGGCATGGTCAGCCGCGACATGGCGGTTGATTTGGGTACCGCCAACACGCTGGTCTACGTCCGTGGCGAGGGCATCGTTTTGGACGAACCCTCGGTAGTTGCTATCAACACCCGTAGCGGCGAACTGTTGGCCGTGGGCCACGAAGCCAAACGCATGATTGGGCGTACGCCTAGTCATATCCAAGCTATTCGTCCGCTCAAAGATGGTGTTATAGCCGATTTCGATGTGTGCGAAAAAATGCTCCGGTACTTTATTCAAAAGGTACACACCAGCCGGTTTGTGAAGCCTCGCATGGTTATTTGTGTGCCGTCAGGCATTACGAGTGTCGAGCAACGCGCGGTGCAAGAAGCGGCCGAATTTGCCGGCGCTGCGAAACCTACCTACATCATCGAAGAGCCTATGGCGGCCGCTATTGGTGCGGGACTACCGGTTCAGCACCCTGCCGGCAACATGATCGTTGACATTGGCGGCGGCACTACCGAGGTAGCGGTTATTTCCTTGGGTGGCGTGGTCGCGAGCCAGTCCGCACGCGTGGGCGGCGACGAACTCGACGATGCGGTCGCCCAATTTGTCAAGAAGGAGTACAGCCTCGCTTTAGGCGAACGTACCTCCGAACAAATTAAGCTTCGCATGGGTTCGGCCTGGCCGCTCGAAGAAGAGCTTTATGCCGAAATTCGTGGACGCGATCTCGTGTCCGGCTTACCCAAAACCATCACGATCACCACGGAAGAAATACGCGAGGCCCTTTCCGAGCCCGTAGCTGCCATTGTGGATGCCGTGAAGGTAACTCTCGATAAGACCCCGCCCGAACTTGCGGCCGACATCATGGAGCGAGGAATTGTTCTAGCTGGTGGTGGTGCCCTACTCAGTGGCTTGCGGGAACGCATGGCCCACGAAACGGGCATGCCGATTCGCATTGCTGAAGATCCGTTGTACGCGGTGGTGCGTGGATCCGGTCAATCACTGGAAGAGTTTGAGGCGCTTGAAGGCGTCTTGTTCTCCTCGCCCGATCACTAGGTCGTAGTGCATCGTCCGCACGAGGCGGGAATTTCTAGCCCTCGTTTGCTTCTCCTGCTGGTGATCGCATCGGTCACCTTGATGACCCTTGACATTCGTGACGTGGGGCCATTCGCCGATATGCAACAAACCACACGCAATATTGTGGAGCCGTTCCGGTCAGCAGGTGACACCATCTTTGATCCCGTCGGTAACGTTTGGGACGACGTATTTTCCGGCGGCGGCAATCAAGACGAACTTGCTGCCCTTCGAGAAGCTAACGCCAAACTGCGTAACGATTTTATCCAGCAGGCCAACGCAGCTGACCTCCTTGAGTCGGTCATGTTGCAACTCGACATTTCTTATGTTGGCAACATTGCATCAACCATCGCCACGGTGGTGGACGGATCGATCGGAAATTTTGATGACTTTCACATCGACATCGACCGGGGCACTAACGATGGGGTTCGCGTCGGGATGCCGGTTATCTCTGGGGGCGGACTAATCGGGCGTATCGACGAAGCCGATGCCACCCGGTCACGGGTGATACTGATTGTCGATCCCACCTTTAACGTGGGTATCCGAGTTGTGGGGTCCCGAGAAGATCTGGCAATCGTCCATGGAGGCAGGTGGGACAACCCCTTGCGTGTCGATGAGGACATCAATCCATTGGCCGCGATCGAGGTAGGCGCTGCTGTGGTCACAAGTGGCTTGGATGGCAGCCTGTATCCGGCTGATATTCCGGTGGGATTCATCTTGTCAGCCCAAGTCGACGAAGGTGCGTTGACCCAAATTCTCGAAGTAGAGCCATCCGGTGAACTCAGCAGTCTGCGTCATGTCACGGTTTTGTTGTACGACCCCGACGCAGAGGTTGAGCCATGAAGCTCTTCATCCGCATACCGCTAGTACTAATTTCTGTTGTGTTACTGCAGATCACGCTGTTCGACGAGCTACGAATTGCCGGGGTTGCTGCCGAATGTGCGATGGGTCTGGCCGTTGCCGCTGGCTTAGCCGGCGGCTCTGACAAAGGCGCAATGGTCGGCTTCTTACTGGGCCTGTTCTTGGATCTCTATATTGCAACGCCCTACGCCTTGAGTGCTCTTACGTTCGCTGTGGTGGCGTTCATTGCTGGGTTCTTCGACAACAGTATGGCGAACACGTCGTGGCTTGTAGCGGGTCCCATGATCGGTATCGGTACTGCTTCGGGCGTAGCAATGTATGTCTTGTTTGGTGAAATTCTGGGCGAAGATCACTTTTATACCGACCGATTCTGGGTACTGCTGATCGTCACCGGCTTTGCGGGTTTTTTGCTCGGCGGGCCCTTGATGACGACGATGCGGTGGTGCTTCTCAGATGGTTCACGACAGGGACCGACGCCTATCCGACGCTTCGGCGTGGTGAACTAGGTTCCGATGGCGTCCGTTCGAGACTCACAGGCCTTTCGCCTCAATCTGGTTGGCATCGTTGCCCTCTCGTTGTTCGTTGCGCTGTTTGCCCGGTTGTATTCATTGCAAGTGCTGCACGAGGAGCAGTTTCAGGCTGCTGCGGTAAGTAACACCAATCGGACGCTGAGTACCGAAGCCCCCCGTGGGCGCATTCTCGATTCTGAGGGTCGAATTTTGGTTGACAACAAGTCGACATTGGTCGTGTTTGTCGACAATTTTGTGTTGGCTGATCAATTGAACTCACGGCAAGAACGTGAACAGTTGGCCCTGCGGTTGGCCACATCGCTGAGCGACAACGGAGTCCTCACCAAAGTATCCAGCATTCTTCGCGAGTTAGAGGATGCCAAATATGGCCCGTTTGACAAGATCCCTGTTGCCTCGGGAGTTACCGAAGAATTCAAGGTTTGGTTAAAGGAACGCGATTTTCAGTTTCCTGGAGTTGAAATTGAGACTGAATCGATCCGATTTTATCCGTATGGTGCGGCCGCTTCGCATGTTCTGGGTTACATCGGTCCTATCAATCAAGACGAACTTGAACTGCGCGCCACGTCGGCCAAGGCCTACCAGCCAGCCGACGAGATTGGTAAGGCAGGTGTTGAGGCGGCTTTCGAGGAGGTCCTGCGTGGGGTCCCTGGAAGTCAGGAAATCATCGTCGATGCCAGGAACCAAATTGTCGGGTATGGCGACATTTTGTCGCCCCAACCAGGCAGCGACGTTCAGCTGACTATCGACATCGATTTGCAGATCGAAGTAGAGGAGGAACTCAAGAGTCAACTTGAAGCGCGACGCCTCGTACGCGAGGACAACAAGCTCACCGGTGATAACAGCTTTTTTGTGGCGCCGGCCGGCGCCGCGGTAGTGCTCAACCCCAATGGGTCTCAAATTTTGGCTATGGCTTCCTATCCCGCCTATGACCAGCGAGAATTCATCGGCGGCATCTCAGCCGCACAGTTTGATGCGCTAACGAACGAAGACGCCCACGCTCCTTTGAGTAACCGGGCGATCCAGGGCCTCTACGCGCCAGGCTCAACGTTCAAGCCGTTCACCGCGTTCGCGGCAATGAACTCTGGCTTGATGAGTGACCGTGGCGCGCTCACCCAATATTCAGAGTTGTTCGATCCCGGCTTCTTCACGCTTCCCGGTTGCGATGGTGGCAAGTGCGAGTTTCAGAACGCGCAGCGCACCGAGTACGGACTGGTCGACCTGCGACGGGCCCTGACGGTTTCCTCGGATGTGTACTTTTATCGGCTGGCCTGGTTCTTTGAGATTTCTCCTTCGGTGCGCTCGACGGCACTCCAAGACGGTGTCCGGGCGTTCGGATTCGGTCGAAGGACAGGTGTTCCTTTGGCCTATGAGGTAGCCGGTTTGGTCCCTGATGAGGATCTAAAAGCTGCCCGGCATGAGGACCTTCCGGAGGTGTTCACCGAAGGCAATTGGTTTGCTGGTGACACCCTAAACACCGCCATTGGGCAGGGAGATATGGGTGTTACGCCGCTCCAACTTGCCAACGCTTACGCGACATTGGCCAATGGCGGGACCTTGTATTCACCTAACATCGCTAAGACAGCTATCGACCCGGCGACGCGCGAGATCGAGATCGATTACCAACCGCGGGCATTGGGCGAAATTTACCTTCCTCCCGAAATTCGCGATCCACTGATCGACGGCCTGGCTGGGGTTACGACCCAAGAGGATGGCACCGGCTTCTTTGCCTTCGAAACCTACCCGCAAGACCTATTGGCAGTCGCCGGAAAGACGGGCACATCGGAAAAGTTCGGTAAACAGGACTTCGCGTTGTTCGCCGGGTTCGGCCCGGTCGAAAATCCCGAATATGTCATCGTCATGGTGCTGGAGGAGGCTGGTTTCGGTAGTGAAAGCGCGGCCCCGGGCGTGCGGAACATATTTGAGGCACTGGCAACAAATAGTATTCCGATCAGCGAACCGCTCGATCTCGACTATCTGAATGCCCCGGTAATTGTGGGCATCAAAGCGCCGGGCGATGAGTTGGCCCTCAACGAGGAACCCCCATCATGAGTCGCACTCTTAACGGCACCCGCGACCCAAATGCACCGTGGTATCACGTTGACCCCCTCGTAGCGCTGGCAGCCGTGGCGCTAGCGGGCCTCGGAATCGCCTCAATTTACAGTGCCACCCGTGGGACGGATCCTCTCGCCTACAACACCTTTTACCTCGAGCGTCAGACGATGTTCGTCGTTATCGGCATGGGAATGGGAACCGTGGCGGCCCTTGTCGACTACCAGCGACTACGACTGCTTAGCCCGCTTCTTTATGCGTTTAGCATTGTTTTACTCCTTGCAGTGTTGTCACCGTTGGGGTCAGAGGTCAACGGGGCCCAGGCATGGTTCAACTTTGCGGGCTTTGGCATACAACCATCGGAATTTGCCAAGTTGGCCGTCATTGTGATGCTGGCCAACTATTTGTCCCGATTTGATGGCGACTTGAACCTCCGACAACTAGCGGTAGCACTTACCATTCCCGCGTTTCCAATGCTGCTGATTCTGCAGCAACCCGACGTGGGGACCCTTTTGGTATTCATCGCCATCATCATGGGCATGTTGTGGATAGGCGGGGCCCGCCTCAGCCACATCGCAGTTATGACCGTCACTGGTGTTGGAATGCTGGTGGCGGTGCTTAGTTCGCCGCTCCTTGCTGATTACCAACGAGACCGTCTCACGGTGTTTTACGATGGCGACATTACTGACGCCGGCGCTGGTTTCAACCAGGGGCAAGCCCAGATCGCCATAGGAAACGGCGGCTTTTCCGGCAAGGGCTATGGCCTTGGTGATCAGACCAGATCGGGCCTGGTACCGGAGCAAGAAACCGACTTCATTTTTACCGTCATTGGCGAAGAACTCGGATTCATTGGCAGCATGCTCGTTCTGGGTCTCTTTGGCCTGCTCATATGGCGAATCTGGCGAGCGGCACAACTGGCCAAGGATTCCTTCGGCACCTTAATTTGTGTCGGCATCTTGGCCATGATCATCTTCCAAATGTTCGAATCCATAGGCATGACCGCAGGCATGATGCCCGTCACCGGCATTCCACTCCCGTTCATCAGTTTCGGTGGTTCTTCAAGCCTTGTCTCATTCATAGCCATCGGGTTGGTCATGAACGTTCGCATGCGCCGCTGGCAATAATCTTTTGCGCTGCGGTAATCCGCAGCGCTGCTTTCGCATCTGCGGGGCGAAGAAACGATTTCATGGGAATTAAACGGTTCTGTGGCAGATTGCGGTCCCGGAAACTCTGAATCGTTTGGTCCCTGTAGGATGAATGCATCATGAAATCGCTGTGGCCGGAACTTGAGCGCAAGCTCAGTCGGGTCCAAAAGCCAGCTCGCTACATCGGTTGCGAAGATGGCTCTATCGTGCCGGAACATGCGCCACACAAGGTGGCGTGGCTTCTGACATACCCCGACACTTACGAAATCGGGCTCCCTAATCAGGGCCTGCAGATACTCGCCGAAATTATTAACGAGCGAGACGATGCGGTAGCCGAACGCGCCTATGCGCCATGGACCGACCTCGAAACCATTCTGCGGGCCGATGGTTTACCGCTGTTTTCTATCGAATCACACCTTCCTGCTCAAGCATTCGATGTCCTTGCGTTCAACCTCAGCGCCGAACTCATTTACACCAACGTGCTCAATCTCATTGATCTGGCGGGTATTCCGCTACGAGCTGACGAGCGAAGCGAAACCGATCTTCTCGTTGCCGCAGGCGGACACTGCACTTACAACCCCGAGCCGCTCGCCGATTTTGTCGACTTCTATGTAATCGGCGACGGCGAAGAAGTGGTCTCTGAGATCACTGAGGTATTACGCGAATGGAAGGCAACACCGCGCTCTAGCGGTGCTCGCCACCATGTGTTGCGTGAACTTTCTAAGATTCCGGGCGTCTATGTGCCATCCATGTACGACGTCGAGTACGACGGCGCCAAATTAGTAGGTACGTTCCCAAAGTACGCCGACGTACCCGAGGTCGTCGAAAAGCGGACCATCGCTGACCTTGCCGAATGGCCGTATCCCAAGAATCAGCTGGTTCCGCTCACCGAAGTAGTGCACGATCGCTTAAGTGTCGAGATTTTTAGGGGCTGTACCCGAGGCTGTCGATTCTGCCAAGCTGGCATGATCACCCGTCCTGTGCGCGAACGGCCCGCCGAACAGGTCCGGCAAATGATTCAGGAAGGCCTCGCTCGTACTGGTTACGACGAAGTAGCGCTTACCTCACTCTCGACCGCCGATTTCAGCGGCATCGAAAACATCGTGCGCGACACCGTCCATGATCCGGTCAACTGCGGCAACGTGACTGTTGCTCTGCCCAGTCTTCGTGTTGATGCCTTTACCGTCGGCGTCGCGGCCGACATCGGGTCTGCCCGTCGAACTGGCCTCACCTTTGCCCCCGAAGCCGGCACCTGGCGCATGCGGCAAGTCATCAACAAACTCATTACCGAAGAAGACCTCTACGGGGCCGTCGAATCCGCCTACAGCGAAGGCTGGCGTCGGATGAAGCTCTACTTCCTCACCGGCTTGCCCAGCGAGACCGACGAAGACACGCTTGGCATCGCCGAAATGGCTCGCAACTGTGTCGAGCTTGGCAAGAAGTACCACAACAGCGCTTCGGTAACCGTGTCCCTTGGTGGGTTCGTGCCCAAGCCATTCACGCCGTTTCAGTGGTTTGGTCAAAACACCGAAAAAGAACTTTCCCGCAAGATCTTTTTACTCAAAGACGAAGTCAATACGGCGCGTGGCGTGCAGATGAAATGGCACGACTCGCGGGCATCAATGGCCGAAGGTATTGCTAGTCGCGGCGACCGACGTATCGGCAAGGTCGTCGAAATGGTGTGGCGACGTGGGGGAGTGTTCCAAGAGTGGGGTGAGCACTTCAACTATGATCTCTGGACCGAATGCATGGCCGAAGCTGGCCTGTCAATTGACTGGTATGTCCATCGCCATCGCGAAGAAGACGAGGTCCTTCCGTGGGATCACATCTCGGCCGGATTGCACAAAGACTTCCTTTGGCAAGAGTGGCGTGACGCATTGGCAATGGTGGGCCTCCCTGATTGTCGGTGGACTCCGTGCTATGACTGCGGTGCGTGCACAGGTTACGGAATCGAACACATCGTGGCATCAGCCACCGCTCCGGCCGGAGGCAGTCAAGGAACGGGTCAAGACATTATTGGCGCCAAGACGGGCGTGCCCGTCAAATTGCTGAGGTCCAAGCCGGAGACGTTAACGATCTAATGATGCTCCGATTGCGCTACTCCAAACTTGGTAAAATTCGGTTTGTAAGCCACCGAGATATGGCGCGTATTTGGGAGCGTGTTCTCCGCAAAGCCAGATTTCCCATGGCCTACTCCGAGGGTTTTCACCCTCGCCCCAAGCTCTCCTTTGGACTCGCCTTGCCTACGTGCGGCGAGTCTGATTGCGAATACCTCGATATCACTGCGGCCCCCGATTGGGACGCCGCAGAGATCGATGGCCTGCCCGAACGATTTACCGCAGCGATGCCCGATGGCGTCATTGTGGAAGATGTGGTCGAATTACCGGCCGGTATGGATTCACTGCAGGCCGCAGTAACAAGTTGTACCTGGAACATCGAGATCATCAACACGACCGAAATCGACGCAGCCGACTATGTCGCCCGCGTCTTGGCCGCCGAAGTTCTCGAAGTCACCCGAGTGCGAAAGGGTAAACCAGTAACCGATGATATTCGGCCGCTGATCTACTCGCTCGCACTTACCCAGACTGCCGATGGCAATCTGGCCCTAGCTGCCGAACTGGGCACTCAACCACGGGCCTTGCGCCCTAGTGAAGTTGTCCTGGCTGTCGAGCCTCACCTTGAGACTGGACGAATACGGCGAACTAAACAATGGATCACTGTCGATGGCGCCCGCTGCGAGCCTCTCGCTGCGGTTGCAGCCGTCGACGCCCACACCACAGTTGGTGTGGGATGAGAAGGGACTTTCACAATGACCGAACCTCTGGCCTCAGGCCAGTCAAACACTGGAGATAATCGTAAATCCGCGCCGCGGATTGGCGATTCTCGCCCAGCTCCAACTAGTAACCAACAAAATAGTACCGACGATTCGCAGCCCAAAGGCAGCGAAGGTGGCGGTCGAAATCGACGCCGCCGTGGACGGGACAACAAGGGTGACGATAACTCGTCATCAAAAGATGCTGCGCCCAAGAAGGCCGAGTCGTCTTCAGGTGATCAGGGGAATGATGATCAAGGCGGACGTCGCAAACGTCGTCGCGGTGGTCGCGGCCGTGGTCGCAGTGGCGATAGCCACAGCCCCGTGCAGGCTGTTACCGCTGACGGTCCGGCCATAGAACTCGACGAAGAAGCTCTAGCGCGCCGTAGAGGCCGCGAACGTAAAGGTAAGCCCATTGGGCGCTACACGATGGTGGTCAGCGTAAAGGAAGCCGCTACGCAGATTTCGATCCTTGAGGGACGTCAGCTCATAGAGCACTATGTGTCGCGTCCTTCCGATGACGTAACCCAAATCCACGGCAACGTGTACCTGGGTCGTGTCCAGAACGTTCTGCCGGGTATGGAGGCCGCATTCGTCGACATCTCCACTCCCAAAAACGCTGTGCTGTATGCGGGCGATGTGTCCTACGACCAAAAAAAACACAAGGGTCAGCCTCGAATCGAATCGGTCCTTAAGAACAAGCAAATGGTCTTGTGTCAAGTGACCAAGAATCCAATTGATCACAAGGGCGCTCGTCTAACCCAAGAGGTGTCCTTGCCGGGTCGCTTCGTCGTACTCGTGCCCAACTCCACCACCGGTGGTATTTCTAAACGACTCCCCGAGAGTGAACGCAAACGTCTCCGCAAGATCCTCGACCGCGTCGGACCTAAGGGTCACGGAATCATCGTTCGTACTGCGGCTGAGAACGTCACATCCGAAGAAATCGAAGCCGATGTGCGCCGATTGGCCCAACAATGGGACCAGATCGAGAAGCTCGCAGCCAAGACCAAGAGCCCAGCATTGTTGCACCGCGAGCCGGACATGGCGTTGCGAGTCATCCGCGAAGAGTTCAACAAGGATTTCCGGTCCGTCATTATTGATGACAAAGCGCTGTACGAAGAAGTAAGCGGCTACATCTCGGCGATCATGCCCGCCTTGGCTGGCCGGGTGGAATATCACAACCCGGAGTCCGAGAGTCTCACGTTGTTCGAACGCCACCAAGTGCACGATCAGCTTCTGAAGGCGATCGACTCCAAGGTTTGGTTGCCGGGTGGCGGCTCGCTCATTATCGAACGGACCGAAGCGCTTACCGTTATTGATGTCAACACTGGTAAGAACGTGGGTCGCTCCAGCCTCGAAGAGACGGTCTATGCCAACAACCTCGAGGCCGCTACCGAAATCGCTCGACAACTTCGCTTGCGCGACATCGGTGGAATCATTGTCATTGACTTCGTGGATATGGAAGTCCGCAAACACCGCGACCACGTTGTCCGAGAGTTCCGCGACTCGTTGGCTCGCGATAAGACCCGTACCCAGGTGTACGACATATCAGATCTTGGCTTGGTAGAAATGACTCGTAAACGCATTGGGGAGGGGCTATTGCAGTCTCTTTCGGTGACATGTGGCACTTGTGGTGGCCGAGGCTTTGAACTTGACGCCGAACTAGTGGAGAAGGTGTAGCCAAGCGATAGCGTGGCTGAGCTATGTACGCAGTTATTCACACAGGTGGCAAGCAATACCGTGTTGTCGAAGGCGAGACCCTCCAGGTCGAACTTTTGGGCGAGACTGGTACTGAACTTGCGTTCGATCCCATTCTTTTAGCCGACGGCGACGACGTCTCCTCGACTCCTGCCCAGCTCGCTGGTGCAAGCGTGACCGCGAAGGTCATTGGCCAAGCTAAGGGGCCAAAGATCAACGGCTTCACCTATAAAAACAAGTCAAACAACCGCAAACGCTGGGGTCACCGTCAGCACTACTCGGTGATCGAAGTCACCGGTATCTCGAAGGGATAATTTATGTCGAAGACGAAGGGTGGCGGTTCAACCCGCAACGGGCGCGACTCAAACGCTCAGCGCCTCGGCGTAAAGACCTACGACGGCACACTTGTGCATTCCGGAACCATCTTGGTCCGACAGCGTGGCACAAAGTTTCACCCCGGACTCAACGTCCGCAAGGGTGGAGATGACACGTTGTTCGCCGTTGAACACGGTCATGTAAAGTTCGGTAGGCGACGTGGTCGCAAGCTGGTGGACATTGTTCCATTGGCCGAGGGCGAAACGCTCGTCTAGCTAATCCAAGTTCTGATTAACAAGAGCCGTGGCCTTAGGGCCACGGCTCTTGTGGTTTTCGTCTCAGTTCCGGTGAATTGTTCCACGGTCAAACCTGACGGCAGTATCCTGATGATATGTCTCAGTTCGTTGACGAGTGCAACATAAACCTCCGCGGTGGCGATGGAGGAGCAGGTTGCGTGGCCATGCGCCGTGAATCCCATACACCACTCGGTGGTCCCGATGGTGGCGACGGCGGCAAGGGCGGTGACGTTTGGATGATTGCGGACCACAACGCTGCCTCTCTGCTGTCATTTCGTGACCACCCCCACCGTCGGGCCGACGATGGCACGCACGGTTCTGGCAAACGCAAGCACGGCCACACCGGCGAGGATGTCATCGTCATGGTCCCTGAGGGCACGACAGTCCGCAATTTCGACGGTGAGTTGCTGGCCGATCTGCAGAGTTCGGGTGACAAGTGGCTCGCCGCGCGCGGCGGACGCGGAGGCAAAGGCAACGCTCGCTTTCTGTCCAATCGGCGCCGCGCCCCAGACTTCGCCGAGCAAGGCGAAGAGGGCGAAGAAAACTGGATGCGCCTGGAGCTCAAATTGCTGGCTGATGTGGCGCTCGTGGGATTCCCCAATGCCGGCAAGAGCACGCTTATCTCTCGTATCTCCGCTGCTAAACCAAAGATTGCTAACTACCCGTTCACCACGCTGGAACCAAACCTCGGAGTCGTTCGCGTTGACGATTCCACCGAACTAGTTGTTGCCGATATCCCGGGACTCATCGAGGGAGCCAACGAAGGTAAGGGCCTCGGACACCAGTTTCTTCGCCACATCGAGCGCGCCAGCGTGCTGTGTCTGTTGGTCGACCTTCTTCCGATCGATGGGCGACCGCCCGAAGAGCAACTCGAAGTGCTTCTCGCCGAATTGCGGGCCTATCAGCCTGAATTGCTCGATCGTCCTCGGGTAATCGTTGCATCGAAATCCGACGTGGCGCAATTTGATGCGCCTGAAGGTACCCACATAATTTCGTCGGTTGTCGGCACCGGGCTTGACACCTTGGTCGGAAAACTTGCGGTACTCGTTTCCCAGGCCCGGGAGGCCGAGGTAAAGCGTGCCCCGACGATAATCCACCGGCCCGAGCCGGTCGGCATCTGGATCGAGCGAGAAAACAACACGCTCATCGTGTGCGGCCGTTCCGCCGAGCGTGTCGTGGCACTTAGTGACGTCACTACTCCCGATGCCGTTGAGTACATCCGCCAGCGTCTCGGATCTCTGGGTGTTGAAAAGGCGCTCCGTAAAGCGGGTGCCCATCAAGGGGACATCGTACGTATTGGCGACACCGAGTTCGAGTACGAAGAAGATTTACTCTCGTGACCCAGGGTCTGGTCGTTGTAAAGATCGGCACATCCTCCCTTACCGACGACCAGGGTTTCATAGCTCCCGGGCATATTGAGCGACTTTGCGAACAGGTCGCTGGACTGCGCAACGATGATTATCAGGTGGCAATCGTTACCTCCGGTGCCATATCGGCTGGTCGGGCCGTCATTGCTCCCCAGGAGGATGACATCGTCACCTTGCAGGCCGTCTCAGCGGTCGGCCAGACTCGTTTGATGCAGGTGTATGAGTCGAGCCTGCAAAGCCACGGTTACGTCGGTGGTCAGATCTTGTTGGCCCCGGGTGATTTCTTTGAACGTGAGCAGTACCTTCATGCGCGTCAAACGCTTCGCCGCCTCCTGGACCTTGGTGTGGTTCCTATCATCAACGAGAACGATGCCACCGCGGCCGATGCGATCCGGTTCGGTGACAACGACCGAATTTCGGCTCTGGTTGCCAACACGCTAGAAGCAGACCTCCTCGTCATCTTGACCGATACACCAGGCGTCCTTACTGCCGACCCGCGGATCGATGCGTCTGCGTCGCTCATCGAAGAAATCAACGCGGTCGACCGTGAACTTGACGCGATTGTCAGTGGGCCTGGAGTCCGTGGATCAGGAGGGATGGCCTCTAAACTTGCCGCAGCACGTATGGCCGCATGGTCTGGAATTCGCACAGTGATTGCGGCGGCCGACCGACCCAACGTCCTAAGTGATGCCGCCGCCGGGGTGCCCGGTGTAGGAACCCAGGTACTAGCGAGAGACTCTTCGTTGTCGGCCAAGCGTCTCTGGATTGCGTTTGCGGTGCAATCCGAGGGCCGGCTGATCGTTGACCAGGGAGCGAAGCAGGCGCTGACAGAGCAGGGAACTTCGCTGCTCCCAATTGGTGTAGTCGAGGTTGTCGGAGAATTCGTCGAAGGGGCGGCCGTTGACGTGGCCGGACCCGATGGCAAGATCTTCGCCAAAGGGCTCATCTCGAAGCGGTCAGATCAGGCCTCCGAATCCGCTGGTCGACGCAGCGACAGCATCGACGGACAGCGCGACGAACTCATCCACCGAGATGATCTAGTGCTCTTGCCATAGGCGTTAACTGGTTGCCACCATAGGACAACTCCAGATTCCCGTCGACGTCACGGGACTATAGTGGCCCCGTGTATGAAGCTAAAACTGACCGTTATTCGTCTCTTCCCTCCGCCGGATCGGGCAAAAGCGGTCTCAAGCTTCCCAAGATTTCGTTAGGACTCTGGCACAACTTCGGCGGAGACGAGTTGTCGAACGACATGCGCCAAATGTTGCGTAAGGCCTTTGACAACGGTATTTTCCATTTCGACCTGGCCAACAATTACGGACCTCCGGCTGGATCCTCCGAAACCAACTTTGGCACGATGATGGCCGGGGACTTCAAGCCTTAGCGCGACGAGCTTATTATCTCTACCAAGGCCGGCTACCACATGTGGGACGGTCCGCACGGTGAGTGGGGGAGCCGCAAATATTTGCTAGCCAGTTTGGATCAGAGTCTCAATCGAATGGGACTCGATTATGTCGATATTTTCTACTCCCATCGATTCGACCCTGACACACCACTGGAGGAGACCATGGGTGCGCTCGACACGGCTGTTCGCAGTGGGCGAGCCCTCTATGTTGGCATTTCCTCCTACGGGCCAGAGAAGACCAGAGAAGCAGCGGCCATTCTTCGAGGTCTCGGCACGCCGTGTGTCATCCACCAACCCAGTTACTCGATGTTGAATCGGTGGGTCGAAGAAGGTCTGCTCGACGTGCTGGGCGACGAGGGCATTGGCATGATTCCGTTTTCGCCCCTCGCCCAAGGCTTGCTTTCCACCAAGTACCTCGATGGGATGTCGAGCAACTCTCGGGCAGCCGAGAATGACTCCTTCAGCCGCGATTTGCTCAGTGAGAGCAATATCGAGCGGGTTCGGTCCTTAAACAAAATTGCGACACGTCGCGACCAGTCACTGGCGCAGATGGCCATCTCCTGGGTGCTGCGAGACCCCCGAGTTACCACCGCATTGGTGGGTGCCAGTCGCTGGAGTCAGGTGGAAGAACTGCTTGCCGCACCGCATCGCACTGAATTTTCGGTCGAAGAGCTGGCCGAAATCGATGACTACGCCATCGACGGAAGCCTCAACCTTTGGGCGACTAGCAGCAACAATACCTAGCGTTAGGTAATGTCCTCAACGTTGTCGAGGAACCACTGGTAGGTGGACACGAGTCCGTCATCAAGGCCAATGCTGGCGGTCCACCCTGTATTGGTAAGTTTGGTGACGTCCAGTACCTTCCGGGGTGTGCCGTCGGGCTTGGTTGGGTCAAATATAATTTCGGCCGTTGGGTGCACGATGGCGGCGATCTTCTTAGCAAGTTCGCCGATACTTAGGTCTAAACCAGTGCCAACATTGATGTGCTCGTCCTCGTCGTAGTTCTCCAATAGATGTAGGCAGACATCGGCAAGATCGTCGACATGCATGAATTCGCGTTGGGCGACGCCTGTGCCCCATAGCTCGACTGTTGGCCGGCCCTCGGCGGCCGCCTCATGGAACTTCCGGATTAATGCCGGTAGGACATGAGCTGACTCCAAATCGAAATTGTCGTTTGGTCCGTAGAGGTTCGTCGGCATGGCCGAGATGAAGTTGTCGCCGTACTGCCGACGGAAGGCCTGACAAAGTTTGATGCCAGCAATCTTCGCAATGGCATACCACTCGTTGGTGGGCTCAAGTGGGCCGCTAAGAAGTTGGTCTTCGGTAATTGGTTGGATGGCCTCACGCGGATAGATGCACGATGAGCCCAGGTACAGAAGTTTGGTGACCGGGTGTTCGTGGGCAGCATGAACCACCGTGCTGTGGATCATTAGATTGTCGTAGATGAACTCTGCCGGTCGGGTGGTGTTGGCCATGATTCCACCAACAGTGCCTGCCACCAAGATGACGTAGTCCGGTCGGTTGACCTTGAACCAATGGGTTACCTCTGACTGCTTCCGCAGGTCGACCTGTTGGCGAGTAGCGGTCAATATGTTGGTAAAACCTGCATCGGTCAGACGTCGTATAACTGCTGAACCGACCAAGCCGCGATGGCCAGCAACATAAACAGATGCAGAACGGTCAATTTGTGTCATTAGGGGCCTTTCCGTGCCCAGAGCTAGATGTCGATAGGCGCAACGTACTTGGCTCCAAGAGCAGCATAGATGTTGTGCACTGGGGGTGTTGGACCCAGTCGGGAGCTACGAATAAGAAATTGATTGTGCCACCAGTCTCGTTGTTCCACAACAGTGGCACTGAGATCGTGAAGGAACGATGCGACAAGAATGTCAGTCAGTATTGGGCTGTGATCGTCGCCAAGCGAACAACTCGACGGCGGCTTGGTTACCGGCTGATCGGGCGAGGAACAAATACGCAATGCCGGCGGTCACGCCAGCGAGAGCAGTCGTAACGGCAACATTTTGGCCACTTGTAACCCATACCGATAGCAACCCAAAGGCCCCAGCGACTAGTCCAGCAGGCAGCAATTTGACAATGAATGCCCCAGCCCGTGGCGCATCGGGGAGGTCGGCACGTACCCGTCGCTGTAACAAGGCCAACTCCAGCCAGGCAGCGACCGAGGCACCGATGGCAAGACCTACCGCGCCAAGGCGTACCAAATCGGTTCCTGTCCGGACGTCTTTAGACACCGGACCAAATGCTGGCAGGTCACCGGCCTGATCGATGGACCCACCGGCGACGCCGAATCGGTCGAGTTGAAACATCATCAGTACCCCGACGGTGCCGGCTACAACCACACGGAAAGCGGCGATGCGGGCCGGACCGCTGACATCTCCGGACGCAAACCGAACGTTTTGTAGCAGTCTGGATAGCCCCGACGCTGGCATGCCGAGACTGTACGCCGCCAGAACGAGCCAAATAAGTCGAGCGTCATCGCTGGTTGTCTTGCCGTGTTCAAACAGTAGCGACACAATTGACTCGCCCGCCGACAGGTAAATTGCCATTGAAAACACCAAGAAGAAGGCGATTCGCTCTAGCCCGATTCGTAGTTGCCGGATTGTTGCTGCGTCATTTTGGGTGCCGCGCGATAACTCGGGCAGCTCGGCCGCGGCAATTGACAAAGCGAACGCGCTTATGGGCATGAGGTAGAGAACTTGTGCCGCCCCTAGCGACGCGAGAGCTCCGGTGACGAGCAAAGAGGCGAGTGCAGCATCAAGAAAGGTACTGAGCGTCACAACGCCGCGTCCGCTGACGGCCGGTACAAATCGCCGCAAAACGGTGCGCACTGAATCATTGTGCAGATTAAATCCGAGGCGCAGAGTTGGAAGCACTCGAAGCACTAACGGAACTTGAATGAGGAATTGAGCGATGCCACCGACCAGTACACCCCAGGCGGCCGCACGGGCGACGTCGTCGACAGCCCAAGCACGGATTCCCGCAAAAGCCACGGCGGCTATAATTGCGGCGTTCCAAAGGACTGGTGCCACGTAACTGAGGAAGAAACGCCGGTGGGCATTGAGCACACCCAGGCACCACGCGGATAGGACAATAAACCCGATACCACCGATCATCACCCTCAGCAGATCAACAGTTAGCTCGCGTTTTGCGTCATCGAATCCGTGGAACACCAAGTCGGTAATTGGGCCAGCGAACAACATGCCTATGAGTACGAGCACCGCAGTCGCTACCGCTAACAGTGAAAAAACTGAGCCGGCCAAAATGCCGGCTTCGTCATCGTTTTCGTCCTCGAGCAATTTGGAGTACACCGGAATGAACGAAGCCGAAAGGGTGCCCTCTCCCAGGAGATTCTGTAACAACTTGGGAATGATGAGTGCCGCAGCGAAGGCATCAGCGGCGGGCAATGTGGTGCCGAGCCAAGTACGGAGTCCGAATTCACGGATGACCCCGGTGAGACGAGATAGCAAGATACCGGCGGCCACCAGCGCGGCGGCCCGCCCACTGCGATGGGCGGGGGTGGAGGTGGGCTCAAGGGCCGGAGAATCAGTCATAGGACAGCGGTCGAAGAATAGTGCGACCTGGCGCGGCGAACGCGGCACGAAATTGATTCGGTACTTCGGCCCTGACGCCGTACCCTTGCCGGATGGATTACCGATTTACTAGCGTCGAAGCTGTTACCGAAGGTTTGGAAGGGGTTGATTATCTGTGTGATGAGAGCATTTCAAGTGTGACGTTTTTAGCAGATCGCCTACAGAAGCCCATTCTTGTCGAGGGTCCCGCAGGTACGGGTAAGACCCAGCTTGCCAAGAGCGTCGCCGAGGCTTTGGGCGCTCGACTCATTCGGTTGCAGTGCTATGAGGGTCTCGATGAATCCAAAGCACTTTACGAATGGAACTACAAGAAGCAGTTGCTACGTATCCAGAGCGAAAGGGGATCCGAAGGGGGATGGGACGACATAGAAGACGACATTTTTTCGGAGGAATTCTTACTCGCCCGCCCGCTACTCGAAGCAATTCGTGCCGAGGACCCCGTGGTTCTGCTGATCGATGAGGTAGATCGAGTCGAGGTCGAAACCGAGGCGCTTCTGCTCGAAATTCTGTCCGATTACCAGGTCTCTATCCCGGAACTGGGGACAGTTACGGCCAAACAGATTCCGCTAGTGTTTCTTACATCGAATAACACTCGTGAGCTCTCTGAAGCGCTCAAACGTCGTTGCCTTTACCTGCACATTGATTACCCCGAAATGGATCGCGAGCGCCAGATTGTCCTCACGAAGGTCGACGGAATCTCCGAAGCTCTCGCCGATCAGGTAGCCCGAATCGTGCGCTCCATTCGGAATCTTGATTTGAAGAAATCACCGTCGGTTTCCGAGACACTCGATTGGGCTCGTACTTTGGTCCTGCTGGGCATCGAAAACGTTGACGCCAAAACAGCCACGGACACGCTCAATATTTTGCTGAAGTACCGCTCCGACATCGAAAAGGCCACCAAAGAATTCGCCAATAATGGTGGCGAATTTTCTAGCTAAACAGCAATGTCCGACACTGTCGTAGCGACCGAATCGCCCCTTCTGGATCTCCTCAACGGATTTGTAGCTGAGTTACGCGCGGCTGGCCTTCCGGTAAGTTTGACCGAAAATCTCGACGCAATGCGGGCGGTAACGCATATTCCACTCGAAGACCGCGAAACCTTCAAGTATTCGCTGGCCGCCACGTTGGTCAAGAACTTCGCCCATTGGAAGGCATTTGAGACGGTCTTCGAGGTCTACTTCACGTTACGTGGACCGGAGTACTCCCTCGTCGATGGCGAGTGGGCCGGCCAGGACAACGACGACGATGACGACGATTCGCCCGACGGAGCGGGAAACGGTCAACAAGGTGATGGTGAAGGCCAGGGCGGCGGCGATGGGATGTCGCCCGAGGAAATGGCTGAAATGTTGTACAAGGCCCTCATGAACGGCGACCAGACCACTGTGCGTGCTTTGGCTCGGCAAGCGGTGCAACGCTACGCAGGTATGGAGCCCGGGCGTCCGGTGGGGGGCACCTATTACCTTTACCGCACGCTACGTAATCTCGATCTTGAGGCAATGCTCGAACGTCTCATGCAGGAGAAGCGTGACACCGCATCTCAGCCGATGTCACCGCTCGAGGAACGGCTGGAGCATGACGAATATGAGAGTCGAATTGAGAAGCTCAAGAAAGAAATCGAAGCTGAAATTCGACGGCGCCTAGTTGCTGATCGCGGCGTTGAGGCAATGTCTAAAACGTTGCGTAAGCCGCTGCCTGAAGATGTCGATTTCATGCATGCGACGCGCGAAGAAATGGTGTCGTTACGCAAATCTATCGAACCACTCACTCGCAAATTGGCGGTTCGGCTGGCGCGCAAACGCCGCCACGGTCGAAAAGGGCCCCTCGACTTCCGGCGTACTGTCCGAGCGTCGCTCTCCTACGGCGGCGTTCCGGCTGACCCTCAGTTCAAATTCCCTCACCCATCCAAACCCGAGATAATTGTCATCGCCGACATCAGCGGCTCAGTAGCAGCCTTTGCCCGTTTCACACTCCATTTGGTTTACGCCTTGCAAGGACAGTTCTCCAAGGTGCGGGCCTTCGCCTTCATTGATGGCCTCGACGAGGTGACTGACTACTTCAAGAACACCGAAGACATCAACGAAGCCGTGCATCGCGTCAATACTGAGGCTGACGTTATTTGGGTCGATGGTCATTCTGATTATGGCCACGCACTAGACGTATTTCATGAGAAGTACAGCAAAGAGGTCAGCACCAAAAGTACTGTGATGATTCTGGGCGACGCCCGGAACAACTATCACACCTCACAGGCTTGGATAATTAAAGATCTCCAGGACAAAGCCCGCAGCGTGCATTGGCTTAATCCTGAACCGAAGAGTTATTGGGATACAGGTGACAGCATCGTCGGCGAATATGCCCAGTATTGCGACAGCGTCTGGGAAGTACGAAACCTAAGGCAGCTAGAAAAGTTCGTAGAGACCCTGGTCTAGAGGTGCAATCCGCACTCGGTTTTTTCGCCGTTCCAGCGACCCGACCGGGGGTCTTCGCCGTCAACTACCGGCTTGGTGCAGGGCCAGCAACCGATCGATGGGTAGCCCTGAGCAATTAGCGGGTTGACAATGATGTTGTTGTCGGTGATGTAATCGGCAACGTCTTGGTCGGACCAGTTCGCTATGGGGTTCACTTTGATCAGACCGCGCAGGTCTCGACCCACGATCGGTGCTCCCTTGCGAGATTCGGCTTCTGCTCTCCGTAGGCCACTCATCCAGGCCGATTTACTCGCCAATGCCCGGTCAAGTTGCCCGACCTTTACTGCTGTACAGCAATCGGTTGGGTTGACAATCCAGAGTTTCTCGTTGTGCGGGGCCACGGTCATCATCTTGAGATTTAGGCCATAGTGGCGCCGAACCTTTTCGACGGTCTCGAGCGTCTCGGGGAAGTGGTAGCCGGTATCGATGAATACGACCTCGATTGCGGGATTGACGGCAACAGAGAGGTCGACCATCACTGCGTCGGTCATTGAGGCGGTCAATGCGAGGAAGGGCCCGAAACTTTCCGAAGCCCATGCAATGATCTCGTGGGCGGTCGCTGTCTCGAACTGGCGGTTGAGACGAAGGAGATCATTGTCGGTCGGGTTCAGGATTTGAGCGAGAGCGGAACTCATGTCGCGCACTCCGATTCGCCAACCTCTACCTCGTAGGGGCCAGTTTCGTCGAAGTCGATGTAGAAATCCGGGCCATCTTCGGGGGCGGGGAATTCGTCTAGATCTTTGAGTGTGGTGGTAATTTCTTTGACCCCACCGGAACGGTCGATCCAGCCGCGAAAGTCTTCGCCTGCCCGGCGTTCGCCTGCGAATCGCCCGATTACCCGCTCGGCGGCCTCAGCCGCATTGCGTGCCGGAAGACGCAGTGCCTTCTCCCCGAAGTGAATCTTTTCTTGGCCTACGTAGCCACCTAGCATCATCTGATAGCCGGGAGCGGATCGTCCGTGTACGCGTCGTTCTACGCCAAAAAATCCGATGTCGGCAACGTGATGTTGGCCGCAGGAGTTGGTGCAACCAGAGATGTTGGTTCGGATGCCACCTACCTCGGCCAGGCCAGCCGCCTCGAGTCGCTCCGCGATTGCATCGGCCAGACCCCTCGATTGGGTAACCGCAAGGTTGCAAGTATCTGCACCGGGGCAGGCGACAACGTCGCGGGCTAACTCCGCTCCGGGTTTGGCCATGCCTAGCTCTTCGAGTCGGCCGAATACTCCTCGCAGTTGAGTCTCATCGAGATCGCGGAATATGAGGTTTTGGCGGTTGGTAACGCGTACTTCGGCGTTGAAGTCGCGCGCTATGGCGGCGAGGCCGCGGAACTGAGCCGAAGTGATGTCGCCTAGCCGGGCCCACGCATAAGCGGAAACGGTGCCGTTGGCGATGCCGCGTACGACGTTGGCGTCTTCCCACTGCTCGTAGGCCCCAAAACGGGTGAGGGTGACAGGAGTTCCCTGACCGATGGCGGTGGCGGCAATGCCGGTGGCGTGCCCAGCGGGTTCATCTCCCTTGGAAAGAACTTCGGCTGGAATGCCGCCGGGCCAGGTTGCCGATGCGGGCAAGAGATGTCGTTCACGGAAAATGCGACGTTGGACTTCATCGAAACCTAGATTTGAAACAAGCCACTTGAGTCGAGCCCGAAGTTTGTTGTCACGGTTCCCGTCGTGGTCAAATACCCGAAGTATGGCTTCGAGCGTGGGCAGTAGGTCTTCTCGAGCGGTGAATGGTTCGAGAGCGAGCGCGGCGTGCGGGTTGGCACCTAACCCACCAGCGATAAAGACTCGGAAGCCCTTTTCGATGGTTCCGTCGTCGAGTCGGCGGCTGACGGCAATTACGCCGGCGTCGTTGAACATTGCCTGGCCGCAGTCCGAATCACAGCCCGAGAAGTTGATCTTGAACTTTCGTGGCATGCGCTGGGCTATTGGGTTGCGCAGGAAATGCTGGAACGCGGCTTCGGCCCATGGTGTGATGTCAAGTACTTCTTGTGGGCAGGCGCCGGCCAGGTGGCAAGCCTGGACATTGCGGACTGTGTCGCCGCATGCTTCTCGTGTGGTGAGTCCCACCCGGGCCATTACTCGCATGGCGTCGGGCACGCGCTGAAGGTCGACGAAGTGGAACTGCAAGTTCTGGCGGGTTGTTATGTGCCCCCAACCGCGGGAGAAATCTTCAGAGATCGAAGCAAAGGCGTCAAGTTGGTCCGGCGTGACCACCCCGGCAGGGAGCTTAACCCGCAGCATCTGGTTGTGGCCGCCTTGGCGCTGACCATAGATGCCATTGTTTAGTCGGAACACACGCATGACGTCTTCGGGTATATCGCCGTTGAGATATCCCTCGAGCATGCGTTCGAACTTGGCGATGTCTTCCGCTATCGCTGGGTCGATGAGTGCATCACCGTTAACGGTGATATCAACGCCGCGGACGGCGACTGTTGGGTCTTCGATCGTGGTCATTTGTAGTCCCTCAAGTTGACCGTGGGTACGGCCATACCTTGTAGTAGTTCCTATACCCTACAAAGTTGATCGGGATTAAGGTGAATACAAATGAATATATTTGTCTGGCCAGTAATAAAGGCCCACAAATGCGGCTTTAACGCAATAATTCGGCAACACGGAAGGCAAGATCGACGCCTTGTCGGCCGTTCAGCCGGGGGTCGCAGATGGTTTCGTAACGCAGTTCGAGGTCGGCATCGGCGATCTGATCTCCACCGCCCAAACATTCGGTTACGGCTTCGCCAGTGAGCTCGACATGAATCCCGCCTGGCCAGGTGCCGGCGGCCTTGTGAGCCGCAAAAAACCCAATGACCTCGCGGAGAACGTCGTCGAAGTGGCGAGTTTTATGACCACTCACGGAGGTGAATGTGTTTCCGTGCATCGGATCACAAGCCCAGACCACGGGGTGGCCAGCATCGGTCACGGCGTTGAGCAATGTCGGCAATTTGGCCTCGATATTGTCGGCGCCCATGCGGGTGATGAGTGTAAGGCGACCGGGAATGCGATCGGGATTGATGGCTTCGCAGATGGCTAATACATCTTTAGGTGTTGCGGTAGGGCCGATCTTGCAACCGATGGGGTTGTTTACCCCCCGAAGAAACTCGACGTGGGCGCCGTCCAGTTGGCGGGTGCGTTCGCCGATCCAAACCATGTGAGCGGAGCAGTCGTACCACTCGTCGGTAAGGGAATCTTGGCGAGTAAGTGCTTCCTCGTAGCCCAAAATCAACGCTTCGTGGGACGTAAAGAAATCGACCTGATGGAGTCTCTCGTCGCGGTCAGTTGAAAACCCGGCTGCTTCGATGAAACGGATGGCTTTGTCGATGCCTTCGGCGAGCTCCTCGTAACGTTTGCCCTCGGCGCTGGTGGCAACGTGTTCCTGGTTCCAAGCATGCACTTGGCGAAGGTCGGCGAATCCACCCTTGGTAAAGGCTCGCAACAAATTGAGCGTTGATGCGGATTGGTTATAGGCCTGAATGAGGCGCTCTGGGTTAGGAAGTCGAGAGCTTTCGCTGAATTCTGCGTCATTAACCATGTGCCCCCGAAACGAAGGCAACTCGACACTGTCTACGGTCTCGGTGTCGCTGGACCGTGGTTTGGCGAACTGGCCAGCAATACGCCCAACCTTCACTACTGGCACACCAGCCGAGTATGTGAGGACCACCGCCATTTGTAAAATAACCTTGAGTTTGTCGCGCAAAATGGTGGCATCAAAGGAGTTGAACGACTCAGCACAATCCCCGGCCTGCAGTAAGAACGCCTTCCCGTTTGCTACGTCAGCCAACTGCCGGGTGAGGTCACGCGCTTCGCCCGCGAAGACAAGTGGAGGCAGGCTCCCGAGTGTGTCCAATACGTCTTCAAGGGAGCTGGCGTCGGGCCATTGCGGTTGCTGCGCGGCCGAGAAGTTCTTCCAGCTTGATGGGGACCAGGAATTTGTCATGGGTTCATGTTTCCGTCGGACGGCAAATACCGCAAGTGAATTAGCTCGCTTAACTTATCGGTACTGGTAGGAAATCCAGAACCAAAACGTCGAAAGCGCCCGGCAAATGCCGGACGCTTTCGCACTCTCGATTTATAGATAATTAGGCAGCGTCGATGCGCTCGGGAGCGGCATCGCGGACCGTGTTAACTGCACGCTTGACGAGACGGCGGGCCGCCTCAGCAGTTACACCCAGTTCCTCGCCCACTTCGCGGTAGCTTCGCTTGCGACCATCGTGCAGGCCAAAGCGCTGCTCGACGGCGTAGCGGGCACGGGTGTCGAGTACATCGAGAAGGCCAGTGACCATTTCCTCTTCGGCTCGATCCATGACAATGACTTCGGGACCCGGATTTGCATCCGGTAGCAAGTCGACCAACTCGTTGCTGTCGTCATCGCCGATGGTGCGATCAAGCGATGTCGGGGTGGTGAGACGGTGGAGCCGAGCGTGCTCCTCGTCGAGTTCATCGCCATCACCAGAAACCTGCCGTAAAGCAGCGCGTAGGCTGGCGGAGCGGTCGCCGGGGAGACGAACCAGGCTGGCCTTCTGGTCGAGGGCACGACCGATGGCTTGACGAATCCAAAAAGTCGCATAGGTGGAGAATTTGAAACCCTTGCGCCAGTCGAACTTGTCGACGGCGTGTTCTAGGCCGAGGTTGCCTTCTTGGATGAGGTCCAGAAGTTCCATGCCGGGAGGCAACGGGTAGCGACGCGCCACGCTTACAACCAAACGAAGGTTGGCGCGAATGAAGCGATCCTTGGCTTGGGCGGCTTTGCGATCAGCCCGGCGGAGTTCGGCGTTGTTCTCGCCTTCGGCCAGTTTGGCTCGGGCCGCTAGCCCTTTTTCGATAATTTGGGAGAGCTCTCGCTCTTCGGCGGCATTGAGAAGCGGCACGAGACCGATCTCATTGAGGTATTGACCTACGGAATCACTCATTGTTCACTCGGGGGGTAGTGGGGTATTACTGGGGGGGGGGGGATTGCATCGTGTTAGACGCCTTGCAGCACACAAAAGTAGCGGGATTCTCCCGAGGGAAATATGTGGTTCGATGCCGATGTAAACGTCGCAGTCGAGTCCATTATTCCGCCCATTGGGGGACGCATGTGTAGGCCGCAAAGCCAGTAGGACATGGTAGGTCATGGTATGGGAGATGTCCAGTAGAATCTTACGATTAGGGCGTAGGAGTCCACGCGAACCCTCTACAATGCGCGCCATGCAGGTGAGGCAACGCTGGGGAATATTCGGAGGGACGTTTGATCCGCCGCATATTGGGCAGCTTGTTGCTGCGCAGTCGGCGCTTCACGAACTCGAGTTAGACCGAATTTTGTTCGTAGTGGCTCACGTACCTTGGCAAAAGGTAGGGGACCGCACGATTAGCGAATCATCTCATCGCTTGGCGATGGTTGAAGCCGCCGTTGAGAACGAACATGGGATGCAGGCGGTAAGTCTCGAAATTGATCGAGGTGGTAATTCCTACATGGCCGACACGCTGGCGGAATTATCGGCACCAGAACGGGACCTTTTCTTGGTTCTTGGATCCGATGCCGCCCATGGCCTTCCAACCTGGGAGCGCCCTGACGAGGTCCGCGCCCTCGCCGCCGTTGCGGTTGTCGATCGCCCGGGTAGTGCCGGGCAGTCCCCGCCGTATGGGTGGGAATGGCAAATGGTTGACTGCCCGTTGATCGACCTTTCAAGCACAGATCTTCGTCAACGCATTGTTGCGGGGGCGCCGGTGGACCATCTCGTGCCGGATTCTGTCGTCTCCTACATCAACCGCAACGGTCTTTATCGATGAGACGAGGACCAGGCGACAAGCGAACGTCGGCCGAATGGGTTTGGATTGTTCTCTTTCCCCTTCTTCTCGGGTTGTCGCTGTTCGCGGGGTATCGAATTATCCAATCTGGCGCAGGAGCAATTTTGGACGCCACCGATGGTGACGTGGCCCAGGTTGTGACGAACCCGCGGTTGCCGGGATATCGGGCGATTGTCGAACCAACGGCGGTGAGCGCGGCGCTATTGGTACATAGTGACGAGTTAGTCGGAGCAGCCGTTGTGGTCCCTGTGGCGAACGGTGTCGGCGGTACATGGTTCGTGATTCCTCCGGATATTTTTCTCGACGGGCAGACCCTTGCGACGACGTTTGAGTCCGATGGTGTGCCGGGTGCCACGGGTGCCCTGCAGTTGTTTACCGCGCTTCGCCTAGAACAGGTAGCCGTCCTTGACCAGCAAGAGTGGGAGAAACTGTTCGGTACTCGGCCAGTGACCGTTCAATTGGCGGACGATCTTGTCCAGGTCAACGGAACTGTGCAGTTTGCATCTGGCGAGTTGACCATCGATGCCGCTTCGATTGGCGAGGTGTTGGGGTGGCTTAACCCGGGCGAAGTGTCGGCCAACCGTTTGAGTCGCCATAACGATGTCATCACTTCTTGGTTGGCAGCGGCTTCTGATCGCGCCTTCACGCTGGGCGATGATGTGCCGTTGGCGACCTCCCTTAATTCAATGGTTCAAGGTGTGCTCAATACAGCCACTATTCCGATCGTGGCTACTGATTCCCTAGGGTTTGTTCCCGACATTGATCTGTTCCAAACCATGGTGCATGAACTGGCACCCTTTGCGCCATCTGAGGCGTCGGTGTTGCGCCCGCAGACATTGGTTCTAAACGGCGCCAGCAGCGATCCCGAACTTACGCTTAAATTCGTTACCCAGGTTGCTGTGGCTGGGGCGCAGGTCACCGCACTCGGCAACGAAGATGCTTTTTTGCGGACCGAATCGTCGCTCATTGTTAGCTCTGAGCTATGGATGGAGTTTGGTGAAGAGATTGCGGATGCGTTGGGAATTGGCACCGTCATATTAGATCCCGAAGACAATCCGGCGTTTGACCTCGTTGTGCATCTGGGTCTTGACCTGGTCGGTCCCTGAATTGGGTATCGGGCAGTAGCATGTGGAGATGAATTGGCACGTACTGGCGGCACGAGCGGCTGACGACAAACTTGCATCGAACACTATCGTTTTGGACGTGGGCGACGTTGTCGGGATTACCGACCATTTCATCATCACGAGCGGGTCCAGTCGCCGCCAGGTACGCGCCATAGCCGAAGGCATTGAAGCAGACCTCAAGTTGGTCGGCGGGCCTTCGCCTAAACGTATTGAAGGTCTCCGTGAGGCAGAGTGGATCTTGCTGGACTTCGGCATATTTGTTGTCCACGTTTTTGGTGAGGAAACTCGCCGTTATTTCGATCTCGAACGGCTGTGGCAGGACTGCAATCGTGTCGAGTGGCTCGAAACCAACTGAGATAAAGGCTGTTCTAGCCTATAAATGCCGGTACTGCTAGGAGCGCTAAGTTCGCTGCTCATTGGAGTTGGTGACTTCTTAGCGCGCTTTGCCGCCCAGCGAACCAAAGCAGTCACTGTGGTCATCGCTGGTTCTAGCGCAGGCTTAGTCGTGACGGCGGTTCTGGCACCGCTTATAGATGGCAGTCCCATAGTCAGGGATCTGGCCTTTGGCGCGATTTCTGGTGTGTTATCAGGGCTAGCCCTAGCTTTGCTTTACCAAGGTATGACGGTTGCCTCGGTGGCGGTCGTATCGCCGACGGCATCGGTTTTTATCGCGTTGATTCCATTCATGTGGGGTCTGTCTCGAGGTGAGTCGCTGGGGATGTGGTCGCTGGTCGGCGTGGCTGTAGTGGTACCGAGCCTGGTTCTCACTTCGTTTTCTCCCGAACTTGGCGACCGGGCCCGACTTGGTTTGGTATTGGGTGTGGCATCGGGACTGCTCTTTGGCGTCGGCTTTGTGTTTCTTGGAGAGACGTCGATCGCGAGTGGCGTGTGGCCGGCAGTAAGCCAAAGGGGAGCGTCGCTGGTGGCGATGTTGGCGCTGGCGACGATCCAGCGAGTGCCCCGTTTGGCGCCGCCCTCTGCTCGCGCCTTTGCGCTAGTGGGAGGCACCATAGGGGCGTTTGCAATTGTTTTGTTCACGCTCGGTGCCCAGCATGGGTCGGTTAGTGAGGTATCGGTGGCGGCGTCTACTTATCCGGCGGTGACGGCGGTATTGGCTTGGAAATATGACAAGGATCTGCTGCGGTGGTGGCAAGGTATTGGCATTGTGGGTTCCATCGTAGGGGTGGCACTTATCGCCGTTGGCTGACCCGATCATGGGGGACCAGTGACTACCGACTACGTTGGCCTTATGGAGCCTGATTTTTACGCCTTCGACACACTGAGCCTGCACGCTGGTCAACAACCAGATCCGGCAACGGGTGCTCGGGCGGTGCCGATTCATATGACAACGTCGTACGTCTTCGATTCGGTAGACCAGGCGGCGAGTTTGTTTAACCTGGAGACATCGGGGCATATTTATAGCCGCATCTCTAATCCAACAGTGGCGGTGCTCGAAGAACGTATAGCGGCGCTCGAAGGCGGTGTCGGGGCCGTATGCACCGCAAGTGGTTCTGCGGCTTTGCATTTGGCGATCGCCACGATCATGAGTGCGGGAAGCCACATCGTGTGCAGTCGCAATGTGTACGGCGGAACGTACAACATGCTCAACTTGACGATGCCACGGTTCGGTATCACCACAACGTTTGTCGACCCGCGAGATCCTCAAGCCTTCGCCGATGCCATTACCGACGACACGCGTCTTGTGCTCGCCGAAACACTGGGTAATCCTGGTATCGAAGTGCTCGACATTGCCGCGGTGGCCGCTGTCGCCCATGCTGCTGGTCTGCCTTTGGCTGTTGACTCCACCTTTGCTACCCCGTACCTCTGTCAACCAATCAGCCATGGTGCCGACATCGTCGTTCACTCGGCCACCAAGTTTCTGGGCGGCCACGGCGTTGCCATTGGCGGGGTGGTGGTCGATGGTGGTCGTTTCGACTGGGAAGCAAGCGGCAAGTTTGCGAATTTGACCGAACCCTACGAGGGCTATCACGGTATTTCCTTCACCGAAGAGTTCGGGTCAGCGGCATTGTCGATGCGAGCACGGGCCGAAGGGTTACGTGACTTCGGGGCATGTCTGAGCCCTCAGAATGCGTTCTACATCTTGCAAGGTGTTGAGACGTTGCCGCTGCGCATGGATAAACACGTGGCCAACGCCAAGGCTGTTGTTGAGTTGTTGGACGCAAACAGCGCGGTGGAGTGGGTTCGTCACCCGCACTCGCCGAGCCATCCTGATCATGATCTTGCGGCCCGGCTATATCCGAAGGGCGCCGGAGCGATTTTGAGCTTTGGTATCAAAGGAGGGCGCGAGGCCGGGCGAAAGTTCATCGAATCGGTCAAGTTGGCTAGCCATCTTGCCAATGTGGGCGATGCGAAAACTCTGGTATTGCATCCTGCTACCACGACCCATCAGCAACTCAGTGCCGATGATCTTGTAAAAGCCGGAATTGGTGAGGAGTTGATTCGGGTGTCGGTGGGACTCGAAGATCCGGCTGACATTTGTGCCGATTTTGCCCGAGCATTGAAGGCTTCGCAGCGATGAAATTTCTCGTAGGCGATGCAATGGTGACTGCCGCGACGGGTGCCAGGAGTCTCGATGGAGACGACCCACTCGTAGTGATGGTTCATGGTGCTGGTATGGACCGAACCATATGGAGCCAACAAACCCGTTATTTGGCGCACCACGGCTTCCGTGCTGCGGCGGTAGACGTGCCGGGTCATGGAACTAGCGAAGGAGAACCCCTTGCAACGGTCGAAGCCATAGGGGAGTGGCTTCTCGACGTAATCGATGCGCTGGGTGGGTCAGCGCATCTTGTCGGGCATTCGATGGGGGCGCTGGCAGCGCTTCATGCCGCGGGCGTTGACGGAGACAAGGCGTCTGGTCGCGTGATGTCGCTAAGCCTGCTGGGAGTGGGCATGGCAATGCCCGTTCACCCGGAGCTATTGGCCGCGGCGCAAGACAACGACGCATTAGCTGACCAACTCATTACGGCCTGGGGACACGGTAAGCGTCAACACATCGGACGCAACCCAACCCCTGGGCTTTGGATGCTAGGTGGGGGAGTAGCCATGCTTGACGGCACCGCCGATGGCGTTTTAGCCACCGATTTGCTGGCCTGCAACGCCTATGTCAATGTGGCCGAGGCAGCCAGCCGAGTCCGTTGTCCGTCTCTGGTTATAGCCGGAGACAGCGACCGGATGACCCCGTCAAAGTCAGGTCAAGCTGTCGCTGAGCAGTTGGCCGATGCCTCGTTTGTTGAATTGGCGGACACAGGGCACACCATGATGTTGGAACGTCCCGCCGAGGTTCGCCAGCTTCTCTTGGCCCACTTGACCGGGTAGTACTACAGGCCGTTTAGATCGGGTTCTGCCCCGGACACGACGGGCGTTCTTGTTGTTGGGTCGATGTCGTAGCTTGTGATGGTGATCTGGGTCTCAGTTGATCCGTTTCTGCTAAGAGACGGGCAGGTAGCCAGCGACCTGGTGCGGAGATGTATTGAGGTAGACCTTGGCTTCGGGAGCGCCCTGGAAGCGGCCGTGACTCCATCGGATTTCGATATGTCCTTCGATGGAGCGTTGTTCGTTAGTAACACGATCAATTACGCGTGCCATCCACCGTATGAGAGGTTGGCCCGACGCATCTGCCCAAGCGTCGAAATCGCGTAGCCGGAACTGTTTTCGAAAGTCCCAGGGTGTGCCTACTTGATAGTGAGTGGGGACACCGTCGCTTTGGGCTCCCAGAACGAAATAGGGTGCCGCCTGCAACCGAATGAGGCGCCACAGCAGCGTCTCGCGTTCGCCAGCCGTCCCGAGGTTACCTAACCAGTGTTCCGCGGTTCGCTGCGCCACCGCCCAAGCAAAGGACGTGTAGACCTCGCCCGAGTCGCCCGGCCAGGCCCGGCCCGGCGATTTGTGGCGTTTAAGAATGGCTCGTGTTGGTTTGTCGAGGTCCTCTACCCGATCGGGCAGACCGGAAATTCCTAGGCCATCGATGTAGGCCCGGTACAGCTCTTGATGTTGACCAGGCGCCATTTGATGGAACCAGTCGGAGCGGTCGGTGCGTTTCTCGGTGAGGCAGGCCGTGAACAGGTTGGATGGTCCCACGTTGTGAAGAATCGACGAACCGTATTTATAACTAATGAGGTAGACGTGG
>Ga0115000_10000262_pt1 | contig 48460 bp, 52 predicted proteins | sample ArcticOcean_MG_C_6_FD_89690 | JGI IMG/M metagenome (GOLD analysis project Ga0115000, IMG submission 89690) | Marine microbial communities from western Arctic Ocean - ArcticOcean_MG_CB8_128 | ecosystem: Environmental > Aquatic > Marine > Oceanic | place: Arctic Ocean: Canada Basin | collected...
GGCCGCCGCGATCTCAAGCGCCCTTCGGGCTCCCGCCTGGCCTCGGACATCGGCGAGGTCTGGCCCCGCCGGCTCGACATCAACTTCGAGCGGCACTTCCACGTTGGGCCACGGCAGACCCTCGACTAGCGCTTCGACCACATCGGAGAGGCGGCGGACAGGCCGGGCGCGTTGGCCCACCCCGCGCACGGCCACGCGAGCATCGGCGGCGCTCACAATGACCCGAGGCTTCGGGAGCTCGTCGACCATTGGGAGGACACCCCGACCCGGGCGGACGGTGCCATCGAGCCCAAGTTCGCCAACGGCCGTTACTCCGGCGAGGAGCTCAGGCGAGATCTGACCCGTGGCGCCGAGAATTCCCAACGCCACGGCGAGATCGAGACCAGACCCAACCTTGCGCAACCCGCCCGGCGCGAGGTTGACCGTGACCCGTTGCATCGGCCATTCGAGTCCGCTCGATTCGATGGCCGCCCGGACACGATCGCGGGCCTCGCGACAGCTGGTGTCGGGCAAGCCGACGATCGTGAATGCAGGGAGACCGTTGGCCACGTGAACTTCGACCGACACCCTCGCTCCATCGAGTCCGTCGAGCGTCGCCGACGGGATGGTGCACAACATGAAAAGACCTCCAACACAGTTATGGAGGTCGCCTCATGCGCAGGCGACGAGCGCAAAACGAACCCTACTGGGGGCCTATGACAGGACCTCTCGGGTGTACCGCACGACAGCCTCGATCTCTTCGTCGCTGAGCGTGCCGCCGAACGCGGGCATCGACTGGCGACCGTCGGCGATCACCACGGCCTGGTCGGCCGCATCGGGGTAATCCTCCAGCACCTTTCCGGCGAGACGCGGTCCCGTTCCGCCACCACCACCGCTGCCGTGACAACTCGCGCAACGAGCACCGAACACGTCGCGCCCAACTACCAAGACCGGGTCGGGCAAGCCGTCCGGGCCCGCGGGAACTTCAGGAGGCGAACCGGCACACGAAACAGCAGTCAGCACGACCGCCAAGACGGTCGCGAGGCGCCGAAAGGTGCGGGTCCGCATAGAAGCGACGATACTGACCTGATGGGAATGGACCCCACTCGGCCGCACAAGCGCCGCCCCACCGACATTTTGTTTGTCGGCGCCGGCATTCTCGTGGCAGTGCTCCTCGTACTCTGGGCCTTGTTCGGCTGATGGACGACCCCGAATCATTCGGTGAGGTCGAAGTCCGGTTCCTGCAGCCCTACCAGGCGAACAAGAACTACCTCTGTCCGAACTGCAATCGCGATATTCCGCCGGGCACCGGCCACTACGCGGTGGTGCCCGTCGACGCTCCCGACCTTCGCCGCCATTGGCACCGCGGCTGTTGGGATGGACGCAAGACTCGCCGAGCGCGATAACGCCCCACTCGTTCAGTCGTCGTCGATGATGATGAGGTCGGCCAACGGCCCACGGCGCTAATGTCCGTAGATGGCTAGCGAACAACTTGAAGCGACGATCGCAATGATGCGAGAGCTTGCACTCTTCACTGGTGACCTCGAGGCGGACCGCGCCGCGATGGGCGGAAGTGGCTCGGGCTTGCCCGACGATATCCCTCACGAGATCGTGACCATCAACTGTCAGGACGCGGCGTGGATCACGAACGGAAAACGAGACGACGCGGCGATCCTCTACCTCCACGGCGGCGGCTACGTGATGGGCGGAATCAATACCCACGGACCGTTCGGTGCCCGACTCTCCGCCGATACTGGCCTCCCGTTGCTGATGCCGGACTATCGACTCGGCCCTGAACACACCCACCCCGCCGCGCTCGAAGACGCACTGGCGGCCTTCAAGTGGCTGACGGATCGCGGGATCGCCCCTGGACAGATCATTATTGCTGGAGACTCCGCCGGTGGTGGCCTCACGCTGGCGACACTTGCCGCACTTCGAGACCGCAACATTTCCCCCGCGGCCGGCGTCGCGCTTTCACCTTGGGCCGACCTCACCTGCTCGAACCCGAGCTACGACACTCTGGCCGACGCTGACCCGATGGTCGGCCCGTTCCCGCTTCGGACCTATGCCGCGGCCTACGCTGGCGATGCTCCTCTCGATGACCCGGGCCTGTCGCCCGGACTCGCCGACCTGTCGGGCCTGCCGCCGGTGCTGGTGCAGGTGGGCGGTCAGGAAATACTTCTCGACGACAGCCTTGCGGTGGCGTCCTCAATCGAGCGCAGCACCGGAGCGGTCACGCTGCAGCGCTGGGATGACGCCATCCACGTGTTCCAGATGCTGGGTGCACCGGAATCTGACGAGGCCATTGCGAAGATCGTCGATTTCGTCGCCGAACACATCGGCTAGAACGCGGCTTCACGTACCTCGACGAGGCCAGCGGTTACCGACGCGACGTCGAAGCGGAGGCGGCCCCGTTGATCGTGGGCATCGAGCCCGTGGCCAAAGCGGTTCGACGACCGAGTCTTAACCTCACAGAAGACGATCTCATCGCCCCGCACGAGGACAAGGTCGAGCTCGCCGCCCTTCACCCGCCAATTGCGGTCGACCACGGCATAACCCGCAGCCTGATAGTGGCGAGCCACCTTCGACTCGCCCCACTCACCTAACGCCACAAGTGATCGATCCATACGACCGACGTTAGGACACGGGTATGACAGCCTCAGCTGCGGTTGGGAATCCGGTGGGCCTCAAACAAGACCCGCGGACATCACCAGTTTCGCTTTTCCTTGATCTTTGCAGCCTTGCCAATGCGGTCACGCAGGTAGTAGAGCTTGGCCCGACGGACATCGCCCCGGATCACACGCTCGATCTTTTCAACGATCGGCGAGTGCAGCGGGAAGGTGCGCTCGACACCGACGCCGAAGCTCAGCTTGCGGACCGTGTAGGTCTCGCGAACGCCGGCGCCCTGACGGCGAATAACGGCACCTTCGAACACCTGGGTGCGCTGACGGTTGCCTTCGATGACCTTGACATGCACCTTCAGAGTATCGCCAGGGGCGAACTCGGGGATGTCGTCCCGAAGGCTTAGGTTATCGATGAGATCGGTGGGCTGCATCGCAGACTCCGCTGGTGAGAGAGATCGAATATTTGACGAGGCCGAGAGGCCCGGGCCAGCAGTGAGTTTACGGGAAACAGCCGCGGACCCCACCCTACAAACCGGGTCAGTCCGCGAACTCGTCGAGGAGTTTCTGATCTGCAGCGGTGATTCCACCGCGAGCCTCGATGAGATCCGGACGACGATCGAGAGTTCGGCGAAGCGCTTGAGCTCGACGCCACCGCTCGACCTTCGCATGATCGCCGCTACGCAACACCGCCGGCACGCTCCAGCCCCGAAATTCGGCGGGCCGGGTGTAGTGCGGGTATTCGAGTAAACCGTCGGCGAACGACTCTTCGTCGGTTGAAGTGGCATTGCCCAACACACCCGGAACCAGCCGGCCAACCGCCTCAATCATCAGTAACGCGGCCACCTCTCCCCCGGCCAGGACAAAGTCGCCAACGGTGACTTCGCCGTCGATCAGGTGCTCTCGTACCCGTTCGTCGACCCCTTCGTAGCGGCCGCACAACAGTGAGAACCCATCCGAGGCGGCGAGCTCTCGCGCCATTGCTTGGTCGAAGGTGCGACCAGCGGGCGAAAGGTAGAGCAACGGCCGGGGCGGGTCGACGGCTTCGACCGCACCGAAGAGTGGCTCCGGTTTCATGACCATGCCGGCGCCGCCGCCAAAGGGGGCATCGTCGACGGTCGCATGGACGTCGGTCGTGGTCATGCGGAGATCGTGCACTCGGATATCGAGGTGGCCGTCACGGCGACCACGGCCAATGACCGACTCGCTCGCTCCTTGATCGACCATCTCGGGAAAGATAGAGAACACGTCGATCCGAAGGCTCACGACGATTCCTCGTCGCTCTGGTCGCCCTCAAGTTCGTCGATCGAGAACAAACCGACCGGCACGTCGACGTCGATCCGCACACACGGGTCGAGCTCCGTGATGAACTGCACCGGCACGAGATGGCCAGTATCGAGCTCCATGATGTCGCTCGCCGGGTTCTCGAGCACCTGGGTGACCCGCCCCCGTTCGATTCCGCCCTCATCGACCACCACGGCGCCGATGAGTTCGTGGATCCAGAGTTCGTCGGGGTCGTCGATCGGCTCCGCGAGCAAGATCGTGCCCCGCAGCTCGTCGGCCCGGTCGCGGTCGCTGCACTCGGCAAAGATGACGATGAAGCCGTTTTTGTGCGGACGCGACGAACGGACGGTCAATTGACCGTCCGCCGTGTGCAGCACGGCGCCCTTGGCAACGCGCTCAGTTCGATTGGAGGTGAGCAACACGTTCACCTCGCCGCGCACACCGTGCGGGCGGGTGATACGTCCGACCTCTAGCATTGGCCGGTGCTCAAGACTCAGTCGACGAACTCGACGTCGATACTGATGTCTTCTTCGTGCCCAGCGGCGCGAACGACGGTGCGGATCGCGCTGGCCACACGGCCACGCTTTCCGATTACTCGGCCCATGTCGCCATCACCAACGGTGACGTCGAGGCGGTAGCCGCCATCACGGTCGGACAGCTGCACGTTGACCGAATCGGGGTCATCAACGATCTGCTTGACGACATATTCACAAACGGCCTGTGCTGCTTCGCTTGACATCAGGCGCTCGCTTCTTCGGTGGCGGCTTCTTCGGCGGGAGCAGCGGCGGCTTCTGCGGCTTCTACTTCCTTGTCGATCTGCTTCTTGCTCTTCTTGGTGACCGCAGCGGGCACCGCCGCATCGACGGTCTCGCCGGTGGCCTCGGTCCATGCACCCGAGATCTTCAGGAGCTTCGCGACACGCTCAGTCGGCTGGGCGCCGTGCTTGAGCCAGTGCACCGCACGCTCGTTGTCGATCTTGATGACCGACGGATCCTGACGGGGCTCGTAGGTACCGATGATCTCGATGAAACGCCCATTACGGGGCGACCGGGAATCGGCGGCGACAACGCGGTAGGTGGGCTGCTTTTTCTTACCCATCCGCATAAGGCGAAGCTTGACGGCCATGTGAGGTGTTTCTTTCTGAAGAGAAGGACGGTGTGTCCAAGAGCAATGAGCGGCGAATCAGGGCCACGCAACCAGACAATTCAATCTGGGAGCGGACCGTGATCCAACCCGAGGACAAAGTTCCTAGCTGATTCCTGGAAAGTCGCCGTCGTCGAGACCCTGGAGGGCATCCTCGAGACCGGGGAGGGAAAGGGGCGCTTTTGACACCTGTGCGGGGCCTTTTTCGGTGACGCGACCGCCGCTCTTCTTCTTGCCCTTCTTGCCTTTTCCACCACGGTTCTTCGGATTCATTTTCTTGGTCCCGAAGCCCGCGAACTGCTTCATCATCTTTCGCATCTGCCCGAATTGGTCGAGAAGGGCCTTGACCTCAGTGGGCTGCACGCCTGAACCAACGGCAATTCGTTGGCGGCGCGAACCGTCGATGCGATCGGGGTCAATGCGCTCAGCCGGCGTCATCGAATGGATGATTCCCTCGATACGGGCGATCTGGCGGTCGTCGATCTCGACGTCGCGCGCCTCTTTCGGCAGCCCCGGCATCATGCCCATGAGGGTGCCGAGCGGGCCCATCTTCTTGACCTGCTGCATCTGGCTGAGAAAGTCCTCAAGCGTGAACGTGCCCTCCATGAGGCGGGCAGCAACTTCCTCGGCTTCCGCGACTTCGAAGACCTCTTCGGCTTTTTCGATGAGCGTTTCGACGTCGCCCATGCCCAGAATTCGGCTGGCGAGCCGATCTGGATGGAACGTTTCGAAGTCTTCGAGCTTTTCACCCGTGGACTGGAAGGCGATCGGCTTGCCGACAACCTCCTTCACCGAGAGTGCGGCACCGCCACGGGCGTCGCCATCAATCTTCGTGAGAATCACACCGTCGAGGGCGAGGGTTTCGTTGAACGACTGTGCAACGGTGACAGCGTCTTGACCGGTCATCGCATCGACGACAAGGAACGTGTAGTCGGGCTTGACGGCATCGGAGATTCGTCCGACCTCGGCCATCAGTTCTTCGTCGATCGCCAGACGACCAGCGGTATCGACAATCACTACGTCGCGACCGGTGCGGGTGGCTTCCGCGATGGCCTTACGGGCGACATCGACCGGATCGGTGGGTTCGGAGAAAACCGGGACACCCACCTGCGCGGCCAGCGTGCGCAACTGCTCCACCGCAGCAGGCCGCTGCAAATCGGCGCCAACGAGAAGCGGATTGCGGCCTTGCTTCTTGAACCACAGGGCCAACTTGCCGGTGTTGGTGGTTTTACCAGCACCCTGCAAACCCGCCATCAGCACAACCGTGGGCGGTTTCGAGGCGTAGGAGATCTTCATCGCCTCGCCACCCAGGCTGGTGGTCAGCTCTTCGAGGACGATCTTGATGATCTGTTGACCGGGGCTGAGCGACTTTGAGAGCTCTTCCCCAACCGTGCGGTCGCGAATACGACTCGTAAGGTTTTTGGCAACATCAAGGTTGACATCGGCTTCGAGTAGGGCTCGGCGAATCTCCCGCAGCGTCTCGTCGACGTCGTCGGCGTTGAGCTTTCCGCGACTGCGGATGCCTTTGAAGATGTTGTCGAATCGATCAGACAGCGTCTCGAACATGAGCCGCCAGACTACTGCCCGGTGGCACGGATAACGTTCGTCTTCATGACCCTCTCAACGAGACAGTGGATCATCGTGTTCGGTCTGATCATCTTCTTTGGTGTTGCCACAGCCATCGCCCGGAGCGGTGGCGACGATGTCCCCGAGATCGACACGGTCGTGTGGTGCACCAACGCAAAAGGTCTTGCCGGGCTTGGCGAACTCGTGACCGGCGAGGCCTCCACAGCCAGAGCGAAAGACTTCGACGAACTCAAGGACGCGCTGTTCGCGGTGGAGGTGCTCGCCCCGTTCGAGATCCGACTCGGCATTGCCCACATCGCGGACTTCAGCCTCGTCGCCAAGCAGACCCTGGCGAGCAAGGCCTGGCCCGCAGCGTTCGACACTGCTCGAAGCCAGGTGAATACGGACAAGATTGACAGCGCTATCGCTGATCTCGATCGTGCGCTAGCAGTCTGCGGACTGCAGTTCTGACATTCGATGGAACCGGCTCGCGGGTTCACTCGTCATCACTGCAGATGCTGAAAGACGACCACTTCAACGATTGGTTCCGTGAAGCCAAGGATGGTCTTCGATCGCATCTTCGCCTCCACCCGCAATCGATTCAGACGACCGTGTAGAGTGAATATTCTGACCACTTAAAGCGTTCTAGCAAAGGGCGTTACGAGAAGAGTGCGTCGACAAACTCGGTAGCGTCGAAGTCCACCAGGTCGTTGATGCCCTCACCGAGGCCGACCAGCTTCACCGGCAGGCCAAGCTCAGAGTGAATCGCAATCACGATGCCACCCTTGGCTGAGCCGTCGAGCTTGGTGAGCACCACACCGGTGACATCGACTGACTCGGCGAACTTCGCGGCCTGGGACATGCCGTTCTGCCCGGTGGTGGCATCGATCACAAGCAGCGTCTCGGTGACCGTGCCCGCGCCCTTCTCGGCGACGCGGCGTACCTTACTGAGCTCTTCCATCAGGTTGGTCTTGTTCTGGAGACGGCCGGCGGTATCGGCCAGCACAAGGTCTGCGCTGCGTGCGGCGGCTCGTTCGACCGCATCGAACACGACTGAGCTGGGGTCGGCACCCTCGGCGCCTCGCACGATGTCGACATCGCTGCGTTCGGCCCACATGGTGAGCTGCTCCGCTGCCGCAGCACGGAATGTGTCACCGGCCGCCAGCACGAGCTTCTTGCCAGCGGCGGTCTCACGAGCGGCCAGCTTGCCGATCGTTGTCGTCTTGCCGACACCGTTCACGCCGACGAACAACCACACGGCGGGGCCCGGTTCGCCGCCCGCAGCCACAGTGTCTACGGAGAGCGAGCGGTCGAATCCGTCGAGACGGGCGACGATCTCGGCCTTCACGAGGGCCGGCAGCTCCGCGGTGTCTTCAATGCCATCTTCGGCGACGTTGTCCCGGACAGCCTCAATGATCGATGTGGATGTAGCGACACCAACGTCGGCCCGAATGAGTGCCTCTTCGAGGTCGTCCCACGTATCGGCGCTGATTTTGCCGCCGGAGAACACCGAGCCGAGGTAGCCGCCGAGCGCGGAACGAGCAGTGGACAGGCGATTCCGAAACAACGGTCGGGGCGCATCCTCGACTACTGGCGCTGCCGGCTCGTCGAGTACGAGGGCCGGGCCTGGGTCCTCAATGATGAGGTCATCGTCTCGGTCCTGCAGAAGCACAAACGCCGACGCACCAATGATGAGAACGGCAAAGGCGGCAATGACCACGACAAACAACATAAGCCTCGGATCCTACCGCCCCCATTTCTCCGTTCTGTGACGACTGACGTGCGCCTATCGCACGTCAGTCGTCACAGAAGCAGGAATGCACGGATACGAGATGCGGTCTCAGAGGGACGGTCACGGGGGTCCTGCCAGGTGAAGCGAATCACGGTCCAGCCACACTGTTGTAGGTCGTTTTGGCGTTGCCGGTAATCTGCGAATTTCGTTGGCCGAGTATGCTCGTCGAACTCGTCGTACCCGATCGCGAGCCGCTGTTCTGGATAGGCAAAATCGATCTCGTAGCGCCGGCCACACGCGACCACTGGGTGCTGCCAAACGGCGCTGGGCAATCCAGCATCACGACAGAGCTTCGCGAAACGAATCTCCGGACCAGAGTCTGCGGTCGCGAGACCGGGCGGCAACGACTCGAGCACACGTTCCAACGGGCCGACGCCGTTGCGGCCCCTGCGGCCGACTCGGCGTCGAAACCGCCAAAGTTCGTCAACTGTCACGATCTCTTTCGCCAACGCGTGTTCTGCGATTCGCTCGAGTTCGTGGTCGGGAAAGAGCAGACCCGCATCACACAACGTCCGGGCGAGGGTCGTCACGGGAACACCCTCGATATAGGTGAAGTCATGTTGAGTCAGATCACGAATTCGGTGCACTACAAAGTTCTTCGACGTCAGGTTTGCGGGGTAACGAATCGAGACTTCAATCTCGTCGTCGACCGATCGAAGTCCCCACAGCCGCAGAGCGGCGCGGTGGCTCGCCACCACCAGCCGAGAGGAGGAAAGACACGCCGCCATCAAGTCGGCCTCCCAACTGGGCGGCGCCCCAACGAGCGAATACACGCCTCGCCCTCGGCGCGCGACCAGGCCCTGCTTCAGGAGACTCTCAGCCGCACGCGGTGAAGAGAGACCATCGCTGAGCTGAATGCCGGAGAGGAGGCCGTGTTGACTCGCAGCCTGCCGAGCGAGGAGAGAAAGGTCCCGCATCTCTCCACCATGCCACCGGGCTGTGACAGCCCGACCAAAACGTTCTGTGACGATTAACCCGCTTGCCAGGCGGGTTAATCGTCACAGAATGAAAAACTGAGGACTGTTAGCCGCCGGAGAGGGTGGCGGTGGTTTCGAGGCGGTCGCCGTCTCGAATGATCTCGATGATCACTTGGTCGCCAGGGCGGTAGAGCTTGATGTCGGCGGAGAGCTCGGCCATCGTGCTGACAAGGGCGCCGTCGAGGCCGACGATCACGTCGCCGGCTTCGATGCCAGCGCGTGCCGCAGGGCCGCTGCCAACGACCGCTTGGACTAATGCGCCCACAGTGCCGTCGGTAAGGGTTTCGCCGTTGACACCGAGGTGGCCGAGTTCGAGCGACTCGCCGTTGACGATCCGGTCAGCGATCAGGAGGATCGTGTCGGAGGGAACGGCGAACCCGACGCCGACGTTGCCGTTGGACACGCCGTCGGTGCGGATCTGGGTGTTCATTCCGATGACCCGTCCTTGCCGGTCGGCGAGGGCGCCGCCGGAGTTCCCAGGATTGATCGGAGCGTCGGTCTGGATCATCTCCACGGCGACCGTGTTGGTGGGGTCAGATCCGCCGAACTCGTTGATCCGATTCACGGCCGACACGACGCCCGCTGTGACCGACTGGTCCAGCCCAAACGGGCTGCCGACCGCAACGGCAAGCTGGCCGACTTCGACCGTTTCGGTAGACGCGAACACGGCCTGCACAAGATCTTCCTCAGACGGCTCGACCTGTACCACGGCAATGTCGCGGGCCGGGTCGCCTCCCACCACCGTGCCAGACACCCGATTGCCGTTCGCAAACTGCACAACGACGGTGGAGGCATCGCCGGTGACGTGATCGTTGGTGACGATGTAGCCGTTTGCGGCGTCCCACACGATTCCGGAACCTTGTCCGACATTGGTGCGGATCAACACCACCGACGGTTTCACAGCAGCAGACACATCAGCGACCGGTTCCTCCGAGTCGGTGCCGCTGAGCGGCCCTTCCTCAACGGGAAGCGACGGCGTACCGAGCCCCGTATCGCCAGCATTTCGATTCGGCGAGACCGGCGTGGGCGACACGCTGCTGCCGCCGTCTTCGGAGATGGCCGAGCCGATAACGATTCCACCGGAGATCAGCGACGCGGCCATAAGCAGCACCGCCATTACACCTACCGCCACCCTCCAGCCCTTCCGCTTCGGACCGAGAGGCGTTGGTCCGACGGAAAACACTGGGGGTGACGAGTTCGTGGACCCGGGCGGCACACCGTCGCCAGGTCGAGGGGGGTTGGCCGCAGTCGGCGGGTGGAGTAGTTGCGGTGTCGAGGAGATAGCCGGCGCCGCGATCTGGGGCGGTGCCGTCGGCGACCGTGGGGCGGGTGGCCGCGGCGGCGCCCAGAGTTGAGAGCCCGCCGGGCGGTCGCTATCGCTTGCCGTTGGGGGAATCGGCGTCGCAACGGTGGGGGGAAGTTCCGTTGCGGCTGTCGGCAATAGCGGCCGCTCGTCGGCGGGCCCGCTCGACGAAGTGGTGGGCTCTTCGTCGAGCGAAGGTTCGAGGTGGTTTCGATCCATGTGAGGAAGGTACGTGATGGAGGTGAAAAGATTCGTAAGGACAGAAGAAAATCGAGGGAAAGAATTCTCCCACCCCTATCGACCTCTACAACCCATGCCATGACCGCTTTCATCCTGAACATCACAATTGAGGCCGCCGACCCGTCGCGACCAGAACTGTTCTGGCCGACGAATTCTGTTTCGGCTAGCCCCGCGGGAGGCGCAGCGTGAACTTGGAGCCCACGCCGGCGGCGGACTCAAGTTCCACCCGCCCGCCGTGGGCTTCGGCGATTTGACGGACGATCGTGAGTCCGAGGCCCGATCGGCCCGCAGTTCGAGCCTCACGCGTGTCGCCACGCCAGAACCGCTGGAATACCCGCATTTGGTCATCGGCATCAATACCGGGGCCTTCGTCGATCACCGCAAGCGTGACCCAGCGGCCCTCGTCGGCCGCAGCGACCCGGACGGTGGTGCCTTCGGGTGCGAGACGTACGGCATTCGCGAGCAAGTTCGCGGCCGCGCGGTGAATAGCTTGGGCGTCGCCACGAACCGGCAGATCTGCGCTCGGGACATCGGCAACAAGTGTGAGACCGTTGGCTTCCGCGGCGGCGCTGAACTCCTCCACCAGGTCCTCGACTTCTGCGACTAGGTCAACGTCTTCACGCCGCGTCTGACGAGTGCCGTGGCGGGCGTAGAGCAGCAAGTCGTCGACCAGCGTCGACATCCGTTCGGCCGAGCGGCCGACGACCTCACCCACCGAGCGGAGATCCTCTTCCGTTGCATCCGGATCATCGAGGACTACGTCGACGTTGGTACGGATGACGGCCAGCGGATTGCGGAGCTCGTGGCTCGCTTCGTGAATGAACTCTCGTTGCGACTCGAATGCATCATCGATCCGGCCGAGCATCCCGTCGAAGGTGTCGGCCAGCCGTTTCAGTTCGTCGTCGGGTCCATCGAGTTCGATCCGACGCGAGAGGTCGGTGGCCCCGATCTCGCGAGCGACACCGGTGATCCGGCCAACCGGGCGAAGAACGAGGCCGGCAACGAACCAGCCAACGAACAAGCTGCCGACGAATAGAAGACCGAGGGCGCCGAACGCGTAAGTACGCAGCTGATCAAGCGCTTGTTCGTTGACTGTTCGTTCGAAGAGAAGGATGTAATCGGGCACCTCGAACTGCACGGTGGCGATGCCCTGCTGCCCGGTCTGATCCTCGAAGAGCGCGACCCATTCCTCGGTTCGCGACACCTCTTTGTTGTCGAGGCTGCGAGCGACACCGGCGTAGATGCCGCCGACGACCACCGTTGCGAGCCCAAAGAGGAGGACGGAGTACAGCACTGTTAGCCGGAAGCGGATCGAGCCCGCCCAGCCGTGGAGCCGCGGTCCGGCCTCAGTCATCCGGTGTGTCCGTGGCGACGATGTCGTTGGGATGCACAAGGCGGTAACCCGAACCGATCACGGTCTCAATGATCTGGTCCTCGTCGTCATTCGAGAGCTTGCGTCGCAAGGTGCCGACCGTGACCCGGACGGTATTGGTGAACGGGTCGGCGTGTTCGTCCCACACATGCTTGAGCAAGTGTTCTTGTGAGAGCACCTGGTCCACGTGGGACATGAAGTATCGCAGCAGCGCGAATTCCTTGGCCGTCAGCTCAAGGTCGCGATCGACGCGTCGGGCGCGATGGCGGGTGTCGTCGAGCTCGACATCGCCCACGACAAGCACCGAACTGGTCTTCGCGGCGTCTCTTCGAAGTAGCGATCGGACCCGGGCGGTGAGCTCGCCGAAGGCGAACGGTTTGACGAGATAGTCGTCGGCTCCGTGGTCGAGCCCGTCGATGCGGTCCTCGATAGCGTCACGGGCCGTGAGCATGAGTACCCGTGGGGCCACGCCATCGGGCGGGTTTTCCCGAAGACGCTGACACACCTCGAGACCATCGATGTCGGGCATGGTGAGATCGAGGCAGACCAGGTCGTAGGGCACGAGTTCAGCCTTTTCCAGCGCCGTCGTGCCGTCATTTGCGATGTCGACCGCGTACCCCTCGCGGCGCAACCCGCGGGCAACCGCTTCCGCCAACTCCACTTCATCGTCGACCACAAGGATGCGCATCGCGGAGACGCTAGCTGTCGGCGTCTTTCGGTTGCGCTTATCGTGCGCCAGGTTTACTGCCACGTCTGTCACGATCATGACCGCACCACAATGGGGCGAAAGCTCGTGTCAAGACACGGACGCTTGTTCGAAAGACTCCCGATGACGACTGGAAATGCATGACTGATACGGCCGACGATCTCCCATCGTTGGAACGCACGCTCGTCGAGCTCCGACGCGTCATCGTGGGCCAGGAGCGGCTCATGGAGCGTCTACTCATCGCTTTAGTGGCCGGCGGGCATTGCCTTCTGGAGGGTCCTCCTGGCCTCGCCAAGACCCTCGCTGTCCGGACGCTTGCCGACACGACCGGCGGCTCGTTCTCCCGAGTGCAATTCACCCCCGACCTTCTTCCCGCCGACATCGTTGGCACCCGCATCTATCGCTCGTCGTCGGAAACATTCGATGTCGAACTCGGTCCGATCTTCGCGAACTTCGTGCTCGCCGATGAGATCAACCGTGCGCCGGCCAAGGTGCAGTCGGCCCTTCTTGAGGTGATGGCTGAGCATCAGGTGACAATCGGCGGGAAGGCACACCCCGTGCCTTCGCCGTTCCTTGTCCTCGCCACGCAAAATCCCATCGAGTCTGAGGGCGTCTACGCATTGCCCGAGGCCCAGCGCGATCGTTTCCTCATGAAGGTCGTGATCGACTATCCGACCCCGCAAGAGGAGATCGAGATCGTCCGGCGCATGGGCACGAATCCGCCGACCGCCTCGCAGGTGTTGTCGCCGGAACTGATCCTTGACCTGCAGCGCCAGGCGCGGGAGATCATCGTCGACCAAGGAACGCTCGACTACGCCGTCAACCTCGTGCTGGCGACCCGAGACCCGGCCCACCACGGGCTCCTCGACCTCGTCGGCATGATCGAATACGGCGCCTCACCGCGGGCCAGCCTTGGACTAGTGGCGGGAGGACGGGCGATGGCGCTTCTCCGGGGCCGCGACTATGTCGTGCCGCAGGACATCTTCGACATCGCGCCCGACGTGCTGCGCCACCGACTCGTGCTCTCCTACGAAGCGCTCGCGGCCGATCTCGACGTCGAACAAGTCCTGGTCCGACTCCTGTCCACCATCCCCGCCCCGATGGTCTCCCCCACCACGCAGGATCCCGCTCGCTTCGGCGACGCCGCTTTCCGTCCCACATGAGTCATCCGACCGCAGCTGATCGCCGGGCCGACTCCGCCCGGACCCGAGAGGTGCTTCGACGGCTCGAACTCGATGTCACCCGGCGCCTCGATGGGCTCCTTCAAGGCGACTATCGCGGTCTGGTGCCCGGCTTAGGAAGCGAGCCCGGCGAGGCCCGCCCCTATTCGCCCGGTGACGACGTTCGCCGTATGGACTGGAACGTCACGGCGCGGATGGTCGAGCCCCACGTCCGAGAATCGATCGCCGATCGTGAACTCGAAACGACGGTCCTCGTCGATCTCACGAAGAGCCTCGACTTCGGCACGTCACAACACACCAAGGCCGAGCTCGCCGTGGCGGCCGTTGCGGCGATCGGCATGCTCACTGATCGGACCGGCAATCGGCTTGGCGCGATCATCAACGATGGCGATCGTCTGCACGACATCCGTCCTGGCTCCGGGCGTCGCCATCTGATGGCGGTGCTCCATCGCCTGGCCACCACCGAGCCGCAGCCGGGCGACAGCGGGCTCAGCCAGGGACTGCACCGCTTGGCCGGCCCCGGTCATCGCGGCGGCCTCGCCGTTGTCGTGTCCGACCTGCTGCGGCCCGGCTGGACCGAACCCCTCCGAGCCGTGACACTGCGGTACGAGACGCTGGTGATCGAAGTCGTCGACCCTCGCGAGCTCGAGCTCCCCAACGTCGGACTCATCGAGTTGGCTGACTCCCGCACGGGACGAGTGGTTGAGGTCGACACCCGCAAGGCCGCCATCCGCGAACGATTCGCTGAGGCCGGGCGCCAGCGCCTCGCCGAGCACGCCGCCGCGGTCCGCTCGGCTCGGGCCGACCACCTGGTTCTGCGCACCGACAGCGACTGGGTTCTCGACCTCGCTCGTTTTGTTGATCGCCGTCGCCGCCGCCGATCAACCGCAACGGCGGTCGCGTAGATGTTCGATTTCCTCCGCGGTGTCGAATTCGACCACACCGAACGGCTCTGGCTTCTGCTCGCGGTCGTCGTGCTACTCGCCGTCTACATCGCCTTGCAACGGCGGCGCGGCACCTACGCGCTGCGCTTCTCTGACACCTCGCTCCTCGACAGCGTGGCGCCCAAGCGGCCGGGCTGGCGCCGTCACGTGGTTGCGGTGCTCTACCTCGTCTCCGCGAGCTTCATGATCGGGGCCTTTGCCGGACCGCATCGTTTCGAGGTGCCGCTCCGCGCCACCGTCGTGCTGACGATCGATACGTCGTTGTCGATGGGCGCCACCGACGTTGCACCCAGCCGATTCGAGGCAGCAAAGCTCGCCGCCCATGACTTTCTTACCGACGTACCCGATTCGGTCGACGTCGCGTTGATCTCCTTTGACGAGTTTCCCGTGGTTCAGGTTGGCCCCACGGCCAATCGAACGGCCGTAGGTGCCGCCGTCGACGCGCTCGAACTCGGCCCATTCACAGCCACCGGTGATGCGATTTCCGCGTCGGTCGGGACAATCCTCGACACTGGTCGGCCGGTGGTCGACGAATTCGGCGAACCAACCGCCGTCATCGTGCTGCTGTCCGACGGATTCCCCACTATCGGACGGTCGATCGACGAGGCCATCAACGAAGCGCTCGATGCCAACGTCCAGATCAGCACCGTCGCCCTCGGCACTCCATTCGGCGAAGTCGAGATCGAAGATTTCGAGAATCCTGGAAACTTCTTCAGCCAACTCGTACCGGTCGACGAGGTGACGATGGAAACCGTGGCCCTCGCAACCGGAGGGGAGTTCTTCTCGACAGACTCGTTCACCGACCTCGCCGATGTCTATCGAGACATCGGCACCGCTCTCGGCGAAGACCCCGTGCGCCAGGAAGAGAGCAACTGGTTCATCGGGCTCGCTCTCTTCGGCGTGGCCCTCACCGGCGCGCTCAGCCTGGCCTGGTTCCAGCGACTGCCCTAGACGTCGTCGCCGGTCACTGCAAAACCGCGACGTTCGGACAGCCGTTGAGCTTTGTCGTCGCCGTGAGTGACCCACAACTCGATGCCGTCACGGTCGGCCCACTCGATCACCTTGTCGACGAGTTTCGCGCCGACGCCTTGCCCTTGGCACCAACAAAGTTGAGGCGGGGGTCAAAGGCGGCCCTGCGGGCCGCGACGAGTTCGGCTGCGCCGAACTCGCCCCGGTTGAGGCGTTACTTTTGGGCGGCTACTACCCACATGGCGAAGTACTGGGCGCCGCCGCCGTAGGCGTGGCCGAAGGCAGTGCGGGCGCCATCGACTTGATGTTCGCCGGCCTCCCCCATCACCTGGAGGGCCGCCTCCGCGAACCGGACCATGCCTGAGGCGCCGATCGCGTTGGTCGACAGCACACCACCGGAGCAGTTGACCGGTAGGTCGCCGCCTTCGTGATTGGTGGAGCCGTCTTCGACCATGCGCCAGCCCTGGCCCTTATCGGCAAAGCCGAGGGACTCGAGCCACATGGGTTCGTACCAGGAGAAGGGCACATACATCTCGACGGCGTCGATCTCCTTGCGGCGATCGTGGATCCCGGCCTGAGCGAATACGTCGTTGGCGCACTCCTCGCTGGCCCGGGGCGACACCATGTTGCGGCCGCCGTAGGAGTTCGACTCCGAACGCATTGCCGTGCCCTTGATCCAAGCAACGGGGCCATCGTGGGCGTCGCCGCTGGCCTCGTCGGTCAAGATCATGGCGCACGCACCGTCGGACGACGGGCAGGTCTCCGAGTAACGAATCGGGTCCCACAGCATGGGCGACTCAACGACCTGATCGAAGGTGAGATCCTTCTGCTGCAAGTGCGCGAACGGGTTCTTCAGCGCGTGCTGACGATCCTTGAACGCCACCATGCAACCAATGAGCTCGGGTGCATCCGACATCGCCATGTAACGACGCATGATCGGCGAGAAGTAGCCACCGGCACCAGCGTTGACTGAGGTGGTGAACGGCGCGGGCAACGAGAGCGCCCACATCGCGTTGGACTCGGACTGCTTCTCCCAGGCAATGGTGAGCACGGTCTTATGGACCCGGCTCTGCACCATCGACGCAGCGACACAGGCGGTCGACCCGCCGACGGAGCCCGCCGTGTGCACCCGCATGATCGGCTTGCCGACACAACCCAGCGCTTCGGCCAGATAGATCTCGGGCATCATCACGCCTTCGAAGAAGTCGGGCGCCTTGCCCATCACAACGGCGTCAATGTCGTCCCAGGTCTTGCCCGCCATCTCGAGCGCCCGGTAGGCGGCTTCGCGCAGGAGACCAGCCATGGAGACGTCGCCTCGAGTAGAGGCGTACTTGGTCTGGCCGACGCCGATGACGGCGGTGCGTTCTTTGCTTCCTGAACCAGTACCCATGATCAGTCTCCCTCCAGCACGGCAACCATGTTTTGCTGCAGGACTGGTCCGGCTGTTGCATGGACAACGGCGCGGTCGCCGTCGCCCCGAGCGATACGTTCGAACGCTTCGCCGAATCGGATGTGGCCCGCAGCCATCATCGTGTGGGCGGCCAATGCGCCGCCCGACGGATTGATCACCACGTCGTCGCCGAGGCCCAGGGCCTCGATGAGCACCGCTTCGCTTGTGGTGAACGGCGCATGCAGTTCGGCGAAGTCGATCTTATCGTTGCCAACTCCAGCCTTCTCGGCGGCGATCCGCGCCGACATGGCTGTCGTCAGATCACGAACCCCCAGCGTGTGGGCATCGATGCGGTGATCGATGCCGCGAATCCAGACCGGTCGGTCGCAAAGTTCACGGGCCCGGTCGCCGGCGGCCAGCACCATCGCGCAACCACCATCGGCCGAAGCCGGGATGTCGGACGGGCGCAGCGGATCGGCCAAGTAGGCCTCCGCCAGGATCTCGTCGACGGACTTGGGCGTCCTGCGCACGGCGTTGGGATTCGACGCCGCGTTCTCCCGGGAGCGAGACGCGATCTCGGCGAGTTGGCGCTCGGATACCTTGCCGGACTCGAGCAATATTCGAGCGGCGATGCCCTCGATGGCGAAGGCATCAGGCCACAGAGGGGCCACGTAGTACGGGTCCATCTGGGTAGCGAGCACGTCACGCAGCGAGCCCGGCGACGAGCGGCCGTAGGAGTAGACGAACGCCGTGTCGATGTCGCCGCACTGCAGCTTCACCCACGCTTCGTAGAGCGCCCACGCGCCGTCTTGTTCGACGTGAGACTCGCTGATCGGCGGAACCGGGCCGGTGCCGTCGATCGTCGCCACGAAGGAGAAGGCCTGCCCGGCAAGGAAATCAGATGAGCCGGAGCACGTGAACCCCATGTCTTGCTGTGTCAGCCCCACATCGGCTTTGGCCTGCGCCATGAGCGGGACCATGAATTCAACTTCGGACTCGTCGCGGATCGCTGCTTCTTGACGCTGAGCAAACGAAACAATCGCAATGTCTCTCAAACCACTGTCTCTCATTACTCCAACTCCCCCTTCTGTCCGATCGTCTCAATATCGGGGATATCGACGTCGGGTTCTCCGGTCGGCTCCCAGCCGAGGACGTTGGTGGCCGACATTTCGAGTTCGTCATCGGGCTTCCAAACGGCGCGCACTCGGGTGCCGAGCTTGACCGATTCCGGCTCGATGTTGATGACCAGACCCATGAAGCCGACCGAGGCCCCGTCGAGCAAGATCCACGCTGAGCAATACGGTGGCTCGAGCTCGGGGCGACTCGCAATCGGCACCCGGGTGATGTTGAACGACTCGACGTAACCGGTGTCGGGCAGTTCGACCGGCCCCTCGGTGGGGATTCCGGCCACGGGGCTGACACCGCGCGGCGGCACAAAGACCTGGCCAGTCTGCGGGCACCGCTCGGCGAGGATCTTCTTTTCCTTCATGCCTCGGAGGTACGTCGAAAGCGCCTTCCCGGGTGTGTAGGTGTATTCGATGCGGATCGGCGTACGGACGCTTTGCACCCGCTCGACGTTGGCGATCGAGTCCGGAACGGTCACTGCAACATCGAGGCCGGCGGGACGGCTGCTGGGATCTTGGCTCTTGGTATACGCCATCAGGACGCTCCCTCTGATTCGTCCTCAACCGGAACGAAGCCAGCAATGTCGGCGATGTGCCCTTGGCGCTTGTCGCGCCACTGGATCTGCACCCGCATGCCGGTCGACATATCGGCTGAACTCTCAACCAAGACGGCGTGCAGCATTGGAGTGTCAGCACCATCGAGGGTGATGAGCGCCCACGCGATATCGCTGTCGAACGGCTGCTGCGCTCTTGGCGCGCCGCCCCAACTCCACGAGACGACGGTGCCCGCTTGTCCGATCTCGACCAGCTCGCCGAGCGGCGAGGAATCGATGGGGTCATATTCGAGTGGCGGACACATCACGGACCCGTCGCTTCGTTTCACCCCGAGCACCACGCCCTCCCGCAGCCCGGTGAGGAACGCCCCCACAACAGGCCCGGTGGTACGGGTGAAGGGGTACTCGAGCAAGAGCGGTGCTTGCAGTACTTCTTCGGCCATGGACGGGCAACCTAGTAGCGCCGCCGAGTTGGTTACTAAACCGGACGACGCCCTTATTGGACAGTAACGATCCAGTCGATCAGTGTCTGCGAGTAATCCTCAGGAAGGTCTTCCTGGAGGAAGTGTCCGCCGCCCTCGAGGATCACGTGCGGCTGTCCGTGTGCTCCAGGAATTCTCGCCTGCAGCTCCTTGTAGCCGGTCGGGGCAACCACATCCTGGTCACTGAAGATCGTGACGAAGGGCTTCTCGAATTGGTCGAGCACCTTCCAGGCTTCGAAGTTGTCCGGAAGCATCGGGTTGTCGGGCCGAGTGGGCAACAGCTGAGTGAAAGCTCGACTGCCGATCGTGAGGTCGGCGTCGGGGTACGGCGCCCGATAGCCGGCGACGACCTCGGCCGACGGCTCGGTGCCCATCACCATGCGAAGCAAGGACCACGGCTCCCAGACCGGAGCCTCGCGGGCCATCGCCTGGAAGTCGGCGAAGGGACCTCTTGCCGAGCAATCTTCGGGGAGCGGCTCGATCGGGTCTCGCCACGGCAGACCGGTATTGGAGATCGCCACGCCGGCGATGCGGTCGGGTTGTTCGGCCAAGAGTCGCAGGCCGATGATGCCGCCCCAGTCGTGCAGCACGAAGATCGCGTCACGCACATCGAGCTGGTCGAATAGGACGGAACGCTGCCACGCCACATGGTCGGCCACGGAGTAGTCATCAATCGCCGTCGGCTTGTCGGACATGCCGCTGCCAACATGGTCAACCGCTATCGCCCGATAGCCGGCCGCAGCCGCGGCGGCCATCGCGTGTCGCCAGATATAGGACCACGCCGGATTCCCATGAAGGAACACGATAGGACGACCGTCGGCGGGCCCGGCTTCGACGACGTGCACTCGAATCGTCTGCCCATCATCTGAGTCGACGTTGAGATAGCGCCGCTCGATCGGGTAGTCGACGAGCCCATGCGATGGCATCCGCCGGCGACTGGGCGATCTGCATCAGATTCGCCTAGGCCGGGTACGTGCCCGCCGCGTGCTGACGCAGCGACTCCGGCAGTAGATCCTGAGCGGAACGGATGATGAGGGCGTATTCGCCATCAGTGGACGGTGCACCGGCGTGAGCGGTGACCAGCGCGTCGACCGCGTCGTCGTCAACGATGTCCCACAAGACACGCGCCCACGAACGGCCATCGCCGAGGACGACACCGTCGACGGTGAACTCCGCGAGGCGCGTCGACTCGACCGAGTCGGCGAGGTCGGGAGCATCAGGATTGGCGTTGACCTGCAGCAGTAGACGACGGCCCGCAGTGTCGAGGTCTTCGGCAGGAACCGGGCTGTCAGCGGTCGGCACGCTGAACATCACGATGGTTTCCGCCATGCCGGCTTCCTTGTGGTCATGCGCGTCCTTGAAGTCGTCGCGCATGTTCATCTCGGCCATGGCCTTGCGGGCCGGGTATTGCGCAATCGCAATGCGATCCCACGTGATGCCGTTGCCAACCAGGTGATGTTCGACATCGGCGACGACAACCACACGGGCGCCGACGGCGGCGAGCGGGCCGTGCGGCGCATAGACGTCGTCGGCCTCTTGGCCGGAGATCGTGGTCTCGCGACCGTCGGTGTACTGGGCAACCTCGTGGTAACGCATGAAGTTGAGGGCCCATACCGGGAAGTCGTCTTCCTCGCTGAACCAGCGAGCGAAGTAGTCGGTGTTCGGCGTTCCGTAGTTCGGCATGGCCGGACCTTAGACAACGAGGACGCCTTAGCGGTCGAAAGATCGGATGACGGTGCCCGGTCGATTTCCGGTGTGGACGCCGTCTTCAGCAATGACCTGACCGTTGACGAGCGTGGCGGCATACCCGTCGGAACCAACGATGAAGCGGCCCTTACCGCCGGGAAAGTCGTGGACATAGTCCGGATAGTGGCTGGCCAGTTTCTCGTAGTCGAACACGTTGATGTCGGCGTGCCATCCGGTCTGAAGCTGGCCCCGCTCCTTCAGCTTGATCACGCTGGCCGGCTGCGAGGTAAGCCGGCGAATCGCCTCTGGCAGCGTGAAGGCTTGGCGCTCGCGGGCCCAGTGGGTGAGGAAGAAGGTCGACGAATCGGCGTCGCAGATCTGGCCAACATGGGCACCGGCATCACCCAGGCCCGGAGCCACATGATCGAGCTGGAGAAAGTCCGCCAAGGAGTCGGCCGCCCGGTTGAAGAGCCACACGTTGTAGAGCTCGCGCCCGTCGCTCTCGAGTAGCCGGTCCACGATAAACTCCACTGGATGTTTGCCCGCAGCCTCGGCCTGGGCAGCGAGCGAGCGCTCGGCATGGCCCTCCAACTGGTAGTCGGGCCGTTCGCCGAGCCCAAGCGGGTGTATGTGGACCGGGTCGAACCAGGTGCCGGTGGCGACGCCCTCTTCAAGGAGCACGGCTCGCGTCGCGTCGTCCCGTAGGGCCGTAATGCGGGCTTCGAGATTCGGCAAGTCGGCGAGCTTCTTCCACGCCGGCGACATCACCGGCATCAGCTGGCGGAGACCGACCAGCACACCGCCGGGCCGGGTCTGGCAAGCCGCGGTCACATTGCGACCCATGGCCGCCTGACTCTGGAAGTACTCGTCTTGCCGCCGCACAACCCTCGGCGCGGAGTCGCCGACGCCGCCGCTGAAGAGAACATCGGTGCCCGTCGCGCTCACCGCGTCGAGTAGTTGGTATTCGTGGTCGCGGCGGGTGGCCACGTCGAGCACACCTTGGAACAGGCCACCGCCGGCGGCTTGCATCGCTTCAGCGACGGCAACGTATTCCTCAATTGGCGCCCAGGTACCGGGGACGTGGCGTCCGTCGGGCACCTTGTGCAGCAGGATGCGCGAGGTCGAGAACCCGACGGCGCCATCGCTCACCGACTGACCCGCTATCTCGGCCATCTCGGCCATCTCCGCCGCAGTCGGTGTTTCGTCGCCGAGCGAGCGCTCGCCCATCACGTGGTAACGAACCGCACAGTGGCCCACGAGACCAACGACGTTGAGCGCCGGTTGCAGCGTTTGTACCGCGTCAAGATATTCGCCGTAGGTGGACCAGTTCCAAGGCAGCCCGCCCAGGATCGCGTCCTTCGGAATGTCCTCGACCGACTCCATCATTTCGGCGAGGTACTCGCGGTTCTCCGGCCGAACCGGAGCGAAGGTGACGCCGCAGTTGCCGATCACGGCCGTGGTGATGCCGTGCCAGCTGGCCGACGTCATCATCGGATCCCAGCCGATCTGGGCGTCGAGATGGGTATGTAAGTCGACGAAACCGGGCGTTACATACTTGCCGGTTGCGTCGATCTCTTTCGTTGCCTTGTCGGCCGCAAGGTCGCCGATGGCGGTGATGCGGTCGCCGTCAACCGCCACGTCGGCTCGCTGGGGTGCCCCACCGGTTCCGTCGAGAACGGTGCCGTTTCGGATGATCAGGTCATGTGCCATGCGCTCAGTCTTGCAAAAAAGACGCCGCGGAACCCAATACCACGGTGAACCGCTCCGCCAGGGGTGCAATGATCGCATCCCGCTGGCGGACGGTGCACTAGGCGCTGTTTACAAGGCCAAGGCCCTCATATTCAACGTGCAGTTAGGGCAGTTAGCCCTCGAAGGAGATGTCGCACGCCGCCACGAACTCGAACATCTGACCGAAGATGTCTGGCAGCTCGTCGTCGCCGGAGAAGGCTGAACGAAAGAGGACGCTTAGCGTGCCTTCGTCGAACTGCTCGGCGATGCCAAGCTCCCGAAGTCGGTCTTCGCCTAGCGAGCCAACGATGCCGGTCACAAAACACTCGACCTCGGCACGGTCGGTACTGAGAGGGTCCTCGTCGGCCATCACGTCATCGATGATCGCTTGCACGAGGGGACTGTCAGCGCTGGCATCTCCGCCGTCGTCACCACATGACGCGGCAACCAGACTCAGCGCTGTCACCAACGCCACAATCAACTAATTCTTGTTCTTCACAGGGGGTTCCTTCCGCCCAAATTCCGATTGCTAAGGCTGGCAGCGATACCGGCCGTGATGGTGCACCCTCCCCGGATTCGTTCGGCGCGGGAGGGCGGCGAGACCGGTGTCAGCCCGCGTCGGCCAGGAAGAGTTCCGCCGCGTCCTCAAGTTCTTGTGCACTCTGGTCGTAGGGATTCCACCCGTTCTTCCATGCAATCAATTCGGAGAACCAGATGTGTTCGAGCGAACGAATGATCTTGTCGCGTCGCTCGATCTCGAAGTCCGCTTCGAATGCCTGCCGGAGCATCGCGCTAAAGGCAAGGTGTAGAGCTTGTTGCGCCTCTCCCCCGTGCTCACCCTCGGCAATGAGGCCGCCGATCAGGGCCGCACTGACGTTCTGGTTTTCGGCCATACCGGTGGTGGTGCGGCGAAGAATGTCGAGCACCCGCTCGAGAGTGGTGGCACCTTCAGGTGGATGCCGAGCCACGGAGTGTTCGAGCACGGACAACCACTCGGTCAGAGCCTGCGCCAGTAGATGGTCCTTGGAGCTGAAGTAGTGGTAAACGGTCCCTAGGGCGACACCGGCTCGCTCGGCGACATCGCGCATCTGCACGCCGTCGTAGCCGCCTTCTGATGCCAGCTCGATCGCGGCGACGAGCACCCGCCGGCGTCGATCCGCCTGCTTCTCAGTGAGCGGTCGCTCGTTGGACATCCTGCGATGGTAGTTGCGCAGTCACCCGCTCAAGGGCAGCCATCGTTCGGCGGTGCGCGGTCACTCGCTCCAAATCCCGCTGAGCGGCGGCCACCGTGTTCCTCATTTCACGCATGTTCTCCCCTCGGCGGGAGTGGGTCGGTCTATGAGGACTGCAATAGGTTCGTCACATGCAAATGAAGATTGATGCAGGGATCATGGGCGACCTCTCCAACGCCGCCGTCCGAGCGCAGCAGTTGGCCGACGCCGGCCTCGACGGACTCTTCACCTTTGAAGGCAACAGCGATGTGTTCTTTCCGCTGGTGCACGCCACCGGGCTCGATGTCGACCTTTACACCAACGTCGCCATTGCGTTCCCTCGCTCACCAATGCACCTGGCGTACCAAGCGTGGGACCTCCACCGGGCCAGCGGCGGCCGGTTCTCGCTCGGCCTCGGCACCCAGATCAAGCCCCACATCGAGCGGCGCTATTCGTCGACATGGGGTAAGCCCGTCGCCCGGATGGTGGAGTTAATCGAGGTACTGCACGCCATCTGGGACAACTGGATCGACGGCGTTCGCCTCGATCATCAGGGTGAGTTCTACCGAGCCGACCTGATGACTCCGCTATTTGTTCCCGCCGCGCTTGGCCACCCACGTCCGCAGATCTGGGCGGGAGCGCTGGGCCCCCGGATGACCGAGGCTATGGCCCAACACGCCGATGGCATCGTCATCCATCCGTTCAACACCGGAGCGTTTCTCACTGAGCGCACACTCCCAATGATCGAGGCGGGGCTCGAAGCCGGTGGCAAGAACCGCGAAGACTTCACCCTCAACGTCGGCTGTATCGCGAACCCCTGCCTCACCGACGAGGAGTACGAGCGAGCGTCGACAGCGATGCGCTTTAACTTGGCGTTCTACGGCTCGACCCCCGCCTACCGGGTCACGCTCGATCATCACGGCCTGGGTGACCTGCAGCCGAAGCTTCGAGAGATCACCAAGAGCGGCGACTGGTCGGAGCTGGGCGATCTCATCAACGACGAAGTTCTCGATCTCCTCGCCGTGCGGGGTACCCCACAAGAATGCGCCGATCGCCTACGAGAGGAATACGGGGGTGTGGCCGATCGCCTCTCGCTCACCGTCTCCACCGCCAGCGACGATTCCTTGCGTCAGATGCTGACGGCGCTCGCGTAGATCGAACTGGCTCAGGTCGACGCCTTCTGGAACGCCCGCAGCTCGCCATCGGGGGCGTCCTCGGTGAACACCTCACTCACGATGAGAAGATCTCCGCGAGACGATCCTTGGCTTTCACACCGTCGAGCGGGCGCCCGACGATTGCCTTCTTTGGACCGACCACAACCGGCCGCTCGAGCAGCCGGTGGTAACGGTCGAGCACCGCGACAACCGCATCGGCATTGCCCACATAGTCGTCCTCGTTCAGTTCGAGCTTCTTGAACTGGCTGTCCTTACGAACGAGCCGCTCGACCGGGTCTTCCAGCTTCTTGATGAGGGCCCGCAGAGCCTTCTCGTCGGGGAAGTCCTTCATGTAACGAACCTCTTCGAAATCAACGCCCATCTCCGTAGCGACCGCCACGGCATTCGACGAAGAGTTTCAATGCTGGTTGTGATAAATCGTAAACTCGGCCATTACAACCCGCCATGCGGCGGAACCGCGATCGTCGGTGTCATGTGTACGTCTCCCGTAGTTCGTATTTGAGGATCTTCATTGTGGCGTTACGCGGCAGCGGTCCGGCGTGGATCTCGAGCCGTTCCGGCGTCTTTTGCCTCATCAACCCGACGGCCTCGCACGCGGCGACCATCTCGTCGAACGTCAGGTCGGGCTGACCTTCCGCGGTCTCGATGACGGCGCACACCATCTCGCCCCGATCCTTGTCGGGCAGACCGATGACGGCGGCGTTGCCGACCTGGGGCAGCGTGTAGAGGACGTCTTCCACTTCTTGGGCGGAGATGTTCTCACCCTTACGAATGATGATGTCCTTGACTCGCCCGGTGAGTGACACATGGCCGTCGTCGCGTTTCACGCCGAGATCGCCGGTCTTGAAGCGGCCGTGCTCGTCGAATGCTTCGGCTTCGAGCGAGGCGTCGGTGTAACCCTTGAAGAGCATCGGCCCGCTGACCCGGACCTCGCCGACCTCGCCCGGCCCCGCGGCGGAGCCGTCGGCCTTGAAGATGTCGACCTGGCAGCCCCGGATGGGCGCCCCTTCGGTGTGGGCGAGCTGATCGTCGGTGTCGGACGGCGAGCCCTGGCAGATCATCGGACATTCGGTCATGCCGTAGCCGTGGGCGATTGGAATACCCATCTTCTCTTTGACCTCGAAGAAGATCTCGGGCGGCATCGGCGCACCTCCGCCCGCCATGGCCCGTAGACGGGGCATGACTGGACCGTCGACCTTCTGGTCTTCGGCCAGAAACATTTGGTAAAAGGCGGTGGAGCCGCCGGCGATCGTGGCGCCGTTGGCCGCGTAGGCCGCGACCGCGCCGGCCGGCGTGAACTTCTCAACCAGGACAGCGGGGAAGCCGTTGACCAACATCATGACGATGTAGTCGGGTCCACCAATGTGGGCGTAGGGGAACGCGATGGTGCCCACATCAGAGGCATCGGCCTCGAGGGAAATGGCCAAGCCGGTGCCGGCCGAAATCAGTGTGTGGTCGGAGTGCTTTACACCCTTGGGATCAGAGGTGGTACCGGACGTGTAGTAGAGCCAGCGAACGGCATCACCGTCGGTAGAGGAAGGCGGCAATGTCGAAGGGTCGCCCTTCGGAAGGTCGCTGAAGCCGTTGAGGACGGTCGGCGGCTTAGGCAGGGAAGCGCTGACCTCTGTCGCCATTGCGCCATAGTCGAATCCGCCCCACTCGCCTGGCGTGAAGACGAACTCGGCACCCGTCTGTTGGATACAGAATCCGACCTCACGGTGTCGATAGATGTGGATGATCGGGTTCTGAATCGCCGACAAACGCGAGAGTGCAAAGCTGAGCACGATTGTCTCGATACGAGTTGGCAACACCCAGGTGACCGGAGTTCCGGCGCCAATGCCGAGGGCCTGGAGACCAGCAGCAACTTGCTCTACCTCGTCGCGCACCTCGGTGCAGGTCATCGATCGGCCGTTGTCGTCGATCAACAACGGAAGGTCGGGAGACAGAGCCACTCGGCGTTCGAGCAACTCCCAGAACGTTGTGGCGTCGAGAATCTTCTCAGTCATGGCACCGGACACTACCGAACCTCAGCGGAGCGCAGAAGTCCGACAGTAACGTCGCGGCCATGGGCTTCTACCGCGATCAGATTCTCCCCCGTTATATCGACAAGGCGCTCGGCGCCAAAGGGTTGACGAAGTACCGCGAAGAAGTCGCCGCCGGGCTCTCCGGCGACATCGTGGAGATCGGCTTCGGGTCGGGCCTGAACATTCCCGTATACCCCGATTCGGTCCGGAAGGTCTACGCGATCGACCCGGCCGCCGTCGGCCAGAAGCTCGCCGCAGACCGGGTCGAGGCGTCATCGATCGACGTGGAATATGTCGGGCTTAATGGCGAGTCGTTGCCCCTCCATGACAACAGCTGCGACGGCGCTCTCTCGACGTTCACCCTCTGCACGATCCCCGATGTACCGGCCGCTTTGGCGGAGCTCGGCCGAGTAGTGAAGCCGGGCGGCCGCATCCATCTCCTCGAGCACGGCCAGTCCCGAGACGAAAAGGTCCACCAGTGGCAACGCCGACTCAACCCGATCCAACGACGAATCGGCGACGGCTGCCATCTCGATCGCGACCATGCCGCCATGGTCACCGCAGCCGGACTCGAGATCGAGTCTCAACGAGAGTGGTACGCCAAGGGCCCGAAGCCGATGGTCGCCTTCTATCTCCTGACAACGATCAATTCTTAGCGCAAGCGACAGACATCGCGCCGGTGGTCAGTGGCCGACGGTGAGGTGGCCTGAGGTGCTGTTGCGGAGCCGCTCGGCGTGGCGGTTAAGGCCCACGAGTTCGGCATCGATCCCGCGGTCAGCGAACTTGGCAACGACGGTATCGAGCGCGGCGACCGCCGACGTGTCCCAGATCCGTGCGCCACTCAGGTCGATCTCGACACGTTTGACCTTCACGGCGTCGTAGTCGAAGGCGTGCACAATCTCGTTGGTCGAGGCGAAGAAGAGTTCACCAGTAACCGCGTAGAGCCGCTCGACATTGTCCGGGTCGAGCACCGATGTGACCTTTACGACGCTCGAGACGTGGCGGGCGAAGAAGACAACCGACAGCACCACACCAACACCGACGCCGTAGGCGAGGTTGTGGGTGACGACAACAACGGCGACCGTTGCCGCCATGACGGCGGTTTCGGTCTTCGGCGCCCGCTTGAGCGCCGGAATCGTGATGCTTTTCCAGCTGAACGTGCCGACCGCCACCATGATCATCACGGCGACGAGAGCAGCCATTGGAATCTCGGCCACAAGATCGCCGAGACCGAGGATGAGAACGAGCAAGAACACACCGGAGGCCAGCGTCGAGAGCCGGGTGCGGCCGCCCGAGGCGTGGTTGATCATCGACTGGCCGATCATGGCGCAACCGGCCATTCCGCCAAGGAAACCAGTAGCGACGTTGGCGACGCCCTGGCCACGAGACTCGACGTTCTTGTCTGACGACGTGTCGGTCATGTCATCGAGTAGCTGTGCTGTAAGAAGCGATTCGAGCAGGCCGACGAAGGCGAGCGTGAGTGCGAAGGGGAAGAGAATCCCGAGCGTCTCGAACGTGAACGGAACTTCGGGGAGGCTAATGACGGGGAGGGCGCTAGGCAGTTCGCCCATGTCACCGACGGTTGGGAGGTCCCAGCCGAGAGCGGCGGCGAGCCCGGCGAGCACAACGATCGCCACGAGCGGCGACGGCACGGCCTTGGTGATACGAGGCAAGCCGTAAATGATGAGGAGCCCGCCCGCGATCACCAAGAGGTTGAGCCCGAGCTGTGAACGGTCGTCTTCGTCGGACAGGAAGATGTGGGGCACCTGGGCGAGGAAGATCAGGATCGCCAGGGCGTTGACGAACCCGACCATCACGGTGCGGGGGATAAACCGCATGAGCGAACCAACCCCGAGGTAGCCAAACGCCACCTGTATGAGCCCAGCCATGATGGTGGCAGCAAAGAGGTAGGCGACGCCGTGTTCTTCGACGAGCGGAACCACGACGAGCGCCATCGCGCCGGTCGCCGCGGAGATCATGCCAGAGCGGCCACCGGCGATCGAGATGATGATGGCGATCGAGAACGAGGCGTACAGGCCGACCTTCGGGTCGACACCGGCGATGATCGAGAAGCTGATGGCTTCGGGGATGAGCGCGAGGGCCACAACAAGGCCGGAGAGGAGCTCGACGCGGGGATTGGCGAACCAGGAAGCACGAAAGCGTTCGGCGGACGCTGGTTCAATGGACAGAGGGGAGGGCAAGCTTTAGAGGGTAGGGGCCAGAGCGCGCGGCCCGACTGTCGTTTGTGTCACACAAGCGAAGAAGGCTGGTTCGAGTTGGTCGGTGTGGAGAAGAAGCCAGCTTCCAAAGAACTCGAAACTGATCTTGCCTTCGGTGGAGGCCATCAGGTCGACCATTCGGATCTTCAAACGCGGCGGCGACCGCGACGGACAACGAGTACATGGGTGCTCATCGACCCGAACCCCATATTCGTGAACACGCCGCCGCGGGCGGGTCAGACGGCGTCGGCGCCGCGTTCTCCGGTGCGAATACGAGCGAGGGTCTCAACGGGAGTGACCCAGACCTTGCCGTCGCCGATCTTCTCGGTCTTGGCCGATGCGAGAATGGCATCAACGACCGCATCAGCTTGATCGTCATCGACCAACACTTCAATACGGGTCTTGGGGGTGAAGGTGACTCGGTACTCGGTGCCTCGGTAGGTCTCGCTATGACCACCCTGGCGACCAAAACCCTGCACTTCGCTGACGGTCATACCCTGCACGCCAACTTCGGCGAGCGATGACTTCACATCTTCGAGCTTGAACGGCTTGATGACTGCGGTGATGAGTTTCATGGTTTGCCCCTTGGGAAACGTTTGTTGACACAATTATGGAGTTGTATCAACAGTTTTGCAAGGACCTCTGCGCCATTATGCAGATCCGGTTCAGATTATCTGTCATTGTATCAATACAGTAAACGGCCTATACTTCTTGTTCATGGCCGCTGCTGGAACTGTCACGTACGTCGATCAGCTCGCAATCGAGCGACGACTGACGATCCGCCTCGAGACGGGCACGGCAATCCCCCGCTTCGAACAGCTCCGAGCACAGATCTCGGTGATGGTGGCCGTCGGCCGTCTCGTGCCAGGCTCTCGCCTGCCTACGGTGCGTCATCTGGCCGAGTCCCTGGGCCTCGCGCCCGGCACGGTGGCCCGTACCTATCGCGAACTTGAAGTCGACGGCATCGTGGAGGGCCGGGGCCGACTTGGCACCTTTGTCGTCGACGAACCGCCGGACTCCGAACCTTTACGCGAACGCCGCGAACGTATCGCCAACGCGGCAAGCCGATTCGTCTTCGAATCTCGTCAGCTGGGTCAGGACCTCGATGCCGCCCAGGATGCGGTGGCTGCCGCCTTCGAGCAGTCAGAAACCTGACGTTGCAAAGTCAGGACGGAATGTCCCGGAAAGGGATTCCTTTGTCGAGCCGCGGTTCGGGCGGCAGGCCGAGCACGTTGTCGCCAATGATGTTGCGCTGCACCTCGTCGGTGCCGCCTCCGATCCGGCTCATCCATTGACCGAGGAACGCGTAGTTCTGCCAGAACCCGCCCATCTCGGCGTCGTCGCCGTAGAGCGTCGCCTTGGCTCCCATGATCGCCATCGAAACGTTGGCGATCGTTTCGAGTCGACGACTTGAGGCCAACTTGAGGACGGAACTCTCCGGTCCGGGCATCGCGCCGCGAGAGGTAGTCGTGCGCACCCGGTAACCAAGGAATCGAATTGTTTCGGCGTAGGAGAAGAGCCGGGCCAGTTCTTGGCGAATCACCGGATCGTCGCTCACGCCATAGGTACGGGCAAGATCGATGACTTCGTCGACCATCGAGGACATACCGGCGATGCCGGTCCGCTCGTTCGTCAATGTCGTGAGGATCGGCCCCCACCCGGCGTTGATCTGCCCGATGACATTCTCACGGGGCACCCGCACATCGTCGAGGAACACCTCGTTGAATTCCGACCGTCCCGTCGGTTGCTTGAGTGGACGAATGTCGATGCCGGGCGACGACATGTCAAGGATGAGGTACGTGATCCCTCGGTGTTTTGGTTGTTCGACATCGGTGCGAACAAGTAACATCCCGTAGGCCGCTTCGACCGCGTTCGACGTCCACACCTTCTGCCCGCTCACGATGATCTCGTCACCGTCCACGATGCCCGAGGTGCGTAAACCGGCAAGGTCGGATCCGGCTCCCGGTTCAGAGAAAAGTTGGCACCAGGTCTCCTCGCCGGTCAACATCGGGTCGAGATATTTCGCCTTCTGTGCATCGGTGCCATGGGTGATGATCGTCGGCCCGGCCATACCAATCGACTGGGCGAACCCACCTTGGGGCAGGTCGTAGCGGCCTTCTTCCTCCGCAAAGATCGCCGCGAAGTGGCCCGACAGTCCCTGTCCACCAAACGCCGACGGCCAGGTGAGGCCGGCCCATCCGTTGTCGCGCTTCGTGCGCTGCCACCCGCGGGCAGCACGGTCGTAGGCCTCTTCTTCCTCGGCGGTGCGAACCTTCGCCCAGAAGCTCTGGCCCAGATCGGCCTTCTCCGGCTTCAGTTCGGCGTGGGCGTCGAGAAACGCCCGGCATTCGACGCGCCAAGTGATCTCTTCCGGGGTGTCGTCGAAATCCACCGGGGTGCGGACTAAGCCTGCGCGCCGTGCACGGGCTGCGGGGCCCGTTCGCCCGCGATCGATGCACGAGCAAGATCTCCGGCCTCGGACACAGTCATACGCCGGTCCCCCACCGACTCGATCGGGCCCTTCTGCCAGCCATCGCAGACATTGAGCTGTCCGGCCGTGTTCTCGAACGTACGGCCAGTAATGTCGCAGTCAGCTGACCCCAGCCAGATGACGAGGGGCGACACGTTCTCCGGTGCCTTCTCGTCGAAACCATCGGGGATATCGGTGCTGTAGAAGACACCCTCGGTCATACGGGTGCGTGCATCGGGGGCGATGGCATTGGCGAGCACGCCATAACGGCCCCACTCGGCCGCCTGTTGAACTGTGAGCAGAGAGATGCCCGCCTTGGCGGTGGCGTAGTTACCTTGGCCGATCGAACCAGCCAGACCCGCGCCCGATGAAGTGTTGACCACACGAGCGACGATCTGGTTGCCCGCCTTGGCCTGATCACGCCAGTACTCAATGGCGTGGCGGGCCGGCGCAAAGTGACCCTTGAGGTGGACCCGAATGACGCTGTCCCACTCGTCTTCTGACATGCCCGCGAGCATTCGATCACGAAGGAAACCCGCATTGTTCACGAGCGTGTGGAGTGATCCGAACGTGTCGATCGCTTGCTGCACCATCCCCTGGGCTTGATTCCAATCGGCAACGTCGGCCGCGTTCGCAACCGCAGAACCACCGGCCTCCACAATCTCAGCGACGACCTCGTTGGCGGCATCGCTGGTGCCGGCGCTGCCGTCGCGTTCGACCCCAAGGTCGTTTACGACAACGCTCGCACCTTCCGCAGCGAATGCCAGGGCGTGGGCGCGGCCGAGCCCGCGGGCCGCACCGGTAACGATGACTACCCGTCCATCACATGAACCCATCAGGGTCTCCTAGGAAAAGTCTGGTTGCAGCTCGGATGAGACGATCCACATCGCGAAATACTGCGCCGCCCCGCCGTAGGCGTGGCCGAGCGCGACCTTCGCGCCGTCGACTTGATAGTCGCCAGCGGTGCCGCGTACCTGATTGGCCGCTTCTAAGCAGCGAATCATTCCGGAGGCACCAATCGGGTTTGACGAGAGCACACCACCCGAACAGTTGACCGGGAAGTCACCGTCGAGCGCCGTGGCGCCCTCATCGGTCATCTTCCAGCCCTGGCCCTCTTCGGCGATCAAGTGCCCTTCGAGCCACATCGGCTCGTACCAACTGAACGGCACATAGATCTCAGCAGCATCGATCTGCTTACGCGGATTGGTGATGCCGACTTCCTTGTAGAGCGCTTCGGCACAATCGACGCCAGCCTGCGGTCGCACGGTGTCGCGGCCCGGGAACGACGAGAACTCGGTGCGTTTGGCGTGGCCCAACACCCATGCGGGCTTGTTGGGCGAACGGCCGACCTTGTCCTCTGAGGTCACCACCATCGCAGCAGCACCGTCGGACGATGGGCACGACTCGAGGAAGTGAAGCGGGTCCCACAACATCGGCGACTCGCGCACCATTTCGATCGAGATGTCTTCGAGATGGAGGTGGGCGTACTGGTTCTTCAGGGCGTTGAGACGATCCTTCACCGCAACGGTCCAGCCGATGTGTTCGGGGGCCTTCGACCGGCGGATGTACTCGCGGATCCACGGAGCGAAGGTGCCACCGGCGCCCTGGCCACCGGACTTGCCGCCGGACAGCGCCCAGGTGGCGTTGCCTTCCGACTGCTTCTCGTAGGTAACCGTGAGCACGGTGTCGTAGCGACCCGACTCCACGAGCACGGCGGCCGAGATTGCGGTGGACGCACCCACTGAACCGGCCGTGTGCACACGATGGATCGGCTTGCCGACCGCACCGAGTGCGTCGGCGAGCGACAGCTCCGGCATGATCACACCTTCGAGCGCGTCGGGGGCCTTGCCGAGTACGACCGCGTCGATATCGGCAAATGTGAGATTGGCGTCTTCGAGCGCCCGCAGGGCGGCTTCGCGAACGAGACCATCGAGCGAGAGGTCATCACGACGCCGCTTGTACTTTGTTTGGCCGATGCCGACCACTGCGCATGGACGAGCCATGTCAGGCACCCCCTTCCATGAGGCAGAGCAAGTTCTGTTGAAGTGCGGCTCCCGAGGCCGCGTGGCCCACGCCGCGTGTGGCTTCGCCGGCCGCAATGCGACGGGCAACTTCGATGATCCGGGTGAGACCGGTGGCCATCACGGGATCGCCGACGAGCGGTCCCCCCGACGGGTTGACCGAGGTGGCGGCGGTGAGTCCGAGTGCGTCGCGAAGAATCAACTCTTCGTGAGCATGTGTGACGTGGAGCTCGGCAATATCGATTGGTCCGTCGGCCAGGCCAACCCCAGCGGCAGCAAGGCGAGTAGACACCGAGTCGGTGAGATCCCGCAGGCCCGCGTGGTGCGATTCAATCCGGTGATCGATGCCGGTGATCCATACGGGATTGTCGGTGAGTTCAAGCGCACGGTCACGACGGGCAATCAGCAGAGCCGCCGCACCGTCGGCCTTGATCGACACGTCGTGGGCCCGCAAGGGCGCCATGTCGTAGGGCTCCGCCAGTAGCTCATCGCCAGTGACGGTGCCGCTGATCTGGGCGTGTGGATTCGATGCCGCGGCGGCCCGGGAGCGAGCAACGACGGCCGCAATGTCTGCCTCTGTCGCTTTCCCGGCGTTAATGAGCGCCCGGGCCTGAATACCGGCCATCGCGTCGGGATCGAGTCCGAGCGGGGCAACGACATAAGGATCGGCCTGCAGGTGAAAGACCTCACGAGCATCACACGGCGACGACTTACCGGAGCCGACCACCATGGCGACGTCGATGTCACCCATCTGGAGGCGCAACCAAGCTTCGAAGAGGCCCCAGGCCCCGTCCATCTCTACGTGGGATTCATAGACGGGTGGCCAGGCACCCATACCGTCGACATTGGAAACGAAGGCGAAGGGCATACCCGACAGGTAGTCGCAGCTACCGGCAATGGTGAAGCCGACGTCACTACGTTCGATGTTCGCGTCGCTCAGCAGCTTGTTGACGCACTCCATAATGAGCACGACCTCAGGGCCGTCGAAACGTTCGTGGGCGACGGTCTGCGCCACACCCACGATCGCAATGTCGTTGGGATCACGGTCAGTTGCCATTAGAAGTTGTGCTCCTTCACGAGTTCGGGGTCGACATCGGGTTCGCCGGTGCGCACCCACCTCTCGTAGACGTCTTCGGTCAGTCCGTAGCCGCGATTATCGGGGTCACTAAAGTCGATCTCGTCTTGCCACACGATTTCGAGGCGCAGACCCACGTTGAATTCACTGACCGGGATGTCGCGAATGTCGACACCGCCGATGGTGGAGTCGGCCCCGTCGAGCAGGACCGAGCAACGGATGTACGGCTCGGTCTCGGTCTGTCCGTGGTATTGAATCGGCGTGATCTCGGTGAACGAGGTGACGGTGCCGCGGTTCGCGACGACGACATCGTCGGCCTCGGTCATCGGCACCCGATTAATTGCGTCGTAGCCGCGACTCGGCACGTGAACCTTGCCGTCGGCCGGGCTGCGTTGGCCGATGATCTTCTTCTCCATCAGGCCGCGAAGGAAACGCTGCCGATGCGGCTGCAGCGGCTCCTGAATGCGGACACCGATCAAGTGTTCGGTGATCCCGACGGGTTCGGCCTCAGGGTCTATCTCAGGAGCCGACGGGGGGTCTTCGCCGGGTACAAAGTGAATGTCGACGACAGTGCCGAGCCGATCGGCGCCAAGTCCGTGCTCGAAGCGAGCAACGACGCGCATGCCGGTTGACATGTTGTCGATCGAACCAGCATCGACGGCGTGCAGCATTGTTGTGTCGGCCCCATCGAGCTTGATCTGGGCAAACGCAAACGGGCGAGTGAACGGATGTTTACTGGTGGGGGTAGCGACCCATGTCCAGCCCTCCACGGAGCCCGCTGGACCCACCTCGACCAGGTTCTCTGGTCCGACAGTGGATCCATCAGCGGGGTTGTATTCCACCGGCGGACAAATCACTCGGTCGCCCACCCGCGTTCCGAGGATGTGCCCATCGCGCAACCCAGTGAGGAACGGACCGATGATCGGCCCGGTCGTGCGGGTGTAGGGATACTCGAGGGTGAAGTCGATATCGGGAAGGTCGGTGCCTTGTAGCTCATCCATACGCGGTTGATTTCACCACACGCGGCCCGGTCGTTTCAAAACGAGCGGGCGAGTTACCCCACCGCGTCGCGCAAGAGCGCCGCCCGTGCGGCGATAGCGGACCCGTCGAGCGAGACCGTGCCGCCCACCGCTTCGGCGGGCCAACGGATGTCTAGCTGGATCTCGCCGTCTATCGGCAGCGGCCACGCCCACCACTCTGCGGACTCAACGTGGCGCTCCGGACGGCGGCGATCGTTTCGGTCTTCGACCACCTTGCGAGTGCCGAGCCGGACCAACGCACCGGGGGTGGGAACATCGGCTCGCCAGCGATGACTACCGAAGCGATTCGAGACCTGCGTGCCGTCGGGATAGGTGAGGTCCACGGTGATCACCTCGGGAACGAGGCGGTGTTCGGCGCCGAACCCTGGGCTGAGAAATTCGATTGACTCCCACAGGGGCGGCAACACCCAATCGCCGAGCGAGCTCACAGAAATCGTGAGACCGAAGCCCTCCGGGCCTACGACGACCGTGTCAAGGCTGATCTCGGCGGTCCGGCTTCGTCCGACAAGCTGCGGCTGTTGCTGAGGCAGCGAGACACGAGCGACGGAAGCATCCACTTCGGGCCCCCACCATCCATAGTGGGTGCAGTCTCGTCGGTCGAGCGCCGAGATCAGGCCTTCGACCTCCTGGCGGTTGAGCCGGGCCGCACCGAGTTCAACCAGACGCCGAATCTCACCAAGTCGAACACCAAGGTGACGAAGAACAGTTGCTGCACCGGACCGAGGGTCATTGAGACAGCCGAGCAAGAGATCGAAGGAGGAACGGCGATCGGCTCCAGACAAGGACCTGCCATGAAGCGCTAGTTCGGCGCGCGGACTGACGGGCGGATCGATGTGGCCAGCGTCTAGCGGCTCAAAGCGATGGCCGCGGATGGCCACGATCGCTCGTTCAAGTCGGGCGGTATCGAGGGCAAAAAGTTCGCACAGTTCGGCCATATCGCCGGACGCAGTCGCGACCGCGCCAAACAAGAGATATTCCGTGCCACATCGCTCATCGCCCATTGCACCCGCAGTCCCCAATGCAACATCGAGAGCCATGCGAGCGCCAGCATCCAACCGGAGTCCACTCATTTGGAAAACCGTATGTGACCAGGCCTTCGGTGGCCTGAGCCATTCGGATCAAGTGTCTTTCACAAAGTCCGAAATCGCGGCGTTTGTCACCCGTCTTAGGTCGGCTGGAGCAATCGGGAAACACGAATCGGGGGTGCCCGCGGCGCCATAGACGATCTCGTGGGTCAGCAACGACGGGTCCAGAAGGGTCGGAATCAGCGCTGGGTGACCAAACGGCGGGGTCCCTCCGATCGCGAAACCCGTCGCGGCTCTGGCGGTATCGGCGTCCGACATCGCCACGGGGCCGCCCAGGATCTCGCCGATCCGGTCGAGGTCTATCCGGTGATGTCCGGCGGTAAGCGCGAGCACCGGACCATCGGGACCGATGACGATGAGCGACTTCGCAATCTGGGCAACATCACAGCCGATTGCCGCCGCCGCATCGGCGGCCGTGCGGGTTCCGTCGGGGTAACGAACAGGTTCGACCGTGATTCCCACTTCCCCCGCAGCACGGATGAACCGCTCGAGGGCGTCCGACTTCGCCATCGGCTATTCCGCCTCAAGCCAGGTGCCATGGAAACCAAACGGCACGCGCTGAGGGAGATCGACTGCGGCAACAGGCCCCGCGCTCACATTGGTTGCATCGAGCACCGCCAGCGATGACTCATCGGTGGTCTTGTCCCACACATACGTGAGAAGCCATCCCTCGCCTTCGCCGCTCTCCGGACTGTCGGCCACAAAGGTGACCTCGTTCGGCTGCAGCAATGGCCCCGGTGTCCATCGGTCGAGCGACCCGGTAGTGGGGTCGACAGCCGCGATCCCATTGATCTCCACGTTGCCGGCGGCCGTGTCGTTGGTCTCCACCAGCCAGGCGACTGAGTGCTTACGTCCGGTGTATCGATCGTCGATCTCGGGAAGATCGAGTGGTACATCGCTGAGCGGAGTGGCCGACCAGGTGAGGTCGGCCCCGCTGGTGTCGATCTCCCACCTCGTGAGGATCGAGAGGTTCTCGTCGAGGTCGCCGGATCCCTCGCTGTTGTGATCAAACATCGAGTCCATGCAGCTGACATCGAGCATGATCTGGTCGCCGTCGCGCCAGGCGTTGGCGCCGTGGAAGACATAGCCGTTGTCGATCTCGACCCAGCGCATGTCGGCGGCCGGCCCGCCGAGGTCAAACACCACCGGCAGTTCCCAGAAGACGACATCGGACTCAGTGATGGCGAAGTCGTGGACCATCGTGCCCGCCGCGACATCGATCTCTTCTCGAACTAACAGCTCTCGCCCATCGGCGGAAGCGACGTAGTAGGTCAGGTAGGGCGGGGTGAAGCCGTAGCCAAAGAAGTGGAGCAGCCCATTGGCGGGATCCCGTTTTGGATGCGCAGTGACGTTGCCACCGACCGCACCCGCGGCGCCGGTCAGCTGAACCACTCCGACGGTCGAAAGATCGTCGGCGGAGATCTCATAGGGCGCCCCGACTTCACCCAGGCTCAGCAGCCGACCACCATGAGCAAAGATGCTGACGTTTGACTGTGTCTCAGCGAACCCGGGGATACCGCTGAAGTCGCCGAACTCGCGCTGCTCCACGTACATGGGCGTCTGCACATAACGATTGCGGTACGACACCGCCTTGCCGTTCTCGAACCGCACGCCGTGGATCATTCCGTCGCCGAAGAACCAGTGCGGCGACTGGCCGGTGACCGGATTGGATCCGTTGCGGGTGTAAAGCCCGTTGAGCGATGGCGGCAGCGCTCCGTTGACGACCAAGTCGCGGGCGAAGACTTCCTCGGTGACCGGGGCGAATCCACCCTGTAGCCAATACGGCTTGGACGCGTCGTACGGGATGGTTGGGGTCGAAGGAAGTGATGTGGAGGTTGTGGTTGTGGACGCAGAAGGTGCCGCAGCGTCGTCGCTGCAGGCACCCAGCAAAAGAACGCCCCCGGCAAGCGCGCCGCGGGAAAGAAACGCCCGCCGATCCACTAGCGGCGACCCCGAACGAGACGCCCCGGACGGGCGCCGGTGTCTTCGCCGTTACGTCGGGTGATCTCGCCGGCAACGATCGTGGCCACGTAGCCATCAGCCTTCTGAACGAGGCGTCGCCCTCCGGCCGGAAGGTCGTAGACCAGTTCCGGAGTGCGCAGGTTGAGGCGCTCGTAGTCGATCACGTTGATGTCGGCCCGCTGGCCAACTTCGATGGTGCCGCGGTCGGTCATACCGAAGAGCGCAGCCGTGTCCTTGGTCTGCTTGCGGACGACCCATTCAAGCGGGAGCTTCTCGCCCCGTGAACGATCTCGCGTCCAGTGGGAGATCATCGTGGTGGGCAGCGAGGCATCACAGATCAGCCCACAGTGGGCACCGCCGTCACCGAGGCCAACGATCGCCTGCGGGTGGGTGAGCTGCTGTCGGATCACGTCGTGGTTGCCGTAGACATAGTTGTAGAGCGGCAGCATCAGCAGCGCCTTGCCCCCTTCGGCGCAGAACGCGTCGTAGGCGGCTTCGTCGTTGCCGACGCCAGCGACTTCGGCCAGGCCGGCGACCGAACGATCGGGCGTCGGTTCGTAGTCGGGCGGGTCACCAAGGATGTAGAGCGACTTGAGCATGCTGGCAGCGAGCATCGCTATGCCCTCGTTGATGGCGCCGGCGCCCTCGCCGTTTTCTTCGCTGAGAATCGCGGCCTTCACTTCCGGCTTCTGCAGCTCGACGATGCGTTCGGCAATCGGCAGATGAGCGATGCCCTGATAGGTGGGCCGGAGCATGAATGGGTGGCCGGTCTCGAACCCGATCAGCACCCCGAACGGGCGGCCGGCAACCTGCGGATGCAGCTGCGCACCTTCGGCGGTGGCGGCGAGCGACACCTCCATCTGCTCCTTCCAGAGATCCGGAGCGGCGGGCACCTGCAGCATCGCAAACGTGACCGGCTGACCAGTCTCGGCTGAGAGCCGCCGCATCCAGTCAATTTCCTTCATCGGCGCCACGAGATCGAGACCGGCTACGCCAGCGGGTGCGAGCTCGAACACGCCGCCGCCACCGTCGCGGAGGGCCCGGCCCAGCGCAAAGAGTTCGTCTTCCGCGGCGTAAGTGCCGGGCACCGGCTCGCCGTCCATGGCCCGGTGGCCAATCGTGCGAGAGGTGGACACCCCAAGCGCCCCCGCCGCGATGGCTTCTTTCACGATCGCAGCCATGTCGGCGATTTCGCCCTCATCGGCCGGTTCGTTCTTTGCGCCCCGGTCCCCCATCACATAGGCGCGCACCGAACCGTGAGGAATCTGGGTGCCGATATCGACCGACCAGCTGCGCCTCTCCAGCGCGTCGAGGTACTCGGGGAACGTTTCCCACTCCCAAACGATGCCTTCGCTCAGGGCGGCACCGGGGATGTCTTCGACCCCCTCCATCAGCTGAATTAGCCAGTCCTCCGAGCCGGGTCGGACCGGCGCAAAGCCGACGCCACAGTTGCCCATGACCAGGGTGGTGACGCCGTGAAGCGACGTCGGTTCGAGCGTCTCATCCCAGGTCACCTGGCCGTCGTAGTGCGTGTGCACATCGACGAATCCCGGCGTGATGAGGAGGCCGTCGGCGTCGATCGTGTCGACGGCGTCGCCGTCGAGATCGGCGCCCACCGCGGCAATCTTGCCGCCGGTGACGGCGATATCGGCAACGCGTCGATCGGCACCGGTGCCATCAACCACAAGGCCGTTGCGAATAATCAGGTCGTACATAAGGGTCTCCTAGGAAATGGCGCGCACGAGGCGGCCGGGACGGGCACCGGTGTCGGCATCATTGCGGCGGGTGACCTCGCCGCTGACGATGGTGGCCTTGTAGCCGCGCGCGAACTGGACAAAACGTTTTCCGCCGGCCGGCAGGTCGCGAGCGACCTCCGGCGGGCAGAGGGTGAGATTCTCGAGGTCGACCACATTAATGTCGGCCTTCGCACCAATTTGCAGCGTGCCCCGGTCGTTGAAACCGAAGAGCCGCGCGGTGTCGTGAGTCTGCTTTTTCACAATGAACTCAAGCGGCAACTTCTCCCCGCGGGAACGGTCTCGGGCCCAGTGCGTGAGCAACCAGGTGGGCTGCGATGCATCACAGATCACGCCGCAGTGAGCGCCGCCATCGGACAAGCCGATCACACCGGCCGGGTGCGTCAGCATCTCTCGAAGGGCATCACCATTGCCGTCGGCGTAGTTCAGGAATGGGAAGAGTAAGAGCGCCCGCCCTTCCTCTTCGAGCAACATGTCGTAAAGCAGGTCGTCGATCTCGCGACCCATACCTTCGGCCATGGATTTAATCGAGCGATCGGGGCCCGGCTCGTAGTCGGGCGGGTCTCCCAACACGAAGATGCGATGCATCGAACCAAGGATGAACTGGGCGAAGGGATTGTCGGTGTCGGGTTGCTCCGAAAGAATTGCTGCTCGCCGCTCCGGTCGTTGGAGCTCGGCGACAAGTTCGGCGAGCGGCAGATCGGCAATCTCATCCCAGCTCGGGCGTTGCCGCCACGGACTCAGGCCTTCAAGGCCCAGGAGGATGCCGTTGAGCCGGCCGGCGACCTGGGGGTGAATGCTTGCCCCTTCGGCGGCTGCGGCAGCCGAGCGATCCATCAGCTCTCTCCAAAGATCGGGCTCATCGTTGATCTGGACGAGAACGAACGACACCGGCACGCCCGTGTCCTTCGAGATCTTCACCATCCAGTCGACTTCCTTGTGGGGAGCAACGGTGTCTTCCCCGGCGGAGCCCATGGGGGCGAGTTCCATCAGCCCGTGGCCAGCGTCGGCACATCCCCAGGCCAGGCCATAGAGCTCATCTTCGGCGGCGAAGGTACCCGGCACCGGCTCGCCGTCCATCGCCGTGTGCGCCAGCGTGCGAGACGTCGAAACGCCGAGGGCGCCTGCCTCCACCGCTTCGCGCACGATCGCCCGCATCTGCTCGATTTCTTCGGGTGTGGCGGGCTCGTTCTTGGCCCCGCGGTCGCCCATCACGTAGGCGCGGATGGCGCCGTGGGCGACGAGACAACCGACGTCCATTCCCCACGCTCGGTTATCGAGATTGTCGAGATATTCAGGGAAGGTTTCCCATGTCCAGTCGATGCCCTCGCTCAGGGCCGCGCCAGGAATGTCTTCGACACCCTCCATGAGCTGGATGAGCCAGTCCTCGCTGCCGGGCCTAACCGGAGCGAACCCGACGCCACAGTTGCCGGTAACGATCGTTGTCACACCGTGACTGGCGGAGGGTTCGAGCACCTCGTCCCACGTGACCTGACCGTCGTAGTGCGTGTGCACATCGACGAAGCCGGGGATGACAATGCACCCCGTCGCATCGATCGTGTCGGTGGCCTCGGCGCTGGCCAGGGCGCCTATTGCGGCAATCTTGCCGTTGGCGATTGCGACGTCGGCCACGAACCGATCGACGCCGGTTCCATCAACCACAGTGCCGTTGCGAATCAGGAGATCGTACATAGCCGCGAGACTAGGAGACCAACGTCGCTGTCGTCACGCCGGCAAGATCTCCTTGGCCGCGATCGACTCGCCGAAGGTGGCGCTGCAAAGGGTCGGATCTTCACCGTCGCGTCGCCCTACTCGCGCAGTCGAGCGACGAAACCACTGATCGCTTTGTCGAGCCGCTGCGCGGTTGCGAGGTACGTGTCGAGTGGCTCGCCCGCGGGATCAGAGACCTCCTCGTTGGGCCGCCCAATCGTGCTTCCGGTCCGGAGGGCGTCCAGGTCATGGAGTAGATCAGCGATGTTCGGCTCGGTGATGTTCGGAGAGGCCCGATCCGCCGACCTCAGCAGACGATGGAGTTCAGTGGGCAGAAAGACGCGAGGCCGGAGCGTTGTGTCGCGAGCAATAACGGAGTCCGCATGCACCCGAGTCATGGCGAGCACGAGGTCCACTTCGAGGTCGGTCGGTTCGATCCGACGGCTTCGATGGCCCGAGATGTCGAGGCCCATGTTGTGCATCACCTCGACGGCATGCGCAGTCGCCGGTCGCCCGCTCCAACCCAGGGTGCCGACCGAGGCAACCTCAACGCTGATCCCTGCGTCGCCAAAGCGAGCGGCCACGAGGGCCGCAGCCATCGGCGAACGACACGTGTTGCCCGTACACACAGTCAGAACTCGGAGCGGATCCATATCGTCACGATGACATCACCGTGCTAAAAACCGAACATGCCAGGACCACTTGAAGGTGTGAAAGTTGTCGAGATCGGGGTGTGGGTCGCCGGGCCTGCCGCCGGCGGAATCCTTGCCGACTGGGGGGCCGACGTCATCAAGATCGAACCCCTCGCGGGCGACCCAGCCCGAAGCTTCCAGCGCATGCTCGGCTCCGACATGCCGACCAATCCTGTGTTCGAGATGGACAATCGATCGAAGAAGTCGATTGCCCTCGACCTCGCCTCCGCTGACGGCCTTGCGATCGCAAAGTCGCTCATCGCCGAGGCCGACGTCTTCGTCACCAACGTTCGTCTCGCCGGACTCGACCGTCTCGGCCTCGACCCTGACACGCTCACTGCTGAGCACCCCCGACTCATCTATGCCGCGATCACGGGCTTTGGTTTCGAAGGTCCAGACAAGGACAAGGCCGCGTTCGACATTGCCGCTTTCTGGGCTCGTTCCGGCCTGGCCCACATGCTCACTCCAGAGGGAGAGGACCCGCCGTTCCAGCGAGGCGGGATGGGCGACCACAACGCCGGCCTCGCCGCCTCCGCCGCGATCTCCGCCGCGCTCTTTAATCGGGAGCGAACCGGGCAGGGCCAGGTGGTCTCCACTTCACTTTTCCGCGAAGGCATCTTTACCCTCAGCTTCGACCTCTCGGTCACAGTCGGCTGGGGTCTCACACTCGGCGTCGGGAAGCGCGAGACGATGCACAACCCGTCCACCAACAACTATGTGGCAAGTGACGGCAAACGATTCTGGGTCGTCGGTCTCGATGGCGCTCGTCACTGGCCCCCGATGGCACGCGTGGTCGGTCACCCCGAATGGATCGACGATGAACGGTGGGCGACACCAATGGACCGGGCGATCAATGGTCAAGACCTGATTGGCGAGCTCGACAAAATCTTTGTGACCAAGACGCTTGGCGAATGGACCGAGATATTCGACACCGAAGAAGACTTCTTCTGGGCCCCCGTCAACTCGCCCGAAGACCTGCTCGCCGATCCGCAGTTCCACGCATCAGGAGCACTGATTGAGGTGCCCGACGGCGACACGACCACGCCGATGATTGCGACACCATGCGATTTCCATGGCACGCCCTGGGCGGCGCGCAGCCTCGCTCCGAAGCTCGGGGAACACACCGCCGAGATTCTCGAACAACTGGGTCGCGGCGGCGAGATCAACACTCTTGTGGCCAGCGGCGCCGTCGGACTTTTCACCGAAGACGAGTAATCGAAGCTCGGGGCGGTGTTTCACCGCCGCTTTCACCCGCCACAATGGCGGGGTGTGGTGGACCGAACTCCGAGGCCTGATCGCCGTCCTGCTGGTCGGCGGCGCGATCGCGTTCGCCTGGACGCGCATCGAGGCCCGCCCGGTACAAGACCTCATTGCGGTGGTTGCGACGACCACCACCACAACAACAACCACGGTCGCAACAACCACCACGCTCAACAATGAAGAAACCATCTTCGCGATCTGCGAGCGCGGTCGCAGCTTGGCCGATGAGTTGGCACTGGTGGACACCGCCGCCGGGCCCGGGCCCGCTGCTCGCCTCTCTCTCGACTTCTGGCGAGCAATCGAACTCCTCGTCGACGGCGGCATCCGAGCCGAAATCGGCGCGATCGTCGGCTACTACGAGGACTATTTCGAGACCGCGGAACCCTTCGACTTCAACACCGCGAAGATCATCGTGGAGGGCGACAAGGAGAAGCTTCAGCTGCTCCTCACGCGACCCGCACCCGGCTTGGCCGAAGGTTCCGCGTTCATGGGCCTGTGCGGCGTCAGCGTCCCCGACAAGCCCAGCATGCGAGCAAGCGATTTCGAAGACCTCGAGGATCGCTTGCTCGATCCCGAGGATGACGAATGAGCTACCCGCCCGCTCGACATCTGCTCCGCGATATCGGGTTTGCGGGCACCGGCACTCGCGAAGAGTCAGTCAACCGGATCACGATCACCGACGGTCTCCTCGGCCCGATCGGCGTACGACTCGGCGTACTCGCAACCCTCGTCGATGTCAGCGGTGCGGGAATCGCGCTGAGCTCAGTCGCTCCCGGCTGGATTGCCACTGCCGACCTCAACGTGCACCTCGTGCAGCCCGTGTTCGAAGGCGCGGTCTCGGCCATCTGCCGACCGCTACGGGTCGGCGCCCGTTCCGTCGTTGTCCGAGCCGACCTCACTGATGAGGGTGGAAATCTCATAGCGATTGGCCGAATGGCCTTCGCCCGAATTCCCGGTTCAGCCACCCAGGCCGCAGTCGAGGAAGCCGTCGGCGACGGCCCGACATCATTTGCCATGGAAGGCGGCAGGCCCCTGCTCGAACCGCTGACCGAGCGCTGCGGCATGGAATCGGTCGGTCCTGGACAGCTCCGGTTCGAGAAGTCCGAGTATGTCCGCAACAGCTTCGGCACCGTCAATGGTGGTGTTCTCGCCCTCGCGGCCGACGAAGCTGCAGTGTCGGCGGCCGGCGGCGGATCGGCGACCGACCTTCAGATCCACTATCTCGAACAGATCGGCGACGGCCCGGTCGGTGTCACCGCGGAGGTCATACGCGGCGACAAGTTTGGCGCCCAATGCACCGTTCGAATCGAGGATCGTTCGACCGGCCGACTCGCGGCGATCAGCGACGTTCGAGTGGAGACTCGTCCAACGCCTTGATGCGTTCGAACTCTTCGGCTGGAAGCGGCCGCTGGAAGAGGAAACCCTGCATGAGGTCGATGCCGAGGCTGCTCACAAGCCGACGTTGCTCCGTCGTTTCGATACCTTCCGCGACGACGTCGACGTTGAGCGCGGTCACCATCGAAACCGTGGCCTCGGCCACGGCGCGAGAGACGTTGTCGGTCTGAAGTCCGCCGATGATCGAGCGGTCGATCTTCACGGTCGACACCAGGTCAAGATCGCGAATTCTCGACAACGCACCCTGCGCAATACCGAAGTTGTCGATCACAATCCGACAACCAAGTTCGCGGAGTCGATGGAGAACACGATTCTGGTCATCGACTCGACGCAGGAGGAGTTCTTCGCCGACTTCGAGGTCGAGTTGTGCTGCCGACACACCTGCCCAGGCCAAAATCTCCGCGACACGATCAGCAAACCCAGGATCGACGAGTTGACGCTCGGCGAGATTCACCGCGACACGCGGTCGGAAGCTCTCGCCGTAGAGGTGATTCCAAACCGAGACCTGAGCGACGGCCTCCCGCATCACGACCTCACCAAGGCGCGCCAGCAGGCCCGCCTCCTCGGCCACCGCGAGAAATCGATCCGGGCCAAGCACGCCATGGACGGGATGAAGCCAACGAACGAAACCCTCGAGCCCAACTGTCGTCCCGGTCGAGACGGACACGATCGGCTGGTAGTAAACCTGAAACTGGCCGTCGGCTAGCGCCGGGACGAGCGCTTGTTCGACCTCGCGTCGATTCAGCACCTCCCGCCGTTGATGGTCGTCGAACACGCCGATTCCCAGCCCCTGCTTCTTGGCGCGATACATCGCTTGATCCGCGTCGCTCAGCAGGTCGTCGGGCCCGGCCGGAAGGGCCCGTGACCCCACCGCAATCCCGATGCTCGGGGTCATCAGGATCTGGCCATCAGGAATCTCGATCGGCTGCGCGAACGCTCGTCGTAGGTGTTCGGCCACTTCGCGAACGGCCGTCGCTCGTTCGAGACCAACGGTCACGACCACAAACTCATCGCCGCCATACCGGGCGACAAGATCCTCGGAACGCACCGATCGGCGGAGCCGACGGGCGAACTCGCGAAGGAGATCATCACCCGCGTCATGGCCCATCGAATCGTTGACGGCCTTGAACCCATCGAGATCAAGGAACAGCACGCCAACGATTCGATCGTGGCGATACGCGCTCTTCAGTGCAGAACCGAGACGGTCGCGAAGCTCGTCTCGGGACAGCAGGCCGGTCAGTTCATCGTGCGACGCCCGATGTTCCATCTCTCGCATGCGGGCCGCGCTCTCGCCGTTCAGCGAACGCTGTGCCGCCATGCCAACCGACATCACCGCAACCACCGCGGCACCAACCAATATGCTGTTCAGTTGTTCGGCCAGCCCGATCGTCGTCGCCAAGCCCGCCGCCGCAGGCAACGCAATATGCGTTCCCGAGCGTCTGAGTGTCTTTGTCGTGTTGCCCCACCGAGTTCGTTTTCCCACGCACGAGGTATCGGTCGGTCGATGGGCTGAGGTGAAGTCGAACTTGGTGATTCGGGTCGATCGACCTACCAAAGTTCGCTCGAACAGTAAAGGTGACCCGCTATTGGCGCTGTGCCGAAATCCGAGTCGACGGTGGAACCCTCGCCTAGCGACGGCGAGTCTCGGCCAGCCGCATGAACGCGAGTGGAGCGATCGGCGCCAGGTAGAGCGCGGCGAGGCCCAGCCACCATGCAAGAGAGAAGGCGAAGCCGATACCGACGAGCGCGACAACCGCACCGATCGTCGCCATGACACGAAGGCCACGGAGCGAAGGAGCGAGTTCAGTGTCCATACCTGTCCTTCGGCCAGCCAAGACGTTCCTGAAGGCTCGCCACCCTTCGTGGTCAACCAGGTGCCACGATGGACTCGTGTGGATTAGAGGTACCGCGAGCGCAGCGGCAGTGGTGCTCCTGCTCAGCGGATGCGCCGACGACGACCCCGACGCGGCACCCCAGGTGACGAGGCCCGATTCCACCACCTCGACAGCGGAAACGCCGCAGCCCACTCCCGCCCCGTGGCCATCGCCGCTGACCAACACCCATCAGGCGTGGACTATCGAGATACTTGAGCGACACCCGCACGCCGCCGCGTTCACCCAAGGCCTCGAGTTCGTCGATGGTGTTCTGATCGAGGGCACCGGCCGGCGACGAAGTTCCACGGTTCGTCGTGTCGGACTCGACGGCGTCGTGCTCGCGAGCGCTGATCTCGACCCCGAGTTCTTCGGCGAAGGCCTCACGGTTGTTGGTGATTCACTCATCCAGCTCACCTGGCAGGCGGGGGTCGCCCTCCAATGGGACGTTGCCA
>Ga0115000_10000263_pt1 | contig 48432 bp, 49 predicted proteins | sample ArcticOcean_MG_C_6_FD_89690 | JGI IMG/M metagenome (GOLD analysis project Ga0115000, IMG submission 89690) | Marine microbial communities from western Arctic Ocean - ArcticOcean_MG_CB8_128 | ecosystem: Environmental > Aquatic > Marine > Oceanic | place: Arctic Ocean: Canada Basin | collected...
AGAAATATCAGGACACCGTTATTGAAGCCGCGAAAGTTGCCGGTGCGACAGGAGTCACTATTCTCAATGCTCGTGGAGAGGGAATCAAATCCAAAAAATCTTTTCTAGGTCTCGACATGGAGTCTCAGAAAGACATGCTTCTCTTTTTGGTAGAGGATTTCATAGCCAACGATATTATGGATGCAATTTACGACTCAGGTCATTTAAACGAACACGGTAATGGAATAACATTTTCTCTGGATGTAGACCGTGCTATAGGTCTTGAAAGTCAGATGGGTTCAATGGAAAAAGAAGCAAAGGACCATTACTTTTAATAGCAGTCAATAGGAGAAGGGAATGGCAGAAATAAAAAGAGTTGGGGATGTAATGATGTCTAACTTCACCAAGGTTGAAGGCATTATGAAAGTTTCCGATGCGCTTCAAATGATGCGGAGCAAAAAAATTAATGCGGTGTTGGTTGAACCTCGTGATGATAGCGATGTTTATGGAATTATGACTTTAAAGGATATAGCCCGCAAGGTAATAGCTCATCGCAGGAAGCTACATGAAGCACACGTGTATGAAATTATGTCTAAACCCGTATTATCTGTCACTGCCGATATGCCCATTCCTTTTGCGGCTCGGTTTCTCACAAATTTCTCTGTTTCCTATGCAATGGTCATTGAAAATAATGAGATAACAGGAATGGTCTCTTTAAACGGGATGGTTGATCTTTGGGATGATTGATCTGTTATCCTTTTTTAAGTGAAGTGCCAGCCCGACTGTCCCAGATAACGGAGTCTGGACTGGAAAAATGACTCGCCTCCGCACGCCAATGTTCAAAACCTGCAGTAACATTTATTATTTTAACGCATTCGTTCATCCCCCCTGCTCCACCTATATGCGAATAAATTTTTCGAAGATCAGCTATATACGTGCCTTGTTCTGATTTATACCTGTCTTGTGCCTCTGCAATATTTGCCAGAGTTGCTTCTGTCATTGCATTATAAGCAAAGATTTCCTTTTTAAGGCTGGTATAATCCACCATAAATTGAACGTATCCCCAGGCTATGAGAGGCAACAGGGCAACAACCATCAAGATTCGCTTAGTGGTTTTCTTTTCAATTAAAATTCCACCTATTGCCAAAGATAAGGCGATCCAGATAGAATATTGTGAAACTTGTTCGAAAATAATTAAATCAGGGATTATTTCGCCACAATCCGTTTGCGCAATAACCCATTCATTTAATAATAAATTTTTTGCAACCAAATCAATTGCCATTTCGACTTGTTCCTATTAATAGAATGATCAAAGATAAGTTTTTATCAGATAAAACGATTGATTGCCAGTTGCAAATTGGAAAATAAATTTGGAGAACTAATAAATGAGTAAATTTACAGATAACGGCGATGGATCTATTTTAGATAACGAAACAGGTTTGGTTTGGGCAAAGGAAGACTCCTGGCCTGTGGCGCAGGACTGGCTTAATTTCCAAGAATCCCTACAGTTTGTGGATGATATGAACAAAAAAGACTATCTTGGTTTCCATGATTGGCGGATTCCAGAAAGAGAAGAGGTAGAAAAAATATATATGGTGGATAGTATCATCATGGCGAGATCCAACAATGAAATTCACCTCGACCCCCTATTTGCTCCCGGTGGCGGAAATGCAAGTTGGTGTTTGCCTTTTGATCAGCAAGCGGCTTTTTATTTTTCCTATACCTCAGGAAACACACAACAATTCGATCAGGACTATTCCCAAGGCTATGTCAGGTTGGTTCGTCTCTATCCAGACGAGTAAACACCCACAATCTATAGCTCAACTTGCATGTATATATATATTAAAAATCAGTTTTACGGTGTAACTGTAGATAGTATTTTTCTAAATCTTTCACTGAAAACATTCCCACAATTTTTCCATTTTCTTTGACAGGAATATGGCGAATCTTATTTGATTCAATTATTGCACTGGCTTCAGAAATTGTTTGGTTTATATCCAAGGTATGATTGAGTTCGGTCATTATTTCAGAAACTTTTATAGTTTTCGGATCACATTCGCCCTTTAGGACTAAAGTCATCCAATCTGTTTTCGTGATAATACCAGTATGCTCGCCTCTGGTTTCAACCAATAGTGCACCAATTTTGTTTTTGTACATTTTATCAATAGCCTCATGAGCGAATGCATTAGGGCTTGTAGAATAAATTGTTGTACTCATAAATTCGCTAATCTTACTCATGTTTAGACTCCATAGATTTTTTTCTGCATGGAATTATTTTGGGCATTTCTGAGGGTGCCAAAACCATTTGTTTAATTTCAACCTGATCTGACTCGTATGCGATAGTCGCGATTTGGTACTGCTCCTGATCATTCGGCGGCAATTTCCCTTGATACTGATCCAACGCAGCTCCTAAAGCACTCCATTCTAAGAAGAGTAAAAACTGACTCTCTGTATCATGCAATTCCAAGTCATCATTTATATCCTGAAATTCCAGTTCAGATAAAGTATCGACTGATTTGCCAAGGCAATACTCGAGAAACCCCGTTCCACCACCTACTTCCTTTTGACAGGTCATTTTAGAAAACTCGAAGTTCAAAAGGTGGTCGTTGCCATCCAGCAAAATGTTTATCTTAGATGTCGTGTCTTTACAGGGCATAATTATTCGGGGGTAATACACATGCTGATATCAACAGCTGGTGCTGAATGGGTCAAAGCACCGATTGAAACAAAATCGGCGCCGGTTGTGGAAATTTCTTCCAATCTTTCAAAGGTGACTCCACCGCTAATCTCTGTCTTGGCTTTACCATTAATCAAAGCAATACACCGACGCATCATATCAAGAGCCATGTTATCCAGCATAATTATATCGACATGATTTTCAAGTGCCTCTTTCACTTCCTCAACGGATTGGACTTCAACTTCAATTGTTTTATCCTCGGATAAATTTTTCCTTATCGCACTCACTGCGTTTGAAATACCACCCGCGGCTTCAATATGGTTGTCCTTAATCAAAACCTCATCATACAAACCAAATCTATGATTGATTGCACCACCACATGCTACCGCATATTTCTCAAACATTCTTAATCCGGGAGTTGTTTTACGTGTATCTAATATTTTAACCGGCGCAGCCTTTTTGGCATATTTATGACTCAATGTCGCGATCCCACTCAACCACTGTAAAACATTTAACGCACTTCTTTCACCCTCAAGCAATGCGATGACATCACATTCAACCTTAACAATTATTTCACCTGCTACAATCTCATCACCATCATTAAATTTTTCAGAGTAGAATGTAGCATTGGTATCAAGTTTTTTAAAAACTGCTTGAAAGACATCAAGGCCACATAAAATCATTGTTTCTCGAGCAAACACTTCCGCGGTGGCATTCTTATTTTCCAAAAATATATTGCGGGTTGTAATATCTCCACCTTGTATGTCTTCTGCGAGGGCATTTATCACCAATAAATCAATAGCTTTATCATCCAATGAATTCTTCATAAACTTCCATAAATCATCTTTTTTAAAAGAGTTACCCTTACTTAGATAAACACTATATATATACCTACTCATTAGTATATTAATACAAAACTTGGCAATATTGTCCTGCGATTTAATAAAAAATTTTATTCACTTGGGCACCAGACGAATACTTCTGATTGATTCCTTCTACTAAATTTAAACATATTGTCATTATACTATTATATGGCTTAATCTCTGTTCCTTCCCTTTTGGCTCAACAAGTACCTCCGAATGCAGAATCAGGTCTGTCGGAAAAGTCCTTAATGTGCTCAAGGCCATTCTATCAACCTCCTCCTGTGAAAAAAACCCCCGAAATTATTTTTCCAGATAGCAGAAAGCCTATTGAATCCTGCTAAGGGACCCAAATTTTTTTTAAATAAATAGAAGTAAAAGAAAGCAGCCTTTTCTCAATAGAAGAACTTGAAGCCCTCGTAAACCTGGATGAGGATAAAGAAATCAGCATGGCGATACTCCTGTTACTAGTGCAGGAACTCACTTCTTATTATATTTCACAAGGTTACTTTTTATCCAAAGCCTATATCCCTGCCCAAAAGCTAAAGGACAGGATTATCAAAATAAATATTGCCGAAGGAAATATCAACAAGGTTGAAGTTAATGTAAATGAGCCCCTGGAGAGTGAAGATATTGAGGACCGCTTTACAGGATTAAAAATGAAGGTAATCTCCGAGAACAAAAGCTTGAAAGAACACTGCTTGAGTTAAATGATTTGCTTGACATTACTGTCAGGTCTTTATTGAAATCTGGAGAACTACCGGGCAACTCTAACTTAGTATTGGAAGTAAAGGAAAGTCCTGCTTATTCTTTTGTGTTTGATATGGATAATTATGGCAGTGAGTTCACAGGACCAATTCACTAAAATTTCTCAGCCAACGAGGAAAACTTTTTAAACTAGGTGATCAGTTTTCTTCGCGTGTTATTCAATCTGATTTCACTCAATCCCTTGTAGCTCCTTCATTTGCATATCCGATAAATAATTATGTTACTACTCTTAAACTTTCATATTTGCACTCTAAGCAATCTCTTGGAAAAGAATTAGTGGTGTTGTATGCGGAAGGAAATTTGGACTCGTTTACTTCAGAACTTAGTCATCCGCTTTACCGTTTGAGGCTGGGTCAGCTTAAAATTAAAGGTGGATACAGCATAAGAGAAAGCAGGAATTTTCAGTTAGGAGATCCTTTAAGTAGAGATAACCTCAGAGTATTCCATGTTTCTTTAGGAGGTAATTACACAGATCGTTTTTGGGGTCGCACATTTGCTGAATTAAAATTTAATCAAGGCATTTCAGATTCCAACAAAATAGATCTCAACCCTACCGTGCTAGTGCAAAAGGAAATATTTTTCATGCTGAATTTTACTTCACCCGTTTTCAAAGCACAGGGTTTGCTGGAAGTTATTTTATTATTAGAGGTAACGGTCAAATTTCCAGCGCCCGCGCACTTTCTTTAAATCTTTTTTCCGTAGGAGGTTTTGGGACAGTTCTAGGATTACCATATCAGAACATTCTTGCTCAAATGGCTAGAATGGTGGAATAGAATATGTTTTTCCATTCCCCTCAGATATGCCAATAGGTATAGGCAAACTTAAATTGAAGGATGTGGAATTCAGATTCTTGAACCGGATTTAGGTGATTTGAAACGTGCTATCTCAGGTGGAGGATTCGAAATGAAAATTAATATTTCTAAAATCAAACCCTGGGGATCCAGCTATAATTTTGCTGCTTCTTCTGGCATTTCCTTTCAAGGGCCTCCACCTTCAGACAGAACAAGTGGAATATTGTATTTAAGCGGTGGTATCAATTACTATTAATCTCTAATAGGGTAAGATGCAGATTGAATAATATTTTAGGCGGTTTAATATTAATTTGCTCTTCACTATTAATAGCCGGTTGCCAAACACTTGAACAACGATGCCAACCCGATCAATCCGCCTCATGCAAATCAGCTTTGTCAATTTGGCAGGCAAATATCGGTTATATTGTTCGGATAAATTTTCCACAGGATTATGGTAAATATAAAGCCGTTGTATGGGAGGAGGAATTCGACAATACATGGGTAACAAAAGGAAGTGAAATAAATATTACCAAACATTTTCTGGGTAAGCTAAACCATATTCGCAGGGTTTGGGTTGTCGCCCATAAACTGTCACACCTGAAAATGGGACACTATTACTCCCGAGTAGAAATTATCATTGTTAATTCCGAAAACACTACACAAGAAAAACTCCAACCAATCTCTCTTCAGGGGAATATAATGGCTCGTCGCCCGTCATCGATATTCCTGAAGGATTTGGAATAAATCAGGAGGTTGAAGCAGATCGAATGGCCCTAAAATTAATCACCAAATCAGGACTGACTAAAAACCATTACCTAGACTTCTTACTACTTTTACAAGGCAGGAAAATCGATTGCACCACTCTTATCTACCACCGTATCGCTATGTTTAAAAAATTATAATGGACTCTCTTCCCAAGAGTTTAATTACAGAACTCCTGCCGAAAACACAAGATAGAGATCGTTTTTCTAAAAACTCCGTTGCCCCGCAGGAAGCCAAGTATCAAATTATCGATCCAGAAACAAAAAGAGTTTGGGGTTATGTGTGCATTGACAACACGCAAAGAGGCCCTGGCTTAGGTGGCATTCGTATGGCTGCAAATATTGGACTAAATGAGGTCAATCGATTGGCCCGCGCTATGACGCTAAAAAATAGTGCTGCCTGTCTTCCCTATGGAGGAGGAAAAGCGGGTTTGATTGCTAATGATTCCAGCTTCTATAACGACCCTAAATTAAAAAGTCTATTGATAGAAAAATTTGCCGATGCATTATTCGAGTTGGGCAATTATCTCCCCGCACCCGATATGGGCACCGATGAATATGACATTCAAAGAATTTATAATAACCATTCAAAAAAACTAAATAAAGAAACTCATGATCGTGGCGGGGTCGGACGACCGGTTGAATGTGGAGGGATTCCAATCGATGACTGGGGTTTGACGGCTCACGGATTATTTTCAGCAGCACTATCTCTTGAGAATATTTTAGAAAATTTTAAGCTTAACAATTCTAAAATAGTCATTCAAGGTTTTGGCAATGTCGGTTGCCCTACAGCGATTAAATTGAAAGAAAAAGGAGCGCTGATAGTAGGTGCCTCCGACATAAATGGAGCGCTGTGGCACTCGGGCGGATTAGATATTCAGGAGCTTTCAATAATCCGCAAACAACCTGGAGGCCTAAGCAACTATTCCAAGCCTGTCGAGAAAAAGTTTGATTCCAATAAAGTGTATTGGCTTTTGGAGGCACCCTGCGATATTTTGATTCCGGCAGCTAGACCCGATGCAGTTACCGCCAAAAATATCGACCGAATCGACTGCCGTATTATTCTTCAGGGAGCCAATACTCCAAGCAACAAGTCCGTGGAATATTATTTAAAGCACAGGCGAAATATTTTATCTCTTACAGATTTTATTGTTAATGCAGGCGGAGTAATTGGCTGTGCTGTAGAGCGAAAAATGATAGTAGATGAGATTTATTCGACGATAGTTCAAGAAAAAGGTACGCGAACTTACACAGAAAATCTTATCTTTGATACGGTTGCAAAGAATATAAAAGAAATATTTTCACGGATTGATGAAGACTATATCTTCCGAGATGCCGCCACCGACCTAGCAATGGAGAGATTAGAAACCCGGGAATTATGGCTTTAAGTCTACTTCTCTTTCATAACAACTATTCCATTACAATTTTCAGGTGGCAAAATAATATAATCCCTGTACCGTTCTGACATGGTTTTGCTTGCCAGGTCGTTTCTTAGTTTGTATAAAGAAGTGAATGCCTTTTCGGCTAGCAGAAATTCTCCTTTTCGATATAATTCCAGAGTCGATTCATATTCAGATTTCAATCGTTTTTTGATCTTCACTGGCGTTTTTATTTTCAGCTATCACCTCAAATATTTGTGACCCTTGCCCCCTGCCCTTCACCTTAATCGTATCTAATCCCTTAGAACAAGATCATGCTCAACATTCTTCTTTGTGGACATATCAATAATTATATCGGTGCAATATACTTTATTTATTCCCTCCAACCTGGAACTATAATTAACGGTATCACCAATGCAGTTGTACTCAAGGTTCTTTTCCGACCCTATATGACCAACGATCATATGACCTGTTGCAATGCCTACGTATTCTAATTTCAGGAAGTCCTCTTGATAGCCATTGCGGTCTCAATGTTTGCAAAGTTGATTGCATATTAATAGCAGTTTGACATGCCAATAACGAGTGGTTCCCGGGTGTAAATGGTGGCCCCAAATAAGCCATGATAGCATTGCCAATATATTTATCGAGGATGACCTGGGTGTTCGATATTTCTTCGGTCATAGCACCGAGATATTCGTTCAATAATTTGATCAATGCCTCGGGTGCCATAGTTTCACTAAAGCTGGTAAAGTTTGCAACATCACAAAACAGAACACTTTGATAGATTCTTTTTCCGCCAGGGTGGAATTTTTTAGGATTTGATAGCATCTCTGCAACGATGGAAGGGTGCACATATTTACCAAATGTTTTCTGTATATATTTCTTTACACGTAAACCTATTAACATATGGTTAAACACCTTTGATAATTCCCCTACTTCATCTTTGGATGTATGCTTAATTTCAAAGTCATAGTTATCGTCTATAACGCCTTTAGTTACTTGCAGCAGCAGTCCAAGGGGTTGAGCAATTCTCTTTGAAAAAAAAGATGGAAAATAATAGTCCTACAGTTAATATTGCTATTACCGTTATCAGGTTTTTATCCTATATTACATGAAAAGGTTTGAGCACAGAATCCAGGTTAGTTGCATAGAGATATCCCCTGGTTTTATCGTTATTCCCCTAAAAACCTCTCTGAGTAATATAACGATCACCTTCGAAAAGAAGCATCCCCGATCCTCTAGGAATTTCTTTTAAATTCGCAATAACTTCATCAGCAAACTTATTATCAACGTTATCGGCTACAATTTTAAATTCACTGAAAAAAATAACCTGTAGAAAATCCTTTTCCTTGGCATCACCTGCAAGCTTAGCCACCCATTTATCGTCGTTATTCTTGACAAAAATCATGGTAACTACAGCATATTCATCAAGCAGGTACTCTTTCATAGCAATATATAAGTAATGATATCATTAGTCTATTCGTAGACATAATGCTTAAAGCGGATAAAATTGAGGGTTAGTTAAACTTGATTTCCTGCATGATGCGATCAGCACCCATCTCAATGAGTTCGTTCCCCATTTTTCTACCAAGAGAAACTGCATTGGTTTTAAGGTCGGTTAATTCTTTTTTGTAAATGGTTTTGCCGTCGAGACTTGCAACCAAGCCTTTCAAAGTAATTTGATCGCCATTAAGAGTGGCAAAGGAACCAATGGGCACATTGCATCCGCCCTCTAGTTGACTGACAAGCGCTCGCTCAGCATCAAGTGCATAATGAGTTTCCTCATCGTCCATATCTGCGAGGAGTATTTGATTATCCACGTCATTTTTACGTGTTTCAATACCTACAGCTCCCTGCCCCATTGCAGGTAGTAAAATTTCAGGGGGAATAACTTCGGTAATGCGATCACTCCAGCCTAGACGAATCAGTCCTGCGGCTGCAAGGATAATTGCATCTAATCCTTCTGTCTCGAGCTTCTTCAATCTTGTCTCCAAATTCCCACGTAACGGAACCAGGTTTAGATCAGGACGGTAATACAATAATTGCGACATTCGACGCAAACTTCCGGTGCCAATTTTCGCACCCTTTGGAAGATCATCTAACTTTATATCATTTCTTGATATCAGAGCATCAAATGGATTTTCGCGTTTTGTTACACAGGCGATGCAAAGGTTAACAGGGAAAATAATGGGCATGTCTTTCATGCTGTGAACAGCAAAGTCGACTTCACGTTTTAAAAGTCCCTCTTCGATCTCCTTAACAAAAAGTCCTTTGCCTCCAATTTTGGCCAATGGAACATCTTGAATTTTATCGCCTGAAGTTTTAATAATTTTTATATCTACAGCGAGGTCAGAATGGTGTTCCTGCAACAAGTCTTTGACCCAGTTCGCCTGCCATAAAGCCAGTGGGCTACCTCTGCTACCAATTATTACTTTGCTCATTTAATTAATCATCCAGATGAAATAAGTGCCGAATGGCTTTCAGGTAAATATGACCGTCTTGCGATTGGGTTTTCTTTTTCAAGTTAATGGTAGGATTGTGAAGAATTTTATTTACGATAGATTGAGTTAACAGATGTATGCTATCTTTATCATCCGAGGAAAGATGATCCATGTTTTTCAGATTTTTTTCAACTTCAATTTTCCTCATGTCTTCTGCTTGGTTACGCATTTCTACAATCGTGGGAACCGCATCCAGAGTTGAGAACCAGTTGTTAAATTTGGTTACCTCGTGCTTGATAATATCCATCGCATTTTCTGCTTCTTTTTGTCTTTCCTCCATATTTGCATTGACTACATTCTGCAGGTCATCAATATCGTATAGGTAGACATTTTCAAGCTCGTTGACTTCAGGCGCAATGTCTCGCGGAACAGCAATGTCGATAAGAAATATCGGTTTGTTTTTACGCCTTTGAATCGCCTTCTCCATCATTTCTTTTTGTATAATAAATGTAGGCGCCGCAGTCGAAGTGATGATAATATCCGCCTTGTGCATTTCCTCTTTAAATGATTCGAAGTCCAAGGCACAGCCATTTAGAGTTTGCGCCAAAGCAGCAGCCCGTTCATAGGTACGACTCGCAACATATACGGTTTTCACACCATAAGAAATGAGATGTTTGGCAGCAAGCTCGGCCATTTCTCCGGTACCTACGAGCATGACCGAATGATTTTCCAAATCTTCAAAAATCTTTTTAGCCAGCTCAACAGCAGCAGAACTTATCGATACGCCTCTTTCTGAAATACCGGTTTCTTCCCGGACTTTTTTTGCAACGTTGAAGGCCTTTTCAAATAGCTGATTCAACACCATGCCTGTAGAGCTGGAAGAACGCGCTGTACTGTAAGCATCTTTGACCTGCCCTAAAATCTGTGCCTCTCCCAGCACCATGGAGTCGAGACTGGATGATACTCGAAACAAATGCTCCACCGCCTGATTGTCACAAAAACTATAGAAGTATTGATCGAGGTTGCCTCGGGAAATGCCGTGGTAATCGCAAATGAAGTCCTGCAATAATTGAATGCCGCGATCGGTATTTTCTACTCGGGCATAAATTTCGACTCGATTGCAGGTAGAGAGAATGATGTTCTCAATGATTTCAGGGCTGGACACCAATTCTTCCAAAGAAGCCTCGAGCTTGGCTTGGCTGAAGGCCAGCTTTTCCCGAATCTCAACAGGGGTCGTCTTATGGTTAACCCCTACTAATACTAAATTTGGCCCTGAAGTCATTTATAAAATATGCAGAAAAAAAGTTCCTATTATAGCGACAAACCCTAATATTGCACCTTGGGCTGCTTTCTTACCTCTAAGGCCGGTTGCCATTCTACCAAAAAATACGAGACCATAAACCAACCAAACCATTACCAGAGGCATCGTCCTTGCCAAATCCCATGCAAAAAAACCCTGATCCATTTTTGTATTCCAGATCGACCCCGTCATGAATCCCAATGTGAAAAGTGGAAACCCTATGGTGATAACCTTAAAATTCAAGTCATCCAGAACCTCCAACGACGGCATACGAAAATACATAATACCCAGCTTTTTGGTTTTAACCTGATGTTCCTGAATTAAATACATGATTCCAGCTGCGAATGCTATTGAGAACGCCGCGAAACCAATAATCGATAACGTTCGGTGTAAGGTCAGCCAGAACCGCACCTCCGATTCGGGAACGAGGCCTGCCTCCTTAGACAAAAATACTGAAACCAGCATTACTAAAAAGACCAAAGGGATAACAAATGCTCCCAAATCTTTAATTTTATATTTCCATTCAGTCAAAAAATAAATCACCACCATGAACCATGCTAGAAACATGGCTATCTCATATGAAGTGGTGTATGGACCGTGCCCTGTCAGACTAGACCGGATACCAATAGAAATAGTCTGGGAAAGTAGCCCTAAACCCACAGAACCGCTAGCCAAAGTTGAGACTAGTGGTCGCCGGTATACCAAATAAACAAAATATGCAAAAGAAGCCAATAGATAACTAAATAACGCAATATTGAACGAAATTTTATCCATGGGGCCTTTAAACAGGGAAAACAGATCTACGTTATAATATGGTTATCTATCGTAACATTTTGTTTTAAAGGATTCAACAGGGCTGCATCAGTTGAAAACAAGTTGGTGAGATAAACCCAACGGAGTACCCGTTTATCATAGTCTGTGTCGGTGATTACTTCCATTTATCGGGGGTATTGGTGCTTTCTTTACTTTTGAGAACTTCTTTCAGCTCTACCATGAATTCATTAACGTCTTTGAAGGATCGGTAAACGGAGGCAAAGCGGACATAGGCGACATCATCCAAATTATAGATCTCCTGGATGACTTTTTCTCCAACTTTTACGGCATGAATTTCTTTGTCTCCGAGTTCCTGAAGATACTGTTCCACCCGATCAACGAGATCTTCAATATCTTTTGTGCTTACGGGACGTTTCTGGCAAGCCTTTCTAACACCCGAGATTATTTTATCGCGGTCAAACTCTTCCCTACGGCCATCTTTTTTAATCAGCAAAGGTAGAGAACGTTCCAGCTTTTCATAGGTAGTGAACCGGTCGGAACAACTTAAGCATTCCCTTCTTCTTCGGATCACATCCCCCTCTTTATTCAAACGAGAATCAATGACCTTATTTTCCATTCCAGAACATCCAGGGCATCTCATTTATTGGTTAGTTCCAAATGTAGAGGAAACTGATCGCATAAATCGCGAACCTTTTTCCGTGTTTGTGTGTGAAAAGCATCGTCCTCGATATTTTTCAAGGTCTCAACAATCATGCCACCAATTTGCTCCATTTCTTTTTCCTTCATTCCCCTTGTCGTCAGCGCTGGGGTTCCGATACGCACCCCTGATGTGACAAACGGACTTCGAGTTTCAAAAGGAATAGTATTTTTATTGACCGTGATCCCGGCTTTTTCGAGAGCCGCCTCAGCAACTTTACCCGTTATATCTTGAGCCCGGAGGTCGAGAAGCATCAGATGGGTATCTGTGCCGCCACTGACAATTTTATTTCCATTCGTATTAAGAAAATTAGCAAGATGTTTAGCATTCGCAATCACCTGTTTCTGATAAGACACAAATTCATCACTCAAAGCTTCCTTAAATGCGACTGCCTTGGCCGCAATCACATGCATTAGAGGCCCACCTTGAATACCTGGAAATATCTTTTTATTAACTTCTTTAGCAAACTCTTCCCTACATAAGATCATTCCTCCTCGAGGACCACGCAAAGTTTTATGAGTAGTAGTAGTCACAAACTCGGAATGAGGCACAGGAGATGGGTACAATCCCGCAGCAACCAGCCCGGCAGGGTGAGCAATATCTGTCATTATTTTTGCGCCAACTTCATCTGCGATCTCACGGAACTTCACCGGATCTATGATTCGGGGATAAGCACTGGCACCAACAATAATGAGTTTAGGTTTATGTTCCTTTGCCAGCTTTTTTACTTCTTCATAATCAATAAGCTCTGTTTCTTCGTTAACACCATAAGCCACAACATTATAGGTATAACCAGAAAAGTTTACCGGGCAACCATGGGTCAGATGTCCGCCGTGTGACAAGTTCATACCCAATATGGTATCGCCAGGTTCCAGCAAAGTATGATAAACCGCCATATTTGCTTGGGAGCCAGAATGCGGTTGAACATTGACATGCTCGGCTGAAAATATTTTTTTAGCCCTTTCAATCGCCAGGTTTTCGACGACATCAACGAACTCACAACCACCGTAATAACGTTTGCCGGGATAACCCTCTGCATACTTATTGGTCATAACGGAACCTTGAGCTTCCTGCACTTCCCGGCTGACAAAGTTTTCAGACGCTATCATTTCAAGGGTGTTATTTTCACGCTCAGTTTCATTTTTTATGGAGTGAGCAACTTCAGGATCAAATTCAACAAGTGACAATTTCTATTCCTCCAGCTTAATTTCTACCGAGCCTAGCTCGGTGAATTGGATTTTAAGTTTACATCGATTTCAATTATCTTATCGAGTCGCCTTTGGTGACGTCCGCCTTCAAATGCGGTTCTCAACCAAGTATCTACAATTTCAAATGCTAGCCCTTCGCCTATGACACGACCACCCATGATAAGGATATTCGAATCATTATGCTCACGGCACATCTTAGCGATATAAACATCGGAGCACAGGGTTCCACGAATTCCGGGAAACCGGTTGACCACAATGGACATCCCCACTCCCGTTCCACATATAACGATACCACGCTCAACATTTTTACTAATGATAGATTCAGCTAGTTTTACCCCATAATCCGGGTAATCAACAGAATCCTCATTGCTTGTACCCAGGTCATCAATTTCCCAGCTATCCATCTCCAGATGGGCGATAACGCTTTTTTTCAGATAAAACCCTCCATGATCAGAGGCAATGGCAATTTTTTTCATGACTTTTTGTGATAGTTTTTAAAACTTCATTAAAACTTAATCAGACCGCATTAATTTTGGGGGCGAGTGGTTGATCGTCTTATCCCGGCGGGGTTATGTACCGAAGCTATTTTAACCTAAAAGTGATACTAAATAAACAATCGGATTTTGTCAACCTATCCACTGGAAAGAGACTGGAGGGCTTATTTATTGATATTAAAGGAAAAAAAAACTACAATAATTAATGATAAAACTTAAAAAAACCTACCTCTTATGTGGAAAAATATATTTCTCGAATCCTGCCTGCTTTCCGCTCTTATCTTTGGCGGCCTTTATATCAACGCTAATAACTTAAAGGAAGAGCTCTATGAAAATAACGGAAAAGCCCACATTAGCGGCATACCCACTTCCGTTACCCACATAAGTGGGGGGGGGACGGATGATATAAATAATATTTCTGGCGCTTCCTTTCTAATGGATAAATAATCAACTGCCCCACTCCTCTAAAATCTCCGAGTTTAAACTTTCAACCTTGATTCTGTCTGGTTATTTCTTTATCTGTTTTCCCTTGGTGCAGATTTACTTTAAGGACAGTTTTTTCATACAAAATTACTGGAGCCTTTTCTTCTTTATCGCCACTCTTACTATTTTACGTTTTTCTGGAAGGCTAAACTTTTCACAATTAGGGTTATCAAGTTCTAATACGAGGAACATCCGTATTGGATTAGTGGTCGGAATTTTACCTGTTGTAGCTGTCATAGCTCTGGATCTACTACTTTTAAAAACGGGGTTCGCCGAAAATGATCTATTTTCGGGAGCAGAACTTAGAGAGAAGCCTAACTTTTCTATTATAGGCTTATTACTGAATGGGATTATAAATCCGACTATAAACCAGATGTTTATAACGGGCTATCTGCTAAACATTATTGCTAAAAGAAATGACATCGCAATTGCCGGTAATGGAATTTTATATGCCACGATGAATTTCAGTTGGGGTATTGGTTATCTGGGATTAGGAATAATTTCTTCAGCCTTATTAAGATTTAGCGGATCACTAATACCCGCGATTTTTTTTGCTATCGGTTGCTCTGCCGCTAAGCTTTTAGTCCTGACATCTTATCCGCGGATCACTTCATTGCTTGTGTTTTTAGTATAAGAGGAAGTGAAAACTATATGAAGGGTAGAAACAAAAAAATCTAAACTGGAATAATTAGAAATTTACCGTACAACTTTTCGAACCTTTTTTGCTTTTTTCGCCTTCTTTGCCTCAGCCTTTTTCATGTCGGCGGCTTTTACAACGGCTTCTTTAGCAGCTTTTCTCGCTTCCGCTTCGGCCTGCATTTGTCTGACAGCCATTTCTCTGTTTTTTGGATTTTCAAAGAAACGAGAAACAACAATGCCAAATTCATACAGACAATATAGAGGAATTGCCAAAAGTACCTGAGTGATTATATCCGGTGGAGTCAATACGGCAGAAAGAGCAAATGTGCCTAAAAAAGCCCATTTCCGGTAAAACTTCATTTTAACGGTATTAATCAGACCAAACTTGGTCAGCAAAACCATAATCAGTGGTGTTTGAAAAGCAAACGCAAACGCCATGATAAGTTTCACTACGAAAGAAAAATAAAACCCAATCGTAACCTGCATCTTCCAGTAAGTGGACCCATAGTTTAACAAAAACTTGAGTCCCAATGGAAGCACAAGGAAATAACAAAAGATGCCGCCAAAAAGAAAAAAGGCCGTTCCAGAAAAAACAAACATCGCCGTAACTTTCTTTTCCTTAACTTTTAAACCAGGAGCAATGAATCCCCATACATGGTAAAGAATCCATGGCATGGAAATAAACACCGAACTCATAAATGCTACCTTCATGTTGGTGAAAAAGGGTTCGGTGGGTGTAATAAAAGTTAGTTCAGCAAATTGTTTTGGAAGAGGATCTTCCAACCACAAGAGAAGAATTTCTATAAAGTAAAAAGAAAGCCCAAAGAAAAACGCCACGACTACGGCAACTTGAATCACCCGGTCTTTTATTTCTATGAGGTGATGACTTATAGGAACTTTTTCAGTAAAATCTACTTCTTTAACCACGTTTATTCTCTCTGGAACCAGCTGAGGTTCAAAAAAATCGGGAAAACCTTATTATAGGGTTGCCACAAGTTTTAGTGTTTGCATGAATTAATTTGGTAATATACTCAATTGCTTGATCAATTTCAATAAGCTTTCTAACCACTCATTTTTTAATCGATGGATTATAAGATATATCACCTTTCATTGGGGAGAAATTTCTGCAAAAATCAATAAATATTGATTCAGAACTGCTAATAAGTGATAATGAAAAAAAATATGAAGACTGGGAATCAAATTACACTCTTTTTTTCAATAGAAAAGCTTCTAAATTTAATGATATCTAATTTGTTGTTTCATGTGAGATTATGAATTAAAAGTGACTGGTATTAGATATTTCCGAAGAAGGCACGAATACAATTGAAGCTATGTTAAAAATCAACCAACAGGGCACTCCCATAATTGATGTCCGTGTTACAGATAATCATTGTTTTTTATTATTGGGTGGAAAAAAGAGAGACTGAAGTAAATAAAAATTATGCGAATAACTAAAGATTTTATAGACACCATTTCTAAAAGAATAGTTCGATCCTTGATTGAAAAAGATATGATCATATGGGAAGAAACACCCGACAAGCTAGAATCTATAATTATCGGGATCGTAACAGAAGACTTGATGGTAGAAGATCTTTTGAACGAAGAAGTGAAAACTCTTCTCGAATCCAAAACTGAAGAATACGAAAGAAGTATGATGGATTATGGTCGAGTATTCCAGATGGTGAAATCTAAGCTGGTTCGTGAACGTGGGCTCATCCTATGAAAATTAGTCGAGATAAAATCAGTCATATTAGCAGTCTTATCATTAAAGACTTTGCCAAGCGAGATGAATTGGACTACAAGGTCGATTTAAATGATGTGAGACGAGATATCGCGCGCGTGATGATAGATATTTTGCAGTTGGACGACAAAGCAGACGGGGAAGCAAGAAGAGTAATGAATACCTATAAAAATGGCCCACGCGAAGGCTCTCCTGAATGGGACATAATGTATCAGAAACATTTCGATGAATTTATGAACAAACAGATAATTTAATTCCTCGACTCTCTTTTATATATAGAAAATTTATTAATCACCTACTGGATATTTTTTTTCATTAGAGTAAAGACCACCTGTTTTTACGGGGTAATTCATTAATACAGCTAAAGTAATAACTTCTAATGCCTCTAGGTTAATCTGATCTAGTAGATTAATTGGTTGAAAAAATAAAACATTCTGCCCCTGCATTTATAGCGTCTCCAATTATCTCCCCAAAAACCGCAAACTTTTCACTTGAACATTGAAAATGAAAAAGTTAAATACTAATGCATATAGAGAGAACGAAGTGGAATTATAGCAACCACCTTTTCTGGGCTAGGGCAAGAACGTCGTCATAAACTTTTTTTACTGGTATTTTTTTCTTGCGAGCTGCATTTCTGCAATCATCAAATTCTGGGGCCGCTTGAACGGTTTCTCCATCCAGAGTTCCAATTTTAATTTTAATTATTCCATAAGAAGTTTTTAATTTCTGTATCTCTCGCTCCAAAGTCAACCTGCCTACTTCATAAAACCGAACCCCAAAAGACGTTGTTTCTCTAAGCAGAATTTTTGACAAAACTTCTCTTTCTTGTTTCTCGGCAAGAACAGAAATTTTAGTAGCAGGTCTATTCTTTTTCATGATAATAGATGAAAAATAAACGTCGAGCGCTCTTGCGTCGAAAAGAGATTCCATGACCGCATCAAATATTTCTGGATTCATATCGTCGATATTGGTTTCAATCATTACAAGGCTGTCAGATTCTTTCAATGGCATCTCTCCAATCATCACCCTTAAAAGATTGGGGATACAAGGAATAATGTGACTGCCTGCACCATAACCATCTCCAGAAATAATCATCGCTGGGATGGATTGAAATTTCTCAGCATAAAACCCGATCATTGCAGCTCCGGTTGGGGTGGTCAGTTCAGTTTTCACACCCGTTGAAAATACGGGTATACCCTTTAACAATTTAAGAGTCGCCGGAGCGGGAACAGGCAAGCGACCATGAGCACAATCTACAAACCCTTCTCCCACGTTCAAAGGTGAAGAAAAAATTCTATCCAGTTTTAAGGATTCTATAGCCCAAACTCCGCCGACGATATCGACGATAGAATCAATGCCTCCGACTTCGTGAAAATGTATTTTTTCAATAGTCGTATTGTGAATTTGGGCTTCGACTTTGGCGATTCTTTTAAAAATTTCTATGGAGTTAATTTTTACTTTTGATGGCAGGCCTGACTGTTCAATTAATTTCCTGATATTAGTGAAACTGCGATGCGGGTGGGAATGCTGAGATTTGGGTTTCTCTATATCTATAATAATTTGCGTGGAAGACAAACCATTTCTTTGAATCTTTTTGGCCTGGAGTTTATACCCTTTTAGATCAATTTTTTTTAGGGCTTTTCGAATATCATTTATATTAACTCCCAGATTTACCAGGGCCCCCAGGATCATGTCACCGCTAATCCCAGAATAACAATCGAAATACGCGGTTCTAAGGGTTTTCATGCGTCTCATTTCTTGAAGGTTAAATATCTATCGTTGAAAATTTAACTAACAGAATCATTATATTCTGAAAAGGATAATAGCAAGAAAAGTTAAGTGCCACTTTTAAGAATAGAATTAGGAGGGATTTGGACTAATTATATTGAAGAAACGACTTAATATTCCTCGTTTTTCAACATTTTGGGCATTGTCGTGAACCAGGTTTTCCATGGTTGTGATTTTTTGCTGACGTTCATCAATAAAAAGTTGTAACAAAATATGGCAGGAATGGCAGCCGCCCCCAGCTTCACAATTTTCTGTAACCTGATCAATTACTGTCAGATTACCCTTCTCGATGGAGGCACGAATTGTGGTTTCATTTACCTGATAGCACTGGCAAATAATCTCTTCCTTTTGAGCTTTATGCGGTAGATTCATAGATAAAAAATCACGGCAATTTAATGATGAGAACGATTTTCATTATTGTACCGAAAAGGAAATATGATGTCTAGAGGTATATCAAGAACCGTAATCTCCTATATTCATGCATCCCCATTAGACTATCGATTTAAATCTCCCCCGTAGGGGGTTTCACCTTCGTCATCGGTACCAATATGAACCCAAAGTTCCTCTAACAACTCTTTTTCTTCAGCAGTCCCATTATATCCATTGGCATTTTCACGGGGTGGATTTAAGCCACATGCTCGCAAGTGTTTTCGCATTTCGGAATACTGGCGGTTGAACAATGAAGATTTGTCTGGGTCTGAAAACTTATGTAGAAATGGGTTACCTTTATAGTTCCATTGCATAATAAGGTTTCTTGTTTTTCTTTCTTCAAAAGTTCCCTTATCACAAATAGATTTGCCTAATTTCCTACAAAGCCTAATAAGTGTATTGATGTCTTTTGTACTCATAAAATCCCCATAAAAAAAGGTCTACGGGAAAACCCGTAAACCTTTATTATATATGGTAGCGGTGGACGGAGTTGAACCGCCGACCCTACGGATATGAACCGTATGCTCTAACCAGCTGAGCTACACCGCCAAACTAATTGTAACGTCTTGTTATTCAAAATTTTAGAAAGTTTACTCACTCACCCTAAAACTGTCAATGGCAATCTTAGGTTCTCCAATCAGCGTGGGTCCAAAAGGTCGATCAACTTAGTTAAAATAGGCATTTTCTATCACTGTTTATTTGCGAGTCGAGGCATTCGACTTCCAGCGTTTGACATCACGCATGAACTTAGCTCTATCCATTTCAGCACCTGCGGGAAATAGTTCTGTCAAAGGTTGTGGAAATTTCTCTTTCCCCTCCCCTTTCCATTTCTCAAACTCGCCTAAACTAATTCGATAAATATCTCTAAAGGTCCGATACTGACCGTTGATGCCAACATAATCCCAACTGGTATCATTGTCGATCAGGCGATAAAGCTCCGAGCAGGCAATTCCTTCATAAAGATTAATTTTCCCTACACGTCCTTTAATTATTGAAGCATCTTCGCCGGCAAAATCCAGACACCAGATTTCAGAACCATCCTGTCCGAAAACTTCAAGCTGGTAGACCACTTGCCATTCGACCCAGGACTGCACCGCTTTTTTTGCAACCATTTTTTCCACAAATTGCTTCTCAATAAATTCGACAACTTCCTTCCATTGTTTTTCGTGTTCTGTCTTATCCCTTGTTTGGGTTCGTATCGGCGGAACTTCGAGTACTGGTTTGAATTCGACTTTATGGCCATCGTCTTCTTTGATTTTAACAAAATCAGAACCCCCACGCGCGATCTGCACACCATTCTTGGTAATTGTTGCCACATCTCCTGGATAAAAAGAACTGCCGTTGATCTCCGGGCAGAAGCTATTAAGATCGCGTAAAAACTGCTCTTGTGTCGTGGGAAACGAATATTGATTTAAAAACCCAAACTCATCGCGGTAGCGGAATCCCGCTGAACCAGGGACCACAAATTTTGGTCTGCACGCTCCTGCAACTTTTAAAAAAGAACTATATTCCTCCATTGGCAATTCAATGTGATTATGAAATGAAAAACTTCCTTCTAACAGCGGGAGGTAACGCATATGCGCCATATCCGGTCGACCATACAAACGGTGGATGTACTTGATGATATCGGGTGAAACAATGGTATCTACTTGGTTCCATATTGTCACTGAACCGTCGTGCACCAACAATCCATGCTCTGGAAAATAGTCCTGCTGGTTTAATGAGGGGGTAGGAGTCAAAATAAAATCTTTAAAGTCGATGGTCTTAAAATCTTCAACAACGGTGACGTTTTTAAATTCTAGTTCCTTTAACACTTCAAGTAATATTTCGTCCCGCGGAGCAAGTACTAGTGCATCGGGTGCTAGAATAGAATCACATGCGGCAATATGCGCAAGAGTGCGGATATCAAAATGGTCCTGATGCCTATGCGAGATATTTAATACATCGATAGGCGGCAGTTTTTCGAGGTCCAGATCAATGCTCGGACAGTGGACATTGCATTCTTCCCATAAGTAGTCAAAAAAGACAGGGTCGGACAGCAAGGTAGTATTGCCAGATTGAACCAGCAAGCAGGCATGTGAAATAAGGGTCGTCTTCATAAGTTTGACATAATATTATTGGCCGATAAGAGTAACCGAAGGTTGTCTTAAACTCAACTGGTTATACTGATAAGATTTTGTGAACCGGATTTATTCCCCAAGCATCAAAACAACTGTGTCACAAGCAAGGGTTGACAATTCAGTCATCCTTTCACAAAATACCGCAATATTCCTTTAGATATGAGTTAGATTATGAATGAAAATGAAAATGAAATGGATCAATCAATAAGTTTCGAGGAAGGACAATCCTGTCCTCTACCCATTGCCGGTCACGGAGGCGGCCTCTCATTTTCACCGAGTGGCGATATGCTACTTCTTGCGGCGCTGCCCAGTCCATCTGAGGCTCAGATCAAGGCATGGACAGGGAAATGGCAAGCCAAGCTAATTATTGAGTCAGAATTCCCTTCAATCCCTATTTTTGCGATAGGGAGTGAAGATTGGCTGCTAGAAACTCCCTGTAATCCGATTCAGCAGGAAATAGAGTCGCCGGGATTTTGTGAAGCCTTGTACAACAAGGAAGACTACAATATGGTCGCTATCCTCACGGATCTGGACACAAACATCATAAAAAAGATCACCCACGTTGAGCTCGATGAAATGTTCATCGAACGCATGGTGCTTTCATGGAATCCTTACAAAACTAAAGGGGATGAGTACACCAAATCCTACAGCGATGAAAATTTCGTAACAAAGATCAACGAAATTTTTAAAATGAAAAGCTCCCAGGAACTCTGGCGCACGTCCTGGTAGCAGCGAGGCGCCGATGGATGTTTGTCGCCAATAAGGCAAAATGCCTCTGGGCTATAATTTATCCTTTAAGCCAACCAGATACCTTCTGTAACTAATAATTGGCGCTAAGGCAAGTGGTTATTGGGATTCGTACTCGGTTTCGCCGAGGTCTTCTTCTTCCTCGATTTCTTCGATGTCTTCGACATCTTCGAACTCTTCTTCTTCCTCTTCTTCTTCTTCAATCTCTTCTTCACGGTCGAACTCAGGATACTCTAATGTCATCAAATGTTCCGCTTCGCCTAATAACTCAAACCCTTCTTCGGTGTATTTATTTTCTTCGATATAGAGACGTATAAGGTTAGATAAGTTCTCAGATTCGCAGATCGCTTCGATGCCCTCATCCGTGATGCCGTTATTTTCGACCATCAGTACTTGCAAGTTTTTAAGGTTTTCTGATCTCACAATATGGATAAAACCCGCGTCTCCAATATTATTTCTATCCAATGATAGAGAAATAAGGTTTTTCATGTACTCGGAAGCAGTAATAAGTTCAATACCTTTATCTGTAATACTATTGAGTTCTAGGTAAAGGTGGGTTAGGTCTTTCAAATCTTCGTATTCTGCGATGCACTTGCATTCAACATCCCCCAGCCTAAGATTGCTGAGATCGAGCTTTGTGCCATCTTCACTGAGTCGGGCACGGATGAGGTTCAATATTTTCATTTGAGCGAGAGCATCGAACCCTTTTTTAGTTAAGTCATTGTCGCTCAGGTCTATTACTTGCAATTTTGGAAAGTTTTTACTTTTAGAGAGTGCTATTGCTCCTTCATCTGTAAGCTGGTTTCTTCTCAGGTCGAGACTTTCAAGGCTGGATAAAGATTTGGCGTCGGCAAGATATTTAAGCCCTTCATCTCCAATCTGATTTTCTGACAAAACCAGTGAAGTCAAATTTTTCATATTCGTTGAATCGGCAATATGTTTAGCACCCAGAGGTCCAATGCTATTCCAGGAAAGTCGTAGCGACCTGAGACTAATCAGTTTATGCGAATCGGCAAAATATTTAATGCCCTCATCACCAATTTTATTTTTATATAATTTTAAAGACTCCAGTCTACCCATTGTATCTGAGTCACCGAAGGCCTTTGCTGCTACGGCAGTTAATTTTTTTCCCGAAATTGTAATTCGCCTGACCTGTCTGATCGAGCGCGATTTGGCAAGGGATTCAGCAGCCGCATCACTAAAAGTTGCATAACTGAAATCGAGAGTTTCATAGTCACGGCTCAATTTGAATCCGTTTCGAATCATTCCCTCAATATTGTAAAACTTTTTCACATTTGTCTCCGACCACTCAAGCTTATTATTAAATGGATGCCAGAAATAACACCAAAATCATAAAGAATCAAAAAACCGTTTTAAAATGCTGAAATAGGATGCGTTCATCATCATATCGTTATGACCGACTCCTTCCAGAATTTCCAGTGTTTTTATTTTTGCCCCCGCCTTGTCGTAATTCAATTTAGCCTCTTGCGGGGAGATTAGAAAGTCATCAGCACCGTGCATGACAAGGGTTGGACATTTTACCGTCGAAATTTTCAGACTGTTATTGAATACAGCATCTTCCTCTGGGGTTGTTTTATCAATTTTCAACCCTCGCCTTTCAACAAGAGGTATGGGGTCTGCATAGGAACTTTCCAAAACACAAGCCTGGATATCGGAACGTTTACTGCATAATTCAATGGTAGGGGCACCACCTAAAGACCGCCCCATTACACATACTATATTTTTTAAAATCTCTTCTTTTTTTAGATAATCAAAGATTATATGCGCATCTTCTAACGTTAAACGTAATGTTGGGTTGCCTGTGCTCTTTCCATAACCACGGAAATCGGCGATGATTAGTTCAACGCCTAACCTTGAAAAATGTTCTGCCAAATTATCGTAATCAGATACGATTTCCCCATTACCGTGGAAAAATAGCAGGCTAATTTTTGCATCCGGGTTTGGGTGACAGCGAACATGAATCCTGACACCTTTTTCTGCATATATATAATATTCGTCGGTGTCAGCCAAAGCCGGGGAAGAATCAGCCCTTGGAAAAAACAAGTTTGCGTTAAATACCTGTGAATCGAAAATCGAACTCATAATAAATTTCTCAACTAAACCATCTTAAATCAATAAATAGAAGGATTATTCTATCTACCATAGAATATAATGAAAAATTGAAAAATATTGAACTCCGTGCAGTTTCGTGTCAAAATGCGCCGTTCAAAAAATTAGTGTTTCAAATTTGAATCTTGGGTACTTCTAATATATTGTGCTCTTTTACTATAACTCTATAAATAAATAAGGTGAAGTCAATGTTAATGGAACTTGGACCCATTGAAAAGTTGTATCAATCATACGCAAAAATTTTGGACGCGGCTCGAAAAAATTTGGGACGCGATCTTACTGTTGTAGAAAAAAATATATTTGCGCATCTTCCAGCAGATACCGATTACTCAAAACTGGAACGTGGAGTATCGGACATATATCTTAGTCCAGACAGAGTTGCTATGCAGGATGCCACAGCACAAATGGCCATTCTCCAGTTTATGTCCGCAAAAATGCCTAAGGTTGCTGTTCCTACCACAGTACATTGTGACCATTTGATTCAGGCTTCTAACGGGGCTACTGCAGATCTTAAAGCTGCTGAGGAAACAAATAAAGAAGTTTATGATTTCCTGCGTTCGGCTGCCATGAAATACAGCATGGGATTTTGGAAACCCGGTTCCGGTATCATTCATCAGGTTGTTTATGAAAATTATGCGGTCCCTGGAACCATGATCATTGGAACAGATTCCCACACACCTAATGCAGGCGGCATGGGTACCATCGCTATTGGTGTAGGTGGTGCAGATGCGGTTGATGTAATGACAGGTCAGCCTTTTATGACCAAAATGCCGAAGTTGGTAGGTATCCGCCTCAAAGGCGAGTTGAGCGGATGGACTGCCTCCAAGGATATTATCCTTAAAGTAGCCACCATGCTGACAGTTAAAGGTGGAACAGGAAAAATTGTGGAGTATTTTGGTGAAGGTGCTCGTAGCTTGAGCGCAACGGGTAAAGGCACCGTCACAAATATGGGTGCAGAAATTGGTGCTACCACATCCACATTCGGTTATGACGAAAATATGCTTCCCTATCTCCGAGCGACTGATCGTGGTGCAATTGCTGATCTTTGCGAACAGTATGCAGAGCATTTGCAGTCTGATCCTTCTGTCCAGAACGATCCTGAGAAATATTACGATGAATACTATGAAATCGATCTTTCTACTTTGGAGCCTCATATCGTAGGCCCACATACACCTGACTTGGGTCGCCCCGTTTCTGCTATGAGTTCTGAAGTAGATGAAAAGGGATATGCAGAACCCATCTCTGCGGCTTTGATCGGATCATGCACCAACTCCAGTTATGAAGACATGACACGTTCCATTAGTCTAGTGCGTCAGGCTAAAAAGGCAGGTGTCTCCATGAAAACGAGTTTACTCGTGACCCCAGGTTCAGAAACTATCTATCAAACCATTATTCGCGATGGAATTTTGAAAGAATTTGAAGACGCTGGCGCAACGGTATTAGCCAATGCATGTGGACCCTGTATCGGTCAATGGAAACGGGATGATATGAAAAAAGGCGACAAGAACAGCATTCTGACTTCTTACAACCGTAACTTTGCCAAGAGAAACGATGGTAATCCAGAGACTTTAGGGTTCATCAGTAGCCCGGAATTGGTTGTAGCTATGGCTTACGGCGGGTCTATGAAGTTCAACCCTATGACCGATACTTTGAAGGATAAGGATGGTAACGACTTCAAATTCGAGCCTCCTGCAGGTGAAGTACTGCCTTCCAATGGCTACACCCCTCAAGATGCTGGATTCGAATTACCCACGAACACGGGTGAAGTTGTTATTAGCCCCACCAGCGAGCGCTTGGCTTTTCTTGAGCCTTTTCCAGAAATGGACCCTGTGAAAGACTATCAGGATTTACCCGTCTTATTTAAGGCTAAAGGGAAATGTACCACAGACCATATTTCTCAGGCGGGACCGTGGTTGAAGTTCCGCGGCCATCTGGATAACATCAGTAACAATATGTTCCTCGGTGCAAACAATGCTTTTCATCCTGACACCGGTGCGGGTAATAATCCGGTAACCGGAGAAGAAAATCAGGAACTCAACAAAATCGCCCGCAACCTGAAAGATTCAGGGTTAGGCTGGGTGGCTTTTGGTGAAGAAAATATTGGCGAAGGATCAAGTCGGGAGCATGCAGCAATGGAACCCAGGCATATGGGTTGTCTCGCTTTTGTTGCGACCTCTTATGCAAGGATTTTTGAAGCGAACTTGAAGAAGCAAGCTGTATTAGCCTTCACTTTCACAGATAAAGCTCATTACGATAAGATCCAGGCAAAAGATAGAATTAGCTTCGCAGGTCTGGATAGCATCGCACCTGGAAGACCAGTAACCATGACCGTTAAACATGAGGATGGATCGAGCGAAAGTGTTCAACTCAATCACACCCTCAATGCCGACCAGGTCAAATGGTTCAAATCCGGTTCAGCCTTAAACTATGTAGGTTCACAAAAGTAGTTTTTAAATAGAAGTAACGAAACCCGGACGACTTCAACCGTCCGGGTTTTTTATTGTCCACACTCAATTTTCATGTTCGGGGAAACAAATCCAGCCCTTCTTTTTTCCGCTACGCCAGTTAATATGGGCCCAATCACCCTTTCTTCTAACGATATAGACTTTCGTCCCCAATTTGAGTCGGTTGCAAATCTCTCCATCGGGTTTCAGGTGAACGGTGTGGTTTTTTTTCAGGCTAACGGTCATAGCCTTTATTTATTCGTAGGAGTTTCGAGCAGGCTGTAGGATTCAAGCTTTAGAGTTTTATTCTTTTTGAACTTGCCGGAACGAATAATTTTGATCAATTCGCCAGGCTTAGGTTGGCTGGATTCTCTTCTTCCATTCAAAACAGTTAATCCAAGATCTTGTCTTTTATCACCCAATTCTTTTTTAGCAATAATTTGGAAGGTATCGCCCTCTTTCACTTCATAGATATCGACATATTTCGATTCATATCTTTTGGAATCTTTCGGATGTTTCTTGCCTTCATAAACAAGTCCGCGAATTTGATTTAAATATCTACTTTGAAAAAAGTTTGCCTCTGTAGAATCTGTCTTCATACGCCCTGCCAGCAGCCCCGCTTTAACAATACGATCTTTTGTTTCGGGATGAGAAGCTTGAAAGGAATGATAAGACTGACCAGACATGATTTCCTTTCGTCTTAGGCTTTTAAGGAATTTAGACATTCCATAGGAGTTGTAGCCTGCTTCTGATCCTGTCAAAATTCCATGCTCATCGGATTCGATTTCTGCTTCACGTCCATAGCCCAGGTTTATCTGCTGAAACAGAGCCGTACTGACGGCGAGCCATCCACCCGCATTTTCAGGGCTGGCAATAGCACCACCAAGAGCCAAAATCTGCGCTCCAATACTTCGCACCATTTGTTTTGCTCCATGATGAAAAATAATATGGCCTATCTCATGGCCCATAACTCCAGCCAATTCCGCTTCACTATTAACTAATGCCAACAGTCCGCGTGTTACATAAACGTAACCCCCGGGTAGCGCAAATGCATTGATTTCGGGGCTATCCATAACACGAAAATAGTATCTGGGAAAAACTTTATCAGAAAGTTGAGAAACTAGTTTCTGCCCAATATTATTGACATAAAGTTGTAATGATTTGTCTTGGTAAATACCAAATTGTCCAATGATAGATGCATCTGCTTCTTTCCCCATTGCAATTTCTGTTTCCAGTGTAACAAAAGGCACCGCCTGAACAGACAGTGGGAAAGTAGCAAGAAAAAGAACAAAAACTAAAAAGGCAGGTTTGAATGGGTTCGGCATATAAGGGTCCCGCCGGTTATTTGTTAAGCGGAAAGTTGTTTGATCTGGTTTTTTATTTTTTCTGATTCAGCTCTACCCGAAAATTTGATTTGCATTTCTCTTAAGATCAATAAGGCGTTCGATATATCCTTATTATTCTTATGGCATCGGGCCAGGCTCCAATAAACCTGAAATAATGGAAAATTATCGTTTGTGTTGATAGCCAGTTTAAAAAGGTCGATGGCTTTTTTAAATTCTCCCATGGCTTCATGAGCATATCCCAGACCCACATTGGCCATCTGGTGATTTAATCCCTGAGAACTATTTCTAACTTCCTGATAAGTCGACTTGGCCTTATCAAAATTTCCATATTGATAATAAACATCTGCAAGTAATAGCGAGGCACGATTTCGATGCGACTCATCAGTGATTTCATCACGTATTTTTACCAACTGACTTTCAGGGTTACTACCTTTTGCTCCTTCAATTCTAACAATCTCTTCCATACTAAAATACATGGCTTCAAACTTCATCGTTTGCGATTGTTGATAATTCTGATAACCAACCAAGGAAAGCCCAACAACCAAAATCGCAACAATACTACCAATTACAGTAGAGCGATTGTTTGAGAAAAACAGCATTGCCTTATCAGTGGCAGATAGAAACTGATCGGGTTGCTTTAATAACTCTTTACGACTAATTTTCTTTGCCATGTATGAACTCTTTTTTAAAATTACAGTATATATAAACATTTAATCATAAAGAATAATTACAGACAAGCCAATTTTAACAAGAGAAAATGCGATATAATGCATCTTCATAAATTTTTGAACTAATATTAATGAACACTAAAAAAATAGCAATTATTGGTGCAGGCAGTTGGGGCACGGCTTTATCTCTTCATCTTGCTGAAACATTCGAGAAAGTCTTTCTTTGGGTCTATGAGAAGGAGTTATGCGACCTTATTCTAAAGGAGCGGGAAAATAAATGGTTTTTGCCTGGTTTCCATCTTCCTGAAAATATTATTCCTGACAATTCGATCGAAGCGGTGATGCAAGATCAATCCGTCATTCTGATGGTGACTCCGACACCCACCCTTAGAAATATTATGGCCCAATTAAAACCTTTCATCCAACCAGAGAGCCTGATAATTAATGCAAGTAAGGGCATCGAAAATGATTCTTTATCCACTTGTCACAAAATCATTATGGACAGCCTAAAAGTTCCCTGCGATGTTGCTACAATATCAGGCCCTACTTTTGCCAAAGAAGTCGCAGCTAAAGTCCCCTCGGCCTTACTTGCAGCTTCTGAATCTGCGTATGCAGCTAAAAGGGTTCAGGAAATATTTTCATCCAAATATGTAAAAGTATTTACAAGCACCGATGTTTTGGGTGTGGAAATTGGCGGAGCATTAAAAAATGTAATTGCCATTGCTACCGGGATTTCCGATGGTTTAAAACTAGGGTTCAACACCCGAGCAGCTTTGATAACGCGCGGACTGGTAGAAATTACCCGAATCGGCACAGAACTGGGTGCTAAACCGGAAACTTTTTATGGGTTATCTGGGTTAGGAGATCTAGTCCTTACCTGCACAGGTGATCTGAGTCGAAACCGACAATTGGGAATCCAATTAGGCGAGGGGAAGTCTCTCGAAGAAATAACTAAAGACATGAGAATGGTAGCAGAAGGCGTTTCAACGGTAAAATCGGCATACAAACTAATTCAAAAATTGAATATCCAAGCATCGGTCATGCAGGAAACCTATAAAGTTTTACATGAAAATAAGGCCCCGGAAAAAGCTCTTGAAGATTTGATGAGAGTTGAAATTTCGACAGAATTTTCAGGAATAAAGGGCCTCGCATGAACCAGAGTGAGTTGAAAAAACTATTAACCGATTTAAGTGAAAGTAAATTATCTCCCATTGATGCAATGAAACAATTGCAAAACCTGCCTTACGAAAATATCGACTTCGCAAAAATTGATCACCACAGGGAGTTACGCAATGGATCACCGGAAGTAATTTTTTGTCCGGGGAAATCTGTGCCACAAATAAAAAAAATTATTCATAGCCTTCGAAAGGCAGGCAGTAATATCCTAGCCACAAAGTTAACTGCCGATGTCTATAAAAAACTCAGGACATCCCTACCCCAAAATGCGGAATACAATGAGCAAGGGCAAACTCTTGCTATTAGAAATAAAAAACCCATTCAAAGTAAAGGCTTGATCACGATCATTACGGCAGGCACTTCAGACATCCCCATCGCCGAAGAAGCTGCTGCGACTGCCCAGTTAATGGGAAGTCGGGTGGAAACAATTTTCGACGTAGGCGTGGCAGGGTTACATCGGCTCTTGGATAATATGGAGCAAATAAACAAAGCCCGGGTTTTGATTGTTGTAGCAGGAATGGAAGGAGCGTTGGCCAGCGTAGTGGGTGGGTTAGTAGCTCAACCCATCATAGCCGTGCCCACCAGTATCGGCTACGGGGCTTCGTTTGGTGGCATCTCTGCTTTATTGACTATGCTGAACAGTTGCGCGACAGGAATTGCAGTTGTCAATATTGATAATGGTTTTGGGGCCGGGTGCATGGCACATCGAATCAATCTGCTGGGTGAGGCAACGAATGAATGAGCCTTATCATTCCTTCCTCGTGCGAAACAATCGGCTTGTAACCGAAATCTTTTTTTGCTCTTGAAATATCAAAATAATGTGATGTTGCCAGTTGCGATGCTAGAAACCGGGTCATTGGAGGTTCGCTTTTAATTCCAAATAATCCGTACACCCCTTCCAGAAAAGCTCCCATCCTCATGGCATTTTTATACGAAATTTTTCGCGAGACATTTGGCCTACCCATCCGGCCCAGCAGCTGATTGATCCAATCCCAAAGAACCATGGGTTCCCCATCGCTAACAAAATAAGCTTTCCCTGAAATATTGGCATTGCCCTCCAAGGCCTCACACGCGAGCAAGTGCGCCGATACAGCGTTATCAATATAAAGGATGTCTACCTTGTTATTTCCATCACCCACCTGCACCAGTTTATTTTTTCGTGCTTTTTCCAGAAGACGTGGAACCAGATGCGGATCGCCTGGCCCCCAAATCAAGTGTGGACGGATCGCAACAGTGGACAGATTGGCGTTATTTGCCTGTAAAACCATTTTCTCGGCAAGTGCTTTAGTGCGGGGATAATCACATAAATACTTTTCTGGATAGGGTGTCGATTCATCAACTCCTTCCAAGCTTGCATTGCCAAACACAACACTTGGAGAACTGGTAAAAACAAGTCTTCGAACCGAATTTTTTTGGCAGGAGCTTATTATATTTTCTGTACCTTGCACATTGACGCTAAAAAAATCCTTCCCCCATATACCAGGAATAGCGGCCGTATGAAAAACCGTATCTATATTTTCCAGCGATGAATTTACAAATTCAGAGTCTCGGATATCCCCTTGCAATATCTTGACGGAAGCAGGTAAATGAGGATACAGGCCTCTTCCCATTACTGAGACTTCATTACCTTCTTTGAGAAGCGCTTTAGTGATACCGCTTCCTAAAAAACCACCGCCACCTGTTACCAGTGCTCGCATAGAAATTTATTAAGGTAATTATAAAAGCAAACTCGCCGTCGCATCCATGTTTAACAAATCTGCTTTGGAAGCTGGAAAGTTTTTATATTTTTGATAACCTGCACAAGCAATCATTGCTGCATTATCCGTACAAAAAACCGGATCAGGGAACCAAGATTCATAGCCAGAATCAGAGCACACTGATGCAACAGCTTTTCTCAGTGCGCCATTGGATGCAACCCCACCCGTCACCACAACTCGCGATAATCCTTCTTGCTCGCATGCCATTATTATTTTTTTTGAGAGCACTTCAACAACCGCTTCCTGAAAAGCAGCTGCGATGTCACCATCAGAAAGCCCATTGCTGCTTTGCAGCTTGTCGATATAATTTTTGACCGATGTTTTCAGACCACTAAAGCTGAAATCAAGGGATGCCTTTTCTAGATAGGCTCTTGGAAATTTATGCGCTTTAGCGTTGCCTTCTACCGCCATCTTTTCGATTTTAGGCCCACCGGGATATTTATGCCCCAGCATTTTGGCAACCTTGTCAAAAGACTCCCCTGCTGCATCATCACGGGTACGACCCAACAGTTGGTATTGGCCAAAGTTATTTACGCGGTATAGGTCGGTATGTCCCCCTGAAACAACTAGAGCAATAAAGGGGAATTCAATTTGTTTTTGCAGGAAGATTGCCAGAAGATGGCCTTCGAGGTGGTTTACTCCTACCAAGGGGGTGCCCAAGCCATAGGAGATACCTTTCGCAGTATTCAAACCGACAAGCAATGAACCAATCAGCCCAGGCCCTACAGTGACTGCCAGCAAATCGATATCTCTTAACTTGACCTGCGCCGATTCCAGTGCACATCGAATTACTTTGTGGACCTGATCGATATGTGAGCGACCCGCAAGCTCAGGAACAATCCCTCCATATTTGGAGTGGATGTTTGACTGATCATTTATAATATTCGATAAAAGCTTATTTCCATCTTGCAGAACCGCTGCCGCAGTATCATCACACGATGTTTCTAATCCAAGAACAAGCATATTATTTCATACTTACTCTGCTATCAGAATCAGGTGCTTGAATCTTCAAATTTTTGAACATCTTCTTCATAACCTCCCAACCCGACAATAATGATACTGCCTGCTGAAGTTGATTGTCCTTTTTCAAATCTTCGTGCAACCCTTTAAATTTTGACTCCTCAATTTTTTTAGCAGCTTCTTCATCCAACTCTTTTCCTTCATCCATTCCTTCTATACTGCTTTTCCCCTTAAGGTGCTTTTTCAAGTCCTTTTCTCGAAGAAATCGACGAAGTCGGGTCTTTTCCTCAGGCTCTTCCTTTTTACCGTCCTTTTTTTCAAGACGCGGTTTCATTTCGACAATAATATCTGGCTCAATACCATTTTCCTGGATTACACGTCCACTGGGTGTGTAGTATCGCGCAGTCGTTAATCTTAAAGCCGAGCCATCACTTAAAGGAATAATCGTCTGCACTGATCCTTTACCGAAAGTTTGTGTACCCAGAATGATAGCGCGGTTAAGGTCTTGCAAAGCCCCTGCAACAATTTCTGAAGCACTCGCGCTACCGCCATTTACAAGAACGATCAACGGATATGAAACTCCAGCAACCTTATCGTGACTGGTAAAGCGCATGTTCTGCTCATCGGAGCGGCCCTTGGTGTAGACAATAAGGTTTTCTTTGTTCAAAAAGCGATCGGTAACCTCAACAGCCTGATTTAATAACCCACCAGGGTTATTCCTGACATCAAGAATCAATTTAGTAATACCTTTCCCTCGCAACTCCACCAAAGCTTTGTCTAAGTCACTGCTGGTATTTTTAGAAAAATTTCTTATTTTTATATAACCAATATCATCTTGATAAAGTTTGCTTACGACACTACGCACCTTAATAATATCGCGGACGATAGTAAATTCCTTGGGTGCCTTAAAGGTCTTTCTGAATATGGTAATGGTTACTGGCGAACCCGTTTTTCCTCGTAAGCGAGACACAGCATCTTGAAGTGTCATATCAAGGGTGGATTCATCCTCAATTTTAATAATTTTATCTCCAGGCTCGATCCCCACTTTAAAAGCAGGTGTATCTTCAATCGGGGAGACCACCGTGAGGACGCCATCTCGAAAACTGATTTCGATGCCCAATCCGCCAAATTTTCCGGTAGTTTCCACCTGCATTTCTTTATAAGAAACCGGTGGCATATAACTTGTGTGTGGATCCAAAGATTTGACCATCCCGCTAATCGCGCCTTCGATCATGGAACCGCTTTCAACCGGCTCCACATAGTTGGATTCTATCAGGGAAAGAACTTCAGAAAATACCTTGAGCTTGTTATAAGCGTCTTGTTTAATTTTTTCTTCTTCTGCAAACAAGTTTCCAGCCGAAAAAAGACTACAAATAAATACGGCGCTACATATAACGGTTTTATGATAGGTACTTAACAAATTCAAAATAGGATCTCCCAAAATTGTTTCAGATTATTTAATAATATAGGGGTTTAAAAAATTATTTTTTAGCTATCCTGAACCAACGAACAGGTTCAATAGGCTTGCCATTTTTTCTCAATTCAAAATAAAGGGTTTCTCCTTCAAGTGACCCCGAGTCACCACTAAGAGCAATCACTTCGCCAGTTCTAACAACCTTATTTGCGGCGACCTGTATACTGTCTAAATGTCCATATAATGAGTGGTATTCTTTACCATGACCCACAATGACAAGGTTTCCATAACCTTCAAGCTCTCCGGTATACAATACCCTCCCATTAAAAACAGCCTTAACCGGGGTACCCTTTTGCGCTCTAACATTGATACCATTATAAACAATATAAGACTCATATTCCTTAACTCTTTTTCGGCCAAATTTATTAAGAATTCGACCTTTCAAGGGTAAATTGAGGCGCCCTTTTTTATCAGAAATTTCAAGGCCTTCACCGGAAACAAGCTTTACAAGTAATTTGTCTATCAGTTTATTCAAGTTGTTTGAGGCCGCCAGCAACTCCTTCCTAACTTTGACACTTAGGTTTTTCTTTCTTTTTATTTTCTTTAAATATACAGATTTTTCTTTTTTCGTCTTTTCAATTTCCCTCTTCTTGGATACTGTATTTTTCTTCAGATTTACCAGTTTTGCACGAACCTTATATAAAGAGGATTTATCCTGTTTAATTTGTTCCAGATTCGTTAAGTACTCTTGAAGCAACTGGGAGTCTTGTTGAGCAATCAAATCCGTATATTTGAGGCGTTGCATCAAATCAGTAACATTATTCGAGGAAAATGCGACTCGCAAAGGAAACATGGGGCCCTCTTTGTATATAGACCGAAGATGAAGTCCTAAAGTTTTTTTATGCGACTTAATCTTTTGTTCCGCTTTTTTTAGGCGCGGCTCCAAGCTAGATATTTTTTTTCGATTATTTTTAAAATTCCACTTATAAATTTCCAGCTCTCTTTTCTTAAGCTTTAGTTGACTGCGAATTTTTTGAAGATTCTTTAGTACGGCAGACTCTTTTTCCCCCACCCTAGAAATCGCTTTTTCCTGCTGTACAATTTTTTCACGCAAAGCCTTTAATTCTGCTTGCTCATCTTTTAGAAGCGTATCAATTTGTTTAGCAATTTTTTTACCAGCCAATGCAGGTGAAGCAACACTCACCAAACTCAAAATAGAAAAAAATGCGATTACTGCTACAAAATCATTTTTCATTTTTTATTTAACAAGTATAGAAAATGAAAAGTCGATATATAACTGGCCATTAAACCAACCAAGACACTCAACCCAACTAGTCCAAACAAAAATGGCTCAGCAATAAATTGGAAATCCATGCCCATGGAATCTATTGAAGATTGAAATTTGCTCTTCAAATAGTAATGAACACCCCCTATCAGAAAAAGGGCCAGAACAGAACCTGCCAACCCTTGGATCATCCCTTCTAGTAAAAAAGGAATCTTTACAGACCTTGGCGTTGCACCAATTAACAGCATCAGTTCAATTTCATCTTGCCGTGAATAAATCGACAATCGAATGGTATTAGAAATTATTAGAATAAGACCCAAAGATAAAAGTCCGCCTATCGCAAAAAGAAAAATTTTAGAGAAAACCATAAATTTTTCGAACCGCGAAATCCATTCCTCACCGTATTCAATGGATTCAACCCCCTGCTGATCTTCAAGCATTTTTGAAAGTTCGCGTATATGATATAATCTATTGTCGTTACTATGAAAGCCAATTTTGTAAGATGCAGGAAGTGGGTTGAATTCTAAGCTCAACAGTGGCTTTAAATTATCAGAAATATTTGATTGGAATTCTGCCCATGCTGTTTCTCGAGAAACTTCAGTGGTCGATTCTACTTGCTGATCTTTAGAAATAACACCTTCAAGAATCTCTTTTTGTGAGGGCGTGATGTCGTCATCCAGATAGACAATGAGTTGAACTTGTCTATTCCAACTTGACAAAAGCCCGTTCAGGTTAAAAAACAACAACAAGAATAAACCCAATATCGAAATGGCTATGGTAATGGTCGCGACGGACAACAGAAAGGTTTGCTTGTTATTCAGGATGTTTGACAGCGTTGTTCTAAATCCGTTTATTAATGTCTGCATATAAATCTCAAGATGCGACCACTTTGCCACGGTTGAGGCTGATGACTCGGTGATTACCAGCCTTCATGATTTCCTGACTATGGGTTGCGAATATTATTGTCGATCCCTTTTGATTTAATTCTTCGAATAATTTTAATATCTCAATAGATATATCAGGGTCCAGATTGCCTGTGGGTTCATCGGCAAGGATTATTGCAGGAGAATTTACCATGGCGCGGGCAATGGCGATTCTTTGCTGTTCACCACCGGATAAGTATGCCGGGTAAGCATCCTTTTTAGGAGTCAACCCCACATTCTTCAATGCTTCCCATGTTTTAAATCGAATTGTTTTTCGGTCGTGTCCAATTACTTCTTGTGCAAACGATACATTCTCAAAAACTGTTTTATTTGGTAATAGCTTATAATCCTGAAAAACGACACCCATCGACCTTCTAAGGGTATATACGTTTCGGTGGGTCAGTTTCCCCACATTTATACCTTGCACCAATACCTGTCCTTTTTCAAAACTCTCCCAGCCAAACAGTATTTTTAGAATAGTAGTCTTGCCTGCACCACTTGGACCTGTCAGAAAAACGAATTCTCCTTTAGGTATCTCGAGAGAGATATTATCCAAAACCGGATTGGACCCGTCATACATTTTTACTACATCAAAAATTTGAATCATTTATTGAAATTAAAGTTCAATATGGGAGAAAGAATTCACCGAAGTACTTTTATAACTGTTCCTGCGGTTTTTCGTGAAGGAGTGTTTGTTCATCTTCGATTATAAAATCTGCACCGGAAATATTTTCGGCGGTGTATTCAACTGGGAGCATAGAGATCATACCTGAGCCATAAAATCGTTTGACCTGGTCATCACTCAGCAATTCAAAATTTAAAAAAGTTTTTATTACTAACCTGCCATTATCAAATTCATAGGCAAAAATCCCTTCCGAGCAAGCTAGAAACCCCTCATTCTCTCCGAAAGACAATATTGCTTCATTCAGGTAAACGTCCAATTGAATAATACAGTTATCGTGAGTATTCATTCTCTCGCTAAAACGGTCGATACAATGCGAGGTGTATAAAACTTGTGGGTGGGAAAAAGATTGATTCAACTTCCCTTTATCTGTGGACTCTGTGTGAACTGGAGACATTACAGCAGAAAATCCTCCTTTTGAAAAATCGATCAAAAACAGAATATCTTTTCCGAATCGCTTGCTGATTTTTTGTGTCATTTCAGCAATGAATTTCTGACGCTTTCTAATAGAAATTTTCGCTGACGATCGAAACTTTTTCTTAAATTCTGATTTCAAAAAGTTTCCAATTTGAGATTTTTTATAACTAAAATATCGATCTTGAGGCATGGAATATTTGAGGTTTTTTAAGCTAGCGTGTATAAATTATACAATAAAGCAAGGCTAGCACCATTAAAATTATTATGCTGTGATAAAATGAATTCTATGAGCCCAACTCCAAAAATATTCCTGATGCTTTTAGCAGCAACTCTGATATTCCATACGACATTGGACTATATGCTTAATAGCATTGAGGAGTTTGAAACCGTACCGCTTCCTCCAAAGAAAATTAAAATTATCAGCACTCACAATCCAATAATTCAGGTCGATGCCAAGGCCAAAGAATCTTGGATGCTAGTCAATTTTTCATCGGGTAAAACCTACAAGGTTCCGGAAGCCGATGCTGAAAAAAGCAACCTGAATAATTACGAGTGGGATATAGGTTTCAGCCGAACTAAAATTATCACTAATGGAGGGGCTACGAATCCTCTTGGCGAAACGGGAGTTCTCAACCTCGGGCCAGTGGATTTCGAAGAAATCAGCACGGCTCCGAACAAAGGTTATATTGAAGACAAAGTTTCTTTCGGAAACCTCATTAACCAGGAGTTTTCAGGTTGGTATAACTATCGCACTCGAACCCACAACATTGAATCTAAGAACAACGTCTATATAGTCAAACTTGCAAACAAAGGCTTCATGAAAATGAGGATTTTAAATTATTACTGTGGCAAAAAAGATCAAGACTGCCGATCCATGATGTGCTCAAGGCAAGAAGCAGCCTGCTTGACACTGGAATATGTTCTCGCAGAAAATGGACAGTTTCCATCAAACATTCCCGAACCTGCTAAAAAAATACACCCAAATATTAATTGATTAAATATCTCTCTATACTATCCATTGCTTTTCTTTTGTCGGCCTGCGATGAAAACAGGTACCCTGAAATGGTAGAAATCCCGGCGGGAGATTTCACTCTGGGGTTTGATCCAGCTTCTGAGCTTATTCCCTTCATGTCAGATAAAACAGCCGGTCTCAATGCCCAACCAAGGCAAACCCTCTATCTTAAAACTTTTCACATCGATCGCTATGAAACTACCTATGAAGATTTTATAAAGTATAAACCGTTGGCTAAATATTCAACACGTATGCCCAATGAGCCTATACGTGCGGTTAGTTGGTTTGAGGCTGACTCTTACTGTTCCTCAAAAGGAAAAAGATTACCAACGGAATTTGAATGGGAAAAAGCCGCCAGAGGATCGGATAAACGTTTGTTTGTTTGGGGTAACGATTTTAATAAAGAAAATGCCAACTTCTCAAAAAAAGTTAACTCAATTAAAATGCAGAGTAAAGACCAAAGCCCCTATGGCGTGTGGGGAATGAATGGCAATGTTTCTGAATGGACCAGCAGTTGGTACCAACCCTACCCCCACTCCACTTATACTGATGAGAACTTTGGAGAAAAAGTTAAGGTGACCCGTGGTGGGTCATTCTCCAAAAGAGACCATGGGTTTATGAAAGAGTTCGTTATGGTACCTTATAGGAACATTTCCCCTATAGGCGCACGATTCTGGGATACTGGATTCCGCTGTGCGTTTTCCAAATAAACCTTATCCCTCGCTTACATTTCCATCTACATCAGAGTCTGTTTCCGGCCTGACGAAGGGTAATGGCAAAGGAACAGTGGGAACCTCCACTTCACTCGGTAATCGATTGAATTGCTCTCCATCTGTTTTAACAGGTTCAGCTGTAGTGGGTTGTCCTTCCCCTGGAATAGTAGGAGCTTCCCCATCTGGTTTCTTTCGTGGGTTATAAGGTCTTCTTCCTCTTCCGCGTGTCTGCCCACTTCTTTGGTTCGGTTTTCTTTTTGAATACCTGCGCTTCGTCTGCGTTGGGCTTTCTTCAGAGTCTGTTTTCTCTGAGTCTGTTTTTTCAGAGTCTGTTTTTTCTGCGTCACCCGTTTTCGTTGCTGGCTGAGTGCGCTGAGTGCGCTGCGATTTTACAGGTTCTTTTTCTCTTTTTGCATCTGGAGTTTTAGAATCTAATTCAGGTTCCTCTTCTTTAGTTTTTTCGACATCGAATTTAAAAGCATCATACGCCAGACCAGGTTTACTGGTAAAATTGAAATCCAAATGGTACTTACTTTTAAGTTCAGATAAAACCCCCATTTTATGACTCAGCAGGTAGGTGGCGACCTCTGAAGAAATTTCCAACGAAATCACCTTTACTTTTCCGATGGAGATAAGCTCCTGAATTTTCCTTAAAACTAACAGAGCTATTGAATTAGTCGATCTCACAAAGCCAGAACCTGCGCAATACCTACATTCTTCAAAAATCCCATCCTTAACGGGTGGTGAGATTCTCTGCCGTGACATTTCAAGCAAACCAAACTTTGAGATCCGTGAAAGATTGATTCTCGCTTTATCCGACTTACAAGCAAGCTTGAGTTGCTTTTCCACTGCGGCTTTGTTCTTTTTTTGATACATGTCAATAAAATCTATGACAACCAACCCACCCAAATCCCTCAATCGAAGCTGTCTGGCAACTTCTTTTGCCGCTTCCAAATTTGTAGTCACCGCTGTTTCTTCTAAATCCAGTCCTCCTTTTGTCTTACCTGAGTTGACATCAATGGCTGCCATGGCCTCGCCAATATCAATGACAATAGAACCCCCTGAAGGCAAATTAACTTTCCTATCATAAAAAGACTCAATTTGTTCTTCAACCTTGTACTCAGAGAAAAGAGGCTTGGTTTCTTTGTATAGCTTTACCAGGTTTCGACTTCGCGGCATAACCAATCGCGCAAAATCCTTTATGGCTTTGTATGCCTCGGTACTGTCCACGATAATCTGCGATGTATCGCTGGAATAGTGGTCACGCACGGTTCTCACCACTAAATCCGGTTCCTCATAAATCAGGTAGGGAGCAGCAGAAGCTTCATCTTCTAGAGAACTTTGTATTTTTTCCCAGATTTTAAGGAGCATTTGCAGATCTTTCTGCAATTCAATCTTATTTCTCCCAACTCCTGCCGTTCGAATTATTAGACCAAGGTTATCAGGTAGGTCGAAATCAGCAACAATTTCTTTTAACTTTTTCCTTTCAGATTCATCCTCGATCTTTCTCGAGACAGCACTCCCTTGCCCTTGCATCAAAACCAAAAATCGCCCGGGTATACTGAGAGCATTATTCAATGACGGCCCCTTGGCGTCGCGACTTTCTTTTGTAACTTGAACCAGAATTTTCTGCCCATTCATTAAAACGTCCTGGATCCTAACCTTCGCCTTCTTTTCGCCTGTATGGACGTAAGACTCTCTCAAAACATCTTTAAAGGGTAGAAAACCAAATTTTTTGCCGCCAAAATCAACAAAAGCAGCCTCAATAGAGGGTTCCACCCGATTGATCACGGCTAAATAAACATTACCTTTAATTTGTTCTCTAGAGGAATGTTCGACAATATAGTCGTCGACAACATTATTATTTAAAATGACAGCACGACACTCTTCATCGTTCTGGGCATTTATCAGCATTACTTTCTTGCCACTTTTTGTCTTACTCACAACACTTTTAGTATTAATCATAGATGTCTTCCTGTTTCTCTTTTTCGCATCCTCACAGAAATTATTTGGGGGTCAACAAAGGGCAGAAGTTTCAAAAGCTTGCTAAAATAAAAATAAAGCTTAAGAAATCAATATTTTATGGATATTTTTGAATTGCCTTGTTGGCCGGAACCATAATTGATGGTCTTGAGGAAAGGAAAGAAGAGTGTTTTAGTTAAGTTAACTTTCAGTTTGAAAGCCTTAAAACATAGGTAATAAATTTACTCTCTCAAATTTCGTTTAGTTTGTTTAAATAACTTTTTATATAGGAAGCTGCAAAGCTTAATGACCTTTTTTTAGGGAATTTTATTAATTCCGATTGCATCATACCACCGTAAACAATTATAGTGAAATTTTATTCAAGCCATTAAATGGCAACGTTTTAAAAATATAACCAAAGCGGGATTTTAATGGTACACTCAATCTATCTGATTGTTTCTATTGTGGATAAAAGGAATTGAATATGGAAAGTGCTGAAACATCGAATTTGATCGGCATGGCTCAATTAGCTCAGCTAAAACCTGCTGACCTGCGTGGAAAAACCATATTCATTCGCTGCGATTTTAATGTTCCGTTACGTAGCACCTCTAAGGGATTGTATCGAGTCGCCGACGACACTCGAATTCGTCGTTTTCTGGATCTTACATTCAAAAAAATTCATGAACTTACCGAAGGCGACTGTCGAATTGTAATTGGCTCGCATTTAGGTCGTCCACATAAGAAAAAAGACCATTCAGGTTGGGATGGGGTTTTCAATATTCAGTTCGTATGCTCACATTTCGACACGCTGATTCGAAGAGTCTATGGAGATACCTACACTATTTTTCCACCAGAAACTATTGATTCTCATATGAAACACTCCCTGGAAATAGTGTCTCACAAGAGATTACCGCCTGGAGGAATCAAATTTCTCCCCAATTTACGTTACCTTCTTGACCCAAAAAATACGGACCTCTATCGCAAAGAATTTATTAATAAATTGGCAGAAATCGCTGATGTCTACATAAATTGCGCATTTGGTTGCAGCCATCGAGTAACGAGAAGTATAAAGCTTTTACCGCAAATAATGCGGGCTAATGGCAAGCAGGTCGTCTCCGGTGTATTGCTCTATGAGGAGGTAAACCGATTGGGAACATTTGCTGGGAAAGTTTTGGCAAACCCGAAAAAGACCATGGTCGTTGCTGGTGGCGCAAAAGTTTCAGACAAAATGAAAATACTTAAACAGTTTGTCAAAACGGGTGTAAACAGTATTTTCATTGGCGGAAAAATGGCCAACTCTTTTCTCATGGCCCAACAACAAAAAGAGTTACTTAAACCCTTCAGCATTGAAACCCTCCCCAGCAAACTAACATCACAGGATAAAAATGAGAACCAAGAAATTTTAAATGAGGTCATGCTCGCGGAAGAAATCATCGACCTCGCTGAAGAAAAAAAGGTTTCCATACTATTGCCTGAGGACTTTAAAGTTGCTTCAGAGTTTAAGAGCACTTCATTTGAAAATAAAACAGCCCCCGACTTTTCCAAAGAACTTCAACTTGACCTTGGCGAAAAAACCATCGCCCAGTTTGAAGAAAAATTTAAAGGCATTGAAAATGTTTTTTGGAATGGGCCCTTGGGAGCTTACGATCACCCACAATGCACCAGTTATGCAGAAGGATCTTTGGAACTCGCAAAACTTTTATTCAGAAAGGCTTTGCTCAATCCAAACTTCTCCGTCGTTATTGGGGGCGGTGATTCAGCAGCAATTCTCGATAAAATTGGCGGGAATGAACTGAAGAAAATGATTAAAAGCCAAATCGAAAAAATCATACCGGCTACAGTAAACCGAAACCAGATATCTATCGATTTCCTAGAAAATGACTCGTATCAATTGTGGAATTATTTTGCCAGCAACTTTTTCGTGTCCACTGGCGGCGGAGCATCTTTAGAGTTTATGCAAGGCTATCTTGCAGGAGAAGCCCAAGGTGACATGGCCTCCTATCTACCAGGAACAGCAACCCTTATGGAGTTGTGTGTACTGTAGGAGGAACCAACATCTTCGGCTGTGAGAATCTCTATCATCCGTCGCGATTCATTTCTTAGTAACGTATAACATTTTCGACTTTCAATCCCCAGTTTGCTTATATCGCTCCCCATCAGATTTTCTTTTCTTTTAGTGAACATATCCGTTATTGGCTTCACTTCTGGATTAGCCATACCGGTAAGTTCAATTTTCTCATCTATCTTTTGAATATCTTCTCCAAACCTCACCAGCTTTACAGGTAAAGCATGTGCGGCACTTTTAACAATACCCTCACACAACCGCGCCCCCTCTTTCCCAAAGGCTTCAATCGTTTCTAACAGTTTAGTCTTATTTTTCAACAATTCTCCAATCGTTCTAGAGTCTGAACTTTTATAATCTTCCAGTAATTCCTGCAAACTATTTATACACGGGCTTGCTCCTGCAACCAAAATCTCTCGCCATAAAACAGAATATGCTAAGCGAAATATATCCTCTAACTCCAGATCATGTCTGATCACGGGTTTTAAACGAATTAGACCTTGGGCTGACGTTACGGTTTCATATACATTCAATTCTGATGCATTTATTAAATCAGATGGTAATTGCCATGTCTTGTGTTCAATATGGTTTTCAACAAATCTCAGAATGTGTTCAGGCAGAACTTTTTCGATACATACAATATTGCTACAATGCACTCCATAGCTACATGGAGCACAAGAAATGCGCGCCTGAAAAATAAGATGCCCCGAAGAAAAAGGGGCTGTCTCGAAGGGATGAGCATGGGCAAAAAACAATCCAATTATCTTCGTATTCAATGCTGCAGCTAAATGCATCGTCCCGGTATCATTTGTAACTAGATAATCACACTCTTTTAACAAACCCGTTAACTGTTTTAAGTCCGTCTTTCCCGTTAAGTCAGCAACCCGACCCTTATTGTTTGTTAGCTGCATCATTTCTGCGGCCGATTTACTTTCTGATGCCACACCAAAAAGTAAAATTCGCGCATTAAATTTTTCAACCAATAAATCTGCCAATTCTGCAAAAGATGCTGTTGACCATCTTCTGTTTTCAAGGCTAGAACCAATTTGAAACCCAATAACCAGATCATGGTCAGACTTTGGGGAATTAAATGCCACCCCTTCATCACTAAAAAAATCAGTGCTACCTCCAAGAACTTGAATCTCTCTTCCAGTCATGTCAAGGTCTGCACTTCGGGAGAAAATCTCCACAAGATTAAATTCATTAAAATTACGATTAAAAGGTTCTGTACCAAAATATTGCATCCAGGGATGACCCGTCATCCGATCCCCCGTATCACTACAATGAAACCCAATAATATTTTGCACCTTAAGATAATGAACCATCAATGCACTGAAACGCGAATGACTCAGGTTCACTAACAAATCATAATCTTTATCGCGAATGCTATTTAATTTAGATTCAATATAACGGTATATTTTCACCCAGGATTCATCCTCCCATTCATTTGAATCCTTGAACTGCCTGAGATTGAAAATAATGGAATCATCGACACCCGGTATTAGTGAAACGACATCCTCAAAATCACTTGACACCATCAAAGTTATTCGGGCATTGGGATGTTTATCTTTAAGCCCCTGAATCAGAGGAGTCGTCTGAATCAAATCTCCCATTCGAGTTAAACTGAGAATCAATATGTTTTGGGCCACGGCTAAACTTTCTCCTGCATCAATTGGTCCAGCATCATAAGTAATGTCTCCGTGTCACTCAAATCACCTTCACCATTATGAATTTGGGTCGCCAGTGTTTTTAGCGAGAAATTTTTAACTCCTTCAAAATCTTCCAGGTATTTCCCCAGGGTTGTATCTCTTCCCGCCTTTTCAATACAGTAAGACAATGGATCAAGCCTGCTCGCTTCATTTTTTTTAAGGGTATCAATTTTATTGATAAATACATGAATCAATAACTCCTGCATCCGATGCTCGATGGTATGTTCCGCTAAAACCCTATGATAAGAACGACTGGCCATCTCATTTCTCATATCCGGATTTGCCATATAGAAACCGATCTGGTCCTTTAGCTCATCAAGAGAATTAAAAACCACTAGTTCTTCATCTACATTAAAAAGGTTTGATAGATCAGAGCGGTTATCAAGCAATTGGAACCCCTTACAGGATGAGATCTCAAAAGTTCTGGGATTAACAAAATCCCCATCCGGGTTTACCCCGTAATGGTACAAAGAAGAGTGAAGGTTTAAATTTATTTTTGCAGCATTATAAATATTTACTGTTTCATCTGTAGTTACCCTCTTATTATTATTTTGAACTCGCTTTCCTAATGGTGAGTCCAAATCCCAACCCGTTCCCCATATTTTCAAATCCCTATTAAGCAGTCGTGGAAAAGATTGCACTCGGTTGTGATAAGCCGCACCCATAAACGAAATATCTGCTTTATATAATTTCTTCTGCTCAAAAGATAACCCCAACGGTCGGTGAACAGCAGGGTGTGCAGCCTGTGGCAAATAGTAACAATCTTTTACTCCGGCAGAAATCAACTCCGGATGAAACTCATCTTTTTGTATTGTAAAAAAGTGATCATATGCTGATGCCACCTCCTTCCAATATGGCAGAGCACGAAAATCCTCAACAAACCAAAAAGCAACGGGAATTTCCAGTTCTTTCAAACGATCGATGGCTTCAGGGGATAAGGGAGCCTGAGCTAATGCGAGGATCATATCCGGCCTGAATTCTGCTGCTTTTGCAGCTGTGACCTCCCCCATTAAGTTTAGAAACTTCTGCGATAAAACTTCTGCATTGGCCTTTATTTTTGTGGTTTCTTTAAGAGAGAAAAATCCATCGGCAAACTTATCACAATCCACCGTCTCAACTTCGTGGCCAAGAATTTTTAAAGCATCTACACAATAGTTTGCAGTAGGAAGAGATCCCCCATAAATGGGTTTTACAACCAGAACCTTTAAAGTTTTGTTAGAAATAAATTTCCGCGTTTCTAGCCCTTTCTCCAACTGTTGGTAATAGGATTCCCCAATTCGGATGGAGGGAATATGCTTGAAGATGTTCCAACATTTTGGTTCGTATCGAGCTAACAGACTAGCTGGGGTTTCTGCAATTCTAAACTTCACACCAGGTAAAAATGGCGTAAGATCAATCGAGGAAATAAAAGCCCTGAACATCACCATCAAGGGCTCTATAACCGTTACCTCACCCTTCTGCAGTAAAGGTAGAACGTGATACCCAAATCCTAAACCAAATACGATAGTTCTGAAATTCTCATCAAATTTAAACCCACGAGTCAATTGCTCCGCTTCTTTTACAGGGTAATATTGACTGTGGAGACTGGTACCCGCGATCTGCGGTACCTGCAACCCCTCTTTTGACAAGCTGACCCGTACGTTTTCAGGAGGGCCATGACGCATAACCCTGCTTGCAAGTGCTGGGTCATGTTTTTGAAGTAATTTTAAATTTTTTTCAAATAAATCCATCAACATCCCTATTCAACAGAAACCGTCCGCACACTTTTCTGAAAATCCAATGCATACTGGTGTTTTGGGTCAAGAAGCAAAACCTTGTCCAGAGTCTGCAGCGAATCTTCAACCTCACCTCTTTTGAATTCAATGCCTGCCATAGCGAATAGCATATTTATATTGGCATGATAAATTTCTAGAAAACGTTTTAAATATCTATACGCTTTATCAAATTTTTCCGTTTTGTATGAAATCTCAATTATTGATTTAATTGCCAAAAGGTTATTAATATTCACATCCAATGCCCGGCAAAAATATTCCTCGGCTTCTTTAAGATCGTTAGTATTCGTTTTCAGAATACCCAAAGCACAAAACGCTTTATCATTTTCAGGATTTAGTTCTATAGATTTTCTCAAGTAAATTTCGGCCTGTCTTGTATTCTCTTTATAAAGCTCCAGCAGTCCCAGCCCTAACCAAGCCTTGTGATATCCTGCATCATAAGTTTTTGCTTTTATAAAATTAGCCTCCGCTTTTTGTGGGTTTTGCAATCTCATACAACAATTCCCAACACCTACCAAGGCTTCAGGCGAAGTCGAATCTACTTCCAAAGCCTTCTCATATTTACAGATTGCCGCTTCATACTCCGCTTTATCAAAATGAATTAATGCTTCGGTTAGCAGGTTTTTCATAACCATATTTCCATCCGGGATTTCATTATGAATATCAACCATTGCCTTCCCAGCAACAATTTTGTATTGGAAAACAAAAAACCTACGAATCTCTTCGGGAGTCAAACCATCTATCGAAAGTCGCCCAAACTTAAGAGCCGTATGATTTTCATTTGAAAACTTCTCGTATTGTGGATCGAGAGTTTCCTCAACCTGTTGAATAGAAAGTCCAGCTTCTTTAACAAGTTTTTCAATTTCCTTAAAAGTAAAGAACCGGAGATGGGTTTCATCTAGAATACCTTCCTTCTGGTAAGTCCAGTTCCCTTCAATCAATTGGTGCACCACTCCATAGAATTGCACATTTGGGATACTCATTATTACCGTGCCATCCTTTTTTAATAGCTTGCTCATCTTTTTTAAAACATCAAGTGGATTCACCAAATGCTCCAGAACATCAGCAAAAATGATGCAATCGAATGCTGAAGGACTATAGGGAATATCCATACTTTCAATATCCCCGGTAATAACATCATCGAGCACCTTTCGCGCCATATCCGCAGCGATTTCATTATTCTCAATTCCTGCTACAAAAACGCCCGGTCGCTTTTTCAGTTCATTCCCCGTCATGCCTTCTGCACAGCCTACTTCGAGAATACAATTTGCATCTTCTGGAACCAGAGGAATTAAGTCGTGGCGAATATTTTTGTAATAATTCTCCGGTTTCTCGATATCATTTGATTCTTTCGTATGCTCCCCAATTTCACTGTTGAGAACGTTTATTAGATCCTTAGCACGATGCACATAAGTATGATTTTTTAAAACCTCCTGCCTCCCCTGCTCTGCGATAAGTTCTCTTTCCTTATCATTGTCTAGATAGTGGGCGACCAAACTCTCGATGTTTTCATCCTCATAAATAATCAGATGTTTTCTGTTTTTAAACATTTCCTCAAATCCGCTTCCACTAGCACAGTCTGTAAGCAGTAAGCTTCCTGAACACAAAGCTTCAAAAACTCTCATATTGAGATCATTATTAATCGCATTGTTGAAAATTATTTTTGATCTAGAATAATGTTCAGCCATTTCATCCATAAACTTACGTTCACAGCTTAAATTGAAACGCGAGCCAATTCTTTCGAGAAGAATTTTTCTTCGATTCTGAGCCTCCGGTATGGTTCCGACAAACCCCACATCCCATTTTTTTTCATGCTCAACTTTTCCATGGATATCAGGATCACAAGCAAGCGGTAGCCAGAAAACATTTTTTATCCCAGCATCTGTCATTTTTTGTACATAAGCTTTTTGAGCTAGGAAAATAA
>Ga0115000_10000264_pt1 | contig 48350 bp, 47 predicted proteins | sample ArcticOcean_MG_C_6_FD_89690 | JGI IMG/M metagenome (GOLD analysis project Ga0115000, IMG submission 89690) | Marine microbial communities from western Arctic Ocean - ArcticOcean_MG_CB8_128 | ecosystem: Environmental > Aquatic > Marine > Oceanic | place: Arctic Ocean: Canada Basin | collected...
ACTTACATCTCCTGTTTCTCCTTTGTCCCCTTTTTCTCCTTGTGGTCCCGGTGTAATACTTACATCTCCTGTTTCTCCTTTGTCCCCTTTTTCTCCTTGTGGTCCCGGTGTAATACTTACATCACCTGTTTCTCCTTTGTCCCCTTTTTCTCCTTGTGGTCCCGGTGTAATACTTACATCTCCTGTTTCCCCTTTGTCCCCTTTTTCTCCTTGTGGTCCGGGCTCTGAGCTTGCATCTCCTGTTTCTCCTTTAACTCCGGTTGGACCTTGGTCGCCGACATCGCCTTTATCTCCTTTTGGGGCTTCAAACAATATCCAATTATCAAGGTCATTATATGGCTCCTGGAATGATGGAAAAATTTGGGTTGTTCCTTGGAAAATCCACATTGCATTAGTAGTATTGGAATTGGTTATTTGGTAGAATACATAATCGCCTTCGTTATAAATATTATTAGCATTCCACGTTCCCCGATTCGTTAAACCTGTACCTGCGACACCCTGGTCACCTTTTGGACCAGTCGGACCGATAAGTTCTGCGTCAGTGGGTTTTCCCACTAAATTATCCCATGTGACCCAACACTGTGTTGCCAAAATTTCAAATTCGCCGGTAGTACATTTTTCAGATGGGAATTTAAAATTAATCGTTTTTGGCCCAGTTACACCAGCTTCCAATGTTATACCACCATCCTTTACATTAATCATTTTCATTTTTACATTATTTCTCATCCCATTAACTCCGTTTATCGTGATTCCACCATAAAATTTATTCTCAATCGGAAAAAATTTCGGAGTTTCTTTAATATGATCATGAGATAAAAAAGGATAATTAACTAATAAAGTACCGGCCGTATGACCAATGTGAGACTCATTTTTCGTTATTCCTCTTAACTCGAAAAAATCTCTAATAAAAGTACTATATTGTTTTTTTAATGGATTGTCTCTAAAATTAACTGGTATATATGTTGTTGTTGGCATTTATATATTATATATAAATAGTAAAATATATAATTATTAAACAAATCTTGGAGGGGCTAATCTTATTAATAAATTATCGCCTACGGAATCTTCGCATGCTGCATATCCATAGATAATTTGCGATGCGTTATTACTAGTTAAACGAATTGCACCAGTTGGACCAGTGTAATTATTTTCCAAATATAATGTTTCTCCAAGAGATACAGGGATATTAGTAGCACCACCACCACCACCACTGACGCTCATTTCTATAGACCATCCTGCTGCGGGAGCTGATCCATCTGAAAAGAATATATATTTAATATATCTATGATTTCCAAAATCTACGTTTATATTTGCAGGAAAGGATCCGGTAAACCCGTTCGCTACAGCTGTAGATTGATCTTCTGGTAATATCCACCCACCGGTACCACTGCCATAAGAATTACTATAAGGTGGCACAGATTCTGCCGACGAATTAAACCAGTCAACATCTATATTGGAATAAGTAATATTATCGTCTGAACTCTGTATTCCCAATCTATCATATAGTGCAAATGTCGTGTGTTCAAAACCAAAGTTTCCTTCTATAATAATATCTCCGATTGTATTGTTCACTCCGCTATCAAAAGTTATTTGATAATTTTGCGATACTGTATAATTACCAGATGGTCCACCTGAATCTTGAAAAGTTGTTGTAGTACTTGGATTTAGTGGTTGTATAGTATTATTTGTTGTATTAGTTAATAATACAGTTTGCGAAGGTGTAGTTTGTAATTGATTTTTAAACTTCGCGGTTGCAAATCCAGTAACCAAAACCTTTCCTGTGTTATTGTCACTTATCTTTTCTAAACATATCCCAACAGCATCATGTTGACTTGGGAGACTTTTGGCCGTAGTTGCAAAAAAACCAGTTGGTCCGTAAGACCATACAACTGGTGTACCATTTTGTAAATCGCCTTTAGCTTTCATGATAAATGCATCACCATATTGAGGTTGAGAAATTCCTGTTAAGCCATCTTTATTTATACATTTTAATGTACTAAAATCATTTATAAAATTAGTATTTGTATCCACTCCGTCATATCTATATGCATTTACAAAATACGTTTCTTTTGTAGAGTCATTTTCAACAATACTCCCCAAAGGAGCAGGTGTAATATTTATAATTTCCAAAATGACTGGTTCTCCACCTTCTAATACAGGGATTATCTCCCGAGTATTAACATAAGTTCCTGCTGTAATACCAGAAGGAGAAGTAATGTCACACTTTGTCCGGATTTTACTTTGATTTATCAAATTCATATCTATTTTGCTATTTGGTTGTCCTGCTGGTGCCTTTACCATAATAACAACTTTTCCCCCAGCTTGTGGTATTGCTGGAGGTTGGTGATAGTCATATGGTCCCGTCGGACCATATGCGCCGGTTCCTCCAGAAGTTAAAATTCTATTAGGGAGATTTTGACCCATGGATTGAGCGGCGGCATTCACCATTTGTTGAGGAAAATATGCTATCTGGTTGTTGTTAGGTGGTATTTTTTTAAAATGAATCTCCCTTACGATTTGTCCCTCTTTTAATTCTAATTTTAAAATATTATTTGGATATGGAGCCACTAATAACTCTATAATACCATCATTAAAAGTAATAGGTTGTAAAGGGCCGGTCATTTTAGCTGTTAACGTGAGCGTTGGTTGTGAATTTTGTTGCGATGGATATTGAAAAACTTTTATAGGATTTGTTGCAGTTGTACCTGTTGCCATTTTATAATATAATATAATATAAAATCTTAAAATCTTATTCTGCGTAACTAAATTAAGGAACTGAAACGTTATTTTGTAAAAATCCAGAATCTGTGCTAATAACCTCAATTGACATGTATACGGGCCCTCCGTATTCAGTCGTGGAGGAGATACCTCCTAATGATGAGAAATAAATATTAGCACCTTGTGGTACTACCCAAGAACGAGTTCCCGTTGAGTAATTATCTCTTACCTGAAGAATTAAATACCAATTATCCAAGTTAATTCCAGTCCAAGCTCCAGAGGATGGCGGAGCTGTGGAGGTTATCCCGGTCAGATCATTGGGTGCCGTACAATACTGTATGAATGTAAAGGCACGACCGGAATCAGTTCTTTGTAAACGAACACCTTTATAATTTTTTACATAGGCGAACTCGGCATTTGCCGGTGGCGTTATGTTAACTGCTGTTGGATTGGAAATGGGGTCAGATTGTAGAGTATACCAACGATCTCCTGATGTCAGAGTTGGACAGTTTCCATTTGAACCTTGCGTGACGCTACCACTGGAATTACCTGGCTCTTTTGGCTCGGGTAAAGGATTTGACACCTGACCATTCCCTTTCCTATATAATATATATCTTGCCCATAAAAATAACCCACCGGTTTGGTTTGAAGGTGTAGTAAAAAACTGTGATGAAATTTTAAGATATTGTTTTGCTCCGTTGAGCGCATAGGATGGCTGGTTTCCTAATCCAATTCGTGGAAAGGTAAGTGGTCCCATTGCGCATATATTTGCAAAAGATGCACCGCCATTATTTTTAACTTCTCCTATAAGAATAAAGTTCTTGGTAGCCGGTTGGGCAGCAGCACCCCCGCATAAAACATCAAAACTCCCCGAAGCGATTTGTGTTGTATGATTTTTAGCAATTGCTATTTCTTCAGCTTGTCCAGTGACGCCATCCTGGGATACGTACATTAGACTCTTATTAGTAGTAGATACTCCAATAGTACCAGGGGGTAGTCCTGTAAAGGTGCCAGTGAGGGTGCCGGTGGAAGCAGACCATGGTTTTAACGGAACTTTAAGATCAACAATACCGTTCCCAATTGTTCCACTGGTCTCAATTTTTACCATTGGTGCATTTAATGTAGTTCCTATTGATATTGCGGCTTTAGCGCCTGTAACTCCCATGAAAATCTGCGGACCTCCGGTTGCACCTATAGTAGTAGTATAACCATTTTTACCACCATCTATTTCAAATATTGGTTTCCCCAGACCAGTTGGACCCATTACTACAAAAGTGCCTTCTTCCCCTGTCGGACCTTGCGCAATGATATGTTTTCCTTTAAGATTTCTTTTTGCTGTTATATCCAATGCTGTAATTTTATTAACTTCAATCTCATTTGCTTTTATATAACCCGTTGCCCCGTCGAGAATGATTGTTGTAACAGGATTTGTAGTGCCAACTCCGAGAGTAATTCTTCCTGCCCCAGTTAAACCGACCACTTCATATGATTTCAACGTCATAACAGACTTAGGTGCATTAACATTGTTCTTAAAATTAAGTTCACCATAATTGCTATTACCTGTTCCTATATTAATAGTAGAATTTGATGTAGTAGAAGCAGTGGCACCAATCAATTCTATACCAACACTTGTATTATTATTAATAACCGTCAATTCTCCATAAAGTTGACCTGTTATACCATTTACTATCGTTTTTGAAGATGATAATTGAATTTCACCTTTATCCGATTGTAATATAATATCTCCTTGTTGGCCAACATATGATGCATAACTTTTAGTTTGAATCAAGATATCATTACAATCGGCTTTTACAGTAATTTTTCCACCCCTTACTGATTGTGAAGCCCCTGGAGAACGCCATGTTTCTAAATTTATAACGGCATTATCTTGATAGCTACTTGTACCAGTTACACCGAGATGTATACCTTGTTTCGGAGTCGGTCCTGATGCTAACATATTTAAGTTTATAGAATTTTTTTTGGTTGCTATATTAATACTTCCTCCAGACGAAGATGTTGATAATCCGCCACTTGATATAATATCAATTCCACCTTCATTGGTTGTTAGCTTAATATTTCCTATCCCAGCCTGACTTGTTGTGCGTCTTGATTTTACAAGAATATCACCATCAAGAGTTTGTAATGTAATTCTTTCCTTATTTGTCGGAGTAAATGTTGAGAAATCATCATTACTTTCTACGCGAAATTCTGGTCCCGACGGCCCTGGGGTATTGTTTGCAGGATCTCCGTTCATAATGAAATTAACACCACCCGAATCAAATTGTATGTTATTATCTGAGGTGTAGTTGTTTTGTGCATTGTGTGATGTGAAACTAAATATATTATTCTCATTCCCCGTGATACCCGCTGGTAAATATCCATTTCCTAAAAATAAACCATTTCCGGTAGTTGTTAATTGATATCCATTATTCAGTGTTATATCCGAACCGGTTGGGACAAACCGAAAGACGTTGTTACCGGCAAAGCCTCCTGTTATTCCTTGATTATATTGAACAGACCATTGAGGTCCAGCCGCGCCGGCTGAACCGAGAATATTACTAATACCATAAATTAAACCGGCAGGTAAGTTGGTGTTTCCGTCAATAGGACCTGTTATATGAGTTACAACCGCTTCGTAAATATTTACTTGGCCTGTGGCAGTAGAAACGTTGAACGGTGTTTCTAGTGTAAAATATCCAATATTTGTAGGTGTATTAATATCAATTACGGATATAATATCACCAACTTTACCATATTCCAACCATTTTAACATATCGTTGCCTTCATAATCTTTTCTATTAATAGATATCTTATTTAATGCTGGCTGGAATCTGAACTTTTTATAGTTGGCAACGGAAGAGCTGGGAGCAGATTCCCATCGCATATAGTTTGCATTATATCCCCGGGCACCGGTTGAACCTGTTGCGCCTGTGGCACCGGTTGAACCTCTGGAACCAGTTGGACCAGTTGGACCAATCGGTCCAACTTCGCCATGGTCATCGCCGCACCCTGCCGAACATTCGTAACTTTTACAGACAGATAACATAACAATATATATTAACCAAATATATTGTTATTTATATATTACGAAAAAGGACCAATTGGGCGCTGGTGCTTGTGAATTACAAGTGGTTCGGGTAAAAAGGTTTCTAGGCGATTGAAAAACTTGATATTATTGGTACATTTAAGTTCTGGTATTACAACCGCTTTTGGTTTTACTAAATTTGAAGATCCGATTCCAAACAATGCACTTTCTATATCTGGGGCATTTTGGGAGAGAATTTGATTATTATACCCATTTGTCATCATTGGCATATTTATTCCAACACACGGAAATGCTGTATTTGCCGAAATACATTTATATTTCCATAAATTATGACTAAATTGTTGTTCCAACCCACGTTGATGAAGACAATATGATGTTCTTGAATTTTTAAGACTAGTATCCGTCATTATTAATATAACATATTATTTTTTATTTTCTAATTTTATCTTGTTAAATAAAATAGTCTTCTTATCTGCGATATCTTTTCCTTTGTTATGTATTTCAACAAGTAATTGATGTGTTTCATAAAAATATTCCCAGGCAAAAAGAAACATAAAACACGATTTATCATCAAAAGGAATTATACCAGAATAAGGGTGATTGTTCTTGATGAAAGACAACATGTCATTAAAATGTTCTTTAAATATATCGTATAATAAGTCTATTTTTTTATTGACATCATCGTTATCATATTCGCTCATATTTAAACAAGAAAGCAGTTCCCTGCGGTATATAGTATCATTTTCATTTCTATATGTCAGATTTACAGAATAATTATACATTATACTAAATAATTATTCTTATGTATTTAAATATTTATTGATGAGTATGTCTCTCCAAAAAATCTTGATCGCGCGTTAATTCGCGACTTGGTAGACCTCCTCTAATCCATCCTGCAGCAGCAACCCCTTCAACTAAATTATGCGGGTTTTGAATGGTAGCCTGTACACTTGGTAATAAAGGAGTCATACTATAATCGTTAAATGATTTCTCAGTTACAGTTTTACAAGATTTAAGATCATTGATCATCGCCCCTTGCTGCAACCGCGCCTCAAGGATTGGGCGCGGTGGACCTCGACCGAGATACGGAACGGTGGCGAAAGGTCTTTGTTGGAGACTTATTTTGCATTTGGGATGAGTTTGCAAAGATCCGATTTTTAATTTAGAGTCACTTGTTATATTGCAACCTCCTGCCCCACAAGGTCCGAAACCGCCATTATAAAACATGTTTGGCTGTTGTGTGGCGAATCCAATAGGTTTTTTCATTCCACACCAGTTAAGAAAGTAGTTGGTCGTATTATAAGAACCCATTGCATTATTTTGTCCTTCTCTGGCAGTAATACCACATGTATCACTACCAATCCGGGTTTGATTATCAAATTTGTAATTATATAAACTGGTCATCTCTATATAATTATAGTTAAGATTATTTTTATTTAATAATTAATCCATCTTTTATTATCTTTAACACATTGGAGCCCGTCACCATCTTTGCATGATGGCATATCACCATAGCAGAATTTGGCAAACGCCGTTTGGTCGTTAGCCACTCTTGAATTGGCTGTAGTATAAAATCTTTGCATACCCTGTTCAAAATTAATACTATCTCCTAAATCTAAAAAAAGTCTTGGATCAGGACCGACATTTCCTGCGCTTGTGTTGATTTTTTCCTCAACTACAGGATTAAATGCAGGCGCGGCGGCTTTTCGTTTGGGATTATATTTTATTTCTGGAAGCAGAACATTCATCATTGGATTCTTCTTTGTTGGATTTGTAAAGGCTTGTTTTGTTTTTTTATATAAAGTACGATTCGTATAACCTTCCTTAACTATCTTCCTATTTAGTTCTTTTTTAACATCATTGTGTTTGCGTGTTTTATAAAGAATTGCTATAATTACAATCGTAATAATCGCACTAACCAGTACTTTTACCGATCCCGTTAAAACAAAACCTACAATTGTCAGTATAACGACAAGGCGTGTAAATGCATTTAATTTTGATTCTATACTATCTGATTTTTCAGGCCAAATTTCCGTAAGATGGTCTTTATCAAGCAATACTGATGGATTGTTTAACCAAAATGTGTGTGGCATTGATATATATATATATTCTAAGTTATTTTTTATTATACAAATACTTATTTACGTTTCTTACCCTTCCTTCTTTTCTTTTTTCTATTCTTTGGTTTCTCTTCTGCATTCCCTGCCCGGGCCTCCTCTAATTGTTTTTTTAATAGTTCTATTTGTTGTTCAGAAGTCAATACAGTGGATGGTCCGACTTTAGCTGCCTGAACAGCCTTTCTTTCTGCCAATTTCCTTCTAAGTCTTTCTTTTGTTTTAGCTTTTCCAATATTTCTTTTCATTTGGCCTTGAAATTCCCCCATGTTAACTTTGCTATTTTTTCCACCCATTGGTAAACCCATTTCTGCCATCATTTTTTGCATATTGCCCATTCCGGGCATTGATTTTAGCTTTTCCATTAATTCGCTAGCTTCTTCCATTAGTTCGCTCTCCTTAATTTCACCAGACTTTAACTTGGCATCTAGGTTTCCGCCAATTTTTTTGATCATTTTCATTAACCTTCCAGGATCCTTAAATAACACTTTAAACACGTCATTGATATTATTTACACCTTCAATGTCTTCGAAATCTTTCATGGTCTCTTCTGTTATTTCTGCTGCCAATCTACCCAATTTACCATCCAATAAACCATTTATATGATCATGTAGATCCTCTGGATTTGGTAAGTCGTCCTTTTTAATTCCCGCCGCGTCCATGCCTTCCGGCATCTGAAAATCAGAATTTCCAGACATGTCAAAAATTCCAGCCATTTGCTCCATAGTCTCTGTTAATTTGGATTTTAATTCATCCTCGTTTATAGCTTCAAAAAGAGACGCTGTCTCTCCAAAAGTATCACAATCGCTTTGATTGTTTATTACAGCAAAACAAATTAGTTGAAGATATTTCCAAACGATTGTCCTGGTTTTCTCGGTGATGTCTTGTTTCCACACTTCGTCAAAATTAATACCAGCAATGAAATGAGTATCTATTTCATCATTAGTGAAAATATCATTGTTTTGATAAAGTAGGTCAAAAAATCTAGCAGGGAAAAAATCCTTGCAATATTTGAAATGTTTTTTAACATTTTCACTGCCGCATTTATCAGAATTAATATCGTTTAGGACGGGTTCCAATAAATCCTTATATTCTGGAAAGGTTGTTAACATGTCAGAAAAAAAATCTTTCGTGATTTTCAAAAACTCACCTGGAATTTCAGTGGTTGCATCTTCTTTCGGATTTTCATTTTCAGCCATTATATATTAATATTAAATATGCTTTTAAATTAAAAAAATATTTAATAAAATAGATGTTATTTATCACATTCAGGCATTTCTATACATATCGCTTAGTTTACTAAGATTTTGAATGTATTTGATTGTCTTATCCTTGTTATCATAAGACATCAATTGTGCCTTTTCCTTTATCATTTGAATGGCTCCTATGATACTATCTGAATCGTAATTATCGGATGTACCAAGATCAGCCTTGTAATCCTTTGATAAAAAAAAACTAAAGTCCCCAGTCTTTATTTCGTTATTATATGGTTTAGTGACATATTCATACCAAGCTTTGATACTTAAAGACGGATTTACTTTTGTAACCTTGTTTAAGTAAAACTTTGCAGTTTTTACATTCGCATCATCTGGAAAGACGTTATGAATGTCATTTAAAAACTCATTAAACTGGCTATTGAAAACTTTTAGAATACTCATTTCTTATTAAATATTGATAATTGTTTTTAATATTATTTTTATTTATTTTGTGATATATCTTGATTCCTTTGTTCTTGTAGTTTTCCAAGATCAACGCTTCCCACTTTATTGGACACATAATCTTCAGGAGGCGTGGCAATCGTTTCATTTCCAACTAGAGTTGTATAACTATGCATCATTCTTAATCCACCACTTCCTTTCGCTGAAAGATCTTCTGCACTCATGTCTAAATACGAATAATTGTCAGATAGACCTGACCCCATTTCGTTCATTGAAAATGCTAAAGGTTCACCATTTGCTTTAGTGGCTACATTATTTATTTTTTTTTCTTTTGGTGATAAATAATTTTGTATTTCCCCCAATCCATCTAAAACACGATTGCCGTGATGCAGTAAAAGAATTGATGGTACCTTTTTAATATTAGGTGGCAATAATAGCAATTCGCCGTTTTCAAGAGTTATGTGCACAGAACCGTCTTTTTGTTTAATTCTTTTATCGATGCATACGAAATGCAACTCATTCTTTAATTCTGTTCTTGATAATTTATATAACAATTCTTTACAATGTCCACAAAAGTTACTGTAATAGAGTATCGCACTCATTATATATATAATAGTCAATTCATTTCTAATATAAACAGAACGAATATTAAACATTAAAAAATTGATTTAATAAATATTTATCTCTAGATTTATATAAAATGAGTGTATCACCAAAAACATCAGCTAAAGCTGCATTATACGTAAGTAAGAAAGAGGAAGAGGATGGGGAACTGTATTTTACTATTGAAAATTTAAACGTTAGTTTTGCAAATAGTATACGCCGAACTATTTTATCGGATATCCCTACACTAGCCATTAAGACATTTCCTGATAAAGAAAATCAGGCTAAAATAATCACCAATACGTCACGTTTTAATAACGAGATTCTTAAACAACGATTGTCTTGTATTCCTATTCATGGCGTTACTCACGACCAACCTTATGATGAATTAGAGATTATAATTGATAAACAAAATGACGGACATGATATTATCTATGTTACCACTGAAGATTTTAAAATTAAAAATACAAAAAGTGATAAGTTCCTTTCAGATACAGTTGTGCGAAAAATATTTCCAACAGATCCCATTACAGGTGATTATATATTACTAGCTAGGTTGCGACCTAGAATATCAAATGAGGTTCCCGGAGAGTCTCTAGAAATTCATGCCAAAATGTCTTTACATACAGCATCCGAAGATGGGTCATTCAATGTTGCATCGTGTTGTTCATACCGAAATACTCCTGATAAAATTAGACAAGATAATGCTTGGCAAGAACATGCAAAAACACTTTTGGCTCCATCAGATTTAGCTATGACAAAAAGTGATTGGTACAATCATGAAGCAGGAAGAATATATAAAGATGACAGTTTTGATTTCAAAATTCAAACTCTGGGTGTATTTGAAAATTCAGCAATTGTTAAAAATGCTTGTATTATTTTGTCAAATAAATTTATTAAACTTTTAGATAAATTTGCACCTGATAAAATTTCCAGCGTTATACAACAAGAGAGTAGGTCTACTATTGAAAACTCTTATGATTTAAAGTTGGTTGATATCGGTTATACATGTGGAAAAGTTTTGGAATTCTTATTGCATGATAAATTTTATAAAGGAGGTAGTGGCGCAGTATTATCTTATATTGGATTTCGTAAGGATCATCCCCATGATTCACATAGTACAATAAGAATTGCATTTATAAATCCTTCTGAAAAATCCGAACATAGTGGCGAAATTTCCGCTATGCTAACTGATGTTTGCAAAACAGCTATAGATATATATAATGGCATTGCTGATGAATTTAAATAATAAAAATCCAATAAAAATCCAATAAAAATCAATAAAAATTATTTTATATCTTTTTGTATTTTTTTTACATAAAGATATTTAAACCGTGGCGAGGGCATCCTGCAATTCTTCAACAGTCGCAGCCTTTTCCACGTGACGCAATGGGTAATTTACTGAAGACATCAAATGTTGTGGGGGGAGGTTATTAACATATTCGATAACAACCTTTCGTGTTACAGCTCCACCCGTTTCCCTCAATTTGTTTTTATAATGCTCGTGCAACTTGTACATATGTGAACGATATTCAAATGGGAAATCTCGGAGTGGTTTTTCTTTATTGATATAACAACGAAAATAGTTTTGATGAAGTGTTCCTGTCCAGATATGCAATTGTTTGCGATATTCGCCAAGTTTAATACCATCTTCTGGATAAAATTTCAAATATTCTTTCACCTTATCCGATTGTCTCAAACAATAATATTGATATTGCAACTTTGGGTTATTTCCCTTTAAATTTCGTACGTACTCGTAATTAGGGTTTCTAACCTTATATCTAATTCCAAGTTTTTTATCACAAATTACCGCGCCTTGACATGTATAATCTTTCACTTCAGATTGCGAAAACATTTCATGTATCTTTTTTAGATTTAGATCATTGTATTCATTCCCAGAAACATTAAGTTTATTAACATGTTGGATATTTAGTTTACAATTATCACATGGTATTTCCCGGATAGAATTGTCTTGACAATCATAAATCTTGGTCAGTATTATTTTTGGTGTGGCAAATGGGACCACTATCCTATTTTCGGGATGCTGGAGAACAAATGAATAACAATATTGTTTATCAAAATTATTAAATTCAAGATTCTGTTTTGTAAATGCTTCTAAAAACATCTTCCGAAAGGTTTTATCAGAATTAAAGAATTTACAACGAGCACCAATATTGCTACGCGTAGCAATTTCCCAATCATTGGAATAAGGATCAAAATAAAGATTAATCATTGTACCTTCTATAAACTCTTGGTATTCACGATTCTCTTCCGCAGAGGTTTCATCAAATTTATCAAAGGATAGTGATTTTGGTGGCGCAAAAGATAGAATATTATTTCCAGAGGTGATGACGGAACGAAATAGACCAAGAGTGTTTTGGTTCTCCACATTTATACTACGTTTATCATACTTAATAATGTAACGAGTTATACTATTCTTTTCTGCGCTTATTTCTCTCTTAAAATTATTCACCTTTTCTCTCCAATTAGGGTCATCGCTCGCTATTTTTCTCAAGTCGTTCTCCAATTCTTGCAACTTGACTGAATCCCTCCTCCACTCTTTAACTTTTAGATTTTTAGATTTCGCATAACATGGGTCCGTTGTAACTTTTGCGATATCAGCATGAGTATTTAGATTGAACATATGACAGAAGATGATGTCTTATCTTTAACTTTCTTTACAATTCAATTTATTCGTGGATGAATCTTGTAAGATAATTTCTGCAGTAAGTATAAGGTAATGTCATCACAACCCGGAAAATCCTCTAAATTATTATTAGAATTAGGAGATATAATTAAAATCATTGCTCCCGACAACAGCAAAATCAATAATAAAAATTTTTTTATTCAATATTTAGATGATACAATAACAGATCTTATTGATATCGATAATAGTGAAAAATTAACATTGACGATTAATGATGGACAACTTAGCGATGAATCTATAGAACAGATTGAAATATTAAGTAGAGATCCTGAGTCTGGTTACGCAAGACAAAATGATTTAACAAAAGGAAAATGGATAACCGTTCAGTTAGGAGGAGATGTTCCGACAACGCTTAATGGAAATATAACAAGTTTAGAAGAAGATATGATTGAAATATCTTTATGGCCCAATAATGAAAAAATCTATATTGATTTTGCATATAAAGGAATACCAAAAGATTTGCCTATTGAATCTATTAGACCATTTACTCCACCAGAAAGAGATCCAGAGGAAATTTTATCACCCATTGAAGAGAAATCGGATGCAGAAATTCCAACATCCACATCGGAAGAAATAGACTTTCCACAAACACCACCCATCTCTCCTGACATGGGAGATATATTTGAAGCGGATGACGACACATCACCAGCAGTTGAATCGGCAATTGATGTACCACAAGAGAGAAAGGCGCAACTATTTTCTGCGGATGAAGTGGTTTTTGGAGAGAAGTTGGAGGAAATTGATATTCTTATAGATGTACCTGAATCAGAAAGAAGATATAGTATAGAAAATCAGTCAAATGATTTATTAAATGATCTTTTATCTACAATACCTGCAAAAGAAAGAACAAAAAATGTATTTAATTCACTTCATACAATGATTGAACGATATCAACAACTAAGAACAATATTTTCTAAAACATCGCGTGATGGCGAGGTCGGGATGCCCGATACAAAAGGTTCCGATTATAAACCTCTTGCCAAGGCAATGAGTGATTTAAATATGAAACTAACATGGATCCTTCCAATTGTTAAGAATAACAAAGTCTTGTATAATTTTGAAATAGATGTTGAAGACGTGGATTCGGGGATTACAGAAACAACTTTGGCAGAGGCACAAGAAGGGATATATGATATAAATCAACAATATAAAGGAAATATTGTACCAGATGGACAAAACAAGTATATTTTCAAATATCGAGAACTCAATCCATATTTAACACCATTTCGCGAACCAAGTGTCATGTCAAATGTTATTATAAATAAAGAAACTCAGACAGGATTAAACGTTATATTAAATAATGACCTTGATATGCAATCCATTGCTTTATGTGGAAGTTTGCCAGGAAAAGCATCTGAAGTAGAACGAATACCAATAAGATCAAGTAAAGTTTCGGGTATCCATATGGAAAAAAGTAAGTTTTTGATGTCAAGATACGAAAGAGGATTAACAGAAATTAAACCAAAAGATATCAGACAACCATCTCTGAATACAGATAGAATACAAGTCACTCCAAATGATACCATGTCTATACTTGGAACATTGACATTACCAGAATCTGTCATGAGATATTCGCAAATAAATTTACCAACAACATCGGTTTATAAACGCGCTATACTCAATAAAATACCATTTACATACAGAAAGTTTTTGAATAATACTACAAAATATAAATCTAATATTATTGAACAGGATAATTTAGATTCAAAAGAGCCTCTAGATAGAACTGAATATTTAAAGGATATAGAAGGTTACATTTTTGAAGATTCGGGGTCTATAGATGATAGAGGAAATACAACATTTAAAAAATATTTAAATAAAATTATTCCTAGAACAAGAGACTTGTTTAATTTGATTAAAAAATTCATTGTAAATACTACATCTTATCTTTCAATTATAGAATATTTACAACCGTTTTTAGTTTTTCCCGATGATATTTCATTCAAACAATACGAAACCATTGTTAGATATATGGTTGATGAGATTTTAACATTAAAGAAAATGTTAGCAGGAAATAGACAAAAATTCATAGAATATGTGAATTTTAAATATGAAACAAATATAAATTTTAAAAATTCTTACCTGTTCGGCGTTTTAAAAATAGAAAAGACTGACGATCAAATTGTAACTGGTAAAGATATAACAAATAAATATGACATTAAAACGGCAAGCACGTGTGAATTTATTAAAAAACTACTCGTTGTTGATAATGGAGTTTTATTTATGAATGCTCTTGCTCTTGAGGATATAGAATTATTTGTTACTCAGGATATTGAACAACTTATAAAAACCGAATTGGCTGAGACGGGTAATCCTACAGGAGATTCCGAAGGGTCGGAAAATATTGCAGAAAGTTGTAAAAATTTTGTTTTGGCTAAATTTTATTTAGATATTGATGATTTAAGAGGAGATGACGGTACAACCGAGGTATATTTTGATGATAAATATGATGAAACGCGATATGATATTATTAATGAGTTTGATGCACAACAAGCCAATTTATCTTCTGACGATTTTAATAAATTTTTGATTCAACACTTAGAAGGCGTCGTTGGATTAGATTCACGGACCGCTGCTCAAGAAGCGGCTGCAATAATATTGAAAAAACGACGCGTTACAGAAGGAGATTATGCATATATTGTTAATTCTGATAACGAAAGTATTTATTATGTAAGAGATGATAATAATACTTGGATTGCTGTTCCTGATATGGACGGAGAGTCCCCATCCAGGTCAACTTTTTGTAATCTTAAGAAAAGATGCCTAAGTATTAATAATGATTGCGGCGATATTGTTATCAATAAACAGAAAATCAAAAAACAATTAATTGAAGACATGTTAGAACAATTTGATAATACAGTTAGATTGGGCAATAGAGCACTTTTGGAAGAACTCACAAAAGATTTAGCTTACAACATGAATGTTGTAACCAGATTGATTAAATTGCAATCAGAAGATAGATTGAAGTATGACATAATGAAAAAAATAATGGGAATTGGGCTCGGCGATCGTGTAACTGAGAATTCACCCCACGCTTTATTACGCGATTTAATATTATCACAAGAAGATTTTGTATCAAAACAGACAGATATACTTAAATTTATAAATAAGGTATGTCGACCAGCTCAACCAATAGCGGGGGAAAATGAAAACTGGTTTTATTGCGCGGATACTGATATCAAATTATTACCAACTTTTTACGAATCGTTGGCCAATTCCTTCTTTTCACAGAGTTATGAAAGCGAATTAGCAAGAATAGTCGCATCAAGGGGAGAAGTGAGTGGCGACGGCGATAAGATTGTTGATAAGCATTCTGGATATTTAATTAGACTGTTGGAATTTGATGAAAGTGAAGGATATGATGAAACTGGATATAAAATTGTGTCCAGGGCTCTTGTAAATCAAGACATTGGCGATATTCTAATAAATATGTCATTCAAACCTACAGAAACTCTACGATCAAAAGATGGTATCATGATTAGAAATGTTATAACCACATTAAATAAACAACTTGATATAAATATAGGTTCCGAGATTGATTTTATAGTACACAATGTGGAAGGTGCGTTAGATACATATTTACCATCACAAAAAGCTTTTGAAGAGGAGAGACGACGTGGTAATTACCTGGATATTCATGATGAAGCATTACTATTAATGACTATTGCTTATTATTTGGTAGTTTCACAGACAATGATGCCATCTATTAAAACCTCAAAAACATTTAAAGGCTGTGGTCCGCGATCATTTGTCGGTTACCCTGTTGACGGTGATGGCGATTATGAATCTTTAAAATATATTGCTTGTGTTGCATTGCGTTTAAGATCAAGGACGCGACCTTGGCAAAGGCTACCAAAATTAACAAGAAGTGGTGCTGTAGAGACTCTTAAAAAATTCATGCATAAAATGAAATCATTAATAGATAAAGAGTTATTGACAAAAATCATAATCCAAGATAAAATAAAGGCAAAACGCGCCTATGACGATGATGAAGACCCTGATGCATATATACCAAAAGAGTTTGATGTTCGGAACTGGATAACATTTTTACCACCACTTCACCCAATCAAAATAGTGGGTTTATCTAATATTGGTCCAACATTTCGCGCTGGTTTAACAGGGGAGATAAAGAGTGGAAGCCCGGAACAGTTTACAAGAATGGCAACCTTATACGGGAAAATAACCTTGTTTTCACTTCAGATACAGGAAATGATACAAAGAGCCGTAAATAAATCTGTTTTATTGTTAGAAAATATCAACAATGAACTTTTGATTGAAAATGCATGTTGTAACGATGGTAATAAAAATACCGTATTATATTTTGAGGAAAAGGAAAATGGTATTTTACGTACAAATGAAATTGTAAACAACCTCGAAGATTTGTATAATAGTGTTCAAAATTTAACAATTCCATCTTTTTTGTATGATCCGACCAACACAAAGTTGCTATATCCATCCGTTCCAAATATTTTCTCCAAAGAGACCATTTATAGAGCATTTATTCGTTTTTGCTATTTTAATACAGGTAAAATACTCGGCAGTCGTATTCAAATGATATGTGGTAAAAACTCAAGTAATTTCAAAAATACAGACGATATTAGTAAAAAAATAAGTATATTGGAATCGGAAGATAGAGTTTTTTCAACACAATCCTTCTTAGCTCTTATGGATATTGTTAATAAAGATAATATACTAGATATTGATTTGGGTACAACCATTTATTCTCCGCGCGCTATTCTAGAGAATTATATCAAAAACGATTTCGTTTTGAGAATATTGAAAGGTACTGATTTGATAAATTTTATGAATAGTTTGGAATCATTGTTTGACAGATATGACGTTTTGCGCGAGTCGGATAAAGATGAAATGGAGGTTATAGGGGAATTTGAATCATTTTTAAATAGAAACATTAATAGCCTAATGGCTGATATTTCAACATTTTTACGATCAGATGGTGGTGGGATAGATATGGATTATTTTATCGCTGATATTGATAATTGGAAACTAAGGGGTGAAAATATATACATGAGCAAAGAAGATGAAACAGCTGTTACGTATGCAGATTGGAGCACTACTGCAATATTAAACATACTGAAGATATTCCCTACAATTATTCATAATATGGTTAGTTTTGATACCCCGCCTATCCCAATCCATTGGAAAACTGGTAGTCAAAAGCTAAGCAATACCCATGTTAAAGATATACAAAAAATTATAAAAGAAGAATATAGTACATTAAAAACCTTTTACGGCAATTCAGTTATCAAAGCAATTCTTGTAAATGTAATGGAAGCCCCTGAGACGGATGTCATAGTGATGCTTTTAAAAATATTTCCATTTTTCGCAGATGTTAGATTGGTTTCTGGAGAACCAAGAGTCGCGACAATATTAAATGGTCCAATTATCAAAAAAATTATGAAATATTTAACACTATATTCTATCAATATGTACATTTCTAAAACTAGAAGTATATCTCTCCGTGATAACCAATCATTGGGAGTTTTCAATACTTCTTTGAGTGATGGTAGAGAATCTACAATTGCCGATCAAATTATAGAAGGAAGAAATATGGAAACAACTAATTTAGTAGGGAATTTATTGAATAGCTATCTTTTAATCATGGAGAGAGATAAGAATGAAATTAATATTTCCAATTATCAAATTAATCAAGATGTATTAAAATCAAAGGAAAAGGAAAAGGCAAAAATTACAAAAAGACTAGGCGACCTTTCTGTAGATGAAAGACGGGTCGAGGATCTTATGAAAGAGCATAGATTGGGAAAATGGGGAGTCGGTCAAACGCGTGCATTATATATTTATGATGAAAATCAATATGATAAAGAAAGGCGAGAATTAGAGACAGATGCGTTAGATGAGTTAAGAATCAACCGCATGGATGGGGTTACGGAGAGAACGCGTGATATATACAGGATGGAACATTTGGAGGGACAATTAATTGATGATAGAATTCAACGGGAAATGAATAATGATATGATGGCACTTGGGGAGGATGATGATTTTGGGGAAAGAGATGGTGACGCGGTTGGATATTAATCATTGAACAGATTGGGATTAATATATCTTATTAATATAAGTATGAGTTTCATAAATATAAATACAAGTAAATTTATGAAAATACCAAATATAAATGAAACAAAGTGTAAAACAAATAATACCTTTATAGCCAGATTTACGGACTTGCTTCTTTATCATTATGAGATATATAATGCAGGTATAAGGGTATTTACCAAAAAAAAGTCACCATATATAATTGGATTCAATGGTAGCGTTTCTAGTGGGAAAAGTTATATTTCGGATAAGTGTTCGGAACAGTTAAACAAAAATTGTAATGTTAAAACGATAGTTCTTAGTACAGACAATTTCATATTTCCAAATAAAAAATTAGAAAAAATGGGCATCATGCATAGAAAGGGGTTTCCGGAAAGTTATGATATGATTGCCCTTAAAAAAGTAATTATTGCAATCAAACAAAATAAATCTGTTAAGGTCCCTATTTACGATCAATCAATATCTGATATTTCAAAAAAAAGAAATACCATACCTGTAGGAATAGATATTGTTATTTTAGAAGGGATTAACATTTTACAAACTAATAATCTAATAACAGCAAATAAGATGAGGGTAATATTATCCGATTATATTGATTTATCGATATATATTGATGCTCACGAGAAAGCAATTAAACATTGGTTTTTGGAGAGATTAGAAAAAAAGAAAACGCATTGGAAGAAGAAGGGTATAAAACGCAATTTAACAAAAAAAAATAATAGGAAGTTTAAGAAATGGGGTGTTAAAATATGGAATGATATCAATAAAGTTAATTTGGAAAAATTTATATTACCTTTTAAGGAAAGGGCTGATATAATTTTATTTAAAAATAAAAATCACAGAGTTACAAAAATGGCTATCAGGATTTAAAAATAATAATTTCTAAAATAATCTATATATAGTTCAATGTATAGTTCATTTGCAAAAAAGCATACTGTATCTTTATCAATTCTATTATTTATTATTACATTTATATCACTACAGCACTATTCCCCGTCATTTTTATATAAAAAAAATGGACATATTAGAAAGTTTGGAATTGGATACAAAGAAAAAACCATTATCCCAATTTGGCTTATCGCACTTATTATGGCTATATTATCGTATGTAATAATTAGATTTTATTCAGATATGTCTAGCAGAAATTATTAAGTATGTTTTGTATATAAAGCAGGCTTTTTCTTAATAGATTCTGCATATGCCCTTTCTTCTTGTGCTTTGATATCTTCATGCATAGATTCAATCTCTTTCATATCATAACTGCATTGTATATTAATAATAACATTGTTAGCAATTGATATTGCTAAACTACCAGCCAATGCATACCATAACCCTTCCGAAATAAGATTTTTAAGAATTACAAGACCGTATAGTTTATTATAAGGACCACCATTACCGTTATCGTCTTGGTCTTCGGTTAAATATCCTTTTTTCAACATGGAGGTTTGGGGTTTAGAAGAATTCCCTGAGCTAGCCATTTCTTTCATGAAATCGGAATAATTATTTTGATCCATTTCATTTATAATTAATGCCTTATCAGAACAAATTTCTGTTAATAATGCATTTCCGGATCCGTCAGTTGCTAATAAATTATTAAATGTTGTAGATAATCCAAGTAGTAACACGCATGCATATCCTATTGTGTTGGAAAAGGGGGTTAACCAGGCAGGAAATATAATTACCAAAGTCATTACTGTACCAAGAATGAAGAAATAAGGTATTATTGTATATAAAAATATTAATCCGAAGCTTTGTGAAGAACCTTTGCAAATTATTTTAGCATTGCTGAAATTGGCAACAATTTGCGCAATGAGTGTGACAAAAACATAAGCCGCTGTAACCATCCAAGAATTATCGGATACATTTTCTTCGCCTGGTTTTGGTGCTTTAACCGGTCTCATTGCATATTTGATCGTTACGAAAGCAAAGGTTGCTATTATAAAGAAAACTACTGATGAAGTTATTGAATATGCGAGTTTCATTATATATATAATTTATGTATTATATTTTTTTTGATTTTACTTCTATAGTTTATGAATAATATTGATAAACCAAGTTTAACAGAACCGGGCGTATTGTATTTCCTTAAACAAACTTTGAAAAATTGTAACAATAAAAAAACATTATTCTATAATACACTTTTAAATCTTGGACTATTGTTTATATTTATCGCCATTTTAGGAATACTATTAATTTATAAAAAAAACAATAAACCAACAGAAGACGAAATTAAAAATAAAAATTTACAGGCCCAACAATACATGTTAGGTAAAATAAAATCTTTTAGAGAAAAACGTCAAAAAGAAAATAATGATATCATAACTTCATTGCCAAGATTTGAGAGCAATTTTGTTAAATTACATCAAAATTATTATAAGGTTTAAATATAAAATGGCTACCGAGGAAAGCAACGACTCATTGAGTAGTATAGAAAGTATAGGTGAACAATTAACTCCAAAATCTAAAAAACGGAAGGCTGTTTCAAAACAAACTGTAGATCAGGCAATTGATAATTTTTATAAATTAAAAGGACAATATGATATTGCATATAATAACGTTAAAATGAGAATTATTAAAAAAGAAGATCTTGATCTACAAACTAAGAAAGAGGAAATAGCTAAAATAAAAATAAAATGCGCGAATTGTAAAAGAGACGTGGGTACTATTTTTACAACAAGTGACCGAAATCTAAAAGCTGTGTGTGGGGATAGAAATAAACCCTGTGGTTTAGATATTGATATTAAGTTGGGATTATCTATCTTATTTTCAAATTTGGAAAACGATATTAATGTTGACCTAAATACATCTCAACGCATGATAATAGAAACAAAATTATTGCTTCTTTTCGGTTTAATCAATGAAGATCAGATGGAAGAATCATTTTCTAGTTTAAAACAGCAATATAAATCCCTAATCGCTGCCAATAATACAGTGTCCGAAAATTTGGCTGATCAAGAGAAGATATCTACAAAAGAGATGAATGAAGGCGATGGTTTATTAGTTGATGGGGTTGGTGACGCGGATAAAATATCTCGCCAAACCTTAGCTGCTACCAATCAGGTTAGATTAGAGAGATTTATTAGTAATTTCAGAGAAATAATAAAAGAATACGAGTTGGATTCAAGCCAAGATACAAAAATGGCCAAAATGCGAGATGCCATTGAAATGTATATTAATAGTATACAACCAACGGCTGATATTATACGCAAAACTCTATTTAGAGTTAATACGGTTATTAAGAAAAAGATGCAATATCATATGATTCATATAAAAAAACCAATTTCCGAAGAGGTATTCGTTCTCGACTACCCTGAAATTATAAGTAATAAAAAATAAGGATTTATATATATAAATGAAATTTATAAGTGTTCCCGTATTCATTGTTAGTTTATGTATTGGTATTTTTCTTTCATATATAACATTACCAAGACCACATGTGGTATATGTTTACCCTACTCCTGAAAATCTCAATCAGATTCAATATAAGGATGAAAGTGGAACTTGTTTTGGGTTTACTAAGCACCATGTTAAGTGTCCAACAGACGAAAAAAATTTTCGTGAATACCCTGTTCAAATGTTAAAAAAGTAAAATTACTAAAATATTTAGATATTATATAATACAATGTATATTCGTCGTCTTATATACAGCAATATTGGCAAATATATAATATCTATACTATTGGGTCTCGGTATAGCAACCGTGTTTAGACGTGTTTGTAAAGATAGATCTTGTTTGGTTTTCAAGGCGCCAGCTATGAATAAAATTAATAATCAAGTATTCAAGTTTGATGATAAATGTTATGTATTTAAGGAACATGGACAGAAATGCAATCCAACAAGAAAAACATTACAGTTTGCGTAATCTTTAATTCTAACTAATGTTATTGAATATTATATGACCGATTCTACAAGTATCGCATCTCTTCCCGGGCCAAGTAGTGGCAATGTTAAACTTGGTATAACTGAACAAATTCCGGTACAACAAACAAACACAAAACACCCTATTAACGCAGAGATGGCACCTGCATCAATACCGTTTGCCCCGAGCGCAGTAGACCCAAATTCACTTAATAATGTCCTGACGGGCATTCAGCGCGCGGAATCTCAAGGAATGACGCAATTGCCGTCTAGAGATGTTCCGATGAATTCGGCTAACATTATACAAGATGAACAGGTTAAGGCCAATTATCTTCCAAATTCAGATAAAAAGGGTTATATCGAAGAACAAGATACTTATAATTCAATGATGGAGAGAAATAGAACAAAGGAAGAACAAAATGATCGTTTAGATGTTATATATGATGAATTCCAACTCCCTATTTTAATCATGGTTTTATTCTTTATTTTCCAACTCCCTTTTGTTCAAAAGAAGTTGATTGGATTCTTTCCAACACTTTTCCTTAAGGATGGGAATATGTCAATGGGTGGATATTTAACAAAAACTATATTATTCGGTATTACATTCTATGCTATAATGAAGTTAACAAATTACGCCAGCGAACTTTAAAGTATTAAAAACAAGAAGGGCAGTAAATTTTATCACGCGGTTTAATATTATCCGATTCAAAATCAATTAATTTCACACCGCTATTCTCTTTGACAGATATCATATTATTAATCATGATATTATTCAATAAAATCTGGAATATTTGATCAGTATTACTACATTTTCTTGCGCTTGTTTCTAAAAACTGTATGCCTTTTCTTTCACAGAACGATTCAATCATTCTCCGCGAAATCAACCTGGAATCTGTTTTATCAACTTTATTAGCAAGAATTAATATAGATACGTCCCTTCCTTCATTTTTCTCTTTGACCTCCTTTATCCAAAAATTTAAATTATCAAAACTCTTCTTTTCTGTTACATCAAAAACAATAATGACCCCTGCACATTGTCTATAATATCCAGCAATTAATGATCTGAAAGATTCTTGACCAGCCGTGTCCCAAACCATGGCCTTTATTTTTTTATTCCCCAGCGATACAATGATACCTTCATATTCAACGCCAATAGTCGGCGCTGCTTCCTCTGGTGTAAATGTTTTGTGAACAATTGATTGAATAAGTGATGTTTTACCAGTGAACGCGTCACCCAAAACAATGATTTTAGCTGAATAATCGTACGCCATTATATAAATATACCTCATTTGTTTAATTATATTTTAATTAAACTAACATTACATTGTTTGCAAAATCTAGGAACCAAATCATCATTTTTGTAATCTGCTATATATTTAATCTCTCCTATACCTGCTGCCAATAACAAACGACAACAAATAATACAAGGATAATGTGTTACAAAAGCTGTAGCGTTCTTACAACTAACACCACGTTTTGCACAATCCATCAACGCATTCTGTTCCGCATGTAATGTAGCTTGTTCATGATTATCACGAACCACAGATTCATGAGGACAACCTGGTAAAAAACCGTTATACCCTTGACTAATAATACGTTTGTCTTTAACTAAGAGACACCCAACATGTAATCTTTCGCATGAAGATCTCGTGGCACAGACTTGGACGATGGATTTAAAATACTCATCCCATGTAGGGCGCGCCATATTCATTTATAATATGTAAATAGCGCCAATACTTAAATACATATTATTAAATATTTTCAATGGTATTAAATCAAATTTTTAAACTAGACGATGGTGTATTTCAAGGATGGGAATTAGAAATAGATGTAGATACGTTTGTAGATATCAATCATCTATTAGATTATTTTAAGGGAGTGTTAATAGATCTATTAACAAAAAATAATTTATTTGGTCTTACAAATTTAGCTAGAAATTTAGAATTGAAAATTGACGGAGTTGATAATTTTGGCCAACTAAAGCTGGGTGCAGGCGGGGTAATATTTTTTGTTACAGAAGTTTTTTGGTGAGTAGTAGTTTAGTGAGTAGTAGTTTATGTGAGTAGTAGTTTATTGCGGTCTCAAGATAAATACCACCGCCGCGTTGAAGTAGCGCGCATGGTCTAAAGTCATCCTCTGGGTTAATAGTCCCAGTGTGTTCTACTGGAGGCATCATGCCGAAATCAATAATTTCATTACATACGGTTTCCTTATAATTTTTCGTTTGATCTCTTATTTTCACAACGACGGCATGAATTTCTGTTTCTATTTGCATCTTTAATTCCCTGGATAACCCAAAAGTCGCAAAACCACAGAAGGTGCCATAATCCCCAGCATTTCCGTTTATTATCCTCTCCAATATATTATCTAAGAAACAGAGTCTCAAAATTTCAAGCTCCGTTCGTACCGGACCATTTTGGTTGATACCAAAGATACAATGGGTGTTTAAAATCTTTTTTCGGTACGCATCCCTTACATGTTCTGCACCCGGTCCACCTTGTTCATACCAAGCCATTATTGTTATATCTTATTTTTTGCGTTGTTATTTATTCTATTAATAACACAAAAATACTTCAATTTTTTAACAACAATTGCAATCGGATGCCCAAACGCAGTCATATGGACCGTTTCCTGGATATGCGCAACCATCTGGCGTACATCCTCTTTTACAATTGCATGGGGTGTATGATGGGTACCAAGATGATGGCCACATTGTTACATTGTTCCAATATGGAAAGTAATTATTTCTCCGACGAAGCCTTCTAACGTATCTATTGGGATTAAACCCCCTTCTACGAAAGCCTCCTCCGCGTCTTCCACCGCGTCTTCCACCGCGTCTTCCACCGCGTCTTCCACCGCGAAAATATTCTTTTGACGTATATTGAAAAAACATGAATAGAATTGTAAGTGTTATGACTATGATAACAAAACTCATTATATATATATATACCAGATATAATGAATTAAATACCTAAAAGGTCTCTAAATCTATCGCGTCGTTTTTTTGTTCGACGTTTCTTCCGTTTTGATTTATCTTTTCTCTTGGTTTTTCTTTTACCCTTTTTTTCCCTTATCTTACCTGGACTGTATTTGAGAAAATAGTATTCCCATTCCTTTCCGTTTCTTTTGTTTTTTAATTTTTCAAACATATGAGCCTTTTCTTCTCGCATTTTCTCTATTGTTTCTTGACTACCATAACAATTTATACTGAATCTTTTGAGGAGACCCTTTTGCGCAAGCCTATTATATTGTTGTACCTTAAATAAAAACTCGGACATACAAATAATTCTATTTGGATCGTAGTATTTTTTGTTAACATAAGTAAATGCTAAATATAAACTAAGCATTGTATCAATGGACGCGATTTTTACCTTTCTACCCTTCATTTTTATTTCATTATAGCTGTGACAAGCTAAAGGTTTGTAAATTATAACAATGGTCTCTTTATTTACCAAAACTTCATAATGGGGAGCTATAATTTCCCCTATTCCTTTTCTTACACGTATACTAACCTTTTTAACCCCACTTTGTTTAAGTCTCTCCTTTAGTATTTCAGCAGTTGTTTTTGGATCTGTTGCTAAAACATCAAAATCTGGTATTTTATTAAATTTTTGATATTTAAACTTTTTGAGATATCGCAAATACATCTGTAATGCCATTGCGCCAAAAAAAACAACACCTTGATTTATGAGAGAATCTCTTGTTATATGGAAAATTTTCTCTTTTGTTCCATCTGGTAAAGATTGATCGGGGTCAAAAAATCTTTGAATTTCAATAAAGTCGCAATGTTTTCCACGCAAAGGATAATTTTTATTAAGGAGTCCGATTCTCTTGAGAACTTTTTCCCATCTGGAAACGTCTCCTTTTGGTCTCGATAATTCTAGATACATTAACATTCTTAAATAATTAGGAGAACAGTACCTTATCCCCTTCACAGAAATAGAACTCTTTTTTACAGTCTTGAATAACTCAGCGGGATATTGGGTTATATCTGCAACTGGTATAAAATCCACAAATACCTTAAATGTGCCAGCATGTACCCCTGCCTTTGCTTCTACATTGGTAAATCCTTTTTTATAATATATATCAGCCAGTTCTTTTGCATGTTTTAATGCCTCGGGAGAAAAAAAATCATAGTCAGGTAGCTCAGCAGTCATATCATAAAATTGGTCATCTGGTGGTAACAATGCATTTATAGCTGTACCACCGTAACAAACCAACTTATTTTTGATTATAAATTGCTCAACAATCTTTATAATCTCCTTTACTTCGGCCTTTTTTAACATCATTGATCCTTCGCGTTTATCAACCCTATCAACCGCTGTCCTTAATATTGCTAATTCACAATCCTCAAAAGAAATTCCTTTTTCGCACGCCATACTACTATATATCTCTAAAAAAAATTAACATTGCCATTTCTGTGGACCAGCACTGCATATTTTCGGTGCCAAACTGTTTCTCTCTGGGGGTGGCATTGGACATTCAAGTTTGGTAGGAACATATCTTAAGTTATCTGGTTTTAAAACAAACGCTGTACCATTTTTATTAAAGTAATTCAAGTAAAATTGCATCCGACTATCTAGATTTTGATAGTTCATGCAAATCATTTGACATCCTAATTGTAGGTGCAACATTGCCGGCGAATTCGTGTCTATCTCACTCCAATCTGGCATTGTCAAGGTTATATGATTTTTATTCCAATCCTGCAAATCACCTACAGAAGGAGTGTATTGGATACTATGATTTCTTTCCTGGTGAAAATAAGCACTACCGTCTCCTAAATTTACCAATTCGTAAAATGGATTTTCCTTATCCTTATAATTACTATTTTCCTGATAAGCCATTATAATAACCTTGTTTTTAAGATTTAGTAATGGTTCATTTGTCAAATCTTTTGTATCATAGTTTCCATCGCTGGACACTCCCGGGGTTATTCCAGCCCTACCTTCAAATCCCCATGTCGCATCCATCAATTTTGGGGCGAAATTTGATTTAATGGCTTCCGCCAGCGCAGGATAAACATCTTGTCTATTGGACTTTATTCTGAAATGCAAAAATAATGGATCATTGGGGTTCGGCGAGGTTCCTCCAGAAAATGCCAAATTTTTAACTGTTGATAAAACCTTATTAATATTTAAACTATTGTATGTACCTTTTAATGACATGCTATTGTCTGGTCCAGCTGCAACCACTGCTGTACCCCCTACCGAATAGATAGCAAAATCCAATACTCTTGCACCATGGAATATTATTTCTTTAAGAGGATTGATTGATACATAACTATCCTGGAAATCACCTGCGCAACATGAGTTATAACTACTCGCGATATAATAACTGAAAAGTTTATCTTGAAAGCGACCATCCACATTATTAATGTCGGATATTTTCGGATCAAAGGTATCATCACTATATAATTCTTCCATTCTAGCCCAAGAACCATCTTTTTTACCAATTTGTGTTCTATAATATATCAACACACCTATAATAGCAAGAAATACCCCAAACCATATATATCTTGTTACCGCAACACTAGCGAACTCTGCTGCTTTACTAATGTGATCCATAATTTTAGTAGACATTCAATATAATATGTATTTATATTTTAATCTTTACTAAATTAAACTTAAATGTTAATATACTAATATTTAAAATAATTATATCATATTATTTTAAATGCCAGGCGGATTACTACAATTAGTTTCATATGGACAAGCAAATATTATATTAAATGGTAACCCAAGTAAAACGTTTTTTAAAGCTGTATACAAACCCTACACACCATTCGGCCTTCAAAGATTTAGGCTTGATTATCAAGGTGAACGTCATTTATCATTTGATGCACCTGTTACGATGGATTTTAAAGTGCCCCGATATGCAGAGATGCTTTGGGATACATATGTTGTGGTAAATTTACCAGATATTTGGAGTCCTTTATATTATAGAAATGACTTGGGTGACAATAAATATCTACCATTTGAATTTCAGTGGATTAAAAATCTCGGTTTTGCAATGATAAAACAAGTTACTATTTATTCTGGTGGTAGTACCTTGGCCGAATATTCTGGGGAGTACATGATGAATGCTATTAGACGCGATGAAGGTGGTAAACGTGTTTTATTAGGAAGGATGGTGGGAAACGAAAGTCGTTTAAATGACCCCAAAAGAGTAAATGGTAACAATTATCCCAATGCAATTTATAATTCCAATTATCAAACAACGGGCATTGAACCCTCTATTCAAGGACGACAATTATATATCCCTCTAATGGCATGGTTTTGTTATTCAAGTAAAACCGCATTACCGTTAATCGCGCTTCAATATCAAGAAATACATATCAAAATTGAGTTTCGACCAATTCGCGAGTTATATACAATTTTAAATGTTTCTCAGAAAGAAAATCCAACATCTTGTCCAGCAATATCTAAACCTATTTCAACTGCCAACAAACTGCAACTTGAAAGAAAGGCGCCTAATAGTGCATCGGTTACGGATCAATTATGGAGATTTATACAACCTCCGCCCGCATTACCAACAAGCGAAGAGGATAATAATAGTATGTATAAAAATAGACGCAATGATTGGAATGCGGATGTTCATTTAATGAGCACCTATATATTTCTTGGAGAAGAGGAGAGAAGAACTATTGCAGCCCAGTGTCATAATATATTGGTAAAAACACAATTTCAATGGGATTACTTAAATATCACGGGTTCTCGTAGGGTAAATATACCAAGCAGAGATATGGTTAGTAGTTACATGTGGAGATTTAGACGCAGTGATGCCAATCTACGTAACCAATGGAACAATTATCAAAATTATCCTTGGGAAAATATAGTACCATTTCCACCCACGCCATTTTCAATACCACCCGCAACATTGACTTTATATGAAACAGGGTCTAGAAATATAGAAAATAGAAGAGATATTATGATTGACATGGCAATATTGTGTGGTCAGGATTATAGGGAAAATGTATTAGCAGCAGGAGTTTATGATTACATTGAAAAATGGTTCCGAACAACTGGGATTGCAAAAAATGGGTTATATTGCTATAATTTTTGTATTAATAGTAATAGAAAGGCATATCAACCTACTGGTGCGCAAAATTGCAATAAATGGAAATGGATTACCTTTGAATTTAATACAATACAGCCACCTAAAAACCCTTGTACAGATACAAATAGCGTAGATGTATTATGTGATCCATCGGGTTCAATAATTGGCGTTAGAAAAGATACATGGGCTTTGAACAAATACAACTTTGATCTACGTATCTTTGAAGAGAGATATAATATGGTTGAAATTGTTGGTGGGAGAATTGGGTTATTGCTTGCAAGATAGTAATAGAAAATATCATATAATAGTTCTATTATATGATTTACAAATTGGCTGCTGCCTGGAGGACTCCAAGGTGGCTTGCGCCGACCGTGAGTAACGCGTCGCTCGCTGCTTTGGCACTTTTAATCTTCTTAACCGAGCCCAATAGGCGAAGGGCCTGGAATGACGGGACTCGGAGTTATGGGAGTTGGAGTTGGAGTTATGGGAGTTGGAGTTACTGGACTGGGAGTTACGGGACTGGGAGTTACGGGACTGGGACTGGGAGCGGGAGCGGGAGCGGGAGAGGGAGCGGGACTGGGAGCGGGAGAGGGAGTGGGAGCGGGACTGGGAGTGGGACTGGGACTGGGACTGGGAGCGGGTGCAGCGACTGGAGTTGGAGTTGGTGCCAAAGTGCGGAGGCGCACGACATTGTTCATAGTGGGGTATGACTTACCAGCCGGTACATTTTGAGTGCAACCAAACTGCCCTGGTCGCGTTGTCCTATAGTACGGAGTGTTGATATTACCAATACCACCAGCAGCTGCTGCGCACTTGCTCGACGGATTTCGGCAATAACCAATAGTGTTTCTCAAACTGTGTCTCCATCTGACACCATGGACCTTTGGAAAACCACACACACCCATGCTGCAACTAACGCGGCGTGCTATATATCTTGAAATATAACCCTTTCTACCAACCTTTGATGGACAACCAGACATCTTAAGTCCAAGTTGATTTGTATTTACAGACCCTGTTCGCGTTTTTGCTCTTCCGTAGTATAAAACCATTATACAGATAGATGAGAAAAAAAATTATTTTTTTCCCATATCTTTAATTAAATTAAATACAATTCTTACTAAAGGAAACATTGTATTTTAAAATTATCTAAATGAACCATTGTTCATTCCACTGTATTTACTAAATCCTTCTGTAAATACACCGTAACCGTTTGCACGCGCATGCCTTTTCATGTAGTGATACACCGAACTTAAAAAACAGTATATTACAAATATTAATGAAATTGTAGTTAATGTTCCCCAAATATTCATTTATATAATATGATTAGAAATTTTTGTGAATTATTTGAATAAATTCATAATGGAATTATATGCTCTAGGAAATGTATTTGGATCGCGAGGGTATTTCCCATGACAATTCTGATTTCCGTTATATCCTATACCTGTTATTGGATTATAAGGTTCGTCGTTTCCCCCATTATTATGATGACTATAGTGATGGTGACTACCATTACCATGGTGGTGGTGTTTTTGTGAGGCATCCTTCGCATTTTTTGGTCTTCTATGCTTATTCTTTATTAAGGCGGTATAGTGTGGTTTCTTAACAAGTCTAGCGTGAATTGGCATAATAGTATATTCACCCGTAGCCGAGTTGAAGTTGACACCACCACATGCCCTATCATTCGCACAATGTGCTATAGCGGGTTTCATTCCATGTTTTCCCTGGTAATGTGGAGATCCATGTATCGGCCGCCCTTCGAAACGATATCCCTCCTTTCTTTTAATATCGTTTTCATTGCCGGGTCTATAACCAAATTGATTTGTTGTTCTTCTACTTGGCACAGAAAACGGATTGCATGATCCCGGTATATTGGAAGCTTGATTTGCTATACTATGGTGTTTTTTTCCTTTATGATTACCTGTTTCACTTTTCATTATTTTTGAGGTTTTATCCATTAATTGAATCTCCCTTTCCATCACAGCATCAGCAGCTTTTGGTGAATTTGCCAACTTTTGTTGCATTTCTGCTACATATACCCTCCAGACCATTCTTCCCAATACTTCCGCTTCCGAATCATGAATATACGGAATAGAACCACCCTTTAATCTTGATTCATCGCGAATAAAGTCTTTTCCCATTTCTTCATACATTTCTTTCGTTATTGACATCTCATCTAAATTAGATGGTATAAATTTATGGTATTTGCTATTTTCCATATTGTTGTGAACTCTACTTTCACCATGATGCCTATTTTTCTTCCCGTGTTTATGTCCTTGGTGACGATGTTTATGTGGGCGTGGTCTTTCTTCGCCACCTGGTCCTAAATTATGTCGGCGTGGTCTTTCTTCGCCACCTGGTCCTAAATTATGTCGGCGTGGTCTTTCTTCGCCACCTGGTCCTAAATTATGCGATGATTGGGGGGATGGACAATAATTTTCGTTGCATCCTCCCCCATCCGTACAATAGTGAGTCGCATCACCCGGACAATTGCTGCCAACCTCGCACCTAATTTGTCCAGGGAGACATTCAAGGACTTTTTTACTCGCGTCGCTCGATTTCCAATCGTATGTTCCGAAATCCCCGACGTCGGCCCGGCGACGCTCCTCGTGGTTCATTTTTTTAGCCTCCATCTTTCCATCTCGTTGTACTCGCTGAGCAACGCTTAAACCTTCTACATTTGCTTGAGGACTCATAATTGCTCCTCCAATACTAATAATTGCAAATAAAACTAGTAAAATTACAAAGGTGCTAGTCATACTATATATAATAAAAGAGATTTTATAAATCTTAATTTTAGAAAGAATTATATTTACTGATATATATATACATATATGTCATTTAAGAACAGTAGAAAGGAAAAAATTAGTAATAAGGAAAAGAAAAAGAAAGAGGGTTTTGTAGGCAATATTAAAGAAGGTTTGACAAACGGTAAAGGCAAGGGTAAAGGTAAAGGTGGTAGTAAAGGAAAAAACGCTGCTTCTTCACCGTGGGCAGCTTTTACTTCCGCAAGTGTATACGTTATAATTATAATGTGGGTACTATTTCCATTTTATTCATGGCAATTGCAGATAATTTTTGATCAGGCTAAATGTGCAGAGTTAAATCCTGTAGATTGTCCATTGCCATATAAACAAAAAGCCCGACCTTATTGTCCAAATGGAAATTGCAAAGAGTCTGTTAGTGGACCCGATTCATTAAATGCCATCATTTCATTCTTTACACAAACATTGCAACAAATATATGAAATTATAACAGGGATGGCTTGGATTAAAGTTGATGAAGCCATTACGCATATGGAGAAGAGTATAGCGGAGAAAACTGGTGAGACGAGTATAGCGGGGAAAACTGGCGGCGGCGCAGACCCCAATCAAATTGGTGGAGGCGTTAATCAATCTACTAGAAAAGGGATGATTTGGTCAAATACCCTTGAAGATCCCTATGGCGCAGCGGTCGATATTGCAGAGCAGGCTTTGCATAACTCGCTAGGTTCAGATCATAAATCTGAAAAGAATGCAAGATGTTGTGATTATTTTAAGGAATTTGCTGATTTGGAACAAATAGAAAAATGTACACCAGGATTTAGTATTTTTGATGTCCAACCATTCAAATCTATATTTCCTAAAGATTTTGGGTGGCCTTATACATATTTATTCAATGGACCAAAAACAGACGCCGATGGTAATGTTGAGAAGAATGGCAACGACCCTGTTATGACTGACACGAGATATGATCCAAATGGAAGTCCGGATGAATCTTCTCCAAAAAGGTGGGTCGGCGCTTGGTTTGCAAAAACACAACAAAGATCTTGGAGCGCAAGTAGAAATATTTGGAGCATGATATTAATGTTTTTCTACCCTTTTCTTAGTGAGGAACTTGATAACATAGAAGTTGAATTGCGACTTAAAAAATTTATCATGGAACTGGAAAAATTACAAGCCACTACAAAAAGCAATGAAGAAAAAACTAGTTTGGAGAAAGAAATGCCGATCGTGGGTGAAAAGGGTCGCAGCTTTGGGCGCAGCTTAGGGACTGCGACGGCTAGTTATGGTAAGGAAAGGAGGGAATCAAAACAAAAATGTTCAGAAGACTGTCAAACAAAGCTGAAAGATATAATTGAAAAATTTAAGGGAATTGCTAAGAAATTCAAGGATAAATTTAAATTTGACGAAAAAACAGGAAAGTTTAGAGGCGGTAAAGATAAAGTTCGGAAAAAGTTGTTCAAAATCATGAGGGATCATATCACAGATGCCGAAAAAGAAGTAAAAAAAAGCAAACAAAATCATCCCGGTTTAATTTGTGGTCGTGGTAAAAATCTTGAACAACGAAAGGGGTGTAAACTTGGAACGGAGTCATCCAATAAAAATGGAGGGGCTGGTACTGTTGTGAGGAGGCGGTTGGTTAGTGGTGTTGTTGGTGCAGCATCAGCAGCTGTGAAGGTACCAGGCAGTATTGCGCGTGGCGTGTACTCGGCTGCCAATGCTACTGGTGAAGGTATAGTAAAGGCTGATAAATGGGCAAAAGGGGAATTAATGAACAAAAAGATTGACAACATTTACTTGGACTTTTATGTGGCTGCTATTAAACCACCAGAACACGGTAGAACAAAATCGGGGAAAGAAGAAACAAGTAGTATTGCAAGATTCTTCAATCCTTTTGGAGGAGATACCAGATATTGGATGAGATATTTAATAACATGGTATTTACCGATTCTTACTATGATCTTACTAATGGTATCAGTTTTTACAGGATTCTGGTTTACGGCAATATCATCTATTAATAGGTATAGTAATTTTATTCTTCCATTTCTCGGAGGCATATGGGTTGCGTTGGCAAATATGTTTGCGCAACCCACTTCGTTGTTCTTTTATATGTTATTTGGCGGCAGTAGCGCGAACAAAAAATCTAAAAAGTGTCCATATGATAGCGGGGTATATCAAATGCGAAAAAATATGAAACAATACTTTGGTTTGAATCTTTACATAACAATTGCGATTATAGTAACACAATTAGGAGCTGCACTTATATCTGCGGGAAATAAAACTATCGGAATGATATTGTCAATTATATTTCCAGCATATACATTACTTGTCCTAATAATCAAATTATTTCATTATTTATGGAACTTGTCTTAAATATTTTATAAAAATTTACTTAATAATTATATCAATAATTAAGTAAATGGGAAAAAAGAAGAGGAAGAAGAAGACGGTTTCGGCTAACGGGAAACCTTTTGTAAGTGTATGCACGCCAACCTATAATAGAAGGAGTTTTATACCAATGCTAATTAAAAACTTTACAAATCAAACGTACCCTTCTGAACTAATAGAGTGGATTGTTGTTGACGATGGAACGGATCCCGTTGGAGATTTATTTGAAGGTGTTCCGAATGTCAAATACTTTTATCAAGAAAAAAAAATGAAATTGGGAAGGAAGAGAAACTACATGCATGAAAAAGCTAAGGGTGACATCATTGTTTATATGGACGATGATGATTATTATCCACCAGACCGTATTAATCACGCTGTTAATAGACTACGTTCAAAACCAGATGCACTGTGTGCAGGTTCCAGTTGTATTTATATATATTTTAAACATATTGATACTATATATCAATTCGGTCCCTATGGACCAAAACATGCAACAGCAGGGACATTTGCTTTTAGAAAGGAACTTTTATTACAAACAAAATACGATGATGAAGCGGAGGTAGCAGAAGAAAAGCAATTTCTTAAAAATTACACCATACCATTTATTCAATTAAATCCAATGAAATCAATATTGTGTTTCGCACATGATGATAATACATTTGACAAAAGGCGACTTCTTGTCAATCCGCACCCAGATTATGTTAGGGAAACAAAACTAAAAACGCGAGCTTTTATTCGTGACAAGAAAATTTCTAGTTTTTATGTGACACAATAATTTTATTTACTAATATTATAATGACATTGAAAAGTTTAAAGCGTTTTTTTAATTTAAAAAATAAACAAGCCGACCATGTTGTTACAATGATAGTGGTGGCAGCTTTAGGATATATAATTTTAAAATCATTGTTTGATGCTGTTGTAGTTCCAAATGTCCATGAAGGTTTTGAAGGTAAAAAGGAATTTCTTTTATTACATATGGATGGTTGCGGACATTGTAAAACCTTAATGCCACACTGGGATTCGGCAAGCAAAGAGAATAAAACGGGAATTTCAATGAGATCGCTGGAGAGAAATGAAGGCGATGGTCCCGCATTATGTAAAAAACACAAGGTAAGCGGTTTCCCAACAATGTTATTGCTCGATGGTGGTGGTAATAAATTAAAAACATATAAAGGAGAGAGGACCAGCTCTGGTCTTTTGGGATTTTTAAACAACAATGTTTAATTATTGTACCACTTTTGTATAATTATCCAGATATCTATAAACTCTATTGATATCTAGTTTATTAATTTGATAATTGTCATTATCAAATAGTTCATAAATTTGTTCATCTGTATTATTTTGTCTTAAGGAGAGAAAATACGAAAATACGTCTTTCTTATCCATACTAAGTTGTTGACATAAGTTTTGTATAAAAAGCATATTATTATACTCTGTAGAGTATTTTGTCAAAACTTTTGTAAAACGCACCTTCTCCGGATTAAATGTAATCGGCGTTTTCTTCGGTAGTTCATGCCAAAGAGAATGATTATAAAATGTTTTTATTAAAGAACTCATTTCATTGAAGATCCAAATCTGTTTTTGGAAGGTGATGCGATCAACATAATCTGCGAAACAAAGGTTATTTAATATTTTAATATAAAATGGAATAGCGATACCTTTCGGAATATGGGATAAAACATCTATAATGTTTTCATGAAATAATAACCCAACGCTTGTTCTATCTGTTTCGTTCATTAAAAGCATATGATCATTTATATTATACTTATTATTAAGAAGTCTTTTTGTGATCTGTTTTGTATCTTCGTTATAAGTCTTTGGTTGTAGCATATTTGTTATAATTTTATTTTTTAATATGCTTTGTTGACTAGTATAAATTTCATATATATGTTTGAGTTTCCTCATATCACCTTGAATAAACACTATCATATTTTTAGTTAAACCGGGTTCTAGTTTTGGCATAAGGATTCTAATTATCTCTCCAATTTGAGCTTTACAAGGTGTTTTCAGTTCTATTTTAATACAAACCTTCATCATTTCGGTAATTTTTTTATCAATATGATAATTTCCAATACAAATTATAGGTATCATAGTCGAATCTTCCTTTTTTTGTTTTTTTGTTTTTTTTGGACGAATGAGTTTAATAAGCGAATTGATCCCACCTTTATCACCTCCATTCATGCCATCAATTTCATCCATTATTATAGCAATTTTGCGAATTTTTTTATGGAACATAGAAATAATGTTTGTATCGGACATGTTGTGTTTTGTAATGTTCTCAATAATATTTTTATTTCTTACATCCCCTGCATCATATAATATAGTATCATATCCCAATTGTTTTAAGACCTCCTTTACAAAATGTGTTTTACCAGCTCCAGGGCTACCATATACATATATCCCGCGTCGTGTAAGAACGTTTGTTTTATTAGCCTCAAAATATTTCAAACTTTCGGATAGCTTTTTTTCTTGGGATGTTCTATTTAAAATATGATTTATTTTTAATTGCTCCATTTACTATTCTTACTTCTTATTTTTTTATGTCTGTTTTTTTTGGAAAGCGTTGTTTCTAAATACCGGTTAATACAGGAGCGACAATGTTGACTTTCGTATTCAACAGTTAATAATTTTAAAAATAAAATATAGGAAGGAAATGTCGTATTCTTAAATTTCCAATCCCCCTTTTTCATCCATTTTGTATTCTTTGACTTTAGTAAGTATGTTAATTGAAAGTCGCAATCCCTTCTTATGATACGTCTTATATAACTTTGAAATGTTGAAGATGCTATGGTATATTTATTTATAATCGTTGGATAGTGTTTATTAAATAGCGTTTTATTTAATATATACATAGTTGTTAATGGTAAAAATGAGTATATCTCTCCGATCATGTCTTCTGGTAAACATTGATATTCCATTTGATATAGAATGCTAAAAATCTTATATCAAAATTATCTATTTGTAATTCCATCCCATGTAACACGACAGCTTTCGGCCCACTCGCGTTTCTCCTTTTTATCCATTCCATGGAAGCTCGCTTTCTCACAACCGTTGCCTCCGGCTCCTAAACCCTTTATATTATAACAAACGTCGTCATTTCCTTCTTTTTTCATAATAAAATAATCAGGACAATTGCTCAATTCAGGTGGAAATGCCAGCTCATTTTTTGAGCTCCACATTAAAATAGCTAAAATGATGAGACATATAATAAGTATTACAATCGCAATGGTAAGTACAATACTTTGAAAACTCATATCTATATATATTTAAATATATATATTTTTTTCTATCGAATTATATATACACATGAATTGTAATAGTAACGGTAGAGTAGATATTTTGGGACCAAATGCAATGGATTGTTTTCATCTTTATGATAAGATCCCTATAGCCGACGGTGATACCTATTATAGAACAGCTATGACTGGTAACTGGCAAAACAATATGTTATCAAGAGTTTTCTTTAGCGCTGAAAATATCCGCATATTGCAAAATGGGATTAAAGCAGGTGTTTATAATGAATCAAGTGGTCGTTTTCAAATAGCTGATCAAGATGAAGATGTCCTTAAGATGATAATGCGTAGTACATTTTTACAAAGTGCTAAAAATTTACCCAATCAAATTACAGAACAAGTAAAACAGCTAAATAATCTTGTATTTGCCTATGCTGTCCCACAAGTTCTAGGAGAAGCAATTGGGTATGTTAAATATAAAAATGATGCCAGCATGATGTATACGCCGATGCAAAGACCTTCCTCTACATATCACAGTAATACACTGGAGCTTAAGCCATGGTTCTGATTTATTATTTCATAAGGTTTGATAGGTGTATATACAGAAAAAAATGCACTTAATAACCAATGTTGCCATTTATACGGCGCTATAATAATACTTTTTTCCAGTTTAGATTCTATTTCTTTATTGTATCTTCTAAGCAAAGGTAGTATGGATAATAAAAGTCGCCAATCTAATATGGTAGCGGAAACTATGTCAAAAATAAAAATTATATTTTTATGAGTGTCAAATGTTTTCCTTAATACTTTATCAATTGTTTTGACATCAAAGGTATCATCTAATTTAATTATGACCGTTGTCATTATATCTTATTATATAGAAATTATCTGTTGTCTATATAATGGAAAAGAAAGATCATTCATACACCAGAGTTCAATTAGCGGAGGAGAGAACGGTTCTCGCTTTTATAAGAACGGTTGCAATCTTTGCAGGCATATATGCCATTTTACATAAAACAATTAAAAATAAATTTATACCTAGATTTATACTCATGTTGATTAATATTTTACTAATGTATCGTATATATAATTTGAAATATACAGCACATAAATCTTATATTCAGATATTTGGATTTTGCTTAATTGTTTGTCTGACTATACTTGCATATGCCGATAGACTTTAGTTTGTATATGATTGCATTTCATCAGCATATCTTGCACGATCTTTCTGCGCAGCAGCTTCAAATAGTTTTTTATCATCGCTTGTTAGCTTCTTCCATTCTGCACCAAGAACCTTTGAAATTTCTGAAATTACAATATTCTTACCTTCGGCCCGGATATCATCCATAAGCTTCGTGCGATGGACGTCGCAGTAAAACAGATATGAAGATTTTGGTCGGCGCGGCTTCTTAGGGTCTCGTCGTTGCTTTAACTTTTGTGAAGGTCCGAGGAATTTATCGGTGTATTCTGCAATTTTTTCAACATTGTCAGTCTCAATACAGAGAGAAGTGATTAGATTTTTATGGGATTCGTACCAAAGATGGTGAAGTGCTGAAACATCGTTCTGAAATCGTAGACTCATGGTTGTATATGAGTATATTTATTGTATTAATATTATATCAATTTTCTTAAATCTTTAATTCAACTTATTTTTCTTAATTTTCGCCTTCTTTTTTCTTTTCACTATCTTTTTACCAGACCCCTTCTGTCGCTCTCTTCTATCTATTTGATATTGTTTATATTTTGAATGTATCTCCTTTAGCTCTTTTTGCCACATGATACTAGGAGTCTGCTTCATCAATTCATTAAGCTCTATCTCTTTTTTGCCACACTCTTCCAATAATTTCACAATATTCTCTTCCTCCATTTGTTCAATGCGCATCATTCTCAAATATTTATAATTTGAGTCATCATCAATAATATCATAATCGCGATTCTTAAGAAGCGCAATGACTTCGACCTGTTTCTTTCTTCGCAAGTCAATCACATCATCACACTGTTCTTGGATGAATTTTGCCTTATTACTCAATATCAAAACATCGCGTCTCAATTGTTCAATCAGATGTTTAATTCTATTTTCATATGTTTTCATTCTTACGGGAATGTAATCATCAATTATTGATGATACCGTATCATACTTTTTCAACTTTTGTTTAGAGTCAAATAAATACATATTTGTAGTTGTTTTAGTAGTATATAATCTAAACCTCTTTTCAAGTTCGTTGCAACCATAGTCCGTTTGTTTTGGAAGCAACTTATTCATTGTACCTTGTACTAATTTAATCTTAAAATCCACGTCAGTATCCGTTGACATATCCACGTAACTTTTTACTATAAATGTCTTTTTGGATTTCTTACAATCTTTAGTTTCAATTAAACTTTCAAGAAATTCCTTATAATCTTCAGTCCATGTACCAACTGGCAATTCTGTAACTCGGATTTGATCCGTGCCTATAATTTCATATTTTCCCTTAATTAAATACCTATCTTTTTTAATTTTTTCAATTGTTCCCATGAATCCTTCATAATATACCGCAATTTCTGGCAACGGTTTACCGTTTAGTTTTGCTTGAATATATTTAATAACATCAAGTGTACTATGCGAAGGAATGTCGCAACTAAAACCAGTTCCAATACCCTTTGCACCATTAATTGCGATCATGGGCAAAGTTGGGACATAATAATCGGGTTCTACAAGAAAACCATCATCATCTTGATAGTTCAAAACAGCGTTATCGTCTGGATTATATATGTATTTTGTTAGTGTATTCAAATGGGTGAAGATATATCTTTCACTTGCAGAATCCTTACCACCCTTAATTCTAGTACCAAATTGACCCTTCGGCATTAACGTATTAATATTATTACTCCCCATAAACTCTTGCGCGCAGTTAATAATACACCCAACTAAACTTTGTTCACCGTGATGATAAGCGGCATGTTCAGAAGTATAACCCGCCAATTGCGCAACTTTAATTTCTTTAACAAGATTTCTCTTAAAACAAGCATACAATACCTTTCTTTGACTGATTTTATTACCATCGACAAGATTGGGGATAGATCTATCGCAATCATACTTTGAAAAGTGAACCAATTCACAATCAACATAATCTTTGTATGAAATATGTTTTTTTTTGATGTCAAGAATTGTATCTTGGTTGTATTGTCTCAACCAATCTTTTCTATCATCCGCGCGTTTCTTATTAAATGCCTTATCTATAGCATCGCTACACTCTTCGCCACTATGCTTAAATGTAACAATTCTCTTGTTCGCAAAGTATTCTTTAAATTCCTTCGCTGTTGACGTACCAAGTCCTTTAAAATATTTTATTGACCATCCCTTACCATTATTATTATTGGTTTTCCATTGTTTATACTCTTGCTCAGTGTAAAAGCTTTTTGTCGTAGACCCTTTCTTTGCTTTAATGATGGGAGTGTTCATAAATCCAAGAAATGAATTTACCTTTAAAAGTTCGGGCCACTGCGCATTAAATAGATTAATACCGAGACCCTTGATGTGAGCACCATCCAAATCCTGATCTGTCATGAACATGACAGAACCATATCTCAATTGTTTTTCAACTTCTTCTTTTGTTGTATATTTATATCCAGTCTTGAGACCTAGAATTTTCTTAATTGCAGCGATCTCCGCATTGTTATTAAGTTTTGCATGCGACATTTCACTTGCATTCATAAGTTTCCCCCTCAATGGGAATACACCATAACAATTCCTGTCGTTCTTGGACAATCCAGACATCACACCTGCTTTTGCTGAATCTCCCTCCGTGAGGATGAGGGTACACTCCTTTGATCTACGTGTTCCGGCATAATTAGCATCGGACAATTTAGCAATCCCGCGAACAGAACTAGTTTTTACACCATCCGTTTTCCTCGCAGAAGCATTATTGGCTTTCACTTGGGTAAGATTAATAGCTGCTTCCATAACACCCAGTTTCTTTGCAACATATTCAATGAATTTATCACTGATATCGCATTTTGATCCAAACCTTGCGGACGGAGTATTCAAATAATTCTTTGTCTGACTATCAAATGAAGGATTTTCAATAACAACATTCAGGAATATTATTAGTTGTTCTTTAATGGAAACTGGCGTTACCTTGATTTTCTTTTTCTTGAAAATATAAGCAGATACCTTTCTAAGAAGATGGTTCATCAAATAATCAACATGTTTCCCACCTTTTTGAGTGTAAACACCATTTACAAATGAAACTTGCGCAAATTCGCCGGTCGGAGAACACGCTACACCAAATTCCCATCTCTCATCTTTCTCATAAATACGTCTACACGTGGCCTTGTTTCCAATATATAAACCCATATAATCTTCAAATGTTCGGATCGGGATCATTTGATTATTGAATCTTACTCGCACGGATTTTTCTGTTACTGCGGCAATATCATATGCTCTCTTTCGTAAAATATTGAATATATCATCTGTTATCCCTTCTACGCCAAACTTTTCAAAGTCCAACTTAAATGTAACTTTGGTATAAGGTTTAGCCAAACATTTTGTAATTTTAGGTTTTCCAATAACAGATAGATTTTTACTAAATTCTTGGATATATTTAAGTTTGCGTCTATGATCTACTGTTTCTACACGCCCTTCTTTTGAAAAGATTAAGACTAGTTTGAAACCAAATCCATTTTTTCCGCCAACAATTTTCTTTTCATTTTTGTCATAATTCGTGGAAGTCATCAGATGCCCGAAAATCATTTCGGGAATATACATTTTATGCTCAGGATGTTTCGCAATATCAATGCCGTCGCCATCGTTCAACATAGTAATTTCGCCTGTTTCTTTATTAATATTGATATCAATAAGAGTAACCGGATGGGCATTTTTCATTCCTTTTTGAATTTTACACGCCATGCGAATTTGATGGTCTCTGCAATTTACAATACCTTCATCAAAGCATTTATAAAGCCCTGGGATGAAACTGAACGATTTCTTTTTCATAATTTCTCCATCCATCGTCCAGTCTACAATATCATCTGCCTCAATACCACCAATGTATGTATCTGGTGCATCTAAGATATGCTGTTTCTGTTTTTTTAGTTGATATTGTTTTGCGAGATCTTGCTTTGTACTAGACATAATGTGGATGTATTCTATTTTATTATCTTTAAATGTTTTCAATTTTTAATTTCTTTAAATTATATAAATGCAATGCGATAATACAGAACAGGTTCTTAGTCGAGAACAATGTTACAATAGATGGCCAGAATTTCCATGCTATTCGCGTCGCAATCGGGCATGTTATGATATTCAAGGAACGACGCAACTATTTGATCCTGTAAGTGACACCCTGGGAGCAGCATCCAATGCATATATTATGTTAATGAACTTTGCATCACGTTTATTAGCAGATAGAGACGTACAAAATGATCCACAAGTAGATCAAAGAATTAGAGAGACCATTCATGCATATGGTCCGGCATTTTTTGGCGGACCAATAACAACGGCTATCCCAGAAGCAGTTAGGGGGTATATACCAGAGGCAATACGACCTGTGGGACCGGTTCAAGGTAGAGTTTTACAAACCGATGTACCAATGATTCATTTGGCAGAGAATATTGGACCTGGGATGAGATATACAACAGTGAGGGATGTATTCAATACAATAGATGCAATTAGACCTCGTGGCGTGGATTTAGAAAGACAAATTAGTCCGGATGATAGAGGGGAAGGAAAGAAAAGACGTCGCAAACGAAAACCTACGCGGAAAAAACGGAAACGTGTGCGAAAAAAGAAAACTAGGCGTTAATATCCTAACAATTCACAAACCCAGTCATACCATGTTTGTTCCCCTCTTCTTTTTAGTAAATTTCTCTCTCGTACATTTGCTTCATTTAACAACCTTTCTAAATGCCAAATCTCATCTTTGACAATTGTTAATTTATCATGAACTACAATATAATTCATTTATTATATGTTATGATTATTTAGCTAAATATATTAACGTGTAAGTTTTTTTCTCACTAAGATGTATAATGAAGAAACACATGAAGCATTCTGATGGCAGATACCATATTAACGGTATGATTTTTGAAATTCTTATAGGTTCACGTGCTCAAGTTCATCATAAGACCGCGTATAAAACAACAGGGGGATTGAAAAAGAAGGATCTTAAGAAAAACAAACATGGAAAAATTGTGTCTCGAGCCAAAAGCTCTAAAGGTAAACAAATGCTTAAACGTCTCACGAGCAAAGGTTACCATACTCGCAAAGGTCATTTCGGTTATGTTAAGAAGGATGGTAAGGGTCACAGTAAACGTAAGGGTCGTGGTACTAAAAAGAGAGGTAGAAGTAAACGCAAAGTTCACTCCATTCGTGGTGTGAGATGGGAGGATCGCGCATACGGTACTGGTAAATTTGCACGCAAACCAAGTTACAAACGTTCTAGACGTAGAAGCAAGCGTTAGATAATCAATTAAATGTATTAAGTTTATTAATTAAATACATTTAAATTAACCAATAGTCGTTTAGGATTCTCTTCCTTATTATGAACTTATTTGGTATTATTTGTCTTATATATCTTTCAAACTCTTGTTTGTTTGATACTCTATAATTAAATTTGGTTTTACAACGGTGACAATACTCTGTATACAAAATATCTATACTCTTTTCATAACATTCTGGAGAGAATTTATATGTTATTTTCAAATCTTCAAGAATTGTTGTTATTTGATTCTTTTTATCCCATAATAAACATTTATAATTGTTGATAAATTTATCATCTACCAACTTAACATCATGGAAATGTTCTAATATGGCAACAAAAACGCCTTCGCTGGCGGGATTGGTATTTGAGGTACTATCTTTTAACCAAATATTATATATAGAATAAAGATCCCCAGCTTCAAGTTCTTCGCCATTTTCTACAATCATTGTTGTATCCCAGAAATTTCTGATTAACTCGCTGTTCGCAAGATATTTACTAGTTACTCCTGTAAACAAAGCTAAATCTTTGCTAAATGGTAGAATTTTACCCAATTTATCTGTTAATTGTGATAAAAATATAACACTTGGTAAACTGTTGGTACTTAGAAACCTTTTCCAGAGATAATGAATTTCTTTAATGGTCATGGTAGCTGATTCATTATTCACAATTATCATATTTTTATCAATAAATTTTTGAATAATTTTTTCTTCTGTATTGTTTCTTAAAATAAGAATATCCGATATAGATTTATGATTCATCGTACTTATTGCATACTTATCTGAATTTTCAAATCTATTAGAATAGTGCACCGCTACAGCCAATATGTCAAGAATATGATATTTTATAAAAGTATTCCAACAGTTTATATTTGAAATAGAACCATTAAATTTGATAACTCTACAATTTTGATATGGATGTTCATACCATGCATATTTAAAGGTAGTGTCAATATGGTATTTATTTTTGAAATAGCCAAACAAATTATCCGACAAAGATTTTATAAAACACTTTGCTTTAATATCTATAAGATGAATGTTATTTTGGCACTTTTTTAATATATTATCACCAATAACCGAGAGAAAATATTTAGCCTCCTCTTTTGTTTGTAATAATAATGGTGCTATATGGGATAAAACGCGTTGTATTGTTTGAGATTCGGGTATCGTGTCAAACATATTAGTATCTTTTATCTTTTTTACTATCATATTTTTGATCTTATATTTCCAAACGCTCAACATCTTATTTTTGGATAGACCAGTAAGAATTCTGTGCAAAATTTCACTTTCATTAACTAATTTAAATTGATCACCGTCATATTCTATAAATATATCCGACTTTGCGATATAAGTATACTTTATTTCCGAATTTATAAGGAATTCATTAATGAATGCTTCTGCGCCTTTATTTAAATTTTCTATTCTTTCCATACGAGAAATATACAAATCCAATCTTTCCGGTATTTCGCTTTTAATAAAATCAAAAATCTTAATTCTTAAATTTGCATCCACATATCTTTCATACAAATCATTTAATACTATTATTGATTCTTGTAATGACATTATATAAATAATATATATTTGATTTAAGTATTTATATAACCAAATATTCAAACCAAGGATGCTTTAAAATATCTGATAGAGATATCCGTTTATTAGGATTAATTACAAGCATTTTTTTTAGAAGATCAAATACTTCATCTGACATTTGATGTCTGATTCTATTATGTGTATGTAGCGGAAATGTGAAATCTTTACTGGTAATATCTTTACAGTTTGAATATGATAGTTTATTATGATCAAATGCAGTCGTTTTGGTTAATAATAACCAAAGACATACTCCTAATGACCAAACATCTGATTTTGAAGTATAATAGCCTTTATAAATTTCATAAGGCGCATATCCTCTTGTCCCAACCATTTTTGACAGTCGCATTTTTTTATCTGAATGAGGGTGACATGAAGCATAATCTATCATACTAATTGATTTTTTAACCTCATCTGATATTATAAAATTTTCCAACTTGATATCTAGGTGAACAATTTTTTGTTTGTGTAATTTTTCGGTCACCATTACCATATTTTTGAATATTTGTTTCGCGCAGTTTTCATCTATCACCGATTTGTCTACACATGAAATATCGTAAAACCAATCAAATAAATCTTTTCCAGCAATATATTTTGTTATAATATTTATACTATCTTTTTCTCCCTTAATAGATTCCTTAAATTTCGCAAAACATTCATCATTTGGCAATTTATTCAATATATTTATTTCGCGCATTGCCGTATTATATTTATTTTCAACGATTGTTTTACAAGTAAAATAAACAGATGTATCGTTATCCATGACTTTATATACTGTTGAAGTGGCACCATTTCCCAATTCCTTTATTATTGTATATTTATCTAGAAGCATCCTGGATTTTTGCCGAACGCCTTTTTTATGAATTCCGCTGGATAATAATCTAAACATCTTGATTATAATATATATATTTACTGATATTTAAATGATTTAACGATTTTTCGCAAGTTTTGAACGCACATAAGTATTTAAAGATTGAATTGTTAGAATTATTATATTAATGAGTAGTTCAGGTAATGGAAATGTTCTCGAAATCAAAACAGTACAAATAGCTCCTTTTAGGACACTAATGACCGCATTGAAAGATATTTTATTGGAAACAAATATTACATTTAAACAAGATGGTATTAGAATAGTTAATATGGATAAATCACATACTATACTCGCACACCTCTTTTTAGACGCTGATAAATTTGAACATTACTACTGTAAATATCCTAAGATTGTGATTGGTGTAAACATGTTTCATTTATTTAAACTTATCAATACCATTGATAACGACGATACGCTTACAATTTATATTGAAGAAAATGAATACAGTGACGGCATCGTTGATTATCTGGGTTTGAAGTTTGAAAACGGTGATATTAAACAATGTAAAAATCAAAAACTTAAGCTTATTGAACCAGAGGAAGAGGAATTGGATGTACCGGATGTTGAATTCTCTTCAATTATTAATTTACCATCATCTGATTTTCAAAAGATTATTCGCGATCTCTCCAATCTTAGCGACAGACTAGAGATCAAATCAGTTGGCAATGAATTGATTTTTATGTGCAAGGGCCCCTTTGCTACATGTGAGATAACGCGATCAGAAAGTGACGCCGTTACAGAATTTATTAAAAATCCTGGAAAGAGTAAGATTATTCAGGGAGAATTTTCATTGAAAAATCTTGGTTATTTTATTAAATGTACAAACTTATGCAATTCCATTGAAATGTATTTGGAAAATGACCTACCTCTTATTGTTAAATATTCCGTAGCATCACTCGGCACAATAAAACTATGCTTGGCACCGCTACCATCTATGTAAATTATACCACGCGTTATCTCACCATACTATCTCTCTCTCTCATGTAACGCTTTCGGTGTCTCGTTAAATATAATATCATCGGTTTTTAAATGATCAAATAATAATCGATAAGGGTCGCGGATATGTTTATGATAGAGGTATAAAACATACTTAATTTTATAATACATTAGATATTGCAAATTTAAAACCAATTTGTGCTAGATGTAATCTCTCTATGAGTAATAACTTTACCATTGTTGAATGGAATAATCTTCATCGACAATCAAAGTGTTGTTTGTGGTTTTAA
>Ga0115000_10000267_pt1 | contig 48159 bp, 33 predicted proteins | sample ArcticOcean_MG_C_6_FD_89690 | JGI IMG/M metagenome (GOLD analysis project Ga0115000, IMG submission 89690) | Marine microbial communities from western Arctic Ocean - ArcticOcean_MG_CB8_128 | ecosystem: Environmental > Aquatic > Marine > Oceanic | place: Arctic Ocean: Canada Basin | collected...
AAAAATATATTCCCGAATATTTAATAGAGAAAGGTGTTGCTGTAGTTGCTCCAAATTACAGATTACATCCAAAAGTTAAAGCTCCAAAATATATAGTTGATGCGGCAGCATCTATTGCATGGGTTTTTAATAATATTGAAAAGTATGGAGGAAATAAATCTTTGATTTTTGTTTCTGGAAGTTCTGCTGGGGGCTATCTAACTAGTATGGTTGGATTAGACAAATCATGGTTAGAAAAATTTAATATTGACGCTGACGATATTGCAGGCTTAATCCCTCTAACCGGACACGCTATAACTCATTTTACTGTTAGAAATGAAATGGGCATCAGTAAGAAAACTCCAACAATTGATTCACTTGCTCCATTATATCATGTGCGGGGAGATGCGCCACCAATTTTATTAATAACAGGTGATAGAAATCTTGAAATGCTAGGTAGATATGAAGAAAATGCTTATTTCATGCGAATGCTTAAGAATGTTGGTCACAAAAATGTAGAACATTATGAACTTGATGGTTACGGACACGGAATCAGTCACCCAGCAATGCCTCTTCTTTTAAAAAATGTAAAAAAAATTTCAAATAGCATTATTAAAAATAAACTTGAAATAAAATGACTGGAAGAGAACTACAATTAATATTAAAAGAGAGAAAAAGAAGATCTTTATTATAATTATTATTTATTATAAAAATTTGTTTAACATGAAATCTAGAAGATCATTTATTAAGAAAGGCATATTAAGTACAAGTATTCCACTATTTGTTCCAAATACAGAGTTGTTTTCTATTTTTAAAAACACACCATCTGATCAGTTAAATATTGTATTTATTTAGACTTACAAATATATATAAAATATAGAAATTTATAAAAATTGGTTATGGACACAACAGCTTATCATTGGGACCTATATATAATAAATAAAACTGTCAAAGAAATTAATACTTTAAATGGTATAGCTGAAGCGCATCAGTGTGATGTTTCTAGTCAAAGTAATGTAAGTAAATAAACCCCTAGCTGTTTTATTTTTTGTTGCATATGATCTGTTATTTCTTTAAATTATTCTTCCATTTATTCATTGTTATATTTTCTTTTGTTACAATTTCAATAGGTGAAAAGTTTTTTTGTTCGGGAATAATCTTTTTAAATAAAAAATCCGACATATAAATTATTGAGTTGTAACCTTGATTAAATGATTTTTGTGAAATTAAAAAAGTTATTTTATCGTCATTTAAGCATTTTAAATTATCTGGAGTAGTGTCGTATCCAATAACTTTAAGGTTTTGTTGACTTGTTTTTTTTAATACACTTGAAACAATCCCCACTCTACTTGAAGGGACAAAAATCCCTTTAATTTCTGGATTAGATTTAAGAATAGCATTTATTTTTTTAGAAATTATTATTTTAAATTTTATGGATTCAAATACGATGTTTATTGATGTACTTTTGACTTGTTTGTCTACAAAATATTGTTCAAAACCTTTAATTCTGTTTTGTATGGCATCATTATTTTTTAAATGAGATGCAATTTTAACAGTTAAAAATTTTGGGTTATCTCCAAGGCATATGTGTAAAAGCTTTCCAGCTAAATATCCGCTTTTAAAACTGTCTTGTCCTATGAATGAAAGATTGTTAAATCCTTTTAAGTTGATATTTAAAAAAAAATATGGAATTTTTGATTTCTCCAATTTTTTTAGAATATTTTTTGTTGCGTTTTTGAATGAGGGAACTATGATAACTCCATTAGGTTTTTTGTCTAAAAGTTTTTTGAATGAATTTAAATAAGTTTCAACATTTGTTTGTGAATATTTATAATTAACAACATTAAATCCAAAAATTTTAATTTCAGAACTTGCTTTTTCAACTCCGAGAAAAGGCGATTGCCAAAACATATTATCAATGTCATGATTTGGTATAAGAGTAGCAATTATATATTCTTTTTTTTTATTTAATGCACTTGCAACATAATTTATTTTAAAATTATTTTTTTTAATTATTTCCATAATAATTTTTTTTGTCTTTTCTGATACGCCTTTACGGTCATGAATAACTCTATCAACTGTTCCAGAAGAAACGTTGGCTTTTAGTGCAATGTCTTTGATTCTCATATAGATATATTTTTTTCAAATTTAGTAATTTTAATTTATTTTTATATATTTACGTTTACGTACACGAAAATTATTTTTTTATGAAAATCAAAAAAAATTCGATAAGGTCTTTTGTTAAGAAAAAATCACTTTTTCTTTTTATTTTTTTAATTTTTTCTTGTGATCATGAAGAAAAAAAAAATTTTCCAAATATTCTTTTTGCGATTGCGGATGATCAATCTTTTCCGCATGCTTCAGCATATGGTTTTAAACAAGTGAATTCTTCTGGTTTTGATATTGTAGCTAATAGTGGTGTTCTCTTTAATAATGCCTTTGTTGGAGCTCCTCAATGCAGTCCCTCTAGAGCATCTATTTTAACAGGAAAAAATATTTGGCAAATTGAGGAAGCTGGAACTCATGCTAGTCATTTTCCAAAAAAATATACAGTTTTCACTGATATTTTAGAAGAATCTGGTTATCAGTTAGGATATACGGGAAAAGCTTGGGCCCCAGGAAATTGGAAAATTGAAGGATGGGATCGTAATCCAGTTGGCCCTGAATTTAATAAACATCTTGTTAAAAATAAAAAAATTGATTTGTCTGAACAAGACTTTTTTCCATCAGGAATTAGCCCTATTGATTATTTTAAAAACTTTTTAGACTTTTATAATAATAAACAAAGCAATAAACCTTTTTTCTTTTGGTATGGAGGCCATGAACCTCACAGGAATTATGAATACGGTTCTGGTGTAAAATCTGGTAAAGATATTTTAGATTCATTTCCACCACAATTTTTACCCGATAATGATGTAACAAGAAATGATATGCTAGATTATTTGTTAGAAATAGATCATTTTAATAATCATTTAAAAAAAATGTTGGAATATTTAAAAGAAATTGGTGAATTAGAAAATACAATTGTAATTGTTACGGCTGACAATGGAATGCCATTTCCATATGCTAAAGCTAATTTACAAGAATATGGAACTCACGTTCCTCTAGCAATTTCTTGGCTTAATAAAATTACAAATTCTAAAATAACGAATGATCTTGTTAGTTTAATTGATTTAGCTCCAACTATTTTAAGCTTAGTAGGTATAACTAACCCAGTAGAAATGACAGGAAAAGATTTTTCAGAAATTTTATTAGTAAAAGATTCCAAGCCAATAAGAAATTTTGTTTTAACAGGAAGAGAAAGGCATACCCACGCTAGACCAGACAATTTAGGTTATCCATCAAGAGCTATTAGAACTGAAAAATTTTTATATATAATGAATTTAAAACCAGAGAGGTGGCCTGCTGGGGATCCAGTTCCTAAAAATTCGGAAAATGATTTATTAGATAAAGACAAAAAATATAAATCATTATATCCCGGCTATCACGATATTGATGGTTCTCCAACCAAAACTATAATGATGGATAAAAATGCTATGGTTGGTAATGAAAACTTATTTGAAATAGGATTTAATAAGAGATCCAAGGAACAATTATATGATATAGTTAATGATCCTGCATGTTTAAATGATCTTTCTAAGTTGATTGAATATGCTGACGTTTTAGAAAGTCTTAAAAATAAATTAGTTAATAACTTGACTATTCAAAACGATCCTAGAATGATTGGAAGTGAAATATTTGATTCCTATCCTAGAATATCAATTATGAGAAATTTTCAAGGTTTTAATAAAAAAGGAAAATATAATGAAAAATTTAAAAATTAGTTATGAAAATTAAAAAAGGGATTACAAGAAGAAATTTTGTTAAAAAAACTACTTTAGTGTCAGGTACAATTATCGTAACAAATCAGATCTTAAGTTCTTGTAATAATGTTTTAAAAAATGATGGCCCTTTTTTTGGAAATGGATGTAAGAATGGATGGGCTGATCAAAATTCGATTTCAATATGGTCAAGATTAACAGAAAACCCTAATGCCAATTGGAAAGGAGAAAAGTTTATTGAAATTTCAAAAGAAGAACATGAATCTTCTCTTAGTAAATTAAAGAATCCAGAAGAAATTTATAAAAGACAGATTCCTTTAGGATTAAAATTGAAAGATATGCAAGGTGCATGTCTTGGAGCAAAAGGAGAAGTAAAATTGGAATATTATCCAGAAAATGATAAATCAAAGATAAATACAATTAATTGGAACCCTAATGATCCTAAAAAAGACTTTACTATTCAATGGAAGTTAAGGAGCCTAGCTCCAAATACTAAATACGTAGTTAATTTTTTCGCAAGAAAGGATAAAAATAATTCTCTCGTTTCAGATTCTTTTTCTGCATCTTTTTTAACTCCCCCTGAAAATAATGTGGAAAAAAATATTTCCTTTTGTATAGTTTCATGTCATGATTTTATAAGAAGAGATGATTTTGATAATGGACATAAAATTTATCCTTCTATGAGAAAAATGGATCCTGATTTTTATGTTCATACTGGCGATATTGAGTATTATGATAAACCTCAACCTTGGGCGATGACTGAATCTCTTATGCGTTTTAAATGGAACAGACTTTTTGCTCTCCCCAATCAAAAAGATTTCTACAATAATACGACATCTTATTTTATGAAAGATGATCATGATACACTGCGTAATGATTCTTATCCTGGTATGAATTATGGTAATGTAACATTTGAAAGAGGAATAGAAATATTTGATAAAGAACAATTTCCGTCTAATGAAAAACCTTATAAAACAATTTTGTGGGGAAAAGATCTTCAAATATGGTTATTAGATTCAAGAAATTATAGAAGCAGAAATTCAGATCCTGATGGTCCAGAAAAAACAATTTGGGGAAGAGATCAAAAAAAATGGTTTTTTAATTCATTAAGTAAATCAAAAGCAACTTTCAAAGTTTTAATTTCAGCAAACCCTATATTAGGTCCAGACCGTGATAATAAAACTGATAATCATGCTAGTGATAATTTTAAATTTGAAAAAGAAGAAATTTTAAATGAATTAAAAAAATATAATAACTTGTACATATGTAATGGAGACAGACATTGGCAATATGTAACAAATTATGAGGATACTAATTTTTGGGAATTTTGTTGTGGAGCAGGTACAGACGATCATCAGCCTGATGCATGGCAAACAGCAAAGCAAGGCGTAAGAACCGAGCACAAATTTTTAAGAACAAAAGGAGGTTTCTTGAGTGTTAATATTGTTATAGATAAATTAGGAAGTAAAAGTATAGCCTTTAAACATCATGGAGTTGACGGAGAGGTAGTTAATGATCAAAAATTTCATGTAATTTAAATTATGAAAAATATAATTCCTAAAATGAAACAGACTTGGAGATGGTATGGCCCCGATGACCCAGTCTCTTTAGATGATATAAAACAAGCAGGTGCAACAGGAATTGTAAATGCTCTTCATCAAATTCCTAATGGAAAAATTTGGTCAGTTTCAGAAATTATAAAAAGAAAAGAAATTATAGAAAATTCAGGTTTAACTTGGGATGTAGTGGAGTCACTTCCAGTACATGAAAATATAAAGACTAAGTCTGGTAACTTTTCTAAATTGATTGATAATTATAAAAAAAGCATGTCCAATTTAGCTTCATGTGGGATAAAAGTAATATGCTATAATTTTATGCCAGTATTAGATTGGACAAGAACGAATCTAAATATGAAATTTAAAGATGGATCTTATGCATTAGAGTTTAATTATGACGCTCTAAGAGCTTTTGATTTATTTATGTTAAAAAGAGAAAAAGCAAATGAAGATTATTCAAAATCTGAAATTGAAGATGCAAGGAATTATTTTAATTCTTTATCAAAACAAGAAAAGGATGATATTAGAGATAATGTAATTAAGGGACTCCCAGGTAGCGAGGAAGGTTATTCCATGGATTCGTTTAAAGAGATTTTAAAAAATTATGACACTATTGATTCTAATCAATTAAAAAAGAATCTTGTTTATTTTTTAAAATCTATAATTGGTCATGCAAAATCCATTGGGGTTTTGATGTGTATTCACCCTGATGACCCACCTTTTTCTTTGTTAGGCTTGCCAAGAGTTGTTAGTAATAAAGAAGATTACGAATATATTTTTGAACAAGTTCCTCAAGAAAATAATGGAATCACTTTTTGTACTGGCTCTCTTGGAGTAATTCCTGAAAATAATTTGGGTGAAATTTTTGATAGGTTTTCCAATAGGGTCCATTTTATTCATTTAAGAAGTATAAAAAGAGACCATAAAGGAAATTTTTATGAAGCTAATCATTTGGAAGGTGATGTAGATATGTATAAAATTATTTCAAAAATCATTAATGAACAAAAAAGAAGGTTTTTAAATAAAAGAAAAGATTTTAGCATTCCAATGAGACCTGATCATGGTCATCAAATGTTAGATGATCTCAGAAAAAAAATTGTCAACCCAGGTTATTCTGCAATAGGAAGATTAAGAGGTTTAGCTGAAATTAGAGGATTAGAGTATGGAATTATTAAAAATAAGTAAATGGATAGTTTAGACATGTCATTCAAATCAACTAAGAGTTTTATAAATGAAGACTTTTTATTACAGAATAAAATTTCAAAAATTTTATATCATGATTATGCTAAATCAATGCCAATTATAGATTACCATAATCATTTATCACCTAAAATAATTTCTTGTAATAAACCTTTTTCAAGTATAAACTCAGCGTGGCTTGATGGAGATCACTACAAATGGAGGGTAATGCGAGCATTAGGAATAGAAGAAAATGAAATAACAGGAAATGCTTCTGAAAAATTAAAATTTAAAAGATGGGCTCAGTCGGTTCCATATACTGTTAGAAACCCCCTTTTTCATTGGACTCATTTAGAACTTAAAAGATATTTCAATATAAACACTTTGCTTCAGTCTTCTAACGCAGATAAAATTTTTCATCAAACTAATGAATTGATTAATGAAATGAAACCTGTTGAAATGTTGAAAAAATTCAATGTAAAAATTTTATGTACAACTGATGACCCAACTGATGATTTAAAATTTCATATTAATTTACTTAAAAATGAAAAAAGAATAAAAGTTCTCCCGGGTTTTAGACCTGATAAAGTCCTTGATATTTGTGGTGAAAATTATATTGATTACTTAACAAGATTGGAATCATTTGAAGATTTTAAAATCAACTCTTATGAGGCACTTTTAAGTTGCTTGAGTAATAGAATTGATTTTTTCCACGATAATGGTTGTAGAATTTCTGATCATGGATTAGAAAGTTTGTATTCAGAAAGATATAGTATGTCAGAAATTGAGAATATTTTTAAAAAGAGACTCTCAGGGATTATTCCAAATTCAAAAGAAGATATACAGTTTAAATCATGTATTCTTTTAGATTTATGTAAAATTTATTTTAAAAAAGGTTGGACTCAGCAATTTCATTTAGGTGCAATTAGAAATAATAATATTTCCTTATTGAAAAAAGTGGGTATTGATGTTGGTTGTGATTCAATTGGGGATTTTAATCAAGCTAAAGCAATGTCTAATTTTTTTAATAACCTTAATAGTGAAGGTGTGTTAGCAAACTCAATAGTTTACAATTTAAACCCTTCAATGAATGAGGTTTTTGCATCCATGATTGGAAATTTCTCAAGTTCAAAAGTTTCAATGCAATTTGGTACAGCTTGGTGGTATTTAGATCAAAAGGATGGAATGGAAAACCAGATAAATACATTATCTAATTTGGGAGTGTTATCAAAATTTATAGGAATGTTAACTGATAGTAGAAGTTTTCTTTCTTTTCCAAGACATGAATATTTTAGAAGAATAATTTGTAATATGATTGGCAAAGATATTAAGGATGGTCTATTACCAAATGACACTGTTTTTTTTGGAAAAATGATTCAAGATATTTGTTACTACAATGCTCAAAAATTTTTTAAATTTTAATTATTGAAAAATTTATTATTCTTATTGTTTTTTTTATTAATAACGTCTTGTGGAGAACTCGATAATACAAAAATTATTAGGCTAGGTCATGGCTTAAGCACCACTCATTCTGTTCATCAAGCAATGGAATATATGGACTCAATTTTAAGGATTAAGTCTAATGGTAAAATGAAAATACAAATATATCCTAGTGAACAATTAGGAACAGAAAGACAATGTTTAGAATTATTACAAATTGGTAGTCTTGATATGACCAAAGTTTCTACTGGATCTTTGGAGAATTTTTCACCAAATATCAAAGTTTTTGGACTTCCTTTTTTGTTTAGGGATAGAGAGCACTCTTATTCTGTTTTAGATGGTCCAATTGGAAAAGACTTGCTTTCTGGAACAGAGAAGTATTGGTTGAAAGGTCTTGCTTATTACGATGCTGGCGCAAGAAGTTTTTATAGTAAAGATAAAAAAATAAATAATCCAAAAGATTTAGAGGGACTTAAAATAAGAGTCATGGAAAGTAAAACTGCTTTTGACATGGTTAAAGCATTGGGAGGATCCCCAACACCTATTTCTTTTGGAGAATTATATACATCGTTACAACAAGGGGTTGTTGATGGAGCTGAAAATAACCTTCCAAGTTTTTATTTATCAAGGCATTACGAAGTTTGTAAATTTTATACGTTAGATGAGCATACTGTTCTTCCAGATGTTCTTTTAATGAGTACCCACATGTGGGATTCATTATCAGATCAAGAAAAAAAATGGCTAGGTCAAGCAGTAAAAGAATCCGTAACTGAACAAAGAAAATTATGGATTGAATCAGAAAAAAAATCGTTAGATGCTGTAAAAAAAGCTGGAGTCGAAATTATCATACCAGATAAAACCTTATTTTCTGAAAAATCAAAACATATACTAGAATCTTACAGAGATGATAAAATTCTTTATGAATTTATTGAAAGAATTAAAAAAACTAAATAGCTATGAAATTTAGAGAAAAAATAGATCGTTTTTTAGGCTGGGCGTTAGTTGTTATAATGTCGTTGATGGTTGTTAACGTATTGTGGCAAGTTTTCTCAAGATTTATTCTTAGTGATCCTAGTTCTTATACTGACGAACTTGCAAGATATTTGATGATATGGGTAGGTGTTTTGGGAGCAGCATATGTTTCGGGTAAAAATAAACATGTAGCAATTGACTACTTTCCCTCAAAATTTTCTAAAACAAATCAAATTAAAGTTAAAAAATTAGTTACATGGATTATAATGTTTTTTGCATTTTTTACTTTTATAATTGGTGGGTCTAGGTTAGTTTATATAACGTATATTTTGGAGCAGTTTTCTCCTGCGCTTCAAATACCATTAGCATTTGTTTATTTAGTAATTCCAATAAGTGGAATTTTAATAGTTTACTATAAAATTTATGAAATTTCAAACCATAAAGCATGATAGAATATTTACCAATATTAGTGCTTGTAATTAGCTTTGTAATTCTTCTTCTTTTTTCTGTTCCCGTTGCGTGGTCAATTGCTATTTCTTCTTTGCTTACAATTGTTGTAAGTCTTCCTTTGTTACCGTCTTTAACAACTGTTTCTCAGAGAATAGCTACGGGTTTAGATAGTTTTGCTTTATTAGCGATTCCTTTTTTTATTCTTTCAGGGCAAATAATGACTGAAGGGGGTATAGCAAGAAGGTTAATTTCATTTGCTAAAACATTAGTTGGTTTTTTACCTGGAGGATTAGCTCTTATTAATATTATTTCAGCTATGTTGATGGGTTCTATTGCAGGGTCTGCTATGGCTTCTGCTTCAGCTATGGGTAGTATTCTTGGCCCTGAAATGGAAAAAGAAGGTTACTCAAAAGAGTTTGGAGTTGCAGTTAATATAACTTCAGCTACAACAGGATTAATAATTCCACCTAGTAATGTATTAATTGTATATTCATTAGCTAGTGGGGGGGTGTCAGTAGCAGCCTTATTTCTTGCTGGGTATATTCCTGGAATTTTGACAGGACTATTTTTAATGATTGTAGCTATGATATGGTCAAAAAAAAATAATTATAAAGTTGGAAAGAGAGCTACATTAAAAGAAGTTTTTATTGAGTTTGTCAATGCTATTCCTAGTTTATTTTTATTAGTGGTGGTCGTTGGAGGAATAATTATTGGAGTTTTTACAGCTACTGAAGCTTCCGCTATTGCTGTTTTATACACTCTTATTTTGGGTTTTATTTATAGGGAATTGACTGTCAAGGGAATGCCTAAAGTTTTATTAGAATCAATTGAAACCACTGCAATAGTAATGTTACTTATTGGAGCATCTATGTGTATGTCTTGGGTGCTTTCATTTGAAAATATTCCGCAAGATATTAGTACTTTTCTATTAGGAATAAGTGATAACAAGATTATTATACTATTAATTATTAACTTGATTCTTCTAATAGTAGGTGTTTTTATGGATATGACGCCTGCTGTATTAATTTTTACTCCAATTTTTTTGCCAGTTGTTACTTCTCTGGGAATGGACCCAACACATTTTGGAATTATAATGGTATTAAATTTATGTATTGGGTTGTGTACTCCGCCTGTTGGATCAGTTCTTTTTGTTGGTGTGGGTATAGCAAACACTACTATAACAAAAGTCATTAAACCATTGATTCCCTTTTTTCTAGTAATGATTTTATCTCTTTTTTTAGTTACTTATATACCAATGTTAAGCCTTTTTCTTCCAGAATTATTTGGTTTATAAAATTTTTTATTAAATTTTTCATGGAATTTGCAAATATTTAACACTTTTTTATTATATTTATTAAACGTGTACGTACACAGTATATTTTATTGACATAAATGTGGGTACACAAGTATTAAATTATCAGAAAAAATTTCTGAATAACTAACTAACTAACTAACTATTAAAACTATATTATGATGATTTTAAAACTTAGATTTTTTAGTAGTAAAATGAAATCAATTTTTACTTTACTACTGTTTTTTGTGTTTTCTTTGTCAATGTTTTCTCAACAGGTTTCTGGTTTAGTAACAGACGAAACTAATGTGCCAATGCCTGGAGTTAACATTATTGTAAAAGGAACAACCAACGGAGTAGTTTCAGATTTTGATGGAAATTATTCTATTTCAGCAACTTCTGATGACATTTTAGTCTTTTCTTTTGTAGGATTTTCTAATCAAGAAATTCAAGTTGGCACAAACCTTTCTATTAATGTAATAATGATTACTGATTCTGATGCTTTAGAAGAAGTAATTGTTACAGGTTATGGAACTACTAAAAGATCAAATCTTACTTCTTCAGTATCAAAAATTAATGCAGAATCAATTAAAGATCGTTCATTAACATCTTTAGGTGAAGTTTTATCTGGTCAGTTAGCTGGAGTCTATGCACAACAAAGATCTGGTTTGCCAGGGGCAGAACTTGAAATTAAGATTAGAGGGGTAAACAGTATTACTAGTGGGTCTGAACCTTTATATGTAATTGATGGGATGCCTGTTGAAAGCATGAAAGATTTTAACATCAATGATGTTCAATCGATAGATGTATTAAAAGATGCTTCTGCTGCTGCAATTTATGGAGCAAGAGGGGCAGGTGGTGTTGTTTTAATTACAACAAAACAAGCAAAACCAGGTGAGACAAGAATTGATTTAGATGTCTATTCTGGATTTCAATCTATTGAAAATAGTAATAAACTCCCACTAATGAACGCTAAAGAACATATTGCGTTTAGAGAATGGTGGGGAACTGAAAGAGCAACTCATGAAGGTAAAACAAAAGAATTGGCTAAACCAATGGGTGAAAGAAATAAAAAGTATAGAGGTCCCACTTTTTGGTATACTAATCCTGAATTAATAGCACCTGGAGAAGGAACAGATTGGCAAGATGAAATTATGAGGAGTAATGCCTTGAAAACAAACTATCAAGTATCTCTATTTAAAGGTCTTGATGATGGAAATTTTATGGTTTCTGCTGGATACTTGAAACATGAAGGATTAGTGGTTAATTCGGATTATACAAGATTCTCTTTTAGAGCTAATGGAAATTATACTGTTAGTGATAAAATTAGCGCAGGTATAAATATGTCTGCTACTTCTTCCAAACAGTTGGGATGGTTTGAAGGTGAAAGAAAAGAGGGAGCTTATATGAGAGCATTGACTTATAATCCTACAATTATTCCTGGAACTAACCACAGAAATGGTGTGGGTCTTTTAGATACAGATCCTGATCCAGTTATGCAGATGATGGATATTAAGGATGTTGGTAAAACACAAAGGTCATTGGCCTCAGCAAATATTAACTATGAACCATTTGAAGGTTTGAACATAAAAGGTACTTTTGGATTTGATAATAAAAACTGGAGATGGGATTGGTTTAAGCCACAGAATTTAAACAAAAAAGCGAGAAGAGAAGCTTTGCTTGAAACTAGTAATAATGAGAAATATCTTTACCAATTGGTAGCTACTTATGATAAAAATTTTGGAGATCATGAGCTGAATTTTATTGCTGGAACATCATTTGAGGAAACCATATTTGAACACACATCAATGGATTCATGGGACTTTGGAAGTGATGATATTCAAACTTTTAATGCAGCTAGTGGATTTAGAAGTTGGAATGATTATGAGGTAGAAACAGCATTACAATCTTATTTTGGTAAAGTTTCTTATAATTTTTCTAATCGGTATATTTTTAATGCTAGTATTAGAAGAGATGGTAGTTCTAGATTTGGTGCCGACACTAAGTTTGGTGTTTTCCCAGCTGCTTCGTTTGCCTGGAGAATTAGCGAGGAAACATTCATGAATATTCCAGAATCAATAAATCAGTTAAAACTAAGAATTAGTTGGGGACAAGCTGGTAACGATAGAATTGGTGCATACAATTCCTTTGGAACACTTAATGGAAATAATTATCCATTTGATGGTAGTTTAAATTATGGATTTGGACCAAATTCTGCTAGTAATCCTGATCTTTCTTGGGAAACAACGACATCCAATACTTTAGGAATTGATTTTGGATTATTTGGAAATAGAATTTATGGATCAATTGATATATATAATAATTTAACTACTGACCTTTTATTAGATGTTAGTCTTCCAGCTGTTACTGGACTTAATAAAGAAGCAGTTTTAAATACTGGTTCGGTTTCAAATAAAGGTTATGAAATAGAGTTAAATTCTACTAATATTAACAAGAATGACTTTAAATGGTCAACTAGTTTTAACCTATCACATAATAAAAATAAGGTCGAGTCACTTGGTTATGGATTAACTCAAATTATTGGTTACCAGAGAAATATAGCTACAAATATCACAAGAATTGGTTACCCAATTGCTAGTTATTTTCTATATAAAACCAATGGTTTGGTTAATGATTCAACTCCTGTTAAAGCTAAAAATCAAGTTAATGGAAATCAAGCTATAGTTGATGTTAATGGAGATGGTGAAATTAATGGAGATGACAGAACTATTTTGGGTGATAATTCACCAAAATATATTTATGGAATAAGAAATAGTTTTACATATAAAAATTGGGATATGAGTGTACTTATTAATGGTATTGCAGATCTTAAAACCTATTTCTTTTTTGGAAGATATATTGACAATGGACAAAGCAGAAGAAACTTAGTTAAAACATGGTCGGATAATGTAACTGGAGCTTCAAGAGATTCTAGTATTTCGAAGACTACAGTTGATTTACCATTAAAACCTGCTTTTTATCCTTTTGGTGCTCCATTATCAACTTTCAGTGATAGGTGGTTGATGGATGGTGATTACTTAAGAGTTAAAAATATTACTGTTGGGTATAGGGTTCCAAATACAGATTTATTTGGAGTTTCTAGTATGAGAGTTTACTTGTCTGCTGATAATATGTTCAATTTCACAGATTATCCTGGTGGTAATCCAGAGACTAATGTTTATAATCAAAACGATCCATTAACTCAAGGAAGTGATTATGCTACCTATCCATTATCAAGAACAGTAAGTATAGGTATGAAAGCATCATTTTAAATTTTAATTAAAAAATATTAATCATGAAAAATAAAAATAATTTTAAATTAATTCTTTTATCTGTATTAGGTTTGACCCTGTTAAATAGTTGTAATGATGAGCTAGATTTAGCTCCCATTTCTGAACTAACAGATGGAAATTTTTACAAAACGGAAATCCACATGCAGCAAGCTTTAGTAGCTGTATATGATGCTTTTCAAAACAATTATAATTTTGATTCTCACTATCTTTTGGAATCAAGAAGCGATAATGTTGCTCAAATTGGTCCTAAATTAGATGATTTAGAAGGGAATATTTCTCAATTTAATGAAACTAGCGGATCCGAAGTTGTTAAAGAAGTATGGAATAATGCTTACAATATAATTTGGAAAGCTAATATTGTGATCAATAAAGTAGATGCTTCTGATATTACTAGTGAAGCAACTAAAACTTCAATGAAATCACAAGCTAGATTTTTAAGAGCTGCCATGTATTTGGATTTAGTAAGAATGTGGGGTGATGTGCCTTTACTAACTAAACCATTAGGTCTTGAGGAGAGTTTTACAGTTAAAAGAACTTCTGCAGCAGAAGTTTTAGCTTTTTTAATTACAGAATTTACTGAGCTTGCTAGTGCTTCTAGTGGTTTATCTTCATCGTTAACAAAAGGTCAGTCAACTATCTATGCTGCTCATGGTTTGCTTGCTCGAACTCATCTTTGGATGGGAAATCATTCCTTAGCTGCTCCTCATTTGAAAGGGATTATGGATAGTGGTGTGTATGCTTTTAATAGTGATTTTGCGGAACTATTTAAAGATAATAATGATAATGGAAAACATATTGTTTTTGCTGTTCAATTTGATAAAGGAATTACTGGAGAAGAAAATGGATGGCCAAGTAGAGTTCTAACAAGATATATAGATGGCGTTCCATTTGCTGGATCTGGAAGAGATTTAGATGGTGATATGTCACTTTGGAATGCTTATACAGCTGGTGATAAAAGAAGAGATCTTACTTTAAGAAAAGGTTTTACTGATATAAATGATGGTGTTTATGTTCCAGATGACTTAAATTGTATAAAAATGTCAATAAGTAATGAACCAGCAGGTTTTGAAAAATGGGGAATTGATTGGCCTATACTTAGATACACTGATGTTATGATGATGTATGCAGAATGCGCAAATGAAGTATCTTATCCAAGCTCTGAAGCATTTACAATTTTAAATCAAGTAAGAACTAGAGCTGGTTTAACAACTTTAACATCAACTGATTTAGCTTCCAAAACTGCATTTGCTGATGAATTAATGCTACAAAGAAGATTAGAATTTGCATATGAAGATATAAGATGGTTTGATTTGGTTAGAACATCTAGGGATAAAACAGAATTAGCTAGTTGGGCATTATCTTCTCATCCTTATGCTGATTACAGAAGGTTATTTCCTATTCCTGCAGATGAAATAGCTAAAATAAATGATTCATCTATTATGTGGCAAAATCCAGGTTATTAATAATATTTCTAAATTTTTAAAAAATGCCCATAAAATTTATGAGCATTTTTTAATATTTTGACTTAAATGAAAAGAAAAGAATTTTTAGTTAATAGTGGATTGTTAGCTACTTCAGCATTTGCTTACCCAAATTATTTGTTTAAAAAAAATAATGTAAATGAGGTAATTAATATTGGTGTAATAGGAACCGGCAACAGAGGAAAAGGTTTAATTAAATTAATAAAGAATATAAGCAATATGGATGTTATAGCAATCTGTGATATTATTCCTTTTCGAATCAATGAGGCTTTAAAATTATTTGATAAAAAACCAAAATCTTATATAAACTATTTAAGTTTACTTGAAAACAATGATTTAGATGCAGTAATTATTTCAACTCCACTCAGTTCTCACTCAAAAATTTCAATTGATTCCGTTCAAGCAGGTAAACATGTTTATTGTGAAAAGTTAATGGCTAAAGGTTTTAATGGTACGGTAAATTTGGTAAAAGCTGTTAAAGACTCTAAAATTACTTTTCAAACTGGTCATCAGTACCATAGCTCAAGACTGTATACAAATGTAGTAGACTTAATTAAGGGTGGTAAGATTGGTAAAGTAATTGCTTTTGATTCTCAGTGGAATAGAAATAGAAGTTGGAGAAGGTCTGTCGAAGACCCAAATATAGAACGCCAGATTAACTGGAGGTTATACAGAGAGTATTCATTTGGTTTACTTGCTGAGTTAAGTGCCCATCAAATTGATTTTGTCAATTGGGTTTTAGATGATAACCCAATTAAAGTAGCTGGTTTTGGTGGTATTGATTTTTATAAAGATGGAAGAGAAGTATATGATAATATTAAGGTAATATATGAGTATAAAGGAGGAGTTAAAGCAAGTTATACTTGTCTTTCTAACAATTCTAAAGATGGATATAAGATTTCTATTAAGGGTGATTTAGGAAGCATAGACATTTATCAAGATGAAGCTTGGTTTTATTCAAATATAAATAAGGTTCAAATTGAAGAAATTGATGGGGTTTCTGGTGCTACAAAAAGTTGGTCTGGATCACAGGGTCAAAAATTAGATTTTAAACATCTAAGCCCAACAAAGCAAGCTTTAACGGATTTTAGAAATTGTATTAAAGAAAATAAAGAACCTCTATCAAATGTATTTACTGGGGCAAATGTTTCATATGCTGTTGAAATGGGAATTACAGCTATGGATACAGGAAATATTGTTAAGTGGGATTCTAAAAAATATATCAACTAAACTATTATGATTTCAATGTTTAATTTAGAAAGAAAAGTAGCTGTTATTACAGGTGGAACTGGAGTCTTAGGAAGTTGTATAGCTTCAAGCTTTTGTGAGTCTGGTGTCAAAGTTGTTATTTTGGATAGATCAGACCATAAGATAGAAAAACTAATTAATTCTTTAAATTCCAATGGAGGAGAAGCAATTGGTTTTAAATGTGACGTACTCTCTAAAAGATCGATTCAAGATATCTGCTTAAAGATTATTGAAAAATGGGATAGGGTAGATATACTGTTAAATGCAGCAGGGGGAAATATGCCTGGTGCAACTATTCAAAATGATCAAAATATTTTTGATATTTCTATGGACGATTTTGCAAAAGTTACAGAACTTAATCTAAATGGCTCTGTCATTCCTTGTTTAGTCTTTGGAGAAATTATGTCAAAGCAAGGGTCAGGTGTAATAATTAATTATTCTTCAATGTCAGTAGATAGGGTAATTACAAGAGTAGTTGGTTATTCTGCATCTAAAGCTGCAATAGAGAATTTTACTAGGTGGATGGCCGTTGAAATGGCTTTGAAATTTAATGGAAAGATAAGGGTTAATGCTATAGCTCCAGGATTTTTTATAGGAAATCAAAACAGAGCATTACTTCTAAATAAAGATGGTTCATATACTGAAAGGGCGGATACTATAATAAAAAATACTCCAATGAGACGTTTTGGAGAAGCTAAAGAGTTAAATGGAGCAATTCAATTTCTTTGTAGTGATGCTGCCAGTTTTATAACAGGAATAGTACTTCCAATTGACGGTGGTTTTAGTTCATTTAGTGGTGTATAACTTATAAATTTTTTAATCTTTAATCTTTAATTTAAAAAAATATATTATGATACACTTTAATTATTTAATTGTTTTTTTACTATTTTCTTGTAATTCTGAAATTTTTTTAATCAAAGTTACAAATGATCTAAATATGAATAGATCTTATGAAACTGTTGAAATAGATTTGAATCTTTTCCCTGAAAAAATCATTAATAATATAGATAAATATGGAATATTTGATTTAAAAAATAATTCATTATTATCATCTCAAATCATCGATAATAATTTGGATGGTAAGTACGATGTAATAATTTTTCAACCTCAAATTGATTCCAATAGTTCTGGCAATTTTTTAATTAAAAAGATAAATAAATCAAATATTAAAAAAAATAAAAACATATGTTATTCAAATTTAATGCCAAAAAGGATGGATGACTTTGCATGGGAGAATGATAGAATTGCATTTAGGACATATGGTCCAGAAGCTCAAAGATTAGTCGAAAACAATAAAAAGGGCGGTATTATATCAAGTGGAATTGATTGTTGGTTAAAAAAAGTTGAATACCCAATTATTGAGAAATGGTATGCTCAACATTTTGAAAAAATTAGTAGCTATCATGAAGATACTGGAGAAGGTTTAGATAATTATCATGTTGGAGGGAGTAGAGGAGCAGGTGGATTTTCTATATTAATTGATAAAGAATATTATAATTCAAGAAATTTTATAAAAAGTAGAATAATTTCGAATGGTCCCCTTCGAACCATTTTTGAACTTGAATATCAAGACTGGAATACTTCGAAAGGGTATATTGAAGAAAAAAAAATAATAAGTTTAGATAAAGGAAGCAATCTATGTAAAATTGCTGTACAAATTAGGGGAACAAAAACAATTACATCTGGAATTTTTTTAAACGAATTTGATGGAAAAATAACAGAAAATTTGGAGAATTCGTGGGTTAGTTATTGGCAACCTCACGATGATTCAGAATTAGGAAATGCATTACTTTCAAAAAATAAATATGTTATTGGTTCTCACAAATTTGTAGGAGAAGATTTTGATAAGAATCATTTATATTTAGATTTAAAAGTTATTGATAATTACGTAGAATATTATACAGGATTTGCTTGGTTAAAAAGCAAACAATTTGATGATAAGGAATCATGGAATAATTACTTAGATAATTTTTCTTTAAAATTGAATAATCCTTTAAAAATTGAAATTTAATAATAGTATATTATGAATAAAGTAGTAACATTTGGAGAAATAATGTTAAGATTAAGTCCGCCTGGAAATTTACGATTTTCTCAATCAAATTCCTTTGATGTTGTTTATGGAGGCGGTGAATCTAATGTAGCGGTATCCCTAGCAAATTATGGAGTTCCAGTAGAATTTGTAACAAGAATTCCTAGTAATGATATTGGGTCATGTGCGTTAATGGAAATGAGAAAGAGAAATGTTGGGGTGAATCATATTGCATTTGGTGGGGATCGACTAGGAATTTATTTTTTAGAAACTGGTGCAGTAAGTCGTGGTAGTAAGGTTGTGTATGATAGATCAAATTCAGCAATTTCTCAAATAAAACCTGGAATGATAAATTGGAAGAAAGTATTTAGTGACGGGGTTACCTGGTTTCATTGGACTGGAATAACACCAGCAATTTCTCAAGGAGCTGCTAATGTTTGTTTAGAAGCTGTTAAAGCTGCAAGCAAATTAGGAATTACAATTTCTACTGATTTGAATTATCGTGCTAAACTTTGGAATTATGGCGGGGACCGTGAAGCAATTATGACTGAATTAACGTCCTATTGTGATATAATTTTAGGAAATGAAGAAGATGCTGAAAAACATTTCGGAATTAAACCAGAGAGCTTAGATATTACTAAAGAAGGTCATAAGGTTAAAGCTGAAAGTTTTCTTTCTGTATGTAAACAAATGATGAAAAAATTTCCTAGAGCAAAAAAGGTTATAACTACATTACGAGGCTCTATTTCAGCTTCTCATAATACTTGGGCAGGTGTGATGTATGATGGAAAGAAAATGTATAAGAGTTCTGAATATCAAATTACTGATATAGTTGATAGAGTTGGTGGTGGTGATTCTTTTATGGGTGGGCTTATCTATGGCTTAATAAAATATAAGAATAACGATCAAAAAGCCCTTGATTTTGCAGTTGCAGCATCATGTTTAAAACATACAATTAAAGGTGATGCTAATTTAGTATTGATTTCTGAGGTTGAGAAGTTAATGGGTGGTGATGCAAGTGGGAGAGTTTCAAGATAAAAATATAGTTATGGCACAATTTTCAAGATTACAAGTTGCAATACAGATGAAAGAATCTGGCTTAGTTCCATTGTTTTATAACAGTGATATTAATGTGGCTAAAGATATTTTAAAATCCTGTTATGATGGGGGAGCTCGTCTTTTAGAATTTACTAGTAGAGGAGATTTTACTTATGAGATATTTGGTGATCTTATTAAATATGCATTGAAAGAACTTCCAGGCATGATATTAGGAGTTGGTTCCGTCACAGATGGTGCCGCCGCCTCATTATATATGCAAATGGGTGCAAATTTTATTGTAACTCCTGTTTTAAGAGAAGATATTGCTATTGTTTGCAATAGAAGAAAGGTTTTATGGTCTGCAGGTTGTGGTTCATTATCAGAAATTGCCAAAGCAGAAGAATTAGGTTGCGAGATTGTTAAATTATTTCCAGGGAACATCTATGGGCCTGGATTTGTAAAAGCAATTAAAGGTCCTCAGCCATGGACATCAATTATGCCGACTGGAGGAGTTTCAACTGATCCTGAAAATTTAAAGTCATGGTTTGAGGCTGGAGTAGTATGTGTAGGAATGGGATCAAAACTAATTTCAAAAGATATAGTTCTAAATAAAAAATATAGTGAGTTGACGGAAAAGGTATCGAAAACTTTAAATCTAATAAAAAAAATAAATAAAAAATCAAATTTTACATGAAAAAAATAATTAAAGAATATCTAGTAACTGTTTTAATCTTTTTTGCTTTTTCTCACTTAAATTTTTCACAGTCTAATTGGGAATATCTTTTTAATGGTAAAAACTTTAACGGATGGGAAATAAAGCAAGGTACTGCGGATTTTGAAATTATTGATGGTGTTATTCAGGCCACTTCAATATTAAATTCTCCAAGCACTTATATGGGAACAAAAAAAATATATGATGATTTTATTCTAGAATACGAGGTTTTTGTTTCTCCAGGACTAAATTCCGGTGTTCAATTTAGAAGTGCTGTATATCCAAAAAATAAATTGGGTGGAAGAAAAGGTCAAGTTTATGGATATCAGTGTGAATTAGATACTGATAAATTTAGGTCTTGGACTGGAGGTATATATGATCAATCAAGAAGAGGTTTATTTTTATATCCTTTGACAAGAAATGAAAAAGGAAAAAATGCTTTTAACAATGGTGAATGGAATAAAGTTAGAATTGAGGCTTTAGGAAATGTAATAAGAACTTGGGTTAATGGAATTCAATGTTCAAATTTAATTGATGATACATCAAAAACTGGTTTTATAGCTCTTCAAATACATTCAATTAAAGATGAGTCAAATCAAGGTAAAGTTGTTAAATGGAAAAATATTAAAATCCTAACAAAGAATTTTGAAAATAATAGTTGGCCAACTGAAAGTTATGCTACTGAAATAAATAATATTGATAATATGTTGTCAGAAGATCAATTTTTCAAAGGTTGGAGGTTTTTATGGGATGGAAAAACAACTGATGGTTGGAGGGGTGCTAAATTAACATCTTTTCCACCCAAAGGTTGGGTTATAGAAGATGGAGTTTTAAAAGTGTTATCCTCCGGAGGAGCTGAGTCTAGAAATGGTGGTGATATTGTGACCAAAAAAAAATACAGCAATTTTGAATTAGAAGTTGACTTTAAGATTACAAAGGGAGCAAATAGTGGTATCAAGTATTTTGTAGATACAGAATTGAATAGAGGGAAAGGTTCATCAATTGGATTAGAATTTCAAATTCTTGATGATAAATCTCATCCGGATGCACAAAATGGTGTAATGGGAAATAGAACTGTAGGATCTTTGTATGACTTAATTACAGCTAAAAATTTACAAGAATCTAGAGGTAAAAGAGATGTTAAACCTGGAACTTGGCACAGAGCTAGAATTATGGTTGATGGAAGTGATGTGGAACACTGGTTAGATAACATTAAAATGCTCGAATTTAATAGACATTCTCAAATGTTTAATGCATTAATAAATTACAGTAAGTATAAAGTTTGGGAAGGATTTGGTCAAGCTGGTTCAGGTCATATTTTGTTACAGGATCATGGTGATGAGGTATGGTTTAAAAATATCAAAGTCCGTCAATTTTAAATATTCAATATGAAATCAAAAAATAGACGAAATTTTATCAAGAAAGCATCAGCTGGAATCTTAGGAGTTGTTACATCCACTAGTTTTACTAATACTTGAGCAAAAAGCTACTCAAAAATAATTGGTGCCAATGATAGAATAAATGTAGATGTGGTCACGTGAATATGAGCCCGGATGGAAAATTAATACATTATAAATATTATGTTTAATATAAGGCCTACTATATTCTTCACTTTTTTTATATCAGCTTTAATTGTTTTTGGTTGTACATCAACCAAATCTGAGAAACCTAATGTAATCATGATATTAGTGGATGATATGGGATTCTCTGATATTGGTTCCTATGGGAGTGAGATTAATACACCTAATCTTGATTTTTTAGCATCGAATGGTGTGCGATTTGCAAATGCCTATAATACTTCAAAATGTTTTCCATCAAGAGCATCTTTAATAACAGGGCTTTATTCTCAACAAATTGGTTATAATAAGTCCTTTTCAGAGGGAAGAATGAAAAATGCAATAACATTCGGAGAATTATTTAAATTGGGAGGATATAAGACATTATGGGCTGGTAAACATCATAGTAGAGAAAACCCAGTTAATAGAGGATTTGATCATTTTAGTGGTCTTTTTGATGGTGCCTCAAATCATTTTAACCCTGGTGAACAAAGACCTGGTGAAGGCATTCCTGCTCAAAAAAGAAATGCAGGAGACAGGAAATCTAAATACGATGTCCCATATAGAAATTGGGTTATTGAGGGTGAAATAATAAGTCCTTATACACCTAAAAAAGATTTTTATTCCACAGATGCATTTACTGACTATGCTATCAACTGGATAAATGATACAAAAGATAATAATCCATTTTTTCTTTATTTGGCATACACGGCTCCACACGATCCCTTAATGGCTTGGCCTGAGGATATTGAAAAATATAAAGGAATGTATCAAGATGGATTTGAAATTATCAGGAAAAAAAGGTTTTTAAAACAAAAGAATATGGGTATAATATCAAAAAATACCAATCTTTCTCTTGCTGAACATGAAAGATGGGAAAATTTATCTGATATTGAACAAAAAATAGAGTCTAAAAAAATGCAAGTTTATGCAGCTATGATTGACAGAATCGATCAAAATATTGGAAGGTTGCTAGATCTTTTGAAATCCAAAGGTGAACTCGATAATACATTAATTTTATTCGCATCTGATAATGGAGGCTCTTCTGAAAATGCTGAAAAAGAAGTGAATAATGTTGGCCCAATTGGAAGTTTAACCAATTGGAAATCTTTAAAAAAAAATTGGGCAAACGTTTCTAATACACCTTATAGAAATTATAAAAATTGGAGTCATGAGGGAGGTATAAAAACTCCATTAATTGCTTATTGGCCAAATGGAATTAAATACACCAACAGTATAATAAAAACACCAGTCCATTTTATCGATATCCTACCTACTTTTTCAGAAATTATCGATGTTCCATACCCTGAGGAATATAATAGTAAAAAAATTACACCAACACCAGGTAAAAGTTTTTGGGGTTATTTAAATGACAAGGATGAAGGACAAAGAATTGATCCATTGTTCTGGGAATGGCAACACGGTAAAGCAGTTAGATTAGGTGATTGGAAGCTCGTTTCATACAAAGATCTATGGGCTTTATATAATTTAAAAGAAGATCCGATTGAAGAGAATGATGTTATTGATCAATATCCTGAAATAAAAGATAAGCTTTCTATAATGTATGATAATTGGTTTAATGAAACAAAAATTGATTAAGATTAATAAAATATTCTTTTTTCTACTTATTTTTCTCTCTTTAACAAGTTGTGAAAATGAAAAGCCTAATATATTATGGATAACTGTTGAGGATATTAGTCCTGATCTTGGTTGTTATGGAGATGAAAATGCAAATACACCTGTATTAGATAAGCTTGCTTCAGAAGGTTTTATGTATACTAATGCTTTTGCAAATGCACCTGTATGTGCACCTGCAAGATCTGCTATAATAACAGGAATGTATCCTTCTTCAATTGGATCTTTACACATGAGATCCTATGCACAAAGTATTTCAGAATCAGGAGAACTTCCAGAAGAGTTTTTATTTTTTCCAGAAATTTTTAGAAATAACGGATATTATTGTACAAATAATGAGAAAGAAGATTATAATTTAAATATAAAAAGAAAAATTTGGGATGATTCAAGTTTGAAAGCTCATTGGAGAAATAGAAAAAATAAAAACAATCCTTTTTTTTCAGTATTTAATTTAAAAATGACTCATGAAAGTTGTATCAATGATAAAGAAAAACATGAACGATTAACTGAAACCCTTCCCCTTGAATTAAGGATTAATAAGGATAAAATTAATATTCCTACTTATTTTCCAGATAATCAAATAATTAGAACTTTAATGGCTAGACATTATGATAACATTTCTCAAATGGATATAAGAGTAGGGGAAATTCTAAATGATTTAAAAGAAGATGGTCTTGATAAAAATACAATTATTTTCTTTTATTCAGATCATGGTACAGGTATTCCAAGACATAAAAGATGGTTATTTGATTCTGGAGTAAAAGTTCCATTAATTGTTTATTTACCAAAAAAATATAGGAATTTTTATAATGTAAAACCAGGAACTTCAATAGACAGGTTGGTAAGTTTTGTTGATCTAGCCCCTACTGTATTGAATATTTCTAATCTGGATATTCCACAAAACATGCAAGGAAAACCATTTCTTGGAGATGATATAGAAAATGAAAATAAGTATGTTTTTATTTCCAGAGGAAGAATGGATGAAAGATATGATATGCAAAGAGGAGTTCGGACCAAAGAATTCAAATATATTAGATATTATGAGCCTACTAAACCATATTATCAGTATATGAATACGCCTGAAAAAGGTGAAATAATGAAGGAAATTAGAAAAGCTCATAAAAATGGTACACTTCCTCAATTAGGAGAGTTACTAATGACTAAAAGTAAACCTTATGAATCCCTATATAATATAATAGATGACCCTATTGAAACTAAAGATTTGGCAAATAATCCTTTTTATAGAAATACACTTGATAAATTGAGGCTAGAACATGAAAAATTTATGAAAGATATTTTTGATATTGGATTAATTCCTGAGCCAATATTAAGATCATGGGAAGAAAGATATGATGATGATATATATAGTATTGTAAGAAATCATGATATTTTTTATGAAGATCTTCAAATAATGTCATCATCAAAAGATCAAAGGGTTTTAATTTCAGGCTTAGATCATCAAAGTGAGGCTGTAAGATTTTGGGCAGCTCAAAGTTTGGGTAATATCAAAGAAAAACTATCAAAAAATTTATTAAATAAAATTTTATTTAAAATTAATGATGAAAATTTAAATGTATCTATTTCAATTTCTAGAATATTAATAAGACAAAATTTAAATGATGAGATTATCTTTAAAAAGTTAAAAATGGGTTTAATTGATAATAATGAATGGACAAGGTTGCAATCTGCTTTAGTTATTGATGAATTTAAGATTGCTACAAAAAAATTAGAAAATTATATTGAAAAAAGTAAAGCTAATGATAAAAATAAGTATGTAGTTAGGGTTGTTAATAGGTCATTAAATAAACTCAACAATACTAATTTTATTGTTAAATAAAATTACTTTGAATATTATCAAAAAGTTAGTAACTTAAGTGTGCGAACACGTAAAAAATTTTTAAAAAAAATATAATGGATTTAAATAGAAGAAAATTTATAAAAAAAACATCTTTAGCATCAACAGCAGTCTTAACCTCTCTAGGGACATTAAATGCATCCAATAGATTAACTGCAAAAAGTTATAGAAAAATTATTGGAGCCAATGATAGAATTAATGTTGGAGTTGTAGGTTTTTCAGGCCGTTTTAAAGGTTCTCTTTCTAAAGCATTTAATAATCATTCAAAATCTCAAAATGCAGAAATTGTAGGAGTTTCTGATATCTGGAATAGGCGAAGAGAGGAAGGCAAAGCTTTTCTAGAAAAGCAAACTGGGAATAAAATAACTGCATGGAGAAATAATGAAGAGATGTATGAGAAAAATGAAATTGATGCGGTTATTATTTCAACAGCAGATTTTCAACATGCTTTACATACGGTTGAAGCAGCAGAGGCAAAAAAAGATGTTTATGTTGAAAAGCCTTTTGCTGAAACTATGGAGGATGCTCGAATTGGAAAAAGGGCAGTTGATGAATCAGGAATTGTATTTCAAATAGGTTCTCAAAGAAGAAGTGGAATTAATTATCATGCTGCTAATAAGTTTATTAAATCTGGAGGTTTTGGTGATATAGTAATGGTTGAAATGAGTTGGAATGTTAATCAACCTGGAAGATGGAGAGTTTATCCAAATAAAGTAAAAGACATCAAAGAATCTGATGTTGATTGGAAAAGGTATTTAATGAATAGACCATATGTTGATTGGGATCCAAGAAAATACCTAGAATATAGGTTGTTTTGGCCTTTCTCTTCTGGAATTCCAGGTCAGTGGATGGCTCATCAAATAGATACAGTTCATTGGTTTACAAATCTTGCTCATCCAAGAAGTGTGGTTGCTAACGGTGGAATTTATTTGTGGAAAGATGGAAGAACTAATTTTGATACCATGACGGCAGTTATGGATTATGGACCTTCTAATGATCCCAGTTCAGGTTTTCAGGTTGTATATTCATCAAGATTTACTAATTCAGCTGGTGGAACTAAGGAAATATACTATTCTAATGCAGGAGAGCTAAATTTGCGTACAAATAAGGTTACATCTAATGGAGGATTAAATCAGAAGTTTTCAAGTGCGATGGGTATGAAACCTAATTTACTTCAAAAGTTCTCATTATCAGAAACTGCTCCTAAAGTTATCACCTCTGCTGATACTGGAAATGATGGAATGACTAATAATCACATGCTTAATTGGCTTGAATGTATTAGAACTAGAAAACAAACCAATGGCCCTGTTTTAGCCGGCTATAATCATTCTATTGCAAATATAATGACTACTGCAGCTCTAAGAACTGGACTAAAGGCCACATTTGATGAAAAGAATCAGGATGTTTTGGCTGGAGGAAAAGTTTTTAAATATTAAAATATTTTTTATGAAAAAAGTTTTATTTGTTTTATTATCTTTTTTCCTTTTCATTTCTTGTAACGAAAATGTAAAAGATTCAAAAAATATTTCAAAAGTCTTATTTAATAAGGATTCTGAAAACATGAAGATAGATGTTTTTTTGAATGGACAATTTTTTACTAGTTATATCTATAATAAAGAATATCCAAAACCAATTCTTTTCCCTGTAAAAGCTAAAAGTGGATTAACTGTAACCAGAGGTTTTCCATTAAATCCCATTCCTGGTGAAAGAACTGATCATCCTCATCAAATAGGTCATTGGTTTAATTATGGTAATGTTAATGGATTAGATTTTTGGAATAATTCGGATGCTATTCCTAAAAAGGATATGCATTTATATGGAAAAATTGTTCAGACAAAAATTTTAGAATTAAATCATAAAATGGGATATTTATTGTCCACTAGTCAATGGCAATCAAATTCAGGCGAGCATATTTTAACAGAGAAAACTAAGTTTATTTTTTCGGAATTAGGTTCAACCAGAATTATTGATAGGATAACTGAACTAGAGGCAGTTAAAGATGTTTCATTTAAAGATAATAAGGAGGGTTTATTTGCAATTAGAGTAATAAGACAAATGGAACTTCCATCTAAAAAAGCTGGTAAATTTATTGATTCTAATGGATTAGTAACTGATGTTAAAGTACTTGATAATACTGGTGTTAATGGCAATTATCTAAGCAGTGAAGGTTTAAAAGGTGGAGATGTTTGGGGAACCAGAGCAAGATGGGTAAAATTGTATAGCAAGGTAAATGATCAAAATATTTCAATAACTATTATGGATAGTCCTAAAAATATAGGACATCCCTCATATTGGCATGCAAGAGATTATGGTCTCTTTTCAGCAAATAATTTGGGTCAGTCAGCTTTTTCACAAGGAAGAGAAGTTTTAAATTTTTCACTTAAATCAGGTGTGAAAATAAAGTTTAAACACAGAATGTTAATTAATAGTGGTGATGAATTAAGTACTGAACATATAGAAAATTTTTACAGTGAATTTTCAGAAAATAAAACAGTAAAATTATTTAATGGAAAAAATTTAAATAAATGGGATCTTCCAAAAAATAATTTATGGTGGTCAATTAATGAAGATGGAATTTTAGTTGCAAAAAATGATCCTAAGCAAATTGGATCAAATCTTTTTACAAAAAAAAAATATAGTAATTTTTATTTAGAATTAGATTTTAAGTTTATTTCAGGGAAAATTGATTCAGGTGTCTTTATTAGAGGAAATCAATCTGAAACAAATCCACAAATACAAATTGGCGAATCAGGTTCACTTAAAAGAGATATGACAGGATCCCCATACATACCTAAAAAAGGTTATCCTATTGAAGCAAATGAAGTTTCAAAAAATTTAAAATTTGATGGATGGAATAAGATGGGAATAAAAGTTGTTGACAATAATTATATAATAAAATTAAACGGAGTTCAAATTTTAGACTATAACCACGAATATTCAAATTTACCTGGTCCTATAGGCTTACAAATTCATAAATCTAGAGACATGGAAATTTGGTTTAAGGATATTAATATTACAGAAATCTAATAAGATTTAATAATGCAAAACATTTTAGTATTTAAGAGAAAAAATATTGTAGTTTATTTAATTGGATTCTTTTTTTATCAAACTGTTTTTACACAAATTTCCCAAAAATCACCAAATTTTATAGTAATATTAACAGATGACCAAAGTTGGGTAGGCACCTCTTTTTTAGTTGATCCGAATGATCCCAGATCCAAAAGTGATTATTATGTTACTCCTAACATGAAAAGATTGGCAAATATGGGAATGAGAATGACTAATGGATATGCCCCAGCCCCTTATTGTTCTCCTACTAGAAAAAGTATTTTAACAGGACTTAACCCAGCAAAACATGAATATCAAAAGGACAGAGATAATTGGACTAAAAAATTTAGAACAAGGTTAACAATTCCAAAAGTATTAAAAATGGCAAACCCAAACTATATTACTGCTCATTTTGGTAAATGGGATGCTAGGTATGATAATTTTACTCCTGAAGAAATGGGCTATGATTACAGTGATGGGTTAACAGTTAATAATACTGGAGGAGGAAAGCAAAACCTTGAAATAAATGGACTAACTAAGCCATATGTTTTGGGAAAAGATTGGCCTGAATCGATAGATGATCCAAAATTAATTTATTCTCTTACAAATAAAGCAATTGATTTTATAGAAAAACATCATAATAAAAACCCCTTTTTCATACAAATTTCTCATTATGCTGTTCATCTAGCAATTAATCATTCTAAAAGGTCTCTAGAAAATTTTAAAGAAAATGAAAAGGGAGAAAAACATTTTATCCCAGAATTTGCTGCAATGACACAGGATTTAGACAATGGAATAGGTGATTTATTAAATAAAATTATTGAACTAAATATTCTAAAAAACACATACATTGTTTTTTTATCAGATAATGGAGGAAGAAATTCTATTCCTTTAGGTCCAAAACAAATTAAACCAAGAAATTTTCCATTAAGGGATGGAAAAGGTTCAATGTATGAGGGAGGGATTAGAGTTCCATTTGTTGTTGTTGGTCCTGGTGTAGAGATGAACTCTTATTCAGATATTCCTGTTACTGGCTTAGACATTCTTCCAAGCTTGGCTGATTTAGCAGGATTTGAAATAAAGAATCTTCCTAAAATTATTGATGGAGGAAGTTTTAGAGATTTAATTCATTCAAAAAATGAAAAAGTTATTAAAAGAAATAATCCCTTTTTAATTTTTCATCATGCTGCTAATAGAAAACCTGAGTCAGCTATCAGAGAGAATAATTATAAACTTGTAAAGAACTGGACAGATAAAAATTTGGAACTTTTTGATTTATCAAAGGATAAAGAAGAAGAAAATGATTTGTCATCAGTTTACCCTAAAATTGTTCAAGACTTAGAAAACAAATTGATTACATTTCTAAATAAAGCTAAAGCTGAAACTAAACGAACTAAATATTAAATAATGAAAAAACACATTTTAAATTTTATTTTTTGTGCAGTATTGATTTCATGTAACATGCCTAAAAATTCAAATGATAATGTTATTAAAAAACCAAATATATTATTTATTGTAACTGATGATTTAAATTGTGATTTAGGAGCATATAATCACCCACTAGTCAAAAGTCCTAACATTGATAAATTGGCTAAAAATGGAATTCTTTTTGAAAATGCTCATAATCAATATCCTTTGTGTGGACCATCTAGAGCTTCATTTATGACAAGTTTGTACACTGATCAAACTAATATTAAGGGAAATAATATTTTTGTTAGGCAAACTCTTCCTGATGTTACAACTCTTGCTGAAAGATTTAGACAAGAAGGTTATAATTCTGTAAGAATTGGCAAAATATATCATTATAGTAATCCAGGACATATAGGAACATCCAGCTTTGATGACCCTGATTCTTGGGATTATGTTATCAATCCTTATGGAAGAGATAAAAAAGAGGAACATAAAATAAATGGGATTAAAGAAGATTGGGGTGGAGGAGATTTAAGTTGGCTTGCTTCTGAGGGTTCTGATGAAGAACAGACCGACGGAATTGTTGCCTCTGAAGCAATTGAACATTTAGACTATTATTCTAATAACGGGCAAAATTTCTTTTTGGCTGTAGGTCTTTTTCGTCCACATGTACCTTTTGTAGCCCCGAAAAAATATTTTCAAATGTATTCAAGAGATGATATTAATGTTCCTCCATTGGATGACAACTTTTTAAAAACAATTCCATATCCAGCAGCAAGATCCCTTAGAGCTAAAAAAGAGCAAATTAACTTAGATAAAGAAATTGCTAAAACAGTTATTCAAGCATATTATGCAACTAATTCTTTTGTTGATGCTCAAATTGGAAGAATCTTAGATAAATTAAAAAAAACAGGATTAGATAAAAATACAATTGTTGTTTTTACATCTGATCATGGGTTCCATATGGGTGAGCATGGACATTACATGAAACAAACATTATTTAATAGTGCTACCCGTGTTCCTTTAATTTTTTCAGGACCAGGAATAAAAAAAGGAATTAGAATACCAAAATCGCCAGTTGAGTTAATTGATATATATCCCACTTTACTTGATATGTCTGGATTAGATATTCCAGGTTTTGTTTCTGGAAAAAGTTTGGTTCCAATATTTGAAGATCCTAAAATAAGTGTAAGAAAAAGTGCATTAACAAATTATAAAAAAGCAGGTTATGAGGGTTATTCTGCTAAAACTGATAGATATAGAATTACTAAGTGGGGAGAAAACGGAGAACATGGTTATGAACTTTATGACCATGACATAGATAAAAATGAAAATAAAAATCTTGCTAATAATCCAGATTATAAAAAGATTAAAGAAGAACTTATTGAACACTTAGATGATAGAATTAAAAATTCAAAAATATCCCCTGAAGGTATTACCCAAATCGATAATTATAGGCCAGTCAGTAAAGCAAAATATATGAGATATACACCTAAAAATGGTCAGAAATAAATTATATGAGCTCGAGAAGAAATTTTATTAAATCAAGTACATTTTCCCTTCCTTTGATATTATCGGGATCAACCATATTTTCTTGTGGTCTACCTATTTTAAATAAGGTAGATAATATTTCTCTTTATTTAATCAATGTTAATACTAAAAGGCATTTTAGCCATGGATCATGGAATAATAGACAGCATATTATTATAGAAATAAAAAGTGGAAATTTTTCTGGATGGGGAGAAACAAAAGTAAGTAATAATCAACCAGACTTTGATATTTATAAATGGATTGACAATTTTTCTTTTATTAAAGATTTAGGAATTCAGAATGCAATAAATAATATTAGAAAAAGTTTTTTTAATAGTCAAATATCAGCTAGGGTTAGTGAAGGTGTTTTAATAGCATTATATGATCTTTTGGGAAAAATAAATAAAAAACCAACAATTGAGATGTGGAATTTAGAAGGGAGAGATCCTGTTCCTGCTCTCTTTTGTATTTTAGAAAGAGATACTAGTATGGTTTTGGAAAAAGCAAAGATTGCAAAAGAGCAAAATATGCATAGATACGTTAAACTTAAAATGTTTGGGGAACTAGAAACTGACTTAAAAAATTTAATTGCACTTAGAGGCTTTTTAGGGCCTAATAGCTTTATCAATGGGGATGCTAATTCCGGGTATAAAAATATTAAAAATTTAGATGAATTAGTAACCATATTAAATACTTTAAATCGTGCAGGAATGAATTCAATAGAAGATCCTGGTTTACACACAAAAGAAGATTGGGAATATTTAAATAAAAATGTTATTAATATGTCTCTAGTTCCTGATAAAATATTAAGACCAGCAAAAGAAAGTTTGAAATTTTACAGTAAAGAAATGGGAAAAATTTTTAATATACACCCTCACGTTCAAGGTTCATTTATTGAGTCAAATCAACTTGCTAAAATGATTATTGACTCTGAAAGAAAGCTCATGATTGGAGATGGTAGTTTAATTGGTGCTGCCTGTACTTTTTGGCAACAATTTGCAGTTGGAAATAAAGCTTTTTTTGTTGAAGCCATGGAAAAACCTCAAGAAGATTCTACTTTTTTAAACTGTATAATTGAAAAGTCAACTTCATTAAATAGTGAGGGTAAGGTTGTTCTAAATTTAAAACCTGGATTTGGATTAAAAGTAAATTCAGAAAAATTAAAAAAGGATTGTTCCTCTTATCATTCAATTTAGTTTTATGAAAAAATTAATTTTTATATTAATATCAATTAATTTTATTTTTTCTCAAGAAAGACCAGTTGATCTTGTTAATCCTTTAGTTGATTCAGCTAACTCAAGATGGTTCTTTTTCTCCTCTGCAACAAGGCCATTTGGAATGGTAAATTTAAGTCCTGATATGTTAGCTAATGGTGCTTGGGATTCTGGTTATAGATATAATCAAAAAAAAATTAGTTTTTTTAGTCATGTTCATGCTTGGCAACTTTCAGGTATACCAGTCTTACCCTTTAATGGAAAAGTTAAGGCACATATGGGGCCTAGTTATTATGGTTCGAACTATAGTCATCAAAATGAGAAGGTTTCTCCTGGTTATCATTCAATACATTTGGAAGATTACAATATAAAAACTGAACTTACATCTACTAAAAGGGTAGGGTTTCATAGATATAATTTTCCAAATAATAATTCAAGTTCAATTCTAATAGACCTTGGTGCTAATTTAGGGCCTAGTGGAACAAAAGAAGGCTATATTATAAAAAAAACAAATTTTAAATTAAATGGTTATACCATTTTAGATGAGACAAGAAGAAGGCCTAAACCAACAACCATTTATTTTTCAATTGAATTTAATAAACCTATGAAGGAACTAAGCTCATGGGAAAACGGAGTTCTTTTAGGAAAATCTGAAAAATATATTGGTGAAAAAGGAGGAGTTTATGCTCTTTTTGACACTGAAAATGATAAAGAAGTTTTAATGAAAGTTGGGATTTCATATGTAAGTATAAACCAGGCAGAACTTAATCTAAAAGAGGAATTGAACCATTGGGATTTTGATAGAATTGTTTTTGAATCAAAACAAGAATGGAATTCAATGTTAACAAGAATTGAAGTAAAGGGGGGGACAAAAGATCAAAAAGTGAGATTTTATACTGATTTGTGGCATGCACTTCAGGGTCGAAGAGTTATAAGTGATTATAATGGAAAGTATAGTGATATGACAGGTGATAAACAGATAATTAGACAAATTCCATTGGACAAATATGGTATACCTAAATTCAATCATTACAATTCAGATTCATTTTGGGGAGCTCAATGGACAATTAACATTTTGTGGCACCTTGTATATCCGGAAATTTCTGAGGAATTTATTAACTCTATGCTTCTAATGTATAAAGATGGTGGTTTAATTCCTAGAGGACCTTCAGGAGGTAATTATACTTATGTTATGACTGGTGCCTCTTCCACTCCTTTTATAGTTAGTGCTTACATGAAAGGAATAAAAGGTTTTGATGTGAATTTAGCTTACAAGGGTATGGTAAAGAATCATTTGCCAGGTGGAATTATGAGTAAGTCTGGCTATGAACATGAGACTAAAATAGGAGGAGGTTTAAATTATTATATTAATAAAGGATTTGTTCCTTTTCCACTATCTGACAAAAATTATGGTTATCATCAAAGTGGACCAGGTATGACCCTTGAATATGCTTATCAGGATTGGACATTAGCTCAAATGGCAAAGCATTTAGACAAAAAAGAAGACTATAGTATGTTTATTAAAAGATCTCAGAACTATAAGAACATATATGATTCAAATTATGGCTGGATGAGAGGAAGAAATATTGATGGCTCATGGACTGAGCCATATGATCCTTTATTTTATGAAAAAAAAGGTGGATTTGTTGAGGCCACACCCGCTTCATCTACTTGGTTTGTTCCACATGATCTTAATGGACTAGCAAAATTAATGGGTGGTCGAGAAATTGCTGCTAAAAGATTAAATCAATCCTTTTTAATTGCAGAACAACATAATTTTGTTTCTCATAATTTGAGAACTGATAAATTTGTTACAAGTGAAAGAAGAAAAGTTTTTATAAATTATGGGAATCAACCATCAGTGCAAACAGCTTTTATTTTTAATTATTTTGGACAACCTTGGTTAACTCAAAAATGGTCAAGAGCAGTTATTGAAAAAGTTTATAGTGATGTTTCCCCTCAAAAGGGTTATAGTGGAGATGAAGATCAAGGTCTTATGGGTTCACTCGCGGTTATTATGAAAATGGGTTTATTTCAAATGAATGGAGGTACAGATATTAATCCAACCTACGATATATCAAGTCCAATATTTGATGAAATAACAATACATTTAAATAAAGATTATTACAGTGGAAAATCTTTTAAAATTATTTCCGAAAATAATTCGTCTGAAAATATTTATATTCAAAATGCGTATTTAAATGATATAGAATTAAATCAATCTTGGCTTTATCATAAAGATATAGTTAAAGGAGGTGTTTTAAAACTAAAACTTGGAAACAAACCAAATTATGAATGGGCTACTGTCATAATGTCTTTACCTAAAAATATGTCAGAATAATTTAATTAATTATGGATTCTATTGGCTTTGGAATTATTGGTACAGGTAATATTGCAAAAATTCATTCAGATTGTATAAATCAAATTGAAGGTGCGACTCTACATGGAGTTTTGACTAATTCTAAAAAAAGAAAAAAAGAAATTTTGAAAATTTTTAAAACAAAGGTTTATCAAAATATTGATGATTTCCTAGAAAATTCTAAAATTTCAATTGTCTGTATATGTAATGAAAGTGGAAAACATGGAAAAACAATTGAGAAAGTAGCAAATGCAAAAAAAAATATTTTATGTGAAAAACCTCTTGAAATTAATTTAGAAAGAATTGAAAAAATTGAAAGAATTATAAATAAAAATAAAATACTATTAGGTTGTGTTTTTCAAAATAGATTCAATCCTCAATATGTAAAATTAAAACAAATAATAGAGACTGGGAAATTAGGTAAATTACTTTTAGTAAATGCTCAGGTAAATTGGTATAGAAGTCCAGAATATTATAAAAATTCCTGGAGAGGAACGAAAGAATTGGATGGTGGTGCAGCATTTATTAATCAAGCAATTCATACTATTGACTTAGTAATTGATTTAATGGGTGAAGTTAAAAATGTATCAGGATTTATCGATACTTTATTGCACGATATTGAAGGTGAAGATATAGGAGTTGCTTCAATTAGGTTTAAAAACAACGCATTGGGAACGATCTCCGTTGGAACTTTGTTTAATCCAGGGTTTCCTGAAAAAATTGAAATTTATGGAACAAAGGGAAATTTTATATTTCAAGGAGGAAAGATTATAAAACTTGAATTAATTGGTAAAAAAAATAAATTTAAAAGTAAAGTTAATGAACTTAATTCTAGTTCTAGTGATCCAATCGCAATTGGAACTGAACTTCATAAAGCAGTTATATTGGATATGATAAATTCTGTAAAAACAAAATCTTCTCCTTTTATTGATATCAATAAATCTAAACCATCAATTAAATTAATAAATGAGATATATAAATTTTCAGAAAATTATAATTTATGAAAAAAATATTTTTACAGCTTATTGTTTTTTTAGTCATTGTTTCATGTGATAATCCGAAAAAGGAATTGCCTAATATTATATTTATCATGGCAGATGATCTAGGTAGTGCTGAACTAGGGGCATATGGTCAGAAAAATATTTTTACACCAAATATTGATATCTTATCATCTGAAGGAATGTCATTTACTCAGGCATATTCCGGCTCTTCTGTTTGTGCTCCTGCAAGAAGTGTTTTGATGACTGGTTTACACACTGGCCACACTAGGGTTAGGGGTAATTTTGGATATGGGGGAGTAAGTGGTTTAGGAGGCAAAGAAGGAAGGGTGCCATTAAAAAATGAGGATATAACTATTGCAGAAATATTGAAAGATAATGGATACAAAACAGGGATGGTTGGTAAATGGGGACTTGGCGAACCAAATACAAGTGGAGAACCAAATAAAAAAGGGTTTGACTATTTTTTTGGTTTTTTAAATCAACGAAGAGCACATAGTTACTATCCAGATTATTTATGGGAAGACTCTCAAAAAATTATTCTAGAAAATAATGATGGAAAAGGGAAAGATTATTCTCACGATATATTTTTAAAAAAAACATTAGGTTTTATAGAAGAAAATATGAGTTCACCATTTTTTTTATACCTACCACTTTGTATTCCCCATTCAAATTTTGAAATTCCTGAGATATTAGATGTTTATAAAGAAAAAAAATGGAACAAAAAACAAAAGATTTATGCTTCTATGGTTAGTACAATGGACAATACGGTCGGAAAAATAATGGAAAAACTAAAGGATTTAGATATCGATAAAAATACCTATGTTTTTTTTACATCAGATAATGGTGCTGCTCAAATTGATGATGAATGGAAAATATTTAAAAGTAACGGACTTTTAAAAGGAAAAAAAAGAGATCCTTATGAAGGTGGAATCCGTGTTCCTTTAATAGTTAGAAACCCTTCTCTGATTAAAAAAAATTCCAAATCAGATATAGTAACTTATTTTCCCGATTTTTTCCCAACAATTTTGGAATTAATTAATGTAAATTATAGTAATAAAATTGATGGATTAAGTATAGCTCCCACATTATTTGGAGAAAAGCAAAATTTTGATGATAGATATTTATATTGGGAGTTTTATGAACAAGATGGTTGGAAAGCTGCTAGATTTAAAAACTGGAAAGTAATTAAAAATAATATTCATTTTGGAACCGATCAACCAATAGAACTTTATAATTTAATTGATGATCCAAGTGAAGTAATTAATTTATCATCAAGGTTTCCAGATATTATAAAAAAAGCAGAAGAAATTTTTTTAGAAGCTCATATTCCCTCAGAAAATTGGTTTTGGAAATTTCAAAATAGTGAAGTGGAAAAAATATATAATCAATAATAACTTTAAAAAATGAAAAAAAATTTAATTGTGATTTTGTCTTTAATTTTTGTAAACTATGTTTTTTCACAAAATGACGAGATAAGTGAAGTGAAGAACCTTATCGAAAAAGTTTCTTCTTGGCAAAATAAACAAACTGATCATGTAGAGAAATATACTTTAACAAATTGGCATTTTTCAGCATATTATATTGGATTAATGAGGGCATATAAAGCCACTGGAAATAAAAAATACTACAATCATTTATATAATGTTGGAGAGACTCATAACTGGAAAACTCCTTATGACATGTATCATGCTGATAAAATTGCTATAGGCCAATTATATTTAGATTTATTTGATCAAGAAAAAAATCCTGAAATTATTGAAAATTTAAAATGGGTTTTAGATGCTCATATTTATAGGACTTCACCTGAACCTGATGTTAGGTACTTAAACAATCCTTATAATAAAGAGTGGTGGACTTGGTGTGATGCCCTTTTTATGGCTCCACCAACTTTTGCTAAAATGTATAAAATAACCGGTGAAAAAAAATATTTAGATTATGCAATTAAACATTGGTTTATTACAACTGATTACCTTTGGGATTCTAAAGAAAACCTTATCTATCGAGATGATAGATATTTTAACTTAAAAACAAGTTCAGAGAAAAAAATTTTTTGGAGCAGAGGAAACGGTTGGGTCTATGCTGGACTTGTGCATATGCTTGAAATTATCCCTAAAGATCATCCCAAAAGACCTGATTTTATTAAACAATTCAAGGGAATGTCTGAAAAACTTTTAGATCTTCAAGAAAGATCAAGTGATGGACTCTGGCGTTCAAATTTACTTGATCCAGGTATTTTTGCTTATTTAAATAAAAATGAAGATAAATTAATAGAAACTGAAAAGATTGATATTCCAGAAAATAGCGGTAGTAGTTTTTTTTGTTATGGATTTGCATGGGGAATAAATAACGGAATTTTAGATAAGAATTTATTTATGAACCCTATGAGATCTGCATGGAAAATGTTAAAATCTCATGTTAATGATGAAGGTAGATTAGGTTTTATTCAGCCTGTTGGAAAAGACCCAAAACCTTATGACAAGAATTCATGGCAAGAATTTGGAACTGGAGCTTTTTTATTAGCAGCATCTGAATACATTAATTTTTTAAATAAGGAGAGAAAAATTATAACGAAAGCAGAAAAGGGTAAATTAATCTATAAAAATGATTTAAATAACAAGGAAAGCATTCATAATTGGTCCATGGAAGGAAATGCTAAAACTATTTTTAAAAATGGCTGGATGGAAATGTTTTCACCTAATAAATCTTCTCATCATGTTTTGTGGTGTCCTGAAAAATTTCCCTCAAGTTTTATTGCTGAATGGGAGATTCAAAATTTAAATTTAGATTCTGGATTATGCATTGTCTTTTTTGCAGCTAATGGAACTAATGGAGAAGATATATTAGATAATTCACTTAAAAAAAGAAATGGAGTTTTTAATCAATACACTAAAAGTGATTTAAATAATTATCATATTTCTTATTATGCAAATAACCCTAAAAAACCTGACAGACCATTTACACATTTAAGAAAAAACAAAGGATTTCAAACAGTTCAGTTTGGTCAAAAAGGAATTCCTTCTAAATCAAAGAATATTCATAAAATTCAACTGGTGAAATCAAAAGGTAGAATTATCATGAATATTGATGGAAATAAAATAATTGATTGGAATGATAACGGGAAAGAATCAGGTCCTATTTTAGGTTCTGGCAAACTAGCTTTTCGTCAAATGCAATGGACTCATTTTAGATATAAAAATTTTAAAGTTTGGGATTTAATATCAATTAAAGATTTTTAAAAAAAAGTTTGATTAGAAAAATTTTATTTATTGTAGTAATAGGCTTACTGGTTAATTCTTGTAAAGAATATAAAATAAATTTTGAATCTGATTTTGAATCTGATTTTGAATTACCTGATATGGTATATCCAAAATATAGGCAATGGCCCTCTCCTGTCAATGGAGAAATTGTATTATATAATAGTCCAAGTTTACAATGGCCTAATTCTGGAAAAAACAATAGTTATGATATTAAAATATCCAAGGATTCTGAATTTAAGACAAATCTCATTGAAAAGAATAATATTCCCTATTCATTTTATAATCCACATAAAAAGCTAGAAAAGGGAAAATGGTTTTGGAAATACAGAACTACTGATTCAAAATGGAGTAAATCACAATTTTTTTTAGTTAATGAAAAAACTATTGATTTTGTTTCTCCAAAATTAGATTTAATAATTAGTAAAATTTCAAATGAGCATCCTAGAGTTTGGATTGAAAAGTCTAATTGGAATGAATTTATTATTAATTCAAAAGACAGTCATGAATCAAAAATTATATTGAAAAAAGCAAATCAAATTATAGGTAAAAGAATTCCAAAAGAGAGTGATGCTGTAACAAATAAAAAAGGAAGAACTGAAAATGAAACTACTAAAATAGAGAAAGATGCTAGTCAAAAGCTTGGATATGAAATGGGTTATTCTTTAGAGGCACTAATTAAAGCTTATATATTAACAAAAGATATTAAGTATTTTGATGAAGCAAAAAAATGGATGATGGAAGCATCTTCATGGGATCCAAATGGAATTACTCGCAAAAATGATTTTGGTGATGCTTTGATTATGAGTTCACTTGCAATGGGTTATGATGTGTTTTATGATATTTTAGATGAAAAAGAAAAAAAAATAATTTTAAATCACTCAAAAATTAGAGCAAATAATTTTTATGAAAATTGGAAAAATTATTTAGAGGACAGAAATTCCTCTATGCATGTATGGCAACATATTATTCATAGATTATTTAAAACATCTTTAGCTTTTATAAAAGATGAGCCTGATGCAGAAAAATGGCTTGATTATATTTATAATTTATGGATTACTCAAAACCCTAAGATGGGTGAGCAAGACGGAGCATGGTTTAATGGAACCGGATACGTTAGGATGGGCGTAATGACAATGTTGGATATTCCTTTAAAATTAAATTCTTATTCAAATTTTAATTTTTTTGAAGTTCCTTTTTATAAGAATTTCATGAAATGGTTAAGCTACGCATTTCCACCAGGCTCATCTCAAGATGGGTTTTGTAATGATGGCTACAAGTATCCAACTCCAAATAATGAGTATTTAGGTTTTTCTGATGCTATTTCTAGAATTTTAAATGACCCATATGCTAAGTTGTATAAAAAAAGAATTCAGGATCATTATAAAACTCTTGATGAGCCAATTATTGATCTAAATTTTAGACAACCTACTGTTCCAAAAAAAATATTTGAAGAAGAGGAATATGGGTGGTTTAGGTTAAGGTATGGATATAAAATGAAAATGTCTGATTTAAACTCTGATTTTAAATTGCCTGATGCAGAAATTTTCCCTCAAGTTGGTGTTGCTTATTTAAATTCAGATATAAATAATATTTCACAAAATTTAATGTTATCAATAAAAAGTTCACCATTTGGAGCGCAACTTGCACATACTCATGCCGAGCACAATACCTTTAATATTTCTTACAAGGGGAAAAGAATATTTTACAACACGGGTTACAGACCATGGCAAGGTGCGCCTCATACCAAAGCATGGTATAACCACACCCAGGGTCACAATGGTATTTTAATTAATGGAGAAGGACAACCTTATGATTCCGGTTCTTATGGTTTCCTCCCAAGATTTATTTCAGGGAATCAACTCTCTTATGTCTTAGGAGATGGATCTCATGCATATGAATCTCATGAGTCTAAAAAAATTGATTTAGGAGTTTCTAAATTTAAAAGACATTATATTTTATTAAAACCTAACATTATTATTATATATGATGATTTAGAAGCTGATAATCCATCCTATTGGACATGGTTGATTCATAATTATGATGGAATGGAATTAAGTAAAACTGAGAACAGCCTAACTACATTAAACAATGATTTAAATGGAAAGCTTAATTTATATGGTTCACAGGAGATATCATTTAATATAACGGATAAATTTTCAGTTGAACCAGTAAATATCCGTAATACTCTAGATGCTAATGGTAATATTGAAAATTTTAGGAACCACTGGCATTTTAATTCCAAAAATATTGAAAAAACTAAAAAAATGAGATTTTTATCAATTATTCAAGTTTCTGATGAAGGATTTTATTTACCAATAAAAAATGATATTAGAGATGAATATAAAATTGGTGATTGGAAAATATCAGTAAATCTTGATACGAATTTTGAATCTAAATTGATTATTAATAATGATGTTTCTAATTTAGAATTCATTTCATCACTTGACGAATCTGATGAATTACAAAATAATGAAAGTTTAGGAATGACTAGACTAATTGAAATTGTTAATGATAAACCATTAAAAAGATATTCATTGGATAATATACCATATAGTATAAATAAATTGATTAATTCAGAAAAATTATCAAATAATGAAAAATAATTTTTTTAAAATATATTTATTTATGCTTAATAAAATGTATGTTTTTTGTTTATTGTTTTTAGTTGCCTGTTCTAATACTAATATATCCAATCATCCAAATATATTAATGATTAGTGTTGATGATTTAAACGATTGGGTAGGAATTTATGAAGGACATCCAAATTCACACACTCCTAATATTGATCAGCTGGGATTAAATGCAGTAGTTTTTAAAAACGCTTATTCACAATCTCCTCTTTGTGGCCCATCTAGAGCTTCAATTCTTAGTGGATTAAGACCTACTTCATCAGGAATATATGGCCAAATTACCGATAATCAATTAAAAGATTTTTCAACTAAGAATGATATTCTTTTAATGCCTGAATTTTTTAAAAAACATGGCTATAAAACTTTTGGAGTTGGAAAAATTTCACATGGCCACATGCCTGATGGGGTTTTTGATGAGTCTGGTGGAAGAGTAAAAGGTTTTGGTCCAAAACCTGTAAATGGGGCTTATTTTAATTGGAATAAAAATGGTACAAGTACCGATTGGGGAGCATTTCCTATTTCTGATTCTTTAATGCCAGATTTTAAATCTGCAAATTGGATTAAAAAAAGACTTCAAGAAACTCATAAAGATCCTTTTTTTATGGCGGTTGGATTTTTAAGACCTCATGTGCCATGGTATGTACCTCAAAAATGGTTTGATTTACACCCTTTAGATGAAATTAAACTTCCTCCTTATTTTAGAGAAGACTTAGATGATTTACCTGATTTTGCATTTAATTTTATTTATGGATATGATATGATGCCCACAACAGAATGGGCAATTAAAAATAAACAATGGAAAAAAATAGTTCAATCTTATTTAGCATCAATTTCTTTTGTTGATCATTACGTTGGTGAAGTGATTGATGCTTTAAATAATAGTATCTATAAAGAAAACACTATTATAGTTTTATTTTCAGACCACGGATATAGAATTGGAGAAAAAGGAATTTTTGCTAAACAAGCTCTTTGGGATGAAGCAGTAAAAGTCCCATTAATAATTAAACCTCCAAATTTCAATAAGTCAATTGAAATTAAAAATATAGTTGAACTCATAGATATTTATCCGACTTTGATTGACTTGGCAGGTTTACCTAATTATAAAAAAAATGAAGGAAAAAGTTTAGTTCCATTAATTGAAAATAAAAATAATTTTAATAAGAATTTCTCATTAACAACATTTGGATGGGGAAATCACAGTATTTCTGTAGATAATTATAAATATATTGTATATCGAGATAGTTCAGAAGAATTATATTATTTAAAAAATGATCCTAATTCTTGGAAAAATTTAGCTAATAATAAATCATATGATTCTATTAAAATTAGATTGAGAAATCTATTGCCTAAAAGGATAAAAAATGATAATGAATTTCCTTTAATAAACAAATTTTTAGATGAGAAATGGTTAAATTATTGACACCTAAATATTAAATGAAAAAAATGAAATATATATTAATTATTATTTTATTGGTATCTAACTATTCATGTAGAAATAATGAAAAAATAAAAAAACCAAATATAATTTACATTTTGGCAGATGATTTAGGTTATGGAGACCTATCTATTTATAATCAGAATTCTAAAATTTCAACGCCAAACATTAATAGTATTGGAAATCAAGGAATGATTTTCTCTGACATGCATTCGACCTCTTCAGTATGTACTCCTACAAGGTATAGTATTTTAACTGGTGAATATGCGTGGCGAACAAAATTAAAGAATGGAGTATTATGGAGTTATGGAGAACCTTTAATTCCAGAGAATAAAAAAACAGTTGGGTCTATGCTTAAAAAATATGGATATACAACTAGTGTTATTGGAAAGTGGCATTTAGGTTTAGGCTGGGAAAGAAAAGCTGAAATTTCTAAATCAAATGCTGATATTAGTGATTCTGGTTTAATAAGGAATATTGATGAAAAAATTATTGATTTTAGTAAAAATCCAACATTTGGGCCGCCTCAAAATGGGTTTGATTATAGCTTTATTCTTCCATCATCACTAGACATTCCTCCTTACTTATATTTAGAAAACAATAAGTTTATAAAACCTGTGAATAACTATACTGACGGCAACAAACCAAATTATGATTCATCCGGAGCTTTTTGGAGAGCAGGTCCTATGGCAGAGGATTTTGAGATTGATCAAGTATTGCCTACATTTTTTGATAAATCAAAAAAATATATTAAAAGAGTTCAAAATGAAGATAAACCTTTCTTTTTGTATTTACCTCTTCCTGGGCCACATACACCATGGCTTCCACTTGATAGCTTTAGAGACTCATCTGGAGCAGGTGAATATGGGGACTTTGTAAAAATGATCGACTATCATGTAGGAGATTTATTAAATCATCTCAAATCACTGAATTTAGAGAAAAACACTATGGTGATTTTTACTAGTGATAATGGCCCTTATTGGTGGCCAGAATCCATTGAAAGGTTTGATCACAAAGCTGCCTTTGAATTAAAAGGAATGAAAGGGGATATCTATGATGGTGGACATAGAATACCATTTATGGTTAAATACCCAGGCATAATAAAAGAAAAAAGTACAAATTCTGATGTTAATTCATTGGCAAGTTTAATGGGAACTCTAGGCGAAATGTTAGGAGAAGAATCTAATAATATAGGGATAGATAGTTATAGTTTTTACGATGAATTGATCCATGATAATTACAAATCAGAACCCAAATCTATTATTCACCATTCTTCAAAGGGTTTCTTCTCGATTCGAAAAGGAAAATGGAAGTTAATTGAAAATTTAGGATCTGGAGGATTTTCAAAACCAGTTTTTATTAAACCCAATCAAGGCGAGACTATATACAGTCTTTTTAACATGGATGAGGATATTTCTGAAACTAATAATTTATCAAATAAATATCCGGAAATAGTAAAGGGTTTAATTACTGAAATGAATTCAATTAAAAAAAAATCTTCTAAATAAATCTATATAATAATTAAATGGTTAAAGACCAAGCTTTAAAATATCCTTCAAATTTTACTAAATCAATTTCAATTATTCAGTTTGGAGGAGGAAATTTTATAAGAGCTTTTGTAGATTATGCTATTCAAATACTTAATGAACAATTTAATTTTAATGCCAAAATAACTATTGTTAAACCTACAAACAGTATTTCTTATCATAATTTTGTTGCCCAAAACTATAAATTTCATGTTTTTTCAGAGGGAATTTTCAATAATAAAAATATTAGAAAAGTTAAAATCATAGACTGTATTGAAAATATTATCAACCCTTACGAAGATTTTAAAAATTATCTTAAAATAGCTGAAAAAGAAAATTTAAAATTTATTTTTTCTAATACAACTGAACTAGGCTTAGTATTTGATCCGACTGATAAATTTAATATGGAGCCACCTAATTCATTTCCAGCAAAAATCACCCTATTATTGTTTAGAAGATATATGAAATTTAATGGTTCTTTTGAAAAAACATTAACCATTATTCCTTGTGAATTAATTGAAGATAATGCTTTTGTTCTTAGAGATTTAATATTAAAATATTGCGAATTATGGGGATTAGATAAAAAATTTAAAATCTGGATAAAGAATAATAATTTTTATAACTCTTTAGTTGATAGAATAGTGCCTGGCTTTCCTGAAAAAAAATTAAAACATTATACTTCGATGACTAAATTTAAGGACAATCATATTGTGGTTTGTGAGCCTTATTTTAAATGGATAATCCAAGCTAAAAAAGATTTTTCAAATGAATTTCCTTTAAATTTTGTAAATAATCTTGACGTTAAATTTGTTTCAGATATTTCTAAATTTAGAAATAGAAAAATAAGAATTTTAAATGGACTTCATACATGTTTAACTCCACTTTGTCTATTAAATAATATTGACTTAGTATCCGAATCATTGAAAGATTCATTTATTAAACATTTTGTTGAAAAACTTTTATATGACGAAATATTGGTTAGTATTGAAGACGATGAATACAAAGAGATTAAGGCTTTCTCTTTAAGTGTTATTGAGAGGTTTAAGAACCCTTATATAGACCATTATTATAAATCTATATTATTAAATTCTATTTCAAAGTTTAAGGTTAGGGTTATTCCAAGCATTAAATCTTTTTTAGACACCAAATCTTTTCTTCCCCCAAATCTTATTTTTTCATTAGGTTGTTTAATTTATTATTATGGAAATCATAATGATGAAATAGATGATAATAAAAAGTACTTATTATTTTTTGATCAAGTTTTTAAAAATAAATCAGAAAATATAATTTCTAATTTGATTTTAAAAAATGATTCTTTATGGGGAATGGATCTTACATTGATAAAAAATTTGGAAAAATTTATTTCATATATTATTTGCGAATTAAAATCAAATAAAGTAGAAAAAGTTTATTTTAATTTTATAAAAAAAGTAAAAAAATCTAATAATTTTCTTTCTGGCTCAAAAAGAAGGAGTTCAGTTGATTAATGATTATATCTTATTTTAAAAAAAATAAATAAAAAATAGAATTTAACTTTATAAGGATTATGAATTTTTTTTAAATAAAATTTAGATGGAGAACAATTGGATTGCTATAATAATAATAATAATTACTTTTTTTTTAATACGTTTTATTGAAAAAAGTAAAAATCGATTTTCATTAATTTTTTCAAAATGGATTCCACCTATTTTATTAGCATTTATTTTTCCTGCGATTATTGTTTATTTGTTTGGACTTAATTTTGATAGCTCACCAATTTTTAGTTGGAATACAAGGTATCTCTATCCAATTACAATCTTTACTATTATGTCATCTATGTCCTTTAGTGACCTAAAAATAGTTGGACTTAAACCTTTGATTTTATTTTTAATTTCTTCTTTTATTATAACAATTGTTCCTGTTGTTTTGATTTTATTAATTGTTTATAATCCATTTGATTATCAATCTCTTATAATTGAAAATTCATTATGGAAAGGATTTGTTCCTGTTATAGGAAGTTGGATTGGAGGAAGTTCAAGTATGTTAGTTTTAAAAGAGTTTGTATTACTTAACGAAGAATTATTTCTTTCTGTTTTAGTAATAGATACAATTATTCAGAACATAGTTATGATTTTTCTTTTCCAATCAATTAAACAAACAGATTATATTGATAAAAAATTTAATTTAGATAAACTTGAATTAATTACTTTAGATGAAAATAATTTAGTTTCAAAAAATTTAACTTTTACTCTATTTTTTTCTTTTTCAATCCCTCTAATTTTTATTTACTTAGATATAGATTTTTTATTTAATATTTTAGCTTTATCTATATTAGGATTGTTTTTTGGTAATTTCTTTAAAAGCTGGTCTAATAAAATCAATTTAAAAATTGGTTCTATAGGAATAATTTTGATAATGTCAATTATTGGATTAAAATTAACTTTTGATAGCTTTGAATTGCCTTTTGAATTTGTAATATTTATTATTTTCTGGATGCTAATTAATATAATTTTAATTACTCTAACAGGATTTTTATTAAAAACTTCTTTTACTTGGACTCCTATTGCATTAATGGCAAATATTGGTGGGATTTCAACATGTCCTGCGCTTGCTTCTGCTTACAATAAAAAATTAATGCCACATGCAATTGTCTTAGCAATTCTTAGTATGGCTACAGGAACATTTTGGGGTATATTATCTTTTACTCTAATAAAGTTTATTATTTAATTTTATAAAATCCGGATATTTTTACTTTTCTAATCCACTTGAAAAAAATTAAAATTGTTTTTATTATTATTATAAATGATATTCGTTTGCGCAAACATAAATCTAGCAAAAAAGTGTATTTAAATCAGATTTTTTTATAAAATTTATATAAATTAGATATATTAATAAATAATAATGAATAAAAATATTGAAGTTAGGTACGCAGCTTCACCAAGAGAAGTAAAGGACATGGATACTAATAAATTAAGAAATGATTTCTTAATTTCAGATATTTTTGATAATAACATTATTAAATGGGTGTACTCACATTATGATCGTTATATGACAGGTGGAGTTTCTCCAAATTCCAATGATGTTTTTTTAGATATTGTTGATCCTATTAAATCAATTTTTTTTTTAGAAAGAAGAGAGCTGGGTATAATTAATATTGGAAAAAAAGGATCAGTTTTAGTTGATGGAAAAAAGTATACTCTAAATTATAAAGAAGCTTTATATATTGGAAGAGGAG
>Ga0115000_10000271_pt1 | contig 47740 bp, 46 predicted proteins | sample ArcticOcean_MG_C_6_FD_89690 | JGI IMG/M metagenome (GOLD analysis project Ga0115000, IMG submission 89690) | Marine microbial communities from western Arctic Ocean - ArcticOcean_MG_CB8_128 | ecosystem: Environmental > Aquatic > Marine > Oceanic | place: Arctic Ocean: Canada Basin | collected...
TCCCATCAATAACAGCGCCCCCTCTTACAACCAAACCAATTCCTAGCCCCAGAAAAAAACCTCCGAAAGCTGCAATCAACAAAGGGTCTTTTGTAACTGCGGGGAAGTTTAACAAATGAGCAGCAATAGAAAGTAAAATTATTGCCACCACGCTTCTAAAAACAAACTGCTTACCCAACGTTGAAAAACCTAAAATCAAAAACGGCAGGTTAATAACCAACAATAACAGAGGCAGGTTAATGTATTGAAAAAGAAAACGATAAGGCACGAGAAACTCTGGAATTTCTTGCATTGCCAGTAGTTTCTCTTTCATTGCTAGTACTAGCAATGAAATTCCGGTTACTCCTCCGTCAATAAAATCATTAGGCAACAAAAACCCCTTTAATCCAAATGCAGCAGAGATGACACCTAATACGATGAAGAATGAATCTCGCAACAGGTGCTTTACGGCCACCTTAGAATCATTGATTCCTTTTGCAATTAGTGCCGCAGTAAGATTTTCCTTTTTATTCTTGTACTTTCGAACAAGAGAATTTGTGACAATTTTTTGAAAAAGAGAGTTCATAAAATATTAATCCTCACGGAAAGTTTGTTCTGCTAGTAAAATTATCGATTTTGATTACTTTTCCAAGAACTTGAGTGATATTTTTTCCCATGTCATTGATTGAATTACCTTAGTGGAAAATAAAAACTATTATTGGATGAAAATTGCGTCGTGGAATGTGAATGGAATGCGAGCCATTTCGAAAAAAGAATTTGACAAGCCTGTTGCAGCAATAAATGCAGACATGATTTGTTTTCAAGAGACAAAAGCTACCCCTGAGCAAGTAAAAGAGGCAGTTAAAGAAGTTATTTCCGGCTATGAGATAGTGGCAGACTCCGCCGAGAAAAAAGGCTATTCAGGCACTAGTATTTTTTACAAAAAAGCTCCTCTAAAAGTAACGTATGGACTAGGAATAGAAGAGCACGACAAGGAAGGAAGGGTAATAACTGCTGAATATAAAAACTTTTATTTGATCACTGTTTACACTCCAAATTCGGGTTCAGCTCTGAAACGCTTATCCTATCGTCAGGAATGGGACAAAGACTTTTTAGCATTTCTGAAAAATCTTGAGAAAAGCAAACCCGTAATTGTTTGTGGAGATTTAAATGTAGCGCACAAAGCAATTGACTTAAAAAACAACAAGCCCAATTACAATAAGTCAGCAGGTCACATGCAAGAAGAAATAGACGGCATGGATAATTACATCAAAGCTGGTCTTATTGATACGTTTAGATACCTGCATCCTGAGCAAGAAAAATATTCATGGTGGAGTTACCGAGGTGGCGCAAGAGACAGGAATGTTGGCTGGAGAATTGATTACTTCTTAATTTCTGAATCACTTAAAGACAAGCTTCAAAGTGCAGAAATCCACAACAACGCTTTCGGATCAGACCATTGCGCAGTGAGTATTGAAATTGATTTATAGCATTAAAAAATGACTCGTAAGCAGATCACGATTTTAGTTGCTTTATTGGTTTGCCTTGCGCCGTATTTAATACTGTGTTTGTACGTCTTCCCTTCCGGGGATGATTATTCCTATGCATGGGTTGGAGCACACAGCGACAACTTTTTTAACACTTTAGTTGGAGAATGGAAGACTTGGAACGGAAGATACATCAGCAATATTCTTGTGTTAACCAACCCAATTTCACAAGGTAATTTTGGATATTATCAAATAATACCCTTGCTACTTATTGGGGCGTTTGTAGCTGTCCACACTGCTACAATTAGTAGGTTTTCAAAAACAACAATTGCACAAGGAGTACTTATAAGCATCAGTATTCTACTAGTTTATCTTAACGTTTTACCAGATCTTGGTGAGGGCATATATTGGTATACAGCAGCTGTAACTTATTTCGCACCCCTAATTATTCTTCCAGTACATATATACTTATTAAATCAACAGGTTAAAGCTCCGAGAATAACAGTAAATATTGTTCTCATCTTACTTCAGTTTTTACTTACGGGGTTTAACGAAGTTTTGATGATTATCATGACACTGTTGCATTTCGGTGTCGCTATTCACATGAAAAGCAGCAATAAGATGTTCTGGCTACTATTTGTTACCCAGATACTGTTCTCTTCCCTTATGTACTTTGCTCCTGGAAATGAAGTGCGCGGATCTCATTTTACTAATAATCACGACGTCATCCATACCGTATTAAATGGCTCGGCCAATACTGTCCGATTTTCTGCGTCTCTTCTTCTTACCCCAGCTTTATGGATTGGAACCTTATTGCTTTTAAAAACGGAATTCGGGTCAAAAAGCAGATCTGCCCCTACCTGGATTTGGATAGCCATCTTTTTTACACCACAGCTAATTGCCTGTGCTGGACCCGTTTGGACTACAGGAATCATTGGCCAACACCGAACTCCAAATTTCGCGCTGTACTGTCAAATACTAACGATTTTCTTGTTCTTACACTATGAAAAAGGGCACATACTAGTGCAAGTTTTGAAAAGGTTTTCTACAGCCATTTCTTATCCTAGACTTATTATTGCTCTAATGATTAGTTTACTATTGATTGGGAATGGCAGAATAGCCAGTAACGATTTGTTATCAGGCGATGCGCAAGGTTTTCACAAGCAAAATTTAGAACGTTCCTTGAAATTCGACTCCTTAATCGGACTTCAAGACACGCTAATATTTATTAGTGAACTCAAGTACAAACCAGCATCCATTTTTATTTATGATGTTACGCCTAATGCTAAGGATTGGAAAAATGGGGTTTACGTCACCTACTACAACCTGAAACAACACAACATATCTATAAGCTGCAGGCCTTAAGGAACAAGACTATACAGTTGGTTTCTCCGTATTAAAACAAGCATGTTTATAACTATCTTCAATCACTTTCAAATCACGATCAGGAACCGTTTAATTTAGTAATAAACAGAATTTTCTCTATGCGTAAATTTCTCCTTGCCCTACTAATTTTAATCATTATTGCTCTTGCAGGTTATTTCGTTTATTCCCTGTATTCAACAACAGAGCACAACAAGTCATCGAAAGGAATTAATGCGATCCCTTATAACTCCGTTGCCATTTTACGAATACAAGCTCCTCTTCAAAAATGGGACAAATTGATGGAAGGAACTTATGGTCAGCAACTAGGCCAAATAGATGAAATTAAAGAATTTCAGAAAGCTATTGAATCACTCAAAAAAGCGGGAACCAATCAGCCTGTATTAGACGAGCTATTTTCCAACAATCCAGTTTATTTTTCTGCGCACATGACCAGTGTGAATTCGTACAATTTTTTAATGGTCAGTAACTTTTCGATAGAAAATAAAAAGTCCCTGGTAGAAGCATTATCTTCAGAATTGAAAGGTTGTACAACCAACAGCCGCAAATACGAATCCTGCGACGTGACGGATATCACACTTGAGAATAAAAAAACTCAATTATCAATTGTGATCGAAAACGGTTTGTTACTTGTGAGCACTTCTTCTATCCTGATTGAAGACGCAATATTACAATTAAAGCACCGTGTTCCGCTTCACGAAAAAAAGGAATTCGCAAAATTATTCAAAACAGCCGACCCTTCTTTAGATGCTAACTTATTTGTAAACTATGCGGAAGTTGGAAAGTTTCTAAATGTTTTTGGAACCGATAAAAGTATAGCTAAGCAAAAGTTTGATCAATTTGGAAATTGGATGGAAGTGGATTTAAAAATCTCTGACAATGGTATTATGATGAATGGATTCTCTTTAATCAAGGACTCATCATCCACCTTTTTAGGAAACCTAAAAAACTTATCACCTTCCAAAATTAACGCAACTTCAATAGTTCCGGACAACGTATCTTTTTTGTCTTCCTTGAGTTTTGAAGATTACGAACAGTACAGCAAAAAGTACAGAGAACATTTGCAATCACAGCAAAAGCTGTATCAATATAAAAAAAACATCAAAGACTTTAACAAGGCTAATAAATTAGACCTACAGGAGGATCTATTCAAATGGATTGGAGATGAGTTTTGCTTTTTTATTACGCAAGGAGATCAAGAAAACCCAATGCAAAACGCCTGCATAGCCATCCAATCTAACAACATTGAACTTGCTTCTGAAAAATTAAAGAAAATTGAACTTTCAACTGGTCATAAGAACGACAGCAGTACATTCTCCAATCATGTCATTTATAACTTAGGCCTACCTAACCTATTGAAATTTGCCTTGGGTGATTATTTTAAAGGAAACAACAGGTCGTACTACACAATTTTAGAAGATTACGTTGTGTTTGGTAATGACATTGGAAATTTAAAAAATGTGATTAATTCATACGTCAGAAGAAAAACGTTGGTCAAAGACAAGGATTTCAATCAGTTTTACGAAAACTTCTCAGACAAGTCTAATTACTTCGTATACATCAACCCTAAAAAAGCTAAAAACTTTTGGTCGTATTTTTTATCAAAAGACATTGCCAAAGTGTTAAACGAAAACGAAGAAGTACTGAACGGATTTGAGGCATTGGGTTTCCAAGCCGTTTCACATGACAACCTGTTTTACACTAATATATATTCCAACTTTAAGATCATTAAAGAATCTACAGATCTAAACTTGATTACTTTCGAATTAGACACTTCCTACTCCACTTCTCCTTGGTTGGTGAAGAATCACTACACTGGAGAAACGGAAATGTTATTACAAGATGACAGGAACACCTTGTACTTGATTAACAACGTGGGAATAATCTTATGGAAAACACCTCTGAAAAGTAAAATTATCGGAGACATCCATTCAATCGATCGATACAAGAACAAAAAGTTTCAGTATTTATTTGGCACCGGAAAAAAACTACATCTAATAGATCGAAACGGAAATAAAGTAGATGGCTTCCCTGTAAAGTTAAAAAGGCAACAAACAGCTGGCATTGCTGTGCTAGATTATGATAAAAACAAAAAGTACAGAATCTTAGTTCCTTCAAATAAATACCTGACTAGTTATAGCAAAGAAGGAAAAATTGTAAAAGGATGGGGGTTCAAAGGAGCGAAAGCAAAAATTGCCAGCACACCTCAACTACTTCAAGCAAACAATAAGGATTACATTGTTTTTAACGATATAAAAGGAAACGCATACACTTTAAACAGAAAAGGAGAGCAAAGGATAAAGTACCACAACAAACTACCATCTGACAATAAAAACTATGCTGTATACTTAAATAGCAATTTGACAAATAGTGGAATAATTACAACTGATACAAGTGGGACAATCATGTTTTTAAAGATGAATGATCAAATGACTAGTATAACGACAAGGAATTTTACGAAAGACCATGATTTTTACCTTGGTAACCTTTCCAACAATTCTGCTGCTGACATTCTATATTATGAAGATTCTGAAGTATACGGCTACAAATTGAGTAAGAACAAGATTTTTGACATCAAGGACTTAAACTTCACTCCTGCTTTTGGAATCAAAACTCACACTATCAACAAGGAAGGTGCTAAAATTATCACCATGACAGACCGAGTTAACAATAAAATATACGCTTATGACCAGAATGGAGCCCTGCTAGAAAACTTTCCAATCGAAGGAAATTCAGATGTGTTAATTGATGACTTGAACAATGATGGTAAGTTCAAAATGATCATCGGCAACAAGGAAGGAAATTTGTTTATTTATACTTTATTTTAAATCTAAAATAGAAATATAAAATCCCGCAGAAAAACCTATTCCCCCTTATCGTGAAAAGCTCTAAAAACCTAAAGCACTTCTGACCGTAACCAATTTTTCTTTTGCTATGGTTCTAGCTTTATCAGCTCCTATTTTTAGTAACTTATCCAACTCAGGTTTATTATCCATTAGCTCCCAGTACTTTTCCCTCTGATCTTTAAATTGATCCACAATGAGTTCGAAAAGAGCTTGCTTTGCATGACCATAACCGTATCCTCTTCCCAGATAATTTGCCCGCATTTCTTTTATTTGCTTTGTGCTAGCTAACAAGCTATAAAGATCAAATACGATACATGTATTAGGATCTTTCACATCCTCAAGAGCTTTATCATCAGTAACAATTGACATTATACATTTTCGCAATTTCTTATCCGTCAGAAAAATATTGATAGCATTACCATATGACTTACTCATTTTCTTACCGTCAACGCCGGGAATGTACATGTTCTTTTCATCCAGTTGAATTTCTGGAATCACAAACAAGTCCTTGTGCTTTATATTTAATTTTTGAGCTAAATCCCTTGTGAACTCTAGGTGTTGCTTTTGATCCTTTCCAACAGGAACTACCTCTGCTTCATATAAAAGGATATCTGCAGCCATTAAAACTGGGTAAGTGAACAATCCCGCTGACACTTCACTGGCACGATCTGACTTATCTTTAAAGGAATGAGCTAAACTCAACCGTTGAAAGGACATAAAGCAATTCAAGTACCAAGCAAGTTCGCAAACCTCTGGCACATCAGATTGTCTGTAGAATACGTTTTTATTAACGTCGAAACCGAACGCCAACCAAGTAGCTGCAACTGCATAACTATTCTCTCTTAGCAACTCCGCATCTTTCACACTAGTTAACGAGTGCAGATTTGCAATAAAGCCAAAAGTTTCATTTTTATCAGATTTACTTGCTTCAATAGTAGGAATAATAGCACCTAAGAGATTCCCTAAATGAGGAACTCCCGTGCATTGTATACCTGTTAGCGTTCTTGGCATAATTCTTTGTTTCGATATTAAAACTCATACTGTCACTAGACAAATCAAGTGACTGCTGCATACAAAAGTACAGCTTTTGCAAGTGAAAATCCGCATTAAAAATTTACTTTTGTTTGTACCCATAGGTGGGATTAAATAATGAGATGAAGATAATTTTAAACAGTTTAAGTTTCTTGTGGAAAACATGGTTCATTATATACATGTTCCTCTCCACTCTGTTCTTTTACCCATTCCTTTTGGTGAGCATAGTATTACTTAAAAACTACGATTTAACTTATAAAATCTATAGAGTTTGGGCGTGGAGTATTTGTATTTCAATTGGTGTGTTTCCAAAACTAATCAATGGACATCTAATTCCGAAGAATGAGAACTTCATACTGGTTGGTAATCACAGCTCTCAAATGGACATCATTGTGCCGTACACTAAATTTAGTCAACACTTTGCATTTTTAGCTAAAGAAGAATTGAAGAAATTACCATTTTTCAACATTAATTTCAAAGGCATGAATGTGACAGTTGACCGAAAGAGCATGGTATCCGGATCATCTTCATTGGTTCAATGCTCGGAAAAATTACAGCAGGGAATTAACTTATTAATTTTCCCTGAAGGCACTCGAAGCAAGAAGGCTCCACAAATGAAACCATTTAAAGCTGGGCCTTTTAAACTAGCCATAGAAAATCAAATCAGCATTGTGCCTTTGGTGTATTTAGATAATCACAATCGTCTTGCTGGAGGAAAGAAAGCATTTGAAGGAGGCGCAGGACCTGGAATAAGTAGAATGGTTGTATTAGAACCTATTTCCACTATAGGATTGAAATTAAGTGACATGAGTAAACTGAAAGATGATACAGCGCAAGCAATGCAGTTGGCAATCAATGAACAATCGTAAATATAGTTATGCATGAATGACTATTGTCGCAAGACTCAAGTGTTAAAGCATTCTTACTTTTCATACCAAAACATTAAGCAATAAAAAAGCCCCGTATAAATACGAGGCTTTTTTTATAAAATTCTGTTTAGACTAACCGTTCAACGCCTCTGCTCCACCAACGATCTCTAAGATCTCAGTGGTAATTGCAGCTTGACGAGCTTTGTTATATTCTAACTTAAGCGCTTTCGATAATGAATCTGCATTATCAGTAGCTTGATGCATTGCTGTCATCCTTGCTCCATGCTCACTAGCAACTGAATCCAACAAACCTTTAAAGAATTGTGTCTTTAATGCTTTAGGAATCAAGTCAAGAACTATTTCATCTCTACCTGGCTCATAAATGTAATCTACAGAAGTAGCTCCACTTGTTTCAGAATCATCATTTGAAACTGGTAATAACTTCTCAAACTGAACACTTTGTGTTGCAGCGTTTACAAATTGATTGTACACAAAAATCACTTCATCATACTCTTTAGCAACAAATGAAGACATTATGTCCTGTGCAATCGCAGCTACATTAGTATAAGTTAAATCGTTAAATATTTCAATCTCAGATTTAATGACTTTGTACTCTTTACTAGTAAACCAATCTCCTGCTTTCTTACCAACGCATAACAATGAAACATCCTTGTCACTGTACTTTTTATTGATAAGCTTTACAGTTCCTTTGATGATGTTTGCATTAAAACCACCACACAAACCTCTGTTTGAAGTTACTGGAACTATTAAAACTTTAGCTACATCTCTTACTTCAGAATATTCACTTTGTGTATCTCCAGATGTATCAGCACTCAAGTTCAATAAAATCTCCTGCAATTTTTCAGCATAAGGTCTCATTTTAGTAACAGCATCAGTCGCTCTTTTCAATTTAGCAGCAGATACCATTTTCATGGCACTGGTAATCTGCATCGTTGAATTAACCGATACAATCCTGTTTCTTGTTTCCTTTAAATTAGCCATTTACTACTTGTTATTCTGTAAGTTATATTTCTTCCAAAAAACTATAATCTCATAAGCCTAGTACTACTTAAGCAAAAGCTTAAGAAAATTTACTAGCAACTTCGTCAATCACTTTATTCAATACTGAAACAACTTCATCAGTTAATTTACCTGATTTCAATGTGTTTAAAGTCTCTTTGTGATTAGCTTCTAATACAGTTAAATAATCCTCTTCAAAAGCTTTCACTTTATTCATTGGAACATTCATGATAAGTCCATTAGTACCTGCGTAAATTACAGCACATTGTTGTTCTACTGATAAAGGATAGTTTTGAGCTTGTTTTAACAACTCAACGTTTCTAGCTCCTTTGTCAATAACAAACTTAGTAGCTGCATCTAAATCAGATCCAAACTTAGCAAATGCTTCAAGTTCTCTGTATTGCGCTTGATCAAGTTTTAAAGTTCCTGAAATCTTCTTCATCGACTTAATTTGAGCGTTACCACCCACCCTTGATACAGAAATACCAACGTTAATTGCTGGACGAACACCTGCATTAAACAAGTTAGATTCTAAGAATATTTGACCATCAGTAATCGAAATTACGTTAGTTGGAATATAAGCAGAAACATCACCCGCTTGTGTTTCAATAATAGGAAGTGCAGTTAATGAACCTCCACCTTTTACAACACTTTTCAATGATTCTGGTAAATCATTCATGTCAGCAGCAATTGTATCAGATGCGTTCACTTTACATGCTCTCTCTAATAATCTAGAGTGCAAGAAGAATACATCACCTGGGTAAGCCTCACGTCCCGGAGGTCTTCTTAACAATAAAGATACCTCACGGTAAGCAACTGCTTGCTTAGATAAATCATCATATACAATTAATGCTGGGTTACCAGTATCTCTGAAGAATTCACCAATCGCTGCACCAGTAAATGGAGCGTAAAACTGCATTACTGCAGGATCAGACGCGTTAGCTGCAACAACAGTTGTATAAGCCATTGCTCCTGCTTTTTCTAATGTGTTTACAATACCTGCAACTGTTGAAGCTTTTTGCCCAATAGCAACATAGATACAATATACAGGCTCTCCTGCATCGAAAAATTCTTTTTGATTGATAATTGCATCAATAGTAACAGTAGTTTTTCCTGTTTGTCTATCACCAATTACTAATTCTCTTTGACCCCTTCCAATTGGAATCATCGCGTCAATAGCTTTGATACCAGTTTGTAATGGCTCATTTACTGGTTGTCTGTAAATAACACCCGGTGCTTTTCTTTCGATTGGCATTTGGTACAATTCACCAGTAATTTCTCCTTTACCATCAATTGGCTGACCTAAAGTGTTTACTACCCTTCCAACTAAACCATGTCCAGCTTGAATAGATGCAATTTTGTTAGTTCTTTTTACAGTACTTCCTTCAACAATCCCAACAGACTCCCCTAACAATACTAAACCAACATTGTCCTCTTCAAGATTCAAAGCAATTGCTTGCAATCCTGTTTCAAACTCTACTAATTCTCCGTATTGTACATTTGTCAATCCGTAAGCTCTTGCAATACCATCACCTACTTGAAGTACTGTTCCAACTTCTTGTAATTCTGCTTGCGTTTTTACTCCAGCTAATTGTTCTCTTAATATTGCTGAAACTTCTGCGGGTTTAATTTCTGCCATTGTTTATGATTTAATCGTGTAATACTTTGTTTTAATATTTATTTCAATTTACGACAATGCGTTTTGTAAGCTTGCCAATTGCCTGCTAACACTAGCGTCAATTTGTTTATCACCAATAGTAACAACAAATCCACCTATTAGTGAACCGTCTTTTTCTTCCTCAATTAAAACCTCTTTGTTATAAGTAGCTTTAACTAATTCGGTTACTTTCTTTTTCAAAACATCACCAACGCCGTCTACCGATTTGATCACCGCTCTTAGAATGTTTTTGTTGTTCAAGTACAAATCACCAAACGAAAAAGAAACATTAGGAAGAACAGATCCTCTACCATTCTTTACAAGTAATGCGATGAACGACAAAGTTAATTTTGAAGTCTTTTTAGCAAACAACTCAGTAAGAACATTCATTTTCTTATCTGGTGAAACAACTGGACTTTCAAGAACAGTTTGTAATTCCTTAGAACCTTCGCATACAGACAGGATAAGTTCCATGTCATTTTTAACATCCTCTAGAGAATTTTGCTCTACAGCAAGATCCAATAAAGCTTTAGCGTATGTTCTAGCAGTTTTAGTTTGCCTCATCACTAATTAGTTTAAGTTAACGTCTTCAATTAAATTATTTACCAACGACTCTTGTTTAGACTTGTCGGACAATTCACCTTTTAATATTTTTTCAGCAATCTCAATAGATAAGCTAGCAACTTGACTCTTTAACTCAGTAATTGCTTTTCCTTTTTCCATTTCAATTTGCGACTTAGCATCATCCATTACTTTATCAGCAACTTCTGTAGCTTGAGCCTTAGCTTCAGCAACAATTGTATTTTTCGCTTCTTTTGCTTCTTTTAAAATAGCATCTCTTTCGATTCTGGCTTCTTTTAAAAGTGTTTCGTTTTGTGAAGTCAACGCAGCCATTTTAGCTTCTGCTTCTTTAGCTGATTCTAAAGCACTTTTAATTGTTTCTTCTCTTTCGTTAACAGCGTTTAAAATTGGCTTCCAAGCGTATTTCTTTAAAAGAAACATCAGGATCAGAAACATCAAAGTTTGCCAAAAAAACAAACCGACTGAAAATTCACTTATTAATTTTTCCATTTTACCTAATTTAATTTTTTAATGAAAATCAACAACCGCAGCCAATCGCTGCGGTTATTGATCAAAGTAATTTACGATGCAAATAAAGCTGCAAATCCAATCCCCTCAATAAGAGCTGCTGCAATTAACATTGCAGTTTGAATTTTGTTTGTAGCTTCTGGCTGACGCGCAATACCTTCCATTGCAGCTCCACCAATTTTACCGATACCTATACCAGCACCAATAACGATTAAACCTGCACCAACGATGTTTGGGATTACCATAATAAAAAAGTGTTAAAAATTAAAAATTAAACATTAAATAAATAAACTCTTAATGACCTTCTTCGTGGTCATGCTCTTCGACAGCCATTCCAAAATACAATGCTGATAGCATAGTAAATATGTAAGCTTGTAAAAAAGCAACTAATAATTCTATAAGTGATAAAAATATTGTCAATCCAAAAAACGCTCCTCTAGCAAACACGTTTTGAAATATAAACAGTAAACCTATCAAACTCATTAATACAATGTGACCTGCGGAAATGTTTGCATATAAACGAATAAGCAAAGCGAACGGCTTAATAAGAACCCCTAACAATTCAATAGGAGCTAAAATAAATTTCATTGGAACAGGAACACCTGGCATCCAAAAAATATGTTTCCAATAGTTTTTATTACCTGAAGCAGTTGTAATTATAAAAGTAAGAATAGCTAATGACGTTGTAACAGCAATATTACCTGTAACGTTAATACCTAAAGGTGTTAAACCTGTTAAGTTAATGAACCATATAAAAAAGAATACGGTCAATAAATAAGGCATGTACTTCTTGTACTTTTTCTCTCCAATATTTGGGATTGCAATTTCATCTCTCACAAAAAGAACTAGTGGCTCCGCAATTTTCCCAAATCCTCTTGGCACTAAACTTGTACCATAACTTTTCCCAACTTTTTTGAAAAGGAAGAAAATTAGAAGAACAATCATCAAAGTACTAAAAACACTTTTTGTAATTGACACATCCATTGGCATTTCATTGTGAGCGTGTCCTTCCTCGTCAAAATGTAATTTTCCGTCAGCTTCAGTTTTATATATCTTACCGTGATTAAGTTTATAAAACTTTCCTCCTGATTCAGCTACAGCATGACCGTGATGAAACTTAGATGACATGAACACCTCAACACCACCATCAATTAATATTACGGGTAGAGGAAATCCAATGTGTTTCTCAGAACCATCCTCATTTTTCATGGTAAACAAATGAAAATCGTGAGCATCTTGCAAGTGATGGGCAATGTCTGCCTTGATACTAAGTTTAAGCGCTGCCTTCTCTTCGTCATCCATCATCTTCTCTGAACAACTAACTAAATTGATCAGTAAAATGACTAATAATGAGGCTTTAAATAACTGTTTCATAGTAAATAACATCTAAATCTGTACTGAAAATCCGGTGCAAAGCTAATTAATTATATACAACCGAGAAAGCTAAAAAGGTATTTTTTTTATAAAATTTTCACACTTTGCGCCCTTAATCTTTCAACAGCCTTGTCATGAAATAAACTTCAAAAAAAAGTGTACTTAAATAAGGCACTAATAACATGGACAAATCCACCCCCCTAGGGTCGGAATCGAGAACAAAGAGAAATTTAAAAACAAATAAATATACACCGAACTTCACAAAACTAGTCCACATAAAAATAAACCCCAGATTTTCAGTGAGTTTTCTTGAACCAAGAATCAATACTAGAAAAGACAAAACGGATAACGTTAAGCTCAAACTGTAAGACACCAAAATTTTAGAAATAACATAATCAGGAAAATACGAATCAAGCACAAAAACATGTACAAGGAATAGAGCGCTGACCAACACCGTAATCGTGATTGCAAACATCAACATACTTTTACTTCGCATCAGTCGTCTTTTTTATTTTTTTTACCATCTTGACCTTTTACCTCCTTACCTTCTTTCAACTTCTGATCATTCTCTGCGTTTATTTTGTTAACCTGTCTTAAGGTATTATAAAGAGAAACTGCAACGGCGAAAATGGTCATACCCATTGTAAACCATTTTTTATCCATTGGCCACTCACCATCCATCCATTTACCTAGGTAAGCTCCTAAAAATATTGTTGCACCCATTTGAAATGCAATCCCAGAAAATCTAATGTAACCTTTCATGAAAAATGTTTTAATGCAAATAACCTCTATGTATAACCCACCTTATTTTGCCCAGCAAAATTAAAACAGCTATTTGATAAAAATTACTATAATTGAATTCTTTTTATTTTAAAATTGAATACCTTTCTAATACGCACTGTTTTATAGCGTCTCAACAAATATTTTAAGATCATGAGCATACCAAAAAGATTAGCGGCAGGCGATAAAGTAGCAATTATTGCTATTGGAAAGAAAATTTCAGAAGCAGAAATTGAACCCGCCGTCTCTGTTTATAAATCTTGGGGCCTAAGTATTGTCATAAGCAGGACTATTGGTGCCGGAGAAAATTACTTAGCAGGTCATGATGAATTAAAGGTTTCTGAATTACAGTCTTTTATAAATGACTCGTCAATAAAGGCTATAGTTTTTGCTCGAGGAGGATACGGTGCAGTTAGGATAATTGACAACATAGATTTTAGTCCATTATTGATTAGCAATAAATGGCTAGTTGGGTTCAGTGACGTTACCGTGATTCACAGCCACTTGAATTCCAACTTCAATTTAGCAACAGTACATGGAATTATGCCCGTTTTTTTCAATGACGCTTCGGCACCATCAATAGAATCTTGCCGAAAGGTTTTGTTTGAAGGCAATATGAACTACAATTTTAGTAGCGTTGATAAGGTACTTATTAAAGAAGGCACTTGTCAAGGAGAAATCGTTGGCGGAAATCTATCTATTATATATAGCTTATGTGGATCTTCATCTCAACTAAAGACAGACGGGAAAATACTATTTATCGAAGACTTATTTGAGCCATTGTATCACATTGACAGAATGCTTCAGAATTTAAAAAGAAATGGATTGTTTGATAATATTGCTGGATTAATTATTGGCAGCTTCACTGACATTGAACAAGGAGATCCTAAATTTGCAAATGACCTTCAAAGTGTTTTTAGAAGTTATTTTGAACCACTACAAATACCAATTTTCAGCAACTTCCCAAGTGGGCATATAAATGACAATCATTCTTTAATTTTTGGTCAAAAAGTCAACATGGAAGTTTTAAACGACAAAATATTAATAAAGTCAGTAAATTAAACTAGATATTATTTGGTAGTTACTACGTTACTTTCGTACTTTTGCAGTCCAATTTATTAAAAGTGTTAAAATGAAAAAAGATACGCATCCAGAAGATTATAGGTTAGTTTGTTTCAAGGACATGTCAAACAACCACCAGTTCATCACTAAGTCATGTGCTGGCACAAAAGACGTAATTGACGTAGACGGAACTGAATACCCATTGTTCAAATTGGATATCAGTAATACATCTCACCCATTTTACACTGGAAAAATGAACTTAGTGGATTCTGCTGGTAGAATTGACAAGTTTAAGAACAGATACAAAAGCCACATCAAGAAGTAATTCTTTTTGTAGACATAAATACAAGCCTCGCAATTGCGAGGCTTTTTTTGTGCTTTAAAGTAGATGAATTACCTTAAAGGGGATTGACCATTCACGCAGAAATTCAATAACATCTGCCAATACTGTTTGAACCGTAACTGAAAAGAAAAAAATACGACCCCTTACTCGACTTCGTTAAACAAAGAAAGCAAATCGTTTAAATTATACCTGCTCCCTTTTAAGGAGTTGCTTAGCATTATAACGGTATAATCTTTCGAAGGAATCTTAAAGTACAAATGCCTGTTACCCCTCCACCAACCAGGATGATAAATGATTTTACCTAAGTCCTGGTCAAACCGAAGTCTCCATCCCAAACCGTATGAATTGCCATTGTTCTTAATTTTTACTTGCGGAACAAATACAGATTGAAGCAAGCTATCATTCAACATTAAACAACTGAAGAAGTACTTATCGAACAATAACAAGTCATGAGCAGTTGAAAAGAATCCTTTATCACCTACTATACCATCTAAGTAATCAAACTCCATGATCGTATTCCATTCATTATTACCATACACCAAATTCTTAGGTAAAGTATCTTTAGATAAGTCCAGCATGAAACTATTCTTCATCCCGCAAGGTTCAATGATCCGCTCTTGTACAATTTCTTGAAAGGACTTCTTCTCAATATGTTCAGCAACGGAAGCCAGCAAAGCAAAATTGGTGTTGCAATAGTTAAACTTTCGGCCCGGCCTACCTGCAAAACCAGGGTTGTGACAAGCGATAATTTCAATCAGTGAATCGTTACTCACAATACATTCTTTATTCTCCAAGACATGATCACAGTAGTAATAATATTGCGTCAACCCTGACTGATGACTCAGCAGCATGTTGATAGTTATTTTCTTGTATTCCTCAGGTAATCTTGGTAAAATCGAAGTGACAGTATCATCCAAATTCAACTTACCCTCTTGAATTAAACTTAATATTACCGCACCTGTTATAGGCTTAGTAATCGACGCTAACTGAATGGCCGACGTATCTTTTAATGGAATCCTTCTTTTGATATTGGCATACCCTAAAGTCGTATCATAAATTATTTCATTATTTTTTGTAATAATTATTGAACCATTAAAATGTCGCCTTTCTATAAAATTATCAAAATAGGTTTTTAAGTACGAAATATCAGCCTGAGAAACAACAGGCTGTTTTACGGGAACAGAAACTACCGGAGCACCGCCTTCTTCAACAACACTGACCTTTAACAGCTGCGGTTCACAGCTCCAAAAAAAACAAATAGTTACTATCAATAAGCAAATTCTCATCTACTACTAAAGTAATAAGTTTAGAACTTAAACCGAAACGGTTATGAATTTTTATGTGTCTTTTAACACACTTTTATTTGTTAACTAAACCCTACCCATTTTACATTCTAATCTTCATCGAAATAATTACTGTAATAAATTGTGGAATAGATTTTGACCTGTTGTAATAAAAACAGTAATTTAACTTTTAAAACAGACCACATGTTTAAATTGAAACTCCTCTCCAGCATCGCATTCGCCCTTTTATTGATTTCTTGCAATGGACCTAAATCCCTAACTAAGAAAGGAAATAAATTTTCGGAGGCTGGAATTCATGACCAAGCTGTTACGTATTACTTAAAAGCATTGAACAAAAAAGGCTCTTACGTTGATGCTCAAGTTGGATTACTGAACAGCGGCCGAGCTATATTAAATGAGCTTTCCTCTAAGTTTTTTCAGGCCTATAGTAAAGGTGATCACAAAACAGCTGTTTACGCCTACTTAGACATGGAACAATTTGTAGATCGAGTGAGTAACTATACTTCAAAAATCAGTATTGCTCAGTCCTACAAGGATGACTTCCAAGACTCTAAAAGAATATATGTTGAAAGTAGGTTTGACCAGGCTAACAATTTAATTAGTGAAGACAAATTTAAAGCAGCAAATAGTATTTTCGAGGAAATTGAAAAAATTGAACCAAACTTTGAAGGACAAGATTTTGAAGCACTAAAAGAATTAGCACTATTAGAGCCTTACTACAGAAGAGGATCTAAAGATTTGAACAATCAAAAATTTAGAAGCGCATACGGAGAATTCAAGTTTATAGAAGGAGAAAATCCAAATTATAAAGATGCCAAGTTCAAATTAAGCGATGCATTAGAAAACGCACAATACACCATAGGGCTTATGAAATTTGAAAACTTATCCTACGACAAAAGTGTTAGCGAATACCTTTCTTCTGAAATTACAGACAACATTCTTAAAAGCGGGAATCCCTTCGTTAAAATTATTGACAGAAGTAATATGGATCGAATCGTCAAAGAGCAAATGATGAACATGAGCGGTGTTACCAATGGAAGTGTTGCAATTCAAGCCGGCGAATTAGTTGGTGCTAAAGCCCTATTATTAGGGACAGTATTAAAAGTTACTAAAGTTTCTCAAGCTCCCAGAGTATCCAAAGTAAAAGCTTACAGCTCTTATCAAGTTAAATTATACGATGCTGAAACTAAAAAAACCTACCAAGAAACCAGGTATAAAAAAACTTCATATAATCAATATGACGGATTCAACAAAGTGACTATTTCCTTTAAGTATCAGCTTATATCTACTGAAACTGGCCAAATACTTTTGTCTGACATTATTGAAAAATCTTCAAAGAGTGAAGTGAGTTACGCAACTTATGAAGGGAACTACAAAAAATTAGTCCCTGGAGAATGGAAGTACTTAAATTCAGCTTCTACATCCGATGCTGTTAACACTAAAGGGTCCGCCAGAAGAAAGATGAAAAGCAAATTCACAGCAAATACTAAACTTACCACTGTCACTCAAATTCAAGCCGACCTACAGTCTAAAATTGCTAAAATTGGAGCTGGGGCTATATTAAATTTCAACCCAGAAGATTAACAATATGAAGAAATATCTTTACTCTTTTCTAATTGCAGTTATGGTGACCGGGTGTGTCAGCCACGAAAAAAAAATGCTTAAAAAATACGGAGAACAGCCGGACTGGGTTAATAAAACCCCTTCATCTTCATCGTATTACTATGGAATTGGACTTGTCAATAAAAATATTTCTGATTACAGGAATTCAGCTACAAGATTAGCTTTAGATAATTTGATCAACGAAATTTCAGTTAATGTATCAAGCACCTCCCTATTTACTACCATAGAAACTAACGATAGTTTTAACCAAGAGTTTTCGCAGAACATTCATTTGAGCTCAAAAGAGACTATTGAAGGATACGAACTTATTGACTCTTGGGAAAACGAAAACCAATACTTTGTATTTTATCAACTTTCAAAAAGCAAGCACGAGCAGCTAACGGCAAAAAGAATTAAGCTAGCGGTAGAAAGGTCTAAGAAAACATTTCTTGCTGCAAGATTACTTAAAAAGTCGGGGAACTTCAAGCAAGCATTGGTTAATGAAATTCAGGCTTTAGAAATTTTAAACCCATTTCTAGATCAGGACTTAACGACCAATATTGATGACCAACAAGTTAATTTGGCTGTTCATATTGTTCATACCATTAAAACTTTTGAAAATGGAATATCTATCGTTCCTTCATTTTACGAAATGAAAATTAAAGTTGGAAAGTCAATCACCGCCCACGAATTATTTGTAACAATTACTAATAATACTGGTAAAAAGCTTTCAAACATACCTGTGCTATTTAAATATAAAGCGATTTCTTCAAAAAGCAGAAAAAGCCTTTCGGATGACAACGGAGTTGCCAGTTTTGATTTAGGTAAAATAAAAAGCGACAAACATAATCAATCAATCCACGTATCATTAGACTTTAACAGCATCATTAATGAAGCAACTCAAAACAGATTGATTAGAAAAATCATTAACTATCAGGACGGCACTAAAGTTCAAATGAAATTACACGTAGAAACCCCTACTGTTTATATTACTGGTTTAGAAACAGTTGATGGTGAAAAATCGCAGGTTCAATTAAATATTAAATCTAAAATTCAAAAATCATTGTTGGATAATAAGTTTGAGATTGCAAACTCAAATACCGGTGCCGACTTAGTTTTAAAATATGATATTCGATCACAAATCGTCAGTAAAGCTGATCCGTTAAATGTCGTTTCTTCTTCAGGTACGATCACTATCATCGAAGATGGAAAAATCATTTACAGTCATAATCTATCCTTACAAAAAGGAACTCATTTAACCTTTAATGAAGCCATTAATGAAGCGTATAAAAAAGTTTTTGTTCAAATTCAAAACAGAATAATCCCTCAGTTTTCTAGCCAATACTTTAGTTATTAATAATTATTTACAAATTTTTCAACCTAAAATAAATGATTGATTTAGTAGCTGGCTACGAAGGAATAATATTTGACCTAGACGGCACAATTGCCGACACAATGCCTATTCATTACCAGGCATCTCAAGAAATATGCAATGAACTAGGTTTTGACTTTCCTTTAGAATACTTTTTTAGTGAAGCTGGAAGACCCACTGTTGATGTTTTTTCTGACTTAATGAAGCTATTGGGTAACGGACAAGACGGAGTAGTTCTTGCGACAGCTAAAGAAAAAAGGTTTTTAGAATTGTTACCTACAGTTAAACCAGTGCAAGAAGTGTTTAAAGTGGCAAAGTTTTATCACGGCAAGATTCCACTAGCCATAGGCTCTGGAGGACAAAAGGTAGCTGTCTATAAAACCTTAGAAACCTTAGGCATAACAGGACTTTTTGAAAGCATTGTTTCCGCTGATGACGTGAAGCATCATAAACCTTACCCAGATACCTTTCTGCAATGTGCGAAAGAAATCGGGATTCCGCCAACAAAATGCATTGTGTTTGAGGACGGACCCCCTGGTTTTGTTGCAGCAAAATCTGCATTAATGGGGCTTGTTAATGTGAACGATTACGTAATTTCCACTTTAAAACAATAGGACAAAACCGCAATTGTTTAGGTTAGCCTAATCTTATTTTTCTGCTTGCTTAATTCTCCTTATTTTTGGACTGATAAAATGTAATAAGGCTCAATGAAAGGGCCTCACTCCTTCTATTTATTGTTAGAAACAAGAACTTGTAACAAAAATGAATGGGAACTTTGTCATTTTAAAATTAATGTATTGACTAACATAGCTAGTAAATGAACTTAAAAACACTCCCAATTGTCATTTTCCTGTTAAACTTAATGAGTTCCTGTGCGCCAGTAATTGAAAAAGACACCATTGTTTGTACTACAACCATAGTCGCAGACATTGTTAACCACCTTAAACCTCCATCAGTTGGATTAATGGGCCCTGGGGTTGACCCTCACCTATACAAAAGCAAAAGCAATGATCACTTACTTCTCAACGAATCAAAAGTAATTGTTTACAGTGGATTACATTTAGAAGGGAAGATGACTGACGCACTTGAAAATCTTTCGACTAAAAAATCGGTCATAAAACTTTCTGAGGGAATCGATCCGACACTACTCATAACATCTCCAGATTTTGCAGGAAGTTACGATCCCCATTTTTGGTTTGACATCAATTTATACCAAGATGCCGTTAAACATTGTAGTAGTGAATTGCAAAAACAGTTTCCACAATTCAAGGACACCATTGCGTCTAACACAAAATTATATCTTCTAGCACTGGATAATCTGGCGAAGGACATAGACAGTATGTTTTTAGAATTGCCTAAAGAAAAGAGAATTTTAATCACAGCTCACGATGCCTTCTCTTACTACGGAAAAGCTCACGAAATGAAAGTAAAAGGAATCCAAGGTGCATCAACTGCAGCTGAGGCAGGGCTAAAAGACATTACTGACTTAGTAGATTACATTATTAAAAACAAGGTTTCTGCAATCTTTGTAGAAAGCTCCGTATCTAAAAGAAACATCGAAGCAATTATTGAAGGGTGTGATAGAAAAGGCCATGAATTATCATTGGGAGGATCATTATTTAGTGATGCTCTGGGCGACACTACAACAGGAGGAGAAACGTACATTAAAATGATGATTCACAACTCGAGGACAATTGTAAATGCTTTAAACCAAAACCATGCAAACTAACAGTCTTGAAGTTCATGATTTAACTGTTTCTTACCAACATAACCCAGTGTTATGGAACATCAATTTTAATGTTCCAGCTGGTAAATTAACCGGGATAATTGGGCCGAATGGAGCAGGAAAATCTACTTTGCTAAAAGCAATTATGGAATTAACACCTGTATCTGGGGGGTATGCAAAACTTTTTGGTAAATCTTTAGAAAAAGTAAGAACAAGAATAGCATACGTACCCCAAAAAGATGCTGTAGATTGGGACTTCCCTGCCACTGTGCTTGATGTAGTTCAAATGGGAAGGTACGGGAACAAAAGCTTGTTTAGGAAACTTAGTAAAAAAGATGAAGACATAGCTGTTGAATGTCTTTCGAAAGTCGAAATGCTGGACTACTCAGATCGGCATATTTCTGAATTATCAGGAGGACAAAAACAAAGAGTATTTATAGCAAGAGCTCTGGCACAAGAAGCTGACATGTATTTCATGGATGAACCTTTCGCCGGAATTGATGCCGCCTCTGAAAAGCAAATTATCGATATTCTATTAAAAATGAAGGAGGAAGGAAAAAGTATTTTTGTAGTCCATCATGACCTTCAGTCGGCAATTGATTATTTTGATTGGATCATTTTAATAAACACTCGGTTAATAGCTAGCGGCCCTATTTCAACAACTTTTACAACCGAAAACCTCAAAGAGACATATGGAGGTAAACTTACTTTATTAAGTAAGTTAGGACAAGAGTTAAAAAGTAAACAATTCCCTATTAGAGAAGAAGAATAATGAACTTTTGGGAACAACTCATCTACTTCTTTTCATTCACTGACGCAAACGTCAGCAATGTTCTCATCGGTACATTACTGCTAGGAATTGCATCAGGAATGGTTGGGACATTGGTTGTTTTAAGTAAAAAAACGTTAATAATCGACGCGATATCACATTCCATGCTTCCTGGTATTTGTATTGGATTTATGCTTTCAGGAGTAAAAAACCCTGTCTATTTAATGTTAGGAGGAATGTCTTCCGCAACGGTTGCAGTTTACTTGATTGCTGAAATATCACAGAGATCTAAAATAAAAGTTGATGCGGCAATTGCCATTACCCTTTCCATCCTGTTTTCATTTGGTGTTATCATGCTTAATGTAGTGCAGAACAGCGGAAATCCAAACCAAAGCGGGCTCAATGACTTTTTATTTGGTAAGGCTGCGAGCATGCTTCGCAAAGACCTTTACATGTTTGGCGGATTGTGTTTGATTATATTCATATGCTTACCAGTATTTTTTAGGCACTTCAAGATTAGCTTATTTGATCCCATATTCGCTCAATCAATTGGAATTAAAAAATATTTCATCCAAAGCATCATTTCGTTTTTAATCATAGTAACTGCTGCTGCTGGAGTCCAGACGGTGGGAATAATATTAATATCAGCAATGATCATTGCTCCTGCTTCTGCTGCATTATTCTGGACCAATAATTTTCGATTAACAATGATTTATGCTGGCATCGTTGGCGCCGGGTGCAGTATTGTGGGAGTTTTTATTTCATTTTTACTCCCAGAAATGCCAACTGGGCCGTGGATTGTTGTCATGTTGGCCTCTGTTTCGATACTGTCTGTTTTATTTTCCCCTTCGGGCTTACTAGTTAAGCAAATTCAGATTCGAAAAAACAAAAAAAGTATATTGAGGGAGAATGTATTAAAGACAGTATATAAGCTCAAAGAGAAAATAAAAGGAAAAAAGAAGGGAATTTCAACAGAGGAAGTTTCCAACTACCGTCCAACTGCTATCAGAAAGGTCAGGTCTGCGCTGAAACATTTAAAAAGAAAGGGACTAGTTATAAAAGGAGGTGACTATTGGACCTTAACTGAAAACGGTGTCCAAGAAGCTGAAAGGATCGTGAGAGTTCATCGATTGTGGGAGCTATATTTACAGAAGTACATGCACCTACCTAGCAATTACGTTCACAATTCAGCTGAATCTATCGAGCACATTGTTACTCCTGAAATAGAGCAGGCATTGGCCGAAGTAATGGGCAAACCTGAATTAGATCCTCATAATCAAAAAATACCTTACGGGAAATGACGAAAAATAATGTTTGATTTCTGGATCATATTTACCGCTTGCCTTGTAGCTATCAACAGTAGTGTTTTAGGTTCTTTCCTTGTTTTGAAAAAGATGAGTATGCTTGGTGACGCACTTTCGCACTCAGTTTTGCCAGGGATTGTCATTGCGTTTCTAATAACCAATGAGCATACATCAATACTAACAACTTTATTTTCTGCAATTATTGGATTAGCAGCTGTATTCACAATGAATGTATTAAGCAAAAAGGGTGGATTCCAGAAGGACGCTGCCATTGGAATCATGTACACTTTTTTGTTCTCGATCGGAATTATTCTAATTAGCTCTCTTGCTAAAAATGCTGACATTGATATTGAATGCGTATTATTTGGTGACATAGGCAATGTTCCATTTACAAAAGGACTTTACATTATGGGATTAGAAGTCCCAAGACAAACTTTTCTATTGTCAATTTTCACAGCCGCTAATTTGATTATTGTTTTCTTCGGCTTGAAAGGTTTCAGCATCACTAGTTTTGACCCACTTTTAGCCAGTACAATTGGAATCAGCGTAGTGTTTTGGGACTATTTACTTTTAGGATTGACTTCGCTTAGTACCGTTTTTAGCTTTGAATCAGTAGGTGCAATTATGGTGATTAGCATGTTAGTGATACCTGCTGGGTTTGCGAATCTTTTGACAAAACGAATTAAGCCATTTATATTGATAGCAATGACCTTCTCAGTTATTTGTTCAATTATCGGGTACTACTTATCCTTCCTAATCAATGTAAACATTGTTGCTTGCATCAGTTGTGTAATGGGAATTATATTGTTGGCTACCATTTTCAGAAAAAAAAACTCTACTCAGTCAGTTAATTAGTATATTTCAACGTGCAACAGAATTTAATGCTAGTCAGCCAATACCTCCTAATTACTTCTGTAATTGGACTTGCAGTTTACTGTTTGGTTTTTTTTAAAAAACTAGGTGATTTTCAATCAAGCAACAAGGATAATATCAAAGAAGCAGACTTACCGGTTTCTGTGATTATTTGTGCTAAAAATGAACTTGATAATCTGAAGAAATATATACCATCAATTATAGCTCAAGAATACTCCTATTTCGAAATTGTAGTTGTTATTGACAATAGCACAGATGGCAGTTATGAATATTTACAGGAATTAGCTATTACGAATCCTGTTCTCAAAGTATTTCGTTTTGACGAAAAGAAAATAAGTGGTGGAAAAAAAGAGGCTCTTGCGTTTGGCATTAGCAAAGCTTCTCATGAGCGATTACTACTTACAGATGCAGATTGTTATCCAAGATCTAATAAGTGGATTAAACTCATGGTCTCAGGTTTCAAAGACAAAACAGAATTAGTTCTCGGAATAGGACTATACGAAAGCAGTAATAATAAGTTTCTTTCAAAAGTCATACAATGGGATACATTAATGATTGCTATTCAATATTTATCATACAGCTTGAGCAAAAGAACGTACATGAGTGTTGGTCGAAATGTAGCCTACACAAAAAACTTGTTTGCAGAAGTCAATGGTTTTGATGCTCACCTTGACCTTAGTAGTGGTGATGATGATCTGTTTGTGAAAGACGCTCAATTGCAAACAAATACTTCAATTATTATCGAACGAGATTCTCAAACCGTTTCCCCACCTAACAAATCTTGGAGCTCATTTCTAAATCAAAAAACCAGGCATTTTTCAACAAGTACTCGATATGACAACGGTACTTTAATTTTACTTGGATTTTACCAACTCTGTATCGTCATGTTTTACGGTTCCTCCGTAGTAATTTTGACTTGTAGTGGTGACTTACTGCTGTTATTAACACTGTTCTTGATAAAAAACATTGTGCAGGCAACTGTATTTAAAAGAATATTCTTTAAAATTGGGGTGCGCGTGCAATTACTATCCTTTATGTTTTTTGACATCATTTGGGTATTGTTGCTTACATTTATTAACGTTAAACGAATTATTAGCCCAAGAAGCAAATGGTAGTTCCAGGACCTAACTTATCAGCAAAAGCATTATACGACTACAAGTTGGTTCGTGACGCTATTGACAATAAGTCTCAGAAGGCTTACGCTGAGCTGCTAGAACGCTACAAAGACTCCATTTTTTACATGCTGCTAAAAATGGTCGGAAGTAAAGATGACGCTGATGACTTAACGATAGAAGCATTCGGAAAAGCGTTTAAAAAACTTGATCAATACACTCCAAACTACGCTTTTAGTACTTGGCTTTTCAAAATTGCTTCAAACAACTGTATCGATTTTATTAGAAAAAAGAAAAAGAATACTTTTTCTATTAATAGAACAATCGAAAACGATGAAGGAGGCGATTTAGAACTTGATATTTCATCGGACGAATTAGATCCTGAAGAGATCTTCATGAAGATGCAAAAGATTGAAATGATGCATAATGTGGTATCTCAACTAAAACCTCGATATAGAGATCTAGTAGAACTACGGTATTTTAAGGAATTTTCATATGAAGAAATAGCGAATGAGCTAAAGATTCCAATTGGAACAGTAAAAGCTCAATTGTTTCGAGCAAGAGAGTTTCTATACCAAATAATGAAAAACACGAAAAAAAACATTTAAGAACTGATGGAAATCATTCTTAAATACTTTCCCGATCTGACTCCAGATCAAATCGACAAATTTAGAAAGCTAAGAGAGCTTTACAGCTACTGGAATAGTCAAATCAATGTTGTGTCAAGAAAAGACATTGATGAACTCTACGAACGACACGTATTACATTCTCTTGCAATTTCAGAAGTAATTAAATTCTCACCTGGGTCTGAAATCTTAGACATAGGAACAGGAGGAGGATTTCCCGGGATCCCACTTGCAATACTATTTCCTGAGTCAAACTTTCACCTTGTGGATTCAATTGGTAAAAAAATTAAAGTTGTAAATGAGGTAAGCCAATCTCTTGGTCTTAGGAACATTCAAGCGGAGCATATCAGAGCTGAGCAAGTTAAAAATAAGTTTGATTTTATTGTAAGTAGAGCTGTAACAAATTTGTCCTCTTTCAAAAATTGGATAAAAGGTAAAATTAAAAAGGAACAAATTAATTCCTTAAAAAATGGGGTGCTCTACTTAAAAGGAGGAGATCTAACACAAGAAATAAAAGAGTCGGGTTTAAACTGTCAATTATTCCCCTTGAATGAATATTACTCAGAAGATTTCTTTGAAACTAAATCAATAGTGTACTGGAAACAAAAAACCAAATAACTAAGTTATTTGGTTTTTAAGTATTTTTTTGAAAGTTTAGTTAAAACTCAATTTGTAGAATCTACGGCCGCTTTTTTCTTTATCACTCTCTTCTTCTTCTTATTCTTCTTCTTAGCTGCAGTATCTGCTACTGCTGGAGCTGGTGCCGGAGCAGCAGGCGGCAAACCTTTAGTATATACAACCCGTCTCAACAAATCTTCCTTTCGGTTATAAAACTCCCAAGCCCCCTCTTTTAGTCCGTTAACATAGTCACCTGTTTTTCTTATTGTACCACTTGGAAAACTGTAAGTCCATGTTCCTGTTTTCTTTCCATTAAGGTATTCACCTTCAACTGTCATTTCACCGAGAGCTGTATACTTCTCATAAGGCCCATCAAGTTTACCTTGAACGTAATTCTTTATTAAGACTGGCTTGCCCGTTGTTCCATTATACTTAATATAAACACCGTTTTTCCGCCCTCTTTCGTACTCAATTTCTGAAATCAACACCTTACTTCTGTTGTATATCTTCCAAACTCCCCAGCGTTTACCTGTAAGATCACGCAAATTATAGTGTCCTCGATCTGCTTTTGATCTATATCGAGGACGAATCTCTATGTATTCATCCTGAGCTACAACCTCTGAAGCCCAAGAAAACACTAATAAAATTACCAAATAAATATGTTTGTTTAAATATTTCACGTTTTCTATAATTATATCTAGCTTATATAAATTTAAGCTTTTTCATTAAATTACCTACATTTCACTAAAGAACTTACTCTTACTGCTCTCGCTTTAAAAGTACAAACTTCATTTCTACACTCCGTAAATCTCTTTTTTAGTTGCTAACAAGGTGTTTTTAATTAATGATGCTACCGTCATTAATCCAACACCTCCTGGTACAGGAGTGATGTACGAACATTTTTTAGAAACTTCTTCAAAATTGACATCGCCAGTAACCCTATATCCTTTCGGTCTTGACTTATCTTCAACTCTAGTAATGCCTACATCAATCACAACAGCACCATCCTTAACCATATCTGCCGTTACAAACTCTGCCTTCCCAAGTGCTACTATGAGTATATCAGCAGACAAACAAAAACTTTTAAGATCCTGGGTTCGCGAATGACAAAGGGTCACAGTACAATTTGCGTATTTGCTATTTTTGGCCATTAAAATACTCATTGGTGAACCAACAATGTTCGACCTCCCAATAACTACGCAATGCTTACCTTGAGTATCAACATCATACATTTCCAACATTTGTGTAATTCCAAACGGAGTTGCTGATATATACGCCGGTTGACCCAAGGTCATTCTCCCGACATTTACTGGATGAAAACCATCCACATCTTTCTTGGGATCTATCAGCGTGGTGACTTTCGCCTCATCAATATGTCTAGGCAGTGGCAATTGGACAATAAACCCGTCAATATCATCATCATTGTTCAATTGCTCAATTGCTTGGATAACTTCATCTTCACTTGCGGTTTCAGAAAGCTTTATCAATGTAGAGTTAAATCCTACTTCATTGCACGAACGCACCTTGCTCTCAACATATGTTTTACTCGCCCCATCTTCCCCAACTAAAATAGCAGCTAAATGTGGTTTTTTTTCGCCAGAGCTAACCCACTCGTCAACTTCTATTTTAATTTGATCTTTTAATTTCGCAGAAGCTAGTTTGCCATCAAGTAATTCCATCTTATATAATTCAAATACGTTATTATTTTACTCCCATACCTCCCAAACCTGGCATGTTTTTCATCATTTGAGCCATGTTGTTCTTGTTCGACATCATTTTCATCATTTTTGATGTTTCCTCAAATTGTTTGATCAACTTATTTACCTCAACAACTTCAAGTCCTGCTCCAGTTGCAATTCTTTTCTTTCTAGAATTGTTTAGCAATTTTGGCATTTCTCTTTCAGAAGGTGTCATCGATTTAATAATTGCCTCAATTGGTGCAAAAGCATTTTCATCGACATCAACGTTCTTCATCATCTTCCCTATCCCAGGAACCATACCCATTAAATCCTTCATGTTACCCATTTTCTTGATCTGTTGAATTTGATCGTAAAAATCGTTGAAGTTAAATAGATTCTTAGCTATTTTCTTTTGTAATTTCCTAGCCTCTTCTTCATCAAATTGTTCTTGAACCTTCTCTACCAAAGACACCACATCTCCCATTCCAAGGATCCGTTCAGCCATCCTCTTCGGATAAAAGATATCCAAAGCCTCCATCTTCTCACCTGTACCAATAAATTTAATTGGCTTTTTTACAATCTCTCTAATTGACAAAGCAGCTCCACCCCTAGTATCTCCATCTAGTTTCGTTAATACAACTCCAGTAAAATCAAGTTTATCGTTAAATTCCTTAGCTGTATTAACCGCATCCTGGCCTGTCATTGAATCAACAACGAATAAAATTTCAGTTGGTCGTATCGCTTCTTTTACGTTGTATATTTCCTCCATCATTGCCTGGTCTACGGCCAATCTACCGGCTGTATCAACAATAACGACGTTGTTACCTTGCTGCTTTGCAAGAGCTATTGCTTTCTGAGCAATATCAACAGGATTCTTATTCTCTCTTTCGATAAAAACTGGAACATTAACCTGCTTCCCAATGACCTCCAACTGATCCATTGCGGCTGGACGATAAACATCACCAGCAACCAAAAGTGGATTCTTTCCTTTCTTAGTTTTAAGATGATTAGCAAGCTTTCCTGAAAATGTAGTTTTACCTGATCCTTGCAATCCTGCAATTAATATTACAGTAGGATTACCAGATATGTTTAAGTCAGATTCCTCACCTCCCATTAAATCGGTAAGTTCGTCACTAACAATTTTAGTTAATACCTGGCCCGGCTTTAGCGCGGTTAAGACATTCCCTCCAAGCGCTTTTTCTTTAACTCTGTTTGTAAAATCCTTTGCTACACGAAAACTCACATCGGCATCTAACAATGCACGACGAATCTCCTTCATCGTTTCGGCGACATTAATCTCCGAAATCTGACCATGCCCTTTTAAAACTTTAAAGGCTCTATCTAGCTTATCTTGTAAATTACCAAACATTAGTTATCCAAGGGATTAAATTAGTTGCTATTGTATAATTGGAAAATTACTAATCCTCAAAACCTGGATTATTCAAACGAAGAACCTGATTTTTAGCATTTTGAGACCATTCACTCTCAGGGTACGTTTTATACAAATGCTTGTACGCTGCAATTGCCTGCAATGTATCACTAAGAATATTTTCAAGAGTGTGACCTTTTAAATATAAAGCTTTCGAAACATTTTCATCTTCTGGGTATTTATTTTCTAAAGCATCGAAATACTTAATTGCATCCTGTCCCCTGTTTACTTTCATATTTACTTCACCTACTGCAAAATAATACCCACTAAGGTTTTCGCTTTCAGGATAGTTACTTACCAAAGCATCAAAATACAACACAAGACTATCAGCGCTAGTTTTTAAAGAATCTTTGTCACCTTGGGCATCAAATGATTTTGTAAAAGAATCATGTAAAGCATTAAAGGATGCTTCTAAACTTTTTTTATTTTTTGAACCAACTCCAGTCGATCCACCACAAGAAATTAAAACTGCGGCCAATAAGGCTACCATCACTTTTTTCATAATTATTTTATTTAATTGATTTGTTAAAATTTATTTTTTTGGAAATCTCATTCTATAATGAATCCGAACTTTTCCTTTAGTTATATCTGCTAATTTTCCTTTTATCATTCTCTTTTTCATTGGATTAATCTTATCAATGAAAAGAACACCATCAATGTGGTCGTACTCATGCTGTATTACTCTTGCAGCAAGACCCTCAAAGCATTCCTCTTGATGAATAAAATTTTCATCATAATAACTGATCTTTATTTTCGGTTGTCGATCAACGTTTTCACGGATTCCAGGAATACTTAAACACCCTTCCTTAAAACCCCACTCTTCACCATGTTCCTCAATCATTTTTGCATTAATAAAGACTTTTTTGAAATCCTTTAATCCAGGCTCATCTTCTTTGAAAGGGTCCGCATCAACAATAAAAACTCTTATCCCTAAACCAATTTGGGGAGCAGCTAACCCTACTCCTTCCGCATCATAAAGGGTTTCAAACATATTATCTAGTAGCTCATTTAAACCAGGATGATCTTTTTGAATATCTACGCATTCAACTCTGAGTACTTTATCTCCGTATGCAACTATAGGTAATATCACCTAACAAAAGTAGCATTATTCCTAGAGTTTACGCACTCTTTACATCATTTTTTCTGATCCATATAAGATTGTAATATAATGGTCGCACTAATCGCATCAACTAGTTCTTTTGACTCCCTCTTCTTTTTACTCAATCCAGAGATCGATATTGCTTGCTTGGCTAATTTCGAAGTAAATCGTTCATCTACTCTTTCGATTCTCACACCTGGAAGTTTTCGACCTATATGTACTGCAAACTCATTGATGACTTTACTCGAATCAGTCTCCTCATTACTGAGAGTTTTTGGCTCTCCAACCACCACCACGTCTAGCTCATGTTTCTTAGCGTAATTCACTATCCACTTTACAATTTTAGATGAATGTATAGTATCAACGGGCGATGCAATTATTTGAAAATCATCGGTTTCAGCCACACCTACTCTTTTTGTCCCGTAATCAATTGCCAATATTCTACCCATAATAATTTAACTTTACCGAGCTAAGGTAATTTTTTTGAATTTAAAGACAATGAAACAATCAATTAGACAAGCCGCTGAAGTGTTAAAAAATGGCGGAGTCATAATATACTCTACTGAAACACTACCAGGAATAGGCTGCTTATCTTCTAACGTTTCGGCAATTAAATCCATCTATGAAATAAAGGAACGAGATCCAAAAAAAGCAATGCTCGTTTTGGTTAACAGCATCTCAATGATCAAAAGATTCAAAAGCAACCTCAGTGAGCTCGAGCAAGAACTATTACTATCTGAAGAACCCACTACTGTTATCCTCAACAATGTTGGTGGGATACCAAAAGAACTAACTGCAGAAAACTCGTCTTTGGCATTTAGAATTACAAAACACACAACTTGTTTAGAACTAATAAAAGCTATTGACGAGCCGCTCGTATCTACCTCTATCAATATCAGCGGGGAACCTGCAGCAACTAATTACAATAAGATATCTTCCAATATTAAATCAAAAATCGACTTTATAATGTTGGACGAAACAGAAAATAAATTGAACAAAGCTTCTCGAATAGTTAAAGTCAATGGGAATAAAATTAATTACATCAGAAAATGATCATGAAAAAAAACATCACTTTAATATTTGCCCTTTGCACGTACTTTCTTTCCTTTTCACAACAAACAACTGTTTATTCATTCGAAATACTGGAGGAAATCGATGCTCCGGCATGGAGAAAAACAAAACTTTCAATTGAAGAAGCTGAAAGCATTAAAGCCGATTTTATTCTTTTGCATCTTGACACCTATGGTGGAAGGGTTGATTTTGCCGACTCAATTCGATCCAAAATATTGAGCACCACAATTCCTGTTTTAGTGTTTATCGAAAATAATGCTGCCTCAGCAGGAGCACTAATTTCAATTGCATGCGACAGTATATATATGTCTCCAGGATCAACCATTGGGGCGGCAACCGTTGTAGATCAAGATGGCAATGTCGCAGCAGAAAAATACCAATCATTTTTTAGAGGAAAAATGAGGGCCACTGCTATCGAAAGTGGTCGAAACCCAAATATTGCAGAAGGTATGGTTGATCCAAAAATTGTAGTGGAAAACATCGTTGACAATGAAACTCTTATAACTTTCACAGTAGACGAAGCAATTGAACACCATTACTGCGAAGGAAAAGCGTCCTCAATTGCCGAGACTTTAAAGCAAGCAAACATTACTGATTACAACATCGTAAATCATGAAGTAACGAGCCTCGAAAAAATTATCATGCTATTGATCAACCCTGCGGTAAGTGGTTTCTTAATCATGCTTATCATTGGCGGATTATACTTTGAATTTCAAACACCTGGAGTAGGATTCCCAGGAGCAATAGCGGTAGTTGGAGCCTGTCTGTTTTTTGCACCCCATTATTTATATGGACTAGCCGATAATTTCGAAATCACATTAATAATAATCGGACTCCTCCTTGTCCTGCTAGAAGTTTTTGTTATACCTGGATTTGGAGTAGCGGGAGTAGGTGGAGGAATTTTAGTTTTTGCTGGACTAGCTTTAAGTCTAATAGGACAAGTTCCTACAGATTACGGCTTTAATATTCCCGACGTATCAAGACTTACTGAGGCAATATTAGTTGTTTTGATTGCTGTAACATCAGGACTCTTCATTTCGATTTACTTGAGCAGTAAATTCCTTCAAGACAGCAGGTCTTTTGGACAAAAATTTGTACTTAACAAAACACAAAAAAACGAAAAAATAACTCTCGAAAACAACCTCTCATTTAATAGCTTGGTGGGGAAAACTGGAAAAACCTCAACACCGCTCAGACCAGCCGGAAAGATCATTATTGAAGGACAACAATATGATGCTATTTCATCTAATTCATTCGTAGAAACAAATGTTTTAGTGATGGTAATTAGTTCATCTAATAGTCAACTAAAAGTCAGAGTAGCATAATTCAAACTCTTTCTGAACAGTACTTGCGACCACATTTTTATCAACCAATTCAAATTCTAACCGGTGACTTCACTGCCAATTTTGTTCGTCGGAGGATTCCACGCAGCACTAACATCTCAACAACTAAGCAAACTCCACTTAAAATTAAAAACAATTTCCAGTACGTTTTCCCAGTCAAATCTTCGTGAATCTGAGTATTTTCGATCCCTACGTCCTCGAGTAACGTAATTGATGAGGTCCTTGCAGCAACACTTCTTAATGCTTCGAACATAGACTCATCTGCACTTGATTCTTTCCTGCTTTGATTAATTGCAACGTATTCAACCAATGAATCCTCAACCAGCACCTCGTACAGCCCAGCTGTTTTGAAGTTCTCATCCAAAAGCAAAGCTCCTCCTTCTGCAATTACTTGACTACTAAAAATTATCGAATCCGGTGACTTAATTTCCAAATACTCATGCTCGCCTACACCTTTTCTAACTTGTTTATCCAAACCATACGTTGCATACAATTCAGAAGAAGACACCGATGAATAAACCAATTTTATAAACACAGGTACAACTAACGGATGCTTACTGAAGTCAGACCCTTCATCCGTCACCGCAGATGAAAACAAGGTCATTTTTTCGCTTCTTGATAAGTACGCTTTCTGATTTGATTTAGACAGAACTACAGTCCCTTTAGAATGCGCAATGTCATAATGTTTCTTTAACAATGGCATCTTTACCTTAATATTGCTTTGCGTTTTTTGAACTTTAAAAACCTGATCAAAAAATACATTATTTTGATCAACCACAGACAACTCAATAACCGTTGTATCTATTGGTGAAAACACAAAACCATCTAAATCAACATTTAGAGCATTGTAACTATTAATATCGATACTAGCTGAAGGAACAATAATAATTTTCTTTCCTTCAATTCCGTATATCTCTATGAGCCATGATTTTAATGAAGTTGAAATGTAGTCAAGTTCGCCTAGAAGAAATAAGTCGTAGTCTTTTACCATTTGGTAGTCAATTTGTTTATCAGAAACTACTGTGTACACGATATTACTATCACTAGCAAATAGATTATCCACTACTCCTATAAATTGTGTATTACTTGACACTACAAGCATTTTAATTTTTTCGGGAATTACGTAAGCAAAGTACATCTCGTTATCAAAAGGAAGAGCTGCGCTTTCAATTGACACTAAGCCTTCAATTTGTGATCCAGTTGGCACTTTATACACAAACTCACCAGTCGTTCTAGCATTCGCAAGAAGGTCAACAGTCACGAATTGAGCATTCCCATTAACGGTCATGTTCACTGAAAAACTATTTAAATCTTTTTCGCTTGTATTAACAATCGCAAAATGTAATGTGTCAAATCCTTGAATTTTTCTTTCATTGGAAGAAAACCACACAGAATCAACATAGATGTTGCTCTCTCTCTTTGCTCGTATGGAAACAAAAGTGATACTTTCATTTTCCTCAACAAGACTAACCGTGTCTATGCTGTAGTCAAAATCACTTACTACATACCTTTTAACTGCTAAATTCTTGTCCGCAATATGGAATTCATTCATTCGTGCCAAAACAGACTCTAAACTTCTTACTGTTGGCGACAACCCTATTTCAGCAAGCTTATTCTTTGCCTTTTTTTTCTGCCAACTCATTTCTGTTGAGGAATTAAAATCATTGCTCTGGATTTGAAACCTATCGTTCACACCATATAAATTAACAATTGATTCTGCCACCGATTTAGCTCGTCTTAGCAACTCATCCTGATTTCCATGAAACCCCATACTATTAGAGTTATCTATATGAATTTGGACTAATGAGCCAACCCCCTTGTCATTTCCGTTAACTTTTGCAACAGGTTCAGAAAACGCTATAACCAAGAAAGCTATAGCCAGCGCCCTGAATACCAGCACCAATAATTCTTTTAAATTTTTTCGAGCCACCCCTGAATTCTTAATATCCTTAAGTAAGGTAACATCACTAATTACAACTTTTTTAAAATTTCTAAACGAGAATAAATGAATTAAGATCGGGATTAAAACCAAAAACAACCCCCACAAGTGAAGAGGTGATTGAAAATGTATAAACAACAGATTAATCATCGCTTCAAATATACTCAAACCACCTATTAAAGCTAAAATTCGAACAAAAAAAAGTGTGTCTGATGAGGGACACACTTTTACACATTCAATAAGTAATTTCCTTTAATTCTCTCTTGCTTTAAAATACTCTAAGCTATTGTACTCATCAATATTATCTAAAAGAGATTCTAATTCTATCTTTTCTCTTTCGTGTAACAATGACTCATTCATCAACTAGGTTAGTCTCATGACCACTAGGTCGTACTCTGAAACTGTCGTAGCAATTAAAATTCATTGATGTACTATTAATAACGTTTCCAACAGAGAAAAAGTTACAATAATTACTCTTTTTCTTTTTTATCCCTCAGATATTTTTCCTGTAGCTGAATCGACAACGTCTTAGAAATCAGATTCCCTCGATACATCCCTACCACTTTAAATTCAGACGTATTAAACTCACTCTTATACTTTGCTAGGGCCGCTTCAGCTAGCTTTACGTCTTTAAAAAAACCAACGGTGAAATAATTTTTGTTTCCAAAGTTGTTTTCATATATAATATCATTTACAGTATCAAAAACGCTTGACAATGACACACCTCCTTTAGTTACTGATAATAATATCTTAAAAACTGGTTCCTCTTGGACCTTAAAGTTTTCACCAAAGTCTTCTACTTTCTCTTTTATCTTCTCTTTCTTTTCTCTTGAAGCTGCTTTAGTCACAAGTTCATTAGTTCCAGTACCTTCTTTACCCTTTGTCGCTATCCGCTTCGATCTTTTTAAAGAAGCAAACTGTTCCTTAGTATATGTTTTTTTCTTAGGTAGTTCGATGACTTCTGGCTTAGCTCTAGCGACCGAATCATCGTACGCTAAATCCTCTTTGTATTCTCTCATCAATTTGTCCAACATGTTAGCACTTACCCTATCAGACAAATACGTTCTATTTTTAAATACTCGAATAAAAGCCTGATCAATACCTAGGTTTTTCACAACCTCTAATCTATTCTGGGCCACTCCAATACTTTTAAAATAACCACCAGAAAAATATAATTTCGTCCCGGAAGGAAGTGTATAAGACTGCCTATCAGGTATCTTATTGAAGACTTTTAATAAATTTGGATCTCCCTTTTTGGTACATTGAACCCTGAATGAAAAAGCTGAAGAAAATGCAAAAAAACTGCATAAAATCAACCCCGTAGTGAATAACAAGCCTTTACTTTTTAGCATAATGTGATATATTCGTTCATAAACGAAAGTAGCACAAAGCTTTAGGCAATAAACTGAATTCTTAAAACATGAATCAAAAACAGATTGTTAACAACTCTATTGAATTGTTAATAACTCTAGCGATCTATTAGCGAAGGACAACTTCTTACACATTCGATCTGACCCAAAACCAACACTACAACATTCACTACAACAGCTAGTTACCCCCCCTTTTTCCTTTCTTCCTCTTTTGCATTCTCTTCATCATAACTCTTTTAAAATCTCTTTCAGCTTTACCTAACAAGTAGACTTTCTTAATTGGTAATATCCCTTTTACTTTAACATGAAACTCTTTCTCTAAAACGAGCATCCTTTCTTTCCTCTTCATCTTTTCGTCAACAATTTTTTCAATCTCAGCATCAGACAACCCTTCTATATTTTCACGTTGCTTTTTTACCCCCTTCCCTTCTTTTCTTAATTTCTGTTTCTTTTCTTGAAATTCATTGTAAACTGGCCAGAATGCGGTCGCTTCAGCTGGTGTTAGACTTAATTTTTCGGTTAAATATCCTATTTTAAATGCTTTAATTTTCTCCCTTCTCTCTTTACTTAAATCATCCGATAAACCACTAGGATCTTGGGCTAACACAATTGTTGGAACAATTAACATTAACCAGACTGCACTTTTCATTATTGCCCTCATATCTCTATCTATTTATATTATTTATTTCTTGATCCTCATTAATTATAAAATCAATTAAATCCTCTTCCGTAATTTCTTGATCAAGATACTCTTTGCTGTACTCCTCATTTTCATTGACCTCACTGTAGTAATCAACCTGCTCACTGCCATTATCAAATAGAAAAAGAGCTAAGACAATCGAACAAACAGCTACAGCAGAACTGGTCCAGAACCAAAATCCAACCTTAGCTTTTCTTACCTCCCTTCTTGTATTTATCTTAAAAGGAAGGTCTTCAAAATACTTGACCGGAAGATCAAACCCTTTCTTACCTACATCGTAATTTTGCAAATAATCATCCTGCTCTATGTCTTTATTATTATTATTCATCTCGTTAGTTTGACGTTTAAATGATCCAATGGTTTAATCGACTCCCAATTCTTTTTTAATTTTTTTTACAGCATGATGATACTGAGCCTTCAGTCCCCCCACTGATACATTTAATATCTCGGACATATCCTGATACTTCATCTCTTCAAAATATTTCAAGTTAAAAACCAACCTTTGCTTTTCCGGCAGAGTCAAAATCGCCTTTTGCAACATTCTTTCAGTTTCATCACCATCAAAACAACTCACATCGTTAATGTGACTAGTCAGCTCCTTTTCGACATCTACCAGAGGTATAAAAAAACGGCGTTGCTTTCTTCTTAGATGACTCAATGCTTCATTAACTGCAATTCGATAAATCCAAGTATACAGTTTTGAATCTCCTTTAAACCCGCCCAATGACTTCCACACTTTCAAAAAAACTTCCTGAACCAGGTCGTCACTATCTTCATGAACAACAACCATCCTTCGAATAACCCAATATACTTTTTCTTGATACGTCCTAATTAACACGTTGAAACCATAACTTCTGGTTTCATCAGATCGAATTAGCTGTAATATTTCCTTTTCGGTATTATTCAATACGGTTTAATATTATACGAGTTTACTATATATTTGACGTTTGTACTCGGAAAAGGTTTAATTACCTAAGTAATTTATTTGATTACAATGGACAAACACTTATTATTTAAGCACTTATCACCTCTGGTATAATTGTATTGAGCAGTGAACTTAAATAAATCACGAAGCAACAATTGACTTTTCCACGATTTCTCGAATTTGTAATTTGCATCAAAATAAGCAGTATTCCTGTTCAAAATAGCATTCCACAGTTTAGGCAAAATCATTTCATACTTCCAATCCCCAATACACAACCCATTAACAAACTGCCCACTCATTTTTAGTTTTCTCGCTACATGGTAATAAGGTCCATTCAGCATTGAATGAGAAAAGTGATAAGTCTGAAACAATTCACCTTTACGATTAAACTCCTCCTGCCTCCCTTCCATGAAGCCCTTGCTATAATTCTTGATAGATTTTGGTATTCCGTTTTCATAATACGATTTTACTGCTCCCTGACGAATACCTTCCTTAAATTCACCAAGTTGCCGAATTTGACCCGAGGCGTATTTCCACACATACTTCCCAGACAACAAGCCCTCTTTGTATTGGAAAATAATTGAATCTCCGCAAAATACATATTGTCCTTCGAGCGACGATGATGCTCTACTCATGCTCTCAATAACCAGCACTTTAAAATCACTGACCTCATTTTTTTCATCGATAAAAATTTGATTTTCAGCACTATACTTAGCTTTAGCCAACGACTCTGCCAGTTTGTTTTTTGAAAACTCATACTTGTATCGACTTTTAAGTTTAGGAAAATACAACCATACTGTTTCAGTCTTAATCCTGATTCCTAGACCAATAATCTCATTTTTCAATTCATTATTTACTTTATCATAATACCAATTCTCTCTCAAAACCACCTTTTCGCACAACAGCAACTTACTGCTATCTACCTCATCCTCAAAAAGAAGCTCAATAAACTCATGATCTTTATACAAACTCAATTTACTATCTGAAAGGTTCTTCGAAAGAAATTTAAGCATGCTCAACACCTCCTTTTGTACTGCACTGTTTGCAGTGTCAACCAAGGAAATATCTCGAACTGTCCTTTCACACCAATACGATTCTTCTTCAAATAAATATTGCTTTAAAAATATCGATTCGAAAGCGCTCCTTAAAGCAGAACGCTCAGATGGTGTTAATTTAAATTCTTTAGGATGTCCAACTAAAAATTCAGCAATAGACCACACTTTGTAATTTACCTGTCCATTGTATACATTAAACCTATCTCCGATAAAAGTAGTTGACATTTCACTCTGGGAAAACGAGCTCGTAACAAGTAATTGACACAATAAAGTGACTGCGAAATAAAATCTTTTATTGACGAATGTTTTCATCTGTAATTAAAGATAGATAATTCTATTACAGCACAACCCAAATAGAAATATTGAGCAATTATCAATCCATATAATTAAACGAAACGTTTCAATTTGCTTACACAAACAAAAACCTCTACTCTCGGCAGGCACTGAATTTGAAATAAACACGATTAACAATTTAACTAAATGCTAGAACTCCACCAATCACCGCATAAAAAAGAAAGGGTTAACTTTTCAGCTAACCCTTTCTTAACCTTAACTATAAGAAACTACCTTATTACCATTTCAAATATACAAACAACCACCCTCTCTTCTCTTACACTATTCGCTTAAAAGACATTTTTAACCTTTCAAGTGATCAAAACAGCAACTGAAATGAATACTTAAAAAATGGAAACGCTTTGTTTTAATACAATCTTATTTTCTACAGGATGTATCGCCTCAAAAAACACAATATAAACCGACGGACTCTCCTTCAAGTAAGGAAACTCATTTAAATCAAAAAACATCTCACCTGAAGTACCGATCGATATGTTTTCGCAGAACACCTCTTTCACTACTCCGTTTGAAGAGTATAAAACACCAGTTAATGCATAACCTGTAACACCTAAATCAAAGCCCACACTTAACATATTATTTTCTCCAACCCTTAGGTCAACGTGATCAGTCATTAAATACAGCTTATCTTTTGCTTTGCCATCCAACCTATCACTATCTATGTAATTTGAATTCTGATACCCCGGGGTCCCGAAATCGACATCAAACGTCGCTGAATTCCAGTTCGTAGAATCACTCGAACCACCTTTATAGATTTTTCTCTCTAATGCTACACCTTTAGTATCAGCAAGTAAATCCGTGTGCCATGACTGATCATATGAAACAACATCGATTACCAGCCCACTTCTATTCACAACCCCAATCTTGCCAGAGGTAGCTGATAAATTAGGCATTGTATTAACTTCATGTATGTTAGCAGTATCTGTACTTAGATTACTCAGATAGGTTATTGATACAGAACTTCCATTTCCAGTTACACAAGTGTACTGCCCAGGGATCAACATTTTCTTCCCGACCGCAACTTCGTAAGTGTCTTGCAAACCTCCAACTTCATCAAACCCTCCAATTAGGACTTGTGACAAGTCTATAACTTTTAAACTATTGTTATATAATTCAATATAATCCCCTTTTGCAAAATTTGATTCCGAGAGAATCTCGTTGATGATTAAATCTCCGGCTTCTACTGTAGCTGGAATTCCATAGTGATGAGGCTGAGTATTACTTTGCAGATTGAGACAACTACTGACCTCAACCATCGAAAATGAGTACCATTTCCCTGCATCCATTTTTTGGACAAAAAACACGTCAAACCTATTTAACTGACCGGCAGACTGTTCAACTTTTTCAATTTCTAAATCGCTAACAAAACTGCTAGGACTCAATTTAATTGGTGATAGCTTCATATTAAAAACTACAGATATTTTCTTTTCATTTTCGAAGTAAACATCTCTAATACTAACTTCGTCAAGAGATTCGCCAGACATTTCTTTTTTTACAGAGTTGGTTCGGCCCGGGGTACCACCAATATCGTCTTCTGAAAACGACCACAAATCCTGAAGAACACAATAACTAGCGATGTCATTTAACTCAATAGACCAACCCCCTTCCTGCTTAAAACCAACGCCAAATTTGACAATATCGTAATTAAAACTATCAATGATATTTCCGTGTGAAACAATCGCTACCTTACCCTTCTTAGTAGATAAATTAGTCCAGTCATTTAACTTTAAGACATTCTTGTAGTTTTCCCCACTACCAGTATCTTTCATTAAAGTCACGAAATCACCCGAAGACAAGATAAACTCTGGGCATTCTAGCGAATCACCGTCAATCAACAATTGGATTCTTTGCAAATCGATTGGATGATTAGATCCGTTATACAATTCAATGTATTGACCTTGCTGAAGGAACCCAGTGTTTGATTCGTAATCCAACATGAATTCCGTAAAAATCAAATCAAAAGGATCAATTTCATAAAACCAAAAAGAACTCGAAAGCTGAAACACCTCCCCCATACTTCCTGTGAAATGTAAACTAATTTTATATTTTTTTTCTTCTTGAAAATCGCCATTGAACATAACTATCAGGCTATCACCTCCAAATGAATAATCAAATTCAAGCTCTGTCCCTAAAACTTCAACATCAACCAACGATAGACCTGATAAACCTTGGGAAAAAGACACCTGCAATTCATCCTGAGAAGCATTAAAGATTAACTTACCGACACCAACATCATCAAACACATCTCTTCCAAAATGAAAATAATCGAGATAAAATGCGTCTTTATTACTTTTAGTAAACTTATTTGAAATTCCCAATACCGCCCTCTCATTTATATTACCATTCAGCCAACCACTCGTTTCAAATTTAAAATCAAAACTGTTATGACCATCGACAAACAGAGAGTAATCATCCGCCACTTTTCTCAACACCAAACCATGAGAAATACCTACTTCAGAAAAAGCCCCGGCATGTAATGATTTAATCAAGCTTGTTTCACCATTTTTAACCTGAAACAACTTAACAGCGTCTTGACTTCCTGACTCACCGACTTCAATATATAATGCATCGCTAACCACTGAGTTAATGTTGCTGTCAGACATAAAATATAGTCTGTATTGATTACTAGCGCTAGGAGAAAACTCCGCTCGCCAAGACGCTCTCCAATAACAAGAATCTTTTATATTGATTTCTTTACTGACACTTGCCGTTCCTGCATCTTCAGCTTTCAAATGCAGACGATTTCCTTTTAATTCATACACACCAACATCACCGCTCCAACCTTCTAAGGAAGAAAGTTGATTTGTCTGAGACATTAAATTCTGACTAAAGGAAACAAGGCATAATAACGACACCAATAATGTATTCATGATTAGTTTAATTTTAAACAAATCTATGAATATTTTTTTAATTCAAAAAACCACTAAATAACACTTCGGTACAAGTTTAAATACATAGGAGCAACCTTACCAATATCAAAAGAGGTCGCGTGTTCAAAAGCCCTCTTTTGATAACCTGCATGAACTTCATCATCTTGCAATATTATCAATGCATTTTTTGCCATTTGTTGAAAATCACCAACATCATTCAGTAAGCCCGTTTGCCCATGAATATTAACTTCAGGAAGCCCCCCCTTGTTTGTTGACAAAACTGGCACCGAGGCAGCCATAGCCTCCAGAGCGACAAGACCAAAACTTTCAGTTTCACTAGAAAGCATAAATACATCAGCCATACATAGAGCAGACTCAGTATCTTTAACCGATCCAGTAAAAACAACAGAGCTAGCAATACCTAATTCGTTTACCAACTTCTCTACTGCCAGCTTCTCGGGACCATCACCTATCAATATTAACTTACAAAGCATCTCTTTCCGAACAATATGAAAAGCCCTAACCAGATCTTGAATTCTTTTGACCTTTCTAAAATTTGATATGTGCATCAATATCTTCTCACCGCTTGGTGCAAATTGAATTTTATTACAATTCTCTACCCTATCCCTGTACTTATCAATACACACAAAATTTGGCACAACTTTCACCTCTTTAGCTACTTTAAAATGCTTAAACGTATCAATCTTTAAATCTTCTGATACAGCTGTCACAACGTCCGATCCGTTAATTGAAAATGTAATTACAGGCTCAAAGGAAGGGTCTTTACCAACTAAGGTTATATCAGTGCCATGCAAAGTGGTTATGATGGGCAAATCAATACCATCAGCCTCCAATATTTTCTTCGCAAAATAGGCAGCCGAAGCATGAGGCAAAGCATAGTGCACATGAATTAAATCCAACTTCTCAGTTTTCGCAGTCTCCACAATTTTACTTGTTAAAGCAATTTCATATGGATCATATTTAAATAATGGATAATTTTTAAAGGATACTTCGTGAAAAAATACATTTTTAGAAAACACATTTAATTTTACAGGTTGTGAACTAGTAATAAAATGCATCTCGTGGCCTTGCGAAGCTAGATAACTTCCAAGTTCAGTAGCAATAACTCCACTCCCACCATAAGTAGGATAACAGACAACACCAACTTTTAACTTTTTAAATTGTTCCATACCATTTTCTAATAAACCATTCTACACCTAACATCACGACTAACAAATACATAAGCCACTTGAACTTCATTAAACTTTTTGTAAAAAACTCGAAATAACTTTCAACCACATAATCTTTTTGATTCAAAATATCGATGAGGGCTGCGGCCTCATCAAATTTATAAAAACCCCCCTGACTCTCACGAGCCATGTTCCTCAACAATTTATGATTTGCTTGCAACACCATTTGCTCAATATAAAACGTCTTAATAACAATCTTTTTTCTTGTTGTTAATTTTTTACCATCTAAAGTAGTACTCAAAATTAAATCATACTCACCAGGAGAAAGCCTACCAACATTTAAAACATAACTATCATCTAGCGGGTTCATTAATAGATGCAAGGTTGTTCCTTGCCCTTGAATAGATGCATTTACACCTAGCCCACCAACATCTTCCTTAATGCTGTTTCTAACTTTTGCAGAAATAATTATTTGCTCTCCAAGTTCAAAAATATTCTTGGACAATAACCGTATGTTATCAGCATCAAAGTCAACGGTTAAATACTTGACAGTTTTTCCAAATAATTCATCGAACGCATCTGCTTTTCCTTCTTGGCTCTGCATTAATTCGTGCATTCGCCAATTCCAAACCCCTTCCCCTACAACAATTGCGGTTCTTCGCCGAACTCCTTGCTTAAAGCACATCACAGGAATCGAAGTCTTTACTTTCCCCGCATTCTGAAAGCCCAATATTTTAAAGTCATGCGAAAACACATACTCCCCATCCGGTACACTAACAGGTGGAAACAAAGATATTTTCTGACTAGATTCTTTGGAAATACTAAAAAGTGAAAATTCAGGATTTAAAGAAATATACATTTCACCACTTTGTTCAGCTTCCAGAACACTAAATTCAGCTGAATTCATGTATTCATAGTTGACTTTACTGTTGAGGAAGAACAAATAATTTGAATTTTGTTTTTCTAATTGACGCTCTACTTCTTCAAATTTCTTTTCAGATTCAGGCATTCCAAACAAAACTGTTAAATGATTCGACCCCTCCCATTTATAATTTTCAAAAGACGCGGTAGAAACTGTATAGCTATCAAGTTCTTTCAACACACTCTTAAATGCTGCAATATCAGGATGTGGTTGACTGTACAATATCTGAATCTTTTTCTTTTCACTAACAACTTCAATGAATCCAACCAACTCATTATTTGAAAATGTAAATTCCCCATCCAATTCTGATGTCCGAACAGTAAGCTTCTGCAACCCCAAGCTATCAATCACAAAGCTTTTACTCACTACAAAAGACTGATCATCTTTGCTTAGCCTGACCCTTTCGCTCCCTACCTTTTGATCACCGATGTAGAAAATCAAATCAATTTGATTCCCCCTACAGCCTGATGCAACGCCTTCAATTTGTACAGGAATCTCATTTCCCGCCACAGCTTTGTTATTGTGATACAAGTGCTTTAAAACCACATCCTTTTTCAGTGAAGTATCTCCGCACGCAAGGAAATATAGTGGGCTGTTTACAATTCTACTAAGGTGGTTTTTTGAACCTACATTTATAATTCCATCAGTAACTATTATTGTACCAGCAAGGTTTCTCCCTTCATAAAGATTAGCTACCTCGTTCAAAGTATTTTGAAGGTTAGTCTTGGACTCACGTAAAGAGAAACTATCGAAACCATTAACTTTAGCACCAAATGATTTGTATGCAATACTTACATCACCCGAAATATCATTTCGTATTTGACCAATTACATTACGAATGGAATCAACAGTTATTCCGCCCAGCTCCATTGACTGGGAATTATCAACTAAAATCAACACTTCAGGCTTTAAGTTGTTTTTTTGTTGGTAAGAAATGAACGGGTCCAAACACAAGTAAAAAATCACAAAAAGAGAAATGGCCCTTAAAATAATCAAAGACCACTTAATAGATAATGGTGAGGATTTTATAAAAAATTCTTTGTGATAAAAAAACCAAGAAATAGCAAAACACAAAAAAATCCCCACCAACCAGTAAAGCTTGCTAGGAATAGTTTCTATCATTTTTTAAATAGTTGAATTTCAGTAACCTAATTACTGTTATGTGAATTAATTAATCAGAAATTACATTGACATTCCACCACACACATTTATCACTTGACCAGTAATATAACTTGATTTATCAGACCCTAAAAACACTACTAAATCAGCCACTTCATCAGCCTCTCCAGCTCGCTTTAAAGGAATATTATTAGCCCATTCAGCAACAACTTTCTCGTCCAACTCACCCGTCATTTCGGTTGAAATAAACCCTGGAGCTATAGCATTTGATCGAATGTTTCTAGAACCCAATTCCTTTGCAACGGATTTGGTAAAACCATAAATACCAGCTTTTGAAGCTGCATAATTTGCCTGACCAGCATTTCCATTTACACCCACTACAGAACCAACATTAATGATACTTCCTGATCTAGCTTTTAGCATTGTGCGCAGAACTGTCTTAGTTAAATTAAATACTGACTTTAAGTTAGTATTGATGACTTCATCAAACTGCTCTTCAGTCATTCTCATCAACAGGTTATCACGAGTAATTCCAGCGTTATTGACTACGATATCAACTGTACCAAACAATTCAACAACCTGCTTCACCAAATCTTCAGCGCTAGCATAATCAGCAGCATTACTTTTAAAACCCTTAGCATCTACGCCTTGAGCTTTTAATTCATCTTCAAGGGCCTTTGCTTTCTCATCTGAACTTAGATAGGTAAATGCAATTTTCGCTCCTTCTGCAGCACACTTTAAAGCAATTGATCTTCCTATTCCTCTTGACGCTCCTGTGATTATAGCAACTTTATCTTGTAACAATTTCATCTGATATAATATTTTTTCTTTGTGTGATTTTTCTACACATCAAATATAATCATTGCAATCTTCCTTTTTAAATGAATCTTAGATTAATTTCGCAGTTGACAATAACTTGAAATTACAATTCACAGACTTCAATTAAAGACACAATAACTGATCATGGCTAGAGGAAGAAAACAACATCCGATTTTTGAAAATGTAGAAATAATTGATGCAGGATCCGAAGGGAAAGCTGTTGCTAAAGTGGACAACATGGTGCTTTTTGTTACAGGAGGAATCCCAGGTGATGTATGCGATGTTCAAGTGACTAAAAAAAAGAAAAGCTTTATGGAAGGCAGAATCCTTAAGCTTCATAAGCTGTCAGACAAAAGACAAAAAGCATTTTGCTCTCATTTTGGAACATGTGGTGGTTGCAAATGGCAAGAATTAAATTACGATGATCAATTAATATATAAGCAAAAGCAAGTTCAAGACAACTTTAAACATTTAGGAAAATTTGAATTTCCGGAAATTGAAACAATTTTACCTTCTGAAGAAACTCAATACTACCGGAATAAATTAGAGTTTACATTCTCCAATAAAAAATGGCTCACCGCAGACGAGATGGGACAGGAAAATCACCAAATGAATGCTCTGGGGTTTCACGTTCCAAGAAAATTTGACAAGATCGTTAATGTAGACCACTGTTACTTACAAGGGGACAACTCCAATGAAATACGTAATAAAGTTCGGGATTTTGCTTTAAAAAGTAACTTTACTTTTTTTGACATTCGCCAGCAGCATGGTTTCTTGCGAAACTTGATTATTCGAACTTCTTCTACAGGGGACGTTATGGTCGTGGTGTGTTTTTACGAAAACAACAACGACAACATTGAGTCTATGATGGAACACCTAAAAAAGTCCTTTCCACAGATAACTTCATTAATGTACGTTGTCAATGAGAAAAAGAATGATACTATTGGCGATTTAGATATTCAATTGCACAGTGGCAACCCTTTTATAATGGAAGAGATGGAAGGTGTTAAGTTTAAAATAGGGCCAAAGTCATTTTACCAAACCAACTCAAAACAAGCCTACGAACTCTACAAAATCACTAGAGACTTTGCAGGAATTGGAGAAAATGACACTGTTTATGATTTGTACACAGGAACAGGAACAATTGCAAACTTCATTGCCAAAGACTGCAAGAAAGTGGTTGGCGTTGAATATGTTCCTGAAGCAATCGAAGACGCAAAGGTGAACTCCACCCAAAACGACATTAAGAACACCAGTTTTTTCGCTGGAGACATGAAAGATATTTTAAATAATGAGTTCATCGCTACCAACGGGCAACCAGACGTCATCATTACAGATCCTCCACGTGCGGGAATGCACGAAGATGTATTAAAAGTGATATTGAATGCGGAAGCACAAAAAGTTGTTTACGTTAGCTGTAATCCAGCTACTCAAGCTCGAGATTTAAACTTACTGGATGAAAAATATAAAGTTTCCAAAGTAAGACCTGTAGACATGTTTCCACATACACATCATGTAGAAAATGTTGTTTTATTGGAATTAAAAACTAAATAGCTAGTTTAAAAACGTCTTTAAGTACTTGTTAGCTATTCCTTCCCAGGAATAATTATCAACAACTAGTTTCCGTAACGA
>Ga0115000_10000272_pt1 | contig 47500 bp, 37 predicted proteins | sample ArcticOcean_MG_C_6_FD_89690 | JGI IMG/M metagenome (GOLD analysis project Ga0115000, IMG submission 89690) | Marine microbial communities from western Arctic Ocean - ArcticOcean_MG_CB8_128 | ecosystem: Environmental > Aquatic > Marine > Oceanic | place: Arctic Ocean: Canada Basin | collected...
GACTCAAGGTGAAGGTTTTGGATTTGAACTTGGGGACTGTGGAGTTCCTCCATTGACTGTTCCCTGCGTCGAAGAATTATGGATACGCCCAACGTTCACCTGGGAAGTAACAGCACTGAACCAAAACGATTTCTTATGGAATAACCTTTCACATCTTGAAGTGAGTTTGATGAAAGGTTTGGCTTTTGATGTCACCCTTGAAGATTCAGAATCATATGCTATTGTCATCGATACCCGTTTCACTCAACCTCCTCATGAGTTCACACTCGGCGTAGGCCTTCAAAAAATCACATTCAGCGTTAATGCAGCGGTTAATGGTGTCGCTGAGGTTCTTTCTTCTCTTTTGACAGGAGGATTAAACTCGTCCTCCTTGAGCCTTACTTCAATTTCGGCACCTTATGCCATTCGCGCCTCTAATCCTGATGCTGACAGTTCAAATCGTCAATCAGATTGCGATGATGGCTCCGGTTATTTCGACCCTATCGCCGATCATATTGCTAAAAGTGATGAGCATAAATGTGGCTTTGGACTTGGTGTAGGCTTTATCCGATTTGAAGGGATTGATGGAGGAACCTCTGCCAAAGTGCTCGAAACCGCGTACATCGATGCAGGGTTCCACCCTGAAATTGGTGAATCACGGTTACCCAACGAAATTGACATCACTTTACGTAACGATAACCTTGGACAGAACACCTTCGATACGGTGGAGATTTATTCCGACTATGGTGCGGATATGTACTTACATTATTTTGAAGATCGTTCCAATACCACAGAAGGTGACTCACCCTTCGGCAATACAACTGATTCCCGTACGTGGATACGTGGATTGCCATCAGGGACACTTCACCCAGATGAAATCGCAGCTGTGTTCACCATGATTGGTGAAGAGCCTGGTGGAACTGATTTACCAGGAGACATCCCCTCCCGACTTTCGATGATTATCGCTATCAAAAACTTCACCGGTGATAACATCAACAATGTCAATGACCCAACACTCCCAGTGAATCCTGCATCTCCCCCTAATACATTGGTTGCAATTGTTGCGACAGAATCGATTGATTTACTGGAATATAAATCAACCTTCATGCGGGGCGGTTATGCTTCGGACAGTTCCTCAATTGTTTTGAATATAGCCAATGTGCCGAAAGTCATTATTGTCGAAGGGAGTTTTGAAATTCCAGAAAGTGGGCTAAGTCGCGTGAATTACGATAATCCAAACCTCAACTCTATTGCACAAATATTCGACAACGCTCTCCTGACCATCGTTGAAGTCATCCTCGATATTGGCGATGTGGTCAACGGCATTCCGGAATCAATTGTTGGAACTGCCGGCGCTTCAGGTGGAGAGGTTCGGCTGAGTTGTTATAATCAAGTCCGACTTAGTTTACCCACCTCCTCGCGTGAACCAATGGAGATCGGTTCAGTTTCGATTGCGATCTCAAGCAGTGACCAACCGTGGTTACCTGATATCGACCACATCTTGCTATCTGAAGACACGAATATTCTGACTGTAAATGGACGCCTTGGCGGCCCACAACCTCCTCTGGTCCCGATTGCAATGAGCGCCCGCATTGGCGGGATATCAAGCGTTAGCCACGCTTATGACCCCGTCAATGATGTACGGCAAATGGAATTGCTTGGAGTGAGCGGTGGTCCTTTGTTAATCGGTCATCTCTTGCACGATGATGGAGATTTACAGAATTCAAATCAACAATCCGCAACTCTTTCTAATCGTCCAAGCACATTCAATGTCATTCAAACTTCTGAGGCTTTGACCTATTCCGCCTCTGCCCCGATTGGCACCATTACCTATGGTGGAAACGGCGGTGGGCAACACAATGCTATTCGTCTCAATGGATTGCCTTCTTCCTTCCAATTAATTTTGGGCGACACCGTAGGTTATGTTGCTTCAACACCGATGGAATCGATTGAGATTCAATTGACAAATGCAACTCAACCTCTCACCATGGATGGTGACCATTTCCGGTTTTGGGTGAATGAAACAGAAGCGAGCCTCAGTGCTACCATTTCAGATGTGACAAGCATCCGTCGTCTCTCTCCACTTGACCCCGGAGCGAATGGGCCTGAAGGGAATTCGAGAATTGAGTTAATTCGTTCGGAGTCTTCACCGATGAACATTTTACTTGAGGACGATACAAATTATTCAGAATATTCGGGTAAATTCAAGGGTATGAATGGACGAATAGCCATCGACCCTTTACCATCAAATATCACAGTGTCTTATCCGAGTGGCATTGATTCAGGTGGTCTTGAATTGCCAACTTTCAATGAAGGAGACGGCGTACAAGCGTTATCTTTTTTCCTTGGCGATTTGGTACAATTCGGTTCACTTATCAATGATTTTGTATATTCAACTGTTGTTGACTTAGGTGGAATTGAAACAAATGAAGACAACCTTTCATTGGGCTTGGATTTGGTGACTGGAGAACTTTTCGATGTCACGATGGATATTCAAAAAGGTGCGAACGTGCTCGAACAGCCCGAATGGTCCCATGGATTCGGCGTTGAAGTGTTTGAAGCCTCAGTCGTCACTTTTAATTTGACGCGAATGCCCAACTATACTTTATCGAGCCGAAGTGTTGTCGATAAGGCCTTAGCCGATTACAAGATTGATGAGAAGGAATATCTCGAGGTGTTCGACGCCCTCAAAGCTGCAGATGTCACCTTCATCGACCAACTCTTAACACCCCTCAAGGATGGTATCATTTTGGATTCCGAGATGGAGGGAATTAACCTTAGCATCTGGGAAGAGCAAGGTATTACTCATGAAATCCATCGTTCTTGGCATCTTCGTACTTGGCTACCAAGCATGCCGACTGGTCGAATTCTCTTGGAATATGATTTCCGTATGGTTGATGACATTCCACTCTATGAAGTGGACTTATTCCTTGAACAGTGGACTCCAAAGCGACAGCAAATGAGCATCATTATCAATGGATTAGAAGGCAGAGATATGGAGTTTGTTATTGCAGGCCTTGATACCAGTGGTCCAAATGATGTTGAGGCAAATGCTGTCTTCTCTACCCAAGACAATCTTACCGTCCCACGTGTATCGATTGACATGCACTATGATTTAGGCGCCCGTCTTGACTCAGCGCACGCTATTTTTATCGACCAACGCGCACTCAGTCGAGTCGAAGCCTTGATTGTCGGTGTTCCCCAATCAACAGACTTCTCAACCACCGTCGGCGATATTTTCCTCATTGACGTCACCGTTCCACCTCAATATCAAATCGATGGACATTCAGCAGAATCTTTGATGATTCAACAAATGCGATACGTCGATGGATTTTGGTGGCCAGCAACCGCCTTCATGCGCGATTTACCAGGCGAAATGCAACTTGCCGCTCAACCGAATAACGTCTTTGATATCCGAGCAGATGTCTCCTTCCAAGGTATGATGGAATTGGATTACCGGTCAAATACGAAAGATATGGATTTGTACCTCGAGGCATCAGGCCGCTCGGTTGATACCAAAGGAGATGTGTTACTTTTGGCTGAAGACCTCCCTTCGACTTTCGTTCTTGAAACGACGGACGATTGGGGTATGCGTATTGCCTCCTCGGACCAAGGGGTGAGTCGACTTTACCTCAAACAAACCAACTTACCTTCTTCACCTGGAGTAACTATTGACCGAGTAGAAGTGATTGGCCAAGACCTTAAATCTGCGACGATCCAAATCTATACTGGACCGTTCCAGTATCCAGTTATCGTCTTAGATGATATTACCAATGGTCGTATTGTAGCCAGTGCTGATGCAACGATTGAACCGAGTTATACCACTGGGTTACTCGAAGGCCAATCTTTCAGTGGCCGTGCTGTTTTACTTGATGCCCAATTTACAGGACCGTTGCCAACCGCTTCATCGATTGGCGTCAATGGTATGGTCACTGACCTTTCATTAATCAATTCCCTAACGGGTGACAGTGTCCCGACTCGACACGTGTTAATCGTTGAACCGATTACAACAGTCATTGCCAGTGGTTTGGATTTGTTATGGTGATTTTATGTCTGATGAACGCCAAATAGTTGTTAACGAACATGGCGACATGTTAGTTAGTGAAGACAGTATTGAATCTGTCGGATTACTTGATGTTGCTCGGCTTCAAAAAATAGAATCTCTAGGTTATTCGTTGGATGAAGATGGAATCGAAACCTTTGAAGATATGCAACGGGTTTCGAAGGCTTTCGATAAGATTCGTAGAGAAGTCAGCCCGAGTCGCGTTGCATTAGCAGGGATTGTATTCTTACTTCTCCTCGGAGTAATTGCCAGCGGGTGGTACTGGGCTTTACCACGAGATTCAGTCAATGTGGAAACACAATATCTTCAACGCGGTGGACATCTCGTGATGTCCGAAATTCACAATACCGGCAGCCGCGATATTACTGAGGTTTTCGTTCAAATCGAGTTTCAATCACTTGACGGAGAGGTTCTCAGCATGATGTTCATTGAAGTTGATAGAATTGAGTCACATTCATCATTAGCTGGTGATGAATTGGAAATGCTCATCATCGGACATACCGTATGGGCCGAATATTCCATTTCTATTGATTTAGAATATACCGACTACAACGACAAAAAGCAGTCAGAATCATGGTCGCATTTGGTTGGACTTTGGAGCAGTGAACATTTCAACGATAAAGCAGACCGTAGCACATGGCCAATTTCTTGAATTCAATGTTTAAGACCCAGATTACCCATAGCGATAAAACTGGGAGATGAGACGACGGCTTGTGCAAGTCAAACGCTCGATGCTTGGGCCAATCGCTCTCATCACTCTTTTCCTCTTGCAAAGTTCATCACCTCTTCTCCACCCCGTAGGGGTGGATTCATCCGAAATGGAAAGTGAAGGCGGTATTGAATGGGTTCAATTCGACCTTGTTGACGATGTCTATTCTAACGCAGTCGGTTACAGTGATTCTTTACTTTGGTCCGAACATCGAGAGGTCATTGCTGCGAGCCGTATCGGGACATTCGATCTCAATGGGTTCCAACTGAACCGTCATGTTCCTGAAGAGTGGATGTTAGCACGTCTTGATTTGAGTCTCGTTTTGATTTCCAATGAAGTGTTGATGCTGGATGTGCGAACAACACTCAACGACATCCCGGGTCTCGCAGTTCGAGAGTTTATAGCTCCTTCTGGCCTTCTTGTCCAAGGTACACCGTTCGCTTTGGCGAGCCTTTCTTCTCTCGAGGGTATAGTGGCTCAACACCCAGTCCCGCTTGCTTTGCTGGTCGATGGTCCTGTTCTTGATGTCTTAATGCTTGAAGGTGGCGAAGAAGCTCTACAGGGAGTCTCCATGCGAATTGAGGGCTGGAGAAATGATGAAGGTCCAATGGAGGCAATACAATTCACCGATTCAGTTGGTGCACAATTGATTCAGAAAGTTGATGAAATAATTCCTTTGGCTTTTTCGGAATCTCACCGATGGGATGCCGGTCGTTTCCAAGGTATTCTATCATCCGAAGACCTGATTGGTCTTGTCGCTCAACCTTCGTTGCGAACGTTTCGTTTTGAACCAAGCTTTAGTACAGATAACAGCAAAGCCCGTGAACACATGAAATCTTCTGATATGACCAGTTATTTTCCGAGTGGTGATTTGGATGGTTCTGGACAAATAGTGGCCGTTGCAGATTCCGGTCTCGATGAAGACCATGGGGACTTTGGAACTCGTGTTGTTTCAAATACTGATGTTATTGGTGATGGTTCGACTGCTGACAAACATTCTGGCCACGGCACACATGTGGCATGTACGGTACTCGGAGATGGTACGCAGGGTGGTTATTCGGGGGTTGCCCCTTCTGCTGAACTATACTTCCAAGCCATGGAAAACGACAATACGGGTAATTTCCAATCGCCTTCACTGAATTATCTTCTCAACAGCGCTTATTCAGCTGGTGCTTTCACTCATACGAATTCTTGGGGTTCATCCTTGGCAAGTGACCAAGGCAAGTATACCTCTGAGAGCGAGGATGTCGATGACCGTGCAAATTATTACGACCGCTATTATGACGGTCGCAACGGCCTAACTATTCTTTTTGCTGCAGGCAACGACGGCCCAGATACAGGAACTGTAGGTGCGCCTTCGACAGCCAAGAACACGATTACTGTTGGTAATCATCAAAACCGGTATCAAGGAAGTCCAGATTCCATCATGTCCGGCTCATCACGAGGTCCTACTGACGATGGTCGTATCAAGCCAGATATTCTTGCCCCTGGTGGTTATGTTCGTTCATGCAGAGCACAAGAAGCAACAGACACCAGCGGTTCCACTTGGTCGAATAATTACTATCTTGAATATACGGGAACTTCAATGGCGGCCCCGAATGCAGCAGGCGCTGCGGTCATGGTTCGAGAGTATCTGGAGGAAATTGCATTACGCCCTTCACCTCAAGGTGCTTTAGTCAAAGCTTTACTCATTTTAGGGGCGCAAGACATCGGTACTCGTGATATTCCAAACGATAATGAAGGATGGGGCCGTATCAATTTACGTAATACACTTGCTCCTGAATCGGGTCAGGGAATCTGGGTGGATGATCGTTCGGTTTTGTCTGCTTCAGGCAATTTCAAAACGTACAGTTTCAATATATCTCAGGGGAATGCTGGATTCAAAACAGTTCTTGTTTGGTCAGATGAACGTGGTTCACCTTTCTCTTCCACTCAATTGGTCAATAACCTCAATCTCGAAGTCACCACTCCAAATGGCGAGGTATACATCGGTAATGATTTTTCAAATGGTCGGTCCACTACAGGTGGTACAGCAGACAATTTGAACAACGTAGAAGTGGTGTTGGTTGACAATGCTGAACTTGGCGTTTGGACCGTCAAAGTCATGGACGTTTATCACGGTGGAAGTAAAGCGCAGCCATTCGCCATAGCAGTCATGGGGCATGGCGTCAATGACTTTCGCCCAGACCCTTCTATTTTGGATGACGCATTTTCCATGTCAGTAACCATCCCCCAAGTCGGCGATCAGTTACAAGTCACTTCTAAAGTATTCAATGCAGGCAATGTCCGCGCCAATATATTTGACATCACTTTCGAAGTTGATGGCATTGAAATAGAAACAAAGTCAATGGATTTAGGTGCTGGCTCATCTAAATCTCAAACATGGTACTGGACTCCACAAACTGCAGGGCAATCAACTCTTTCTTTCATCATTGATCCGAACGATGATCTCGAAGAAATCCTTGAGAATAACAACCGGTATGATGTCGAAGTCAATGTCACAGCACCCGGTGTCAAACTTTCTGCTGAACCTCAAACGATGGTGTTATTGAATTCAAGTCAGTCCACGACATCATGGGACTTGACTCTTACCAATACTGCTCTGCTCCCCACAAATGCAAGTTTCTTGGTTGAAGATGTATTGTATGAGGAAACAGGTCAAGAAAAATCATGGTATGTTGGAACAAATGCATCCAACTTTACCCTCGACGGTCAAGGTTCAGCGGAAATCGCCATCACACTCGTACATCCAATCCTGCCGTCACCGGGAATATACCGCGTTAATTTACTTGGGGTCGATGTCGATAATGGGGTGACTTACCCTTACATGCTCTACCTTGAAGTCCCTGAATTACCAGAGTTACGGCTTGAATTTTCCTCTCAAATTTTACCGGTTTCTCCAACGGAGCCGACAAGTATCGATATTCGATTATTCAACATCGGTAATGCCAATATCGGTTATGATTTATTCCTCGATGCACCAGCTGGTTGGGATGCTGGATTTGACACACTGTCGAGCGAACCCGGTGCTAGTTCAGGTTCGACAGGCTTGATTTCAAAGGACACCTACCGAGAGATTGGAATGTCATTCACTCCTCCGCAAATAATGACAGTTGCTGGTGCAGAACGTATGGTTCGTTTAACTGCAGTTTCACAAACAGAAATCACTGAAACTTGGGTATTCGATATACCGATTAAAATCAACACAGTCACGGATGTTGGGGTTGATTTAGAAACCAATATCGGTGTTCTTCGACCGGATTCATATATCAGTGCACTGTTCACATTGGAACACCAAGGAAACGTGGACCTTTCACTCACTCCTTCTTTTGAATTACCTCCTGGTTGGTCGGTTACTTCAGGTATTGAACCCTTTGACCTCCCATGGACTTCTTCAAAGAATTTATTGTTCGGAATTTCAGGTGATGGAAGCGGTACTTCTGGTGAAGTAAAACTCCATCTTGACAGCGCCACTGAAAGAATTACTTGGGTCGGACAATTCAATGTCGAAGTGCTTGCAGAACCAACTGTTGATTTTGTCAACCTCGTTTCAGAGGATGGGGTTTCATGGGACACACCCTTCGGAGAAGGTTCTCATCCAACTGGTGTTCCTTTGACCTTTACATGGCTGGTTGGGAACGAGGCAAATGTTGAGTGGCAACCGGTCGTTTCGCTCGAACTTAACGCCGGTTTATCCGGCAATTGTTCAACGATAGAATCAATCGGTTATGGCGATTTTGAAACGGTGGTGTGTAAGATTATTATCTCGCCGTCGATGCCACCAAAGAGTCAACCCTCTTTTGTGTTAGAACTCAATGGAGGCGGCGTTGAGTACAGTGAAAATATCGGTCTGATGGTCGCTACGAATTATGAATCTTCATGGGTTCGAGAGACGACAAGTCCTTTCACGACAGGAAATCAAGAGCAATTAAAAGTTACATTGACGAATACCGGGAACATTGCCTTTTCGCACAAATTAAGTCTTGATAATTCAAAGGATTGGACTGCCATTGTCGATGGAAATGATATTGCTAATTTGGACCCTGGTGAATCGATGACTATTCGTCTTTTGGTACGTGCTGACCAACCAGGAGAGGGAATCATCACCCTTGGTTTGCAAGGTACAGATTCAATGACAAACGCTTCGATTGAATTGAAAGTAACCTCTGATGGTGATCCTGTTGGAATTTCTGTACAAAACCTCCCTCTTGCCGGTATGGTGATTGGCGTGTTCATTCTTGCAATACTCATAGGTGCTGTTTTACTCTCCAAACGTGGGAAAGAAGATTCCCTTCATACTCCGCATGTCCCTCCAGTAATGATTGCTCCAAACGTTGTTCAACCAATTCAACCACTCGTACCAGTGCCAGTTGAACAACCACGACAAGAAGGGCCAATGTGTTGGTCATGTCGTGATGAAATTACGGGTTTGATGTTGGGTTGCCCGGGATGTGGGGCACGTTACCACCGCATTGATTTCGATACCTGTAATTCAAATACACTTACCCAATGTACGAATTGCCAAACTCTCGTTTCATCATTCGTCGAAGCATGAAGTTGATAACCAAGTTTGTTTTCCTTGATACAGCCAAGGGTAGTCTTTTGATAGTAAGGCCGCCACCGGGGGTCATGGACCCCCGAGAAACAAACAAAACGCACGATTCAAAACGTGCTTACTTCCTTGTTGGGCTTCTTCTGCTTTCAGTTTTACCAATGTTCACGCCAGGTGTGGCTGCAGACGGGGCACGAGATGCAAGTATCTCCATCCAAACTACGCCTGCAAACGGCCTTGAAGTCAACCCTGGAGAGGCTGGAGAATACACAGTACGGATCTACAATAACGGCCCCGAAGCAATCACTCTCCAACTTTCAACCAGTGAAGAAGGGACACAAGAATGTACAGCATATTCTTCAAACATCCAACCAATCTCAGAAGCAGTAGATTCAGGTTCTTCCGCTGAAACGACCATGACGGTAACACTGACTCAAAATGCCGAAGGAACGTGTGATACTACGATTACAGCCACTGCAACCGAGACTCCAACGCCACCGGATGTCGCTGGGCAACCTGCTACAGAAACTTCAATTGTCACAACGACCGCAGGTGATGGCTCAGGTTCAGCAGTTTTCGGAGTCGACCTTTCAATGCAATCAGAATCTCAACGCAGTCAAAATTGGGCTGGTGAATCTGTTGTCGAATACAATATTATTGTTGAAAACACAGGTCAAACAAATGAAACTATTGCGCTTTCATTGGATGAAGCCAGCGGAAGTGGATGTCAAAATGCGGACGACTTGACCGTCGAATTGGATGAAGACTCTGTGACCCTTGATCAAAATGAAACAGAGACTGTAACGGTCTCGGTTGAAGTGCCAACCGGTCAAGAAGCGAACAAATACTGCTGGGAAATTACAGGTACTGTCACCAGCGACCCTTCTCAAGCCTCTGATCTCGAAGATTTCGACTTGATAGTACCGGAGTTGAAGGAATGTACCATGGAATTGTCAAAGTCGAGTCTAACCGTCGATCCTGATGCGCAGGGAACACTCTCTGCTACGCTGACTAACACCGGGAACAGCGATTGGTCGGTGACTATGGCAAAAACAGGTAGCCGCGCAGGATGGGTCAATTTCGACGGGGCATCATCTGGAATTTTACCGTATAGTAACGGCGAAGGTACTAAAGTTTTCAACCTTATTGTAACACCCGATGACTCGGTTACTACAGGCGATGAATCGCTTATACAAATAATTGCCAAAGATGGAAGTAGAGAGCCATGCAAAAAGACCCTGAGAGTTGTTGTAGGGCAGTCCTTTGGAGCTAGCCTTTCCCTTTCAACCACAATGCTTTCGAACATTGAGCCCGGTTCTAACGGCACTGCAACACTCACGGTCACTAACCAAGGAAACGGTGCGGACAACTTGCGTTTATCTTCATCTTCCCCCCCTTCAGGGTGGAGTGTACAACTCGATTCAACCACGGTCTCTGTTGGTTCAAAGCATGGTTCTGATAAGAGTGAGACCGTTGCGGTTGTCATCACAGTCCCTACTGATGCACTCGCAACTGAACAAATTCAAATCGCCTTATCCGTCCTACCTGCGGGTGGTGGAGCTGCCTATGCAGAAGTCACACTAACCGTTTCGGTCGAAGCCATTCATGGAATCGAAGTTGAAGCTACAGCACTCGAACAAACCGGTCGTTCTGGCGCTCTCGTCAAATTCCCGATTACCATCCAGAATACAGGAAATACCGCAGATCATTATCGATGTATAGAATCCGACCAAACGGCTTCACCAAATTGGGAGGTGCACTGTGAAGACGGCATTGGGAACATCATTTCATCAAACCAAGGGATTCTAATCCCTCCTCAAAACTCCGAGCAAGTGTTCATGGTGGTCAGCGTTGATGGTGCAGAGGAACTCTCCTTCAGTCGGGTAACTGTCCTCATTATCAACAAGGACGACTTCTCACATTCTGCTGATGATAACAACGACGGAGTGCCCGATAACCAGAGACAATTCGATGTTGTCGCCATTCTTTCCGATCGTGTTTTCGCCATGGATGTCCGCCTTGAAGACGGTGGCCTTGACCAACGCTCAGGCTCAGTATTACTCCCACCTTCCGGCTCTCAAACACACGGCTTTTGGATTCAAAACACAGGCGATGGTAACGATCAAGCGATATTCGATATTTCTGGCCTTGAAGGTGTTGCAACCCGCGAAATAACTCTTTACGGCCTTCCAATCGAGGGTGAAATTTCAATTCCGAATGGATTCGGCATATGGAGTATAAACAACAGTGCGTTCTTGGTTGATGCTTCAGGTGAACCCATCGTTGGTAATTCAAAGGATGCAGTGGATTATCAAATGCGTGAACTCAACCTTGGTGATGGAGGCTATGATGTACGACCATTTGAATTGTATTTCGAAATAGAGTTGGTTGTTAACCCAAGTGCAGAGACCGGTGACGGCGGAATTCTCAAATTCGTTGTATCAAGTACCAAAAACGCAGCGAACCGTTCTGGCTTTTTCGATATTTCACTCGACGTTCAAATCATCTATGCATTTGAATTCGAACAAATCCAAGGAGGCACAGAATTTGATGTCATCTATCCGGATAAGGAAGTGTTTGTGATTAACCTCACCAATACCGGAAACATCGAGGCAGAAGTCATTATATTTTCCTCAGAAAGTTTCCGTGGATGGAGCGTTATTTTGGACGAAGTCGAAGGAACAGACTCGTGCAGAATCGAAATCAATGACTTCATTTGTGAAATAGAAGTTGGCCAAGCGATTGGCATCGAAGTGATTATCCGAACACCAGTAGGTGCCGAAGTAGCGGACATCTACAAATTCACACTCTCTGCAGAACCAGTCGAGACTGGAGTCGTTGACCGAGAAAACATTGAATTCACTGTCAATGGAGATGCTGATGCCGGCTTGTTCGGACTTGGGATTCAGTCCGAGCATGTGACGACTGGGTTTTACGGTCTTTTCGGGATTATCTTTGCAGTTTTGGTCTACCGAAGTTTCTTCGGGCGCTCTCGTTCGTGAGATGTATCTTTCTCACTTCAGTGCTCTTATTCCTCCGGTCTCATTCGATTCGTTTTCTACTGTTTGATTTGGGAATACTTATGGGGGTCCCTCAAGTCGGAAAGATTGCGGAGCGTATGCTTTGCACATGGGTGAGATTATGTCCGGACTCGAATCGGTTCCGAGTGCTTATCTTTCAATTGGTTTTTTGACGATTCTTGGAATCATCATGCCTTTGACGAATTTCGCTATTACATGGGTCGTTCGACCACGTGTAGATCCTGCCCGACCTCACATCACTCGCTCGTACTTATTAGAGGGTTATGAGCGCGACCACAGCCTCTACCCTCGCCGTTTGACTACCTTTGAATGTGGGAGCGAGCCTGTTGGCGATGCAATGATTCAATTTCATTTCCAGTATTATTGGTATGCAATTATATTCCTTGTTTTCGATGTTGCTTTCATGTTCCTTGTTCTCGGAGGCATGGTTGCTTCTGACGCCACATCACCTGGTGCTGCTGAAGGTGCAGTCGGTGAAGCAAAGAGCGCCCTTATGCTGCTCGGACTTTTCTTTGCCATCATGTCTTTGGGCGTATGGTATGTGTTCAGAAAGCGAGGACGCATTTACATTTGAGGTGAATTTATGGCAGAAGCAGGAGACAATTTCGCAGCTTTCAACAGTCGCGCTTTGGTTGAAATGGTCGGTGGAGTGACTGATGAAGCCCTCAAAGCAACCCGTATCAAGCAATTCCTCAGCGTTCTTGCCGGTCGATATTTTAATTGGGCGGGACGCAAATCGTTGTTTACCCTTCACTTGGGTATCAAATGCTGTGCTATCGAGATGGCTGCAGCCGCAACACCTCGATTTGATGGTGACCGATTCGGTGTTCTGTTCCGTTCATCCCCGCGCCAATCCGATGTTTTGCTCATCAATGGACCAATTTCCAAGAAATTTGCCGACAAGGTCGTCCGTCTTTGGGAGCAAATGCCTGAGCCTAAATACTGCATTGCCATGGGCGAGTGTGCTATTTCTGGCGGCCCTTATTTCCAGTCATACAATATTCTCGAAGGCGTAGATACCGTCATTCCAGTTGACGTTTACATCCCAGGATGTCCACCGCGCCCAGAGGCCCTCATCGATGGCTTTGGCTTACTTCGTGAGAAAATCATCCGTATTGGCGCTGCTCCAAGTGCTGAGCGTGCCAGCGACAAACCAGTTATCGTAGGAGAGGACTGAGATGGTCGGCTCAATCACACTCGAACAAAACGCAACGGCTGCTGCCTCATGCATGGCGGCAATCAACGACCGTTTTGACGGGAGCGGGATTGAAACTTCTGTTCCAAGCCATTCGAATGACAAGAAATATGCTTTCGTTCGAATCGTGTGCCCTCCGCAACATTGGATCGCCCTCTCAAAGTGGATGAAATACGACCTTGGCGTGAATTACTGTTCGATGGTGACAGGGACTCATTTCCCCGAAGGCTCTCCAGAGCGTGGATGGGAGGTTGTTTACCATTTCCTCCGTCAACCCGTTCAGGACCAAAAACCAAACACGTGTACAGTTCACAACGTCGAGGCCCTTTCGGGCATGGACGTCCCAATGGAATTTGAAGTCTTAATCCCGCTTCCGCAGGGTGACTCGCCGACCGTTCCTTCGATCCAGAGTATTTGGGTCGGAGCCGATTGGAATGAAAAAGAAACTTGGGATTTGGTTGGAATCAAATTCGAAGGCCACGTGAACATGCACCGCGTTTTGAATCCGAATGACAGCCCTGAAGGATTCCACCCGTTGCAGAAGCAACACAAACTACGATATCATGATCATAATGAAATGTACGACGATCCGCAAGGATTCATGCGTAAGCCTGCGGACGAGGGTCGCATTAAGTGAGGGATTATCATGGCGCAAATGTGGATTACAATGGGGCCTCAGCATCCAATGACTCACGGGTTGTGGACGCTGCGCGTAAAAGTCGACGGCGAAACCGTCGTCGATACCGAAGCCGAACTTGGATACATTCATCGCGGTGTTGAAAAAATATGCGAGGCTCGGGATTTCACTCAAATCACACCATACTGCGACCGCCTCTGCTACGTTAGTGCAATGACATGGGCGAATTCATACATCTATGCGGCTGAAGACCTGCTTGAAGCAGATGTTCCAGCCCGTGCAGAATACATCCGACTTATTTCGGCTGAAATTCAACGCCTCGCTTCCCACTTGATGTGGCTCGGCGCTTTTGGCCCAGACATCGGGAACTTGACTTTGATGACATGGTGTATGCGTGACCGAGAAATGTTCCTTGACTTACTCCAAGAACTCGGAGGTTCGCGAATGCACTACAATTATCCTCGAATCGGGGGAGTCAAGAGAGACATGCCGATTGGATTTGCCGACCGCGTGATTGCCAAGACCAAATTATTCGAGAAGCGTCTCGATGAATATGAAATGATGCTCGACGAATCAACGATTTGGCTCGTCCGCCTCCAAGGCGTAGGCTATGCTAATGCAGAATCTATGGTCGATGCAGGCGTATCAGGGCCAAACGTCCGCGCTGCTGGAGTCAATTATGACGTTCGCTGGGCTCACCCCTATTCAGTCTATGACGAAATTGATTGGGAGCCTTCTGTCGAAAAACCAACCTCGGTCAAAGGCGCTGATTGTTACGACCGCTATCGAGTCCGCATGGAAGAGATGCGTCAATCATGCCGTATGGTGCTCGATGCACTGAACAAGATTCCCGGTGGAAAGAATACCAACTATGCGAACGGTGATGAAATGATCTACACCAAAGCACCCACCCGTGCCCCCGAAGGCGCTACCGGATTCAGCAACTATGAATGCACTCGCGGCGCATCACAATTCTATGTCCAAGGCGGCGGTGAAGGGCGCGGAAAGAACCCGTATCGAGTTTCGATTCGTTCACCGATGTTCATTACAATCCCTTATGTCGCAAAGACAATGATTGGTTACAAGATTGCTGATATACCTGCAATTATGGGTAGCTTTGACCCCTGTATTGGAGAGACTGACCGCTGAGGTGATTGCTATGGATGACATCTACGACTTACGCAGCCTTTTCCTCGGTAAAGACAGTCTTATCACCTCCTTGGTTACTTCAGCGGTTGAAGGCACACCTCTCGAAGAAAGCGCCTCTGACTTGTCGTTCTTAGTCGGTACTTTTGCAGTCGTCAACATCGTGTTCTTGATGTTGTTTTTCAGCCAATTCGCTATCCTTTGGATTGAACGTAAAGCCGTTGCCCGTATGAACGACCGCCGTGGCGCAACCACTGCCCTGCGTTCACTCTGGGTTGGAGAAAATGGCGTCACTGCAGGAGAATGGTGGAAGATGTTACCGTTTGGAGGCGGAATCGTAGGGGCCATCAACAAATTCCTCAACAAGAAGTTCGGAAACCGTGATGAAAAGTATCCGACCGTTGACCGAGTTAACAATCGGTCGTGGATGGGCTATTCTATCTTGCCAGGTTTCTTCCAAAACGTCGCTGATGGAATGAAGTTTTTACTCAAAGAACACATGGTCCCTCAACGAGCGGACAAACTCATTTTCGAAGTGTCTCCTTTCCTAATCGTCTCTTCGACTCTACTGATTCTTGGAATCATTCCTTTATCCAGTGGAATCTATGCCACCAACCCAGACCTTTCTATTCTCTATGCCATCGCTATCTTTGGTATTGCTCCAATTGGAGTCTTCTTTGCAGGTTGGTCTTCCAACAACAAATACACTTTGATCGGCGGAATTCGTTCAGCAGCTCAATTAACTGCTTACGAAATTCCATTGCTGCTGACTCTTCTTTCCGTTGCGATTCTTTCAGGCACATTCAACATCATTGACAGCATTCATTTCCAGCATGCTGCAGGTTCATGGAACCTGTTCTTGATGCCCTTGGGTGCAGTTCTGTTTTTGGTCACGATGATTGCAGAAGTCGAACGCGTTCCATTTGATATGCCGGAAGCTGAGGCTGAATTGGTCGAAGGCTGGTGGACTGAATACGGCGGCATGCGTTTCGGTATGCTGTTCATGGCCGAGTACATTCGCACCTATGCTGCGTGTTTCTTGTTCACGCACTTTTTCCTCGGCGGATGGCATTTACCTTTCCAAGGTACCATCAGCCAAATCCCCGTACTTGGTGATGCATACGTGTTGATTCCCGGTGCAATCGTTGTGCTCTTGAAGACCTGGTTGGTTTTCTTGGTTGTCTTCGTTTGGGCACGATTCTCCCTGGCTCGTATCCGAACGGACCAGATTCTCGAATTTGGCTGGAGAATGCTCTTGCCCTTATCCGTCGTTCAATTGGTTCTTTCAGTCGTCTACCGGTTGTATCTTTTCCAACCGGAGAACATGTCCTATACCGCAGAAGGTGGAAACGCTTGGGATGCTTGGGGCATTCCAATGCTCATACCATTCGCCACAACATTACTTTGGTTGGCGATATTCTATGTTCTTTTGAATGATGAAGACAAAGATGCTGCTCCAGATCGAATGTATCACGTATACACATTACAGCCCGCGGGAACGCATACTCCGGGAAAGGACTGAGGTGATTTAACATGCCAATGCACCCACACGCAAAACCGAATTTTAGAAACCTCTTTTGGTACCCATTTAAGATTACACTGATTACTGCCCTACGTACTTTCCCGTTCTTTGGAAAGTTGCTGGGCAAGAGATTGGATTGGGGCTACCACAACTCCGAACATCCAGAATTCCTCGATGCCGGTAGTAAATCTCGGGCTGCAAAGACCTCCGAATTTAATGACATCACCGCTCAAAGGTTTGCCCCAGACCGAGTCACTTCGGACTTGTTCCCGACACTCTGGAAGCCACAAACGGTTCAATACCCTTACGAACGACTTGAGGAGATGGAACCTTGGCTTTTCGTTCCTGGGAATTACAACGGTAGAATTGGAGTTATTTGGGAAACATGTACTGCATGTAAATTGTGCGTGACTGCATGCCCCAACGACTGCCTTCACATGACCACAGAATTGCGTGTTGACGTATTGGATGGGGCAGATGGCGAACACGGCGGCATGGGCGGAGACCTCGAAATAGGCGGTCATGCAGCTACACTTCTTCCAGAAGTCGCAGCAACTCTTGAAGATTTCAATCACGTCACCGCTCACACAGATACGCCAAACGAATGGCGCTTCGGAGAAGTTCTCGACCTTTCAGGTAGTACGGCAACAGTTCGTTGGAATGATTCTGGCGAGGAAGTCGAAATGGATCAATCTGATTTGCGTGTTGCTGACGACCAAATCGTCTCAGGACGTATTGACTTGGGCCGTTGTATGTTCTGTGGCCTTTGCATGGAAGCGTGCGGATTTACGTCCTTCTTCATGACCAATGAATACGACGGAATGTCTGGCTTTTCCCGCCAAGAATTGTGGTTTGATGCAAGTCGAACTCGAGTCTTACCTTCTCTCCATCAAGAGGCAGTTGACACTGAACTGGCCAAGCGCGCTACGAAAGAACGCACCAAGCGGGCTAAGAAAGCAGCAAAGGCAGCGAGTGTAAGCAAAGCGGAAGAGGGTGCTTGAGATGGACATCGCAAGTGTTGCTGAAACTGGCGTTTTCTTTTTATTCGCTACGATCGCCATTCTCGGCGCACTTGGTTTAGTTCTTGCTCAGCGTGTAGCACACTCGATGCTCTCGCTTATTTTCTGTTTTATGGCCGTTTCAGGAATTTTCATTCTTTTAGGTGCTGAATTCTTGGCAGCGATTCAGATTCTTGTTTATCTTGCGAGCGTCGGCCTCGTGGTATTGTTCGGCATCATGCTTACTCGTCGTCAAATCTTAGAGGAGGATTTTGAATGAAACTCGTATCGTTATTCACTCGTATGGGCCTGCTTGCTCTCGGTATGATTCTTGTCTCTGTTCTGAGCGCAGACAGTGTTTGGGCCAACAGCAGTGAAGAATACCCAACCACGAGTGGTCTTGCGGATTCACTGCTCACCGATTGGGCATTACCGCTCTTGATTCTCGGCATACTCATGTCCTTGGCCATGATTGGAGCAGCCTATCTTGTTCGTGATGAGCGAATGGAGAATCTTCTTTGGGAATTTGGAGGTGAAGAGGAATGATTGATCCAGCATGGGTTTCCGCCCTCTCTGCCTTGATGTTCGTGATTGGACTCGGTGGCGCTTTCACGCGTAAAAACGCAATTATTGTCCTGATGTGCATTGAATTGATGCTCAATGCTGCTAATATGCAATTTGCAGCAGCAGCAGTCCATCACGGCGATACAACCGGATGGGTCTACACTCTGTTTGCTATTGCTATTGCAGCCAGTGAGGTTGCGATTGGTTTGGCCATTTTCCTTGCCGTTTATGGGCAACACGAAACGATATCATTGGACGATGTGGATGTCCTAAGGAACTGAGGTGAGTGAATGGCAGGTACAGAAGTCACAACAACAGTTCATTCAGAGTGGATGCAATACGCACCGTTGATTATCTTATTACCTATGATGGCTTTTGCAGTCATCTTGTTCCTCGGTCGGGTGTTTAATGGCCATCCATTTTGGAAGAATACTCTCAAAGAAGGGGGTCTTATTGCTCTGCCAGTCATGGGTGCAAGTCTCATTCTTTCCCTGCTTTTAATTTCAGAGTTCCTCAAGGGGTACTCTGGTGTAGAGGATATTTTCGAAAAAATAGCTTGGGTGAACACCGGTATTTGGAACGGTGGAAGTACCACTGAGTCAGTTTCCTTTGGATTCGGGATTTACGTTGACCACGTGACCGTCATGCTGCTCTTTGTTGCATCATTCTTGTGTCTCCTCATCAACGTATTCAGTATTGGGTACATGAACACCGACCCAATTAACGATAACCGTAACCACCGCTTCTATGCAGAGTTCGTCTTGTTTTGTTCCGGTATGCTTGGAATGGTTCTCGCAGATTCATTCCTCTGGTTGTTCATCTTTTGGGAAATAATGGGACTCTGTTCTTACCTTCTCATCGGATTCTATTACGAACGCCCGAGCGCAGCATCCGCAGCAAAGAAGGCTTTCTTGACCACCCGCATTGGCGATGTATTCCTGATGATCGGATTGGTTATGCTCTGGGACCTGTTTGGCTCTCTTGACTATGCTGTCGTCTTTGATACCCAAAACATAGAGGCAGTGGCAGAAAGTTCTGCTGGAACTCTTCAATGGGCTCTTGGACTGATGTTTATCGGGGCAGTTGGAAAATCTGCTCAATTCCCACTCCACGTCTGGTTACCCGATGCAATGGAAGGCCCAACGCCTGTCTCCGCTTTGATTCACGCAGCAACCATGGTGAATGCTGGACTCTATCTCGTTGCTCGAATGTTCCCATTCTTCGGTGCTGAAGCCTTGCACGGCGATTTAGATGACCTTGCTTTCATTATTGCTGCTGTTGGTGGAATTACTGCCGTAATGGCAGCAGCGATTGCGTTTGTGCAAATGGATTTGAAGAAAGTATTGGCGTACTCGACGATGAGTCAACTCGCCTATATCTTCACAGGTTTGGGTTGCGCAATGTATCTTGCTAACACTCTTGACTGGCACCACGATAGTGATGCGCATTACATCGTCGTTGTTGCTTTTGGTGCTTCTTTGTTCCACTTGTTCAACCACGCAATGGCCAAGGGAATGTTGTTCATGGCCAGCGGTTCAGTCATTCACGAAGTGCATCATGCACATCACCACTTACACCATGATGACGACCATCATGACGATGATTTCGACGCTCAATCGATGGAGAATATGGGCGGTTTAGCTTCCAAGATGCCCATAACGGCTACAGCAATGCTGGTTGGTTCAGCATCGATTATGGGGCTGCCCCTCATTGGTGGCTTCTGGTCTAAAGAAGGTATAATCGCCAATGCATGGCGAGTTGCTCAAGATGATCCACGTTTCCTTTTCCCCGCAATGTGTGTTTTAATCGGAGCAGCAATGACCGGATTCTACATGTCGCGAATGTGGTTGAAGACCTTTGCTGGTAAACCAAATAATGAGGTTGCTGCACATGTTGGGCCAACAAATATTTGGATTAAGACACCTCTTTTTATTCTAACCTTTGTCACACTCTCTTCGGTTCTTCTTGCAGGAATGGGCTTTACCCACTGGGCAGCAGATACCGAATACAGTTTCCTTTCTGAGAAGAACATCATCGATGGAATTCTTTATGAAATGGGACATGCGTTTGCCAACCATGATATGTTCTTCTTCGTTTTGACCTATGTTGCTATCTTCTTAGGTGCGATTGTAGGACCTGGTGTGGCCATGGCACTCTACGGAGGGAAATTGGCCGATGGTGAAGTTACCAAGCCATGGATGCGTCCAGTTGTCCGACTCAGTGCATGGGTCAACAAGCGCTTCCATTTCGACAACACCGCCTTTAGGGAATCAAGTTTAGCGACTGCTCTCGAAAATCGACTCTATATCGACGAATACTACGACAAAGCGATGTTGAATATTGTTGCTGGATTCTCCAACAAGGTGGCTGAAGTTGACACAGAAGTGATTGATGGAACCATCAAAGCAATTGAAAGTGGTTCACAATCGCTCTCGTCTGTCGTTCGTTCACTCACCACTGGCTCCGCTCGAGATTACATTCTCATGGTCGCTGTTGGAACATTAACAATTTCTCTTTTGATCTGGGGGGTGGCTTGAATGCAAGATTGGATTTCAATGCCCTTAGTCGGATTCCCATTGGTTGCCAGCATCGTCTTGCTTGCCTTTGTTTCCAACACCAACGAATCAATGCGTAAGCGGTTAGCTGACCCAATTCGTATGGCAACTCTGGTGTTTTCTTTGGTGCTGCTTGTCATCACGACTGGTATGTTCTTCCAATACTTCGGTGGCGTTACTTGGGAGGGGATATCTTTCAATAATTACGAGTTCCTTCATCGCTATACATGGGTCGAGTCACTTGGGATTCATTGGTCAGTTGGGTTGGATGCTCTTTCCTTCCCAATGGTTTGGCTTACGACCTTCCTTCTCCCAGTAACCATCATCGCTACTTGGAATGAAAAGAACGGTGCAACCTATTTCCCAATTCTTTTGGCTATGGGCGGTGCTTTGATTGGTGTCTTTGTTTCACTTGATTTGTTCATGTTCTACGTGTTCTGGGAATTGACATTGATTCCAATGTTCTTCCTGATTCTCATGTGGGGCGGTGCAGACCGAAAGTATGCATCCCAGAAATTCTTCATCTACACGTTCACAGCCTCTGTGGTTATGTTGCTTGGTTTGATTACCCTTTACTTCTTCCAAGACCCAGTCAATCCTTTGGATTATGCAGGTTCAATGACCGGTCGAACCTTCGACATTCCTACGATTACTCAATATGCATTGATGGAAAACAGTAACGGTAACTGGTATCTCGGTGCAAATATACAGAAGGTCCTGTTTGCAATGTTGATGCTTGGGTTCCTCGTGAAACTCCCTGCAGTACCGTTCCATACTTGGCTGCCTGATGCACACGTACAAGCTCCAACTGGTGGCTCAATGCTGCTGGCTGGTGTCATGTTGAAGATGGGTGCATACGGAATGTTCAGACTCCCAATCAGTCTTTTCCCTCATGCTTTGCAATATTTCCAACTGGCACTGTTGATCATCGGTATGGTCTCACTGGTTTGGGGTGCTATCGTCTGTCTTGGACAAACCAATCTCAAGAAAATGGTTGCCTATTCATCTGTTTCTCACATGGGAGTCATTCTCGTTGGTATCGCAACAATGCAACCAATGGGATGGGCAGCAGCACTGTTCATGATGTTCGCTCACGGTATTATCAGTCCAATGTTGTTCGCTGTGTGTGGTGCATTCAAACACCATTACCACAGTATGGAAATTGGTTCTATGCGTGGTATGGCAAAGCATTCTCCTTGGCTTGCAACATCAATGATGTTCGCATGGATGGACTCGCTTGGATTGCCACTCTTGGCTGGTTTCGTCGCTGAAATTATGATGTTCATTGCACTGTGGTATTTCCTTGCAGCCGAAGGATGGAGCGTCTTTTGGATGGTTGGACCAGCATTGGTTTTAGCCGTCACAGCAGCCTACTATCTTTGGTCGATGCAACGTACCATCTTTGAGGGCGGAGACGAGACACAACCCCCGAGTTCTTTGGATGGTGGACCAGTTCCAGACATTGCAAACCCTGAGAAGTTGGCTATGATTATTCTTGCATTGTTCACAATTGTCTTTGGTGTCATGCCATGGATTGCATTGGACATGATGCACGATTGGACTATTCAAATCTTTGAAGGATTGATTTTACCTGTTCTTGGCGATTTTAGTGGAGGTGCCTGATATGTCTAACTTGGCTACAGTCGAACCTTTTGGTGATGGCTTCATCAGTGCATTTAGTCCTGAGTTAATCTTGTTTGCTGGCTTACTGCTTCTGATTCTCATTCCTAATTTGGGAAAGGGAACATTCCGTATTCCTGGGACTCAAATCCGACTTCCTTGGCTCTTGGGTGGAACACGGTTCAAGTTGACCAGTGACCCACGCTTACCGGCTTGGATTGCGACCCTCGCACTAGGTGGCGCTTTTTTGGATGTGCTGTATATTTTCAGTCAAGGTCTTGAGCGTGTAATGATCGTATCTGAGTCTGGTAAAGAATTACTCCTCATCAACGGTTTCAGCCGTGTCTTTGAATTGATTTTCTTTGGCGCTTTAGCCTTGGCAGCATTCTCCAGCATGAACCGCCTTCAAGTCAATGGTAGAGGGGCCAAACTTTCTGAACACGAGTTGTATAACAACCGAAGACAAGCCGATTTCTATATTCTCATGGTAACCTGTGCTCTTGGAATGTCTGTTGTGGCACTGGCCCAAGACCTGTTTGTTCTGTTCATCGGCCTTGAACTGGCTTCGTTCTCGACCTATGTCCTTGTTGCTTTCCTTAAGGAATCGAAAGTTGGTGTCGAATCGGGAATGAAGTATTTCATCGTCGGTTCAGTTGCATCTGGAGTGGGTCTTTACGGCCTCTCAATGCTGTACCTTTGGGCTGGCTCACTTCAATTTACTGTGCTAGCAGCTACATTTGCTGTATCTGGTATGACCGCCTTACCCTTGATTGGAATCGGTTTTGTATTGGTCGGATTTGGATTCAAAGTGAGTGCTGCTCCGTTCCACTTCGCAGCACCTGATGCCTACGCTGGTGCAATCAGTCCAGTTGCTGGAGTTCTAGCAACAGCAAGTAAGGCCATGGGAATGATTGGATTGGTTCGAATGCTGCTGATTGTTGCAGCGCCAGAATCCAGTGACGGTAGTGCTGTTTGGCTTGTTTGTCTCGGTGCTATGGCAGCGGTTACCATGACGTGGGGTAACCTTGCGGCACTTGGTAGCGATAATCCAAAGCGAATGCTTGCTTACTCCTCTGTTGCACATGCCGGCTATATGTTGGCTGCTTTGACAGCAGTTGGTGCATGGAACTGGGATGCTGCAGTCGCTGGTGACGCAAGTGCTGCAGCCGTTGCAGTCATGACTGCACTTCTCTTCCATCTGGTGGTTCTGGTCGCCTTCAAACTTGGTGCATTCCTTGTGCTGTCGGTCCTCGAATCCGAAGGCGGTGGGTCGAGTCTTTCTTCGCTCGGTGGATTAGCCAAGCGTGAACCACTTCTGGCAGTGGCAATGTTCATCTTCATGATTTCACTTGCAGGTGTCCCTCCAATGGCAGGTTTCCTCTCAAAGTTACTCGTCATCATGGGAATCGTTCGTATTGCCGTGGGCGATATGGGTGCTGAGATTGCCGATGGTGGAATCTATGTCCTCGGAGATATGCATTGGGTATGGTGGCTCGCTTTGTTGATGGTCATCAATTCTGCCATATCGGTCTTCTACTATCTGCGTGTCGTTGTTGTCATGTTCTTTGATGAACCAGAAGAAGGACGAGAAGGTCCTCTGCCGAGAGGATGGCAAGTCCGCGTTGCTATACTCACATGTGTGCTTACCACTGTTTTGGTGGGTATTGCAGGTGATTCACTGATTCGCCTCTGTGAAATGGCAGCTCAAAGTCTCAATTACAACTGGTGAAGTTGGCATTCATTGCTTAAACGGCTTATTGCGTCTCAGTCCGACGCTTTTTTTGGGTGCTGTATTCAAGAAGGGTCGGCTGTTGGGGTGAATAGGTGAGGCTGATTGGGTCGACGGTATGAAGAAAAAGTGGACATAGAAGAGCTTGCTCGTCTTGAAAATCCTGAGGATTCTTCTGGCGGTAAAATCCGAGTCAAAATGCCGAATCGAAAGATCAACGAAATGTTCGCATTTGCTGAGCAAATTCTCGGTGGTCGCCGAGTGACAGTTCTGTGTGAAGACGGTGAAACTCGTATGGCCCGAATCCCTGGAAAAATGCGTCGCCGTCAATGGGTTCGAGATGGTGATTTGATTATTGTCTGGCCTTGGGACTTCCAAGATGCCAAAGCAGATGTTAAGCATCGTTATTCTAAAACTCAAGCGATGTATCTCTCTCGTAAAGGCGTCTTACCTAAGGAACTCGATTTCTTTGGTATGAACACCTCCAACGATGATGACGACGATGAATTTTCAGATACTTTTGGTATCGTAGACACTCCCGAGGAGGAGGAAGAAGTCGCCGTCGCTGATTCTGATGATGATGATGATTTGTTTGGTTCAGATGATGCTGATGATGATGATTTGTTTGGCTCCGATGATGATGAGGAAACTGCTTCATCTGAAGAAGCAGTTCCAGAAGCAGTTGTTGAAGAAACCCCTCATGTTCCTGTAGAAGAATACCCTGCCGAAGACGCAGTCGACGGTAGTGACGACGATGATGACGACCTTGAAGCCTTATTTGGTTGAAGCCGTATGAATGCATGACCACGAGGTGTGCGTATGGTAGATGAAGACGAATGGGAAGATGAGCTGGGTTCCAATAAGCGCCAACGTAAGCGCCGCCGCCAACATCGTGACGCTCGTAAGAGCAACAGTTCTGAAAAAGGAAAAGATGATGTTTTTGCTCGTTCAGAAGAAGATCATTTCTTGAGTAACCTCGAAGCAAAATCTGGTGCATATAATTGGATGAAGGAAGACCGGTACAAACGAATGTTCCGTGATATCGAATCAAAAATTCAAGGTGCAATTGGAGAAGGTACGTATGATTGGGTTGACCGCCGAGTCTTCGACCAAGTGTTTGACCGGATGACACTGATGTCACTGTACAAGTTGATGCAAGCTGGAACCGTTGATACGATTGATTTCCCAATTGCTCGGGGAAAAGAAGCGCACGTTTTCCATGCCACAGATATCGATGGAAAGACCATAGCGGTCAAGATTTTCCACACCTCAAATGCAGTCTTCAAAAATTTGATTCAATACATTGAGGGTGACCGGAGATTCGGCGGCTTACGTCGTCGTCACCGAGATTTAGTCGATATTTGGGTCCGTAAGGAACACCGGAATCTGTCAAGGTTAGCTCGTTGGGGATTGAATGTCCCTCGACCAATTGGAATTCATAAGAATGTCTTGGTAATGGAATATCTCGGAACCAAAATTTCAGCGTCACCTAAACTTCGCGAAGTAACCGTTGAAAATCCTGAAGTAGTGTTTGACGATTTACTCGAGTTTTTAGCTATTTGTTGGCAAAAAGCAAGCCTTGTTCACGGTGACTTTTCACCTTATAACATTCTTTGGCATAACGATGCACCCGTGGTAATCGATGTCGGTCAAGCGGTGATTAAAACACATCCAAGAGCTCAAGAATTCTTAGTTCGTGACGTCACACGGTTGGTAGAATGGTCGAATAAAAACGGAATTGAAGTCACACTTGCTGAAGCAATGTATGAAGTTCTTAACATGGACCTTGATCACGTGAAGCAAGTTATTTTCGATGAAGAAGAGTAGTCACTCTTCGCCCCAACTGACGGCTTCATCTTCTTCGAGTTCCATCATTTTGGATACCGCATCTTCGTCTTCAGGGTCGACTTGAGATGCACGCATTCGACGAGATCGGCGTTTGGCGAGGTCGGAAAGTCCGGGGACTAATTCTTCAAAACCAGTGGCAGGTTGGGCGTGATCCTCTCGAACTTCGATTGATTCAAGTTGTCGATTGGTAATACGAGAGCGGCGTCGGTCTCGTTCAAGGAAGTTCAGAACAGTTCCGTGTTCTGCTCCGCCAGCAATCATCTCGACCGCTTGTCGAGCAGCCGACAATCCTTCTTCTTCACCGACCAAGACCACAGTTGAATTATAAATTGTAATTTGAGTATCAGTGAGACCTTCAATCAATTTCCGAATTTTGCCATCGCTCCCGATGATGCGTCCGCGTATTCGGCGTTGTTGATTCGATTTTTTACCAACATATTTCCGGATATCAACCAATTCAAAGAAATGGTGGTCATCAAGTAACTGAATCGCTGCTTTTGGAGCCATTCCACGGCCAATCGCTTTGATGACGTTTGGAAGTTTCATTGCTTTTACCGGGTCATAAGTGCCAGGCTCGCCCCATACAACTTCAACATCACCAGTTTCAGAATCAATATTGAATTCTCGACACCCTGCTGCGTATCTCAATGATTTTGCAGTTGCCCCTTTGACGCCAATAAGAACCGCAATACGATTCATGGGTACTCGGGGAAGGGGTTGCCGCATGAGCAATCCTGTGGCCGACCTCTTTTCAATCTCTTGTTCGGCGTTGAAGCATGCTAATTGCAAAACCGGTCAAGATTAACAGTAGAATTGACGGAGCAAATGAAGGTACTAATCCTGGTGAACCAATCGATGCACCTGTCACGACCATGTAGTTGTAGTTGTTTCCTTCATCATATTCATCGATGACATTGAGGTGATCAATAATCAAACGTAAATCGAACTGTCCGGTTTTGGGTACAGTATAATTCCAAATCAATTCTTCTCGGGCATCTCCGAGTGTTCCAGCATCTAACATCCGAGACTCCAAGACGGTCCAGCTGACGGTAGAGGTTCGGTCAGCAGGCGCGGATTCTAAGCGAACGATAACGCTACCACCGTAATTTTGATTGACTTCTAACACGCTGGTTATTGTGATGTTTCCATCGATTTCACCTGGCCGTACAATGAGGCGGTCGAGATTGGTTTGCGTGGCGTTCCAATACAAATCCAACCCAGGTAGGATTTGGTATGAACTTGGACTTGAAGTGAATTCATTTCCAGCGTTATCAACCACCACTGCTTGGAACATCAAATATTGACGAGATTTTGTCGCCCAGCTTGCAAGTCCAATGGCACTTGACAATCCCGAAGTTCCAACTTGAATCCAATTGGTTGAAAGGTCCGGTGTTTGACCCACGCCATTTGAATCAAATCCATATTGAAGGTATGAATTCGAGAGATCAATTCCCGAACCATCATCAGTGGCGCTAAAACTCACATTCACAGGTACAATACGACTTGTTGTCAGCTCATCCACCGTCCATCCGACGTATTCAGGGAGCGTCTCATCGACACGAACCACCACTTGAGTTGTGGCTCCAGTATTTCCCACTCGGTCAACCGAGCGAACCGAGATTGAATGGATCCCTTCAGCGAGAGTCAGTACGAACGAATCAGAGGAGGTAGAATTCCAATTGGTTCCATCAAGTGAATATTCTGCAAGAGCGACACCACTGCCTTGGCCATCATCTGCGTTGTTGATTAATCCACTCAATGTGACTTGAGTGGACTTCTGCCAAGAACTTCCGTCACCAACTGTGACGCTGGTAAGTGTTGGGCCTGTACGGTCGATTCCAATGAAGTGGGTTGCCGATGCTGAGAGACCGGAATCATCATACACTGTGATTTGCGAGTTCCAAGTTCCTTCTGACATCGCCCCACTGCTCCAATCCCAACCATAGGAAAGACTGCTCGGCCCATCATTCGAAGGAGCTCCAGGTCCAGGAACATTACTGATTGAAGCATGGCTGATATCATCATCACTTACACCCCACCGGTACGCCAGCGTTCCATCTGAATCGATTCCAAACCATGCACGGTCATACGCTGAACTTCCGGTTCCAACTGCAGCATTCAAGGCGGTGAAAATCGTGATAACTGGTATTTGGTTTACAATATTAAATATTCCAGAGGAGGCAACCACGGTTTCATTGACATCATCGTCCCACGCAGTTGCTCGAAGAGTATACGACTCGTTGTTGTAAGGAGTTGAGTCGAAATACGTCATCCAAGGGGCAGAAGTGATGTTTTTGACAGTTGCCCAAGCCGACCCATTAGTCGAGATTTCAATAAGTATCGAGGATACATTTGCATCGCCAGTCATTCCAAAAGTCAGGCTGTGAAGGCCAGTAATATCTTGATTTGTAGTTGGACCATTGGTGAAGGTAAGCACTAAGTTCGAGGAGGAGAAAGCGATGCTCTCAAGTTCATCTAAATGATTGTCCACCATCGGAGCTGAACTAAGACCAAGGAGAAGAACGACGAGAATCGCGCTCGACCAAGTTCTGCCCATGAAGGTATGACGGGTGCTGTTATCCTTCAATGCTCCCCTTCTTCTCTATCCTTTCGATGAATATTCCCCATGACTGAAACATTGCCAAGGGAATCTTTTACCGACTTACCGTGAGAGGAGAAAAGCACCTTTCTCGGGCATATTATTCTCGTCTCGTGAGATGGGTTCAAGTGCTTTGCAAGTAGTCGATTACCTACATGGCGAGCGCGTGGAAGCCGGTACTTGCGATTCTTGTTCTCTGCATCGCGGCATTACCCATGCCAATTACAGCTGAACAGAGCGGTTCTATTCAGGCATCTGAATCTAATGTTCAGGTCTTTCCACAGGTTCCGATGGCAGGCGGTTCAGTTACGATTTTTCTTACATTGACAAACATTGGGAACTATGCTACCGACGTTGCATACGCCTTTTATCGTGACGGCATTGGTAACAGTAAACTGATTGAATCTTCAACTGTAGACATCAATACCAATTCCTCTGTAGAAGTCAGTGCTACATGGCCCGGTCTTATCGAAGGCGACCATGAAGTCCACATTACCTTTGAGCATCCTCGCAATTCTGGAAATCAGGTTGACTTCTTTGTTGAATTTACGGTCATAGGTTTACCGAATTTGAAAGTAACTGAAACGCATCTCTCGCCATCTACGGGAATCTTTGCCGGCGATACCGTTGCACTTTCTTCATTGGTCAGAAACGTCGGTAGCGAGCCTGCAGATGCGAGTACCCTCCACATCGACCTACCAGGAGCAAACGACCTCGACCTTCCTACGCCTTCAATTCCATCAGGCTCCACTGAATGGATCAATACGACTTTTATTGCTCCTCATAGCGGCTCACACAGTTTGATGGTTACACCTGATTACCAAAATGCAGTCACCGAATCTTCTGAACACAATAAAACGCTCGAAGTTGAGTTTGTTGTTGATACCCGAATGGACCTTCATCACATTGGAGAATTAGTTGTTGCTACGGATGTTGATTCACTCGATGGTCCTTGGACCGTTTCGGGTAAAATTGGACGTACGAATGGCACCGGAGTCACAGTTGTACCGCTTTGGTTGAAGATTGCACCGCCCTCCGGCGTACCGATTACCACCGCTCCATTCTCCATCAACCTCCTCGGTTCAGGTTATGCAGAAACAGAATGGAGTTACCAAATCAACTCCTCGATACTGGAATCACTGCCTGCTGGCCAATATGAGGTGTCTGCTGAAATAGACCCCTTTACCAATGGCGGTTTTATCCAAGAATCAACATCAAATGATGTTGCAACATCTCTTCTCCTCAAATACGAAATCCCCGATGTCGTCGTGGATATCAATGCAATTCCATATCCTCTTTCCGTCCTCTCCGGAGACTCCGTTGTTTGGAGAGTGGGTATGACCAACACGGGTGAAACCAGTGTGTCTGGAAAGTTACATTATACTTGGGAAGGTGCCGAAGATACCTCACCAACTATCCCTCTCGAGCCTGGCGAATTTTACTCATGGCCCGTTGAATTGACCACTTTAATCGGTGCGCACAATGCGGTGTTTGAAGCGCAATGGTACCCCAGCGAAAACAGTTGGGATTCCGACCCAAGTAACAACGGTGCCTCAGGTATGGTTCCTGTTTCAGCAGAATTGCGATTAGAATGGGCTCTTTCAACACTTCAAGTTACAGATTCCAGCGGTTCCTCTGTTGTGTTACCGATGACACAAGGAGAGGTGTATTCTCTTGAAGTTGATTTGACAAGCAGAGAAACTGGAAATTTGACCTTCGATTGTATAGATGGAAGCGGTGAGGTTCTTTCGACCTTAGATGCCGAAGTATCCGATCGTGGAGATAAAGTCACACTTTCCTGTGCTTTTACAGCGTCTTCCCCATCAACAGTGGTGACACTTACCCCTTCAGACACCGACATCACAGAACCGTTTACACGGACCTTTTCGACGGTGATGACTGAACAAGACCTCGAAGAATTAAATTCGAATTCGGAATTTGGAACCTTCTCACTCTTTCTGTTCGCTACTTTGGCTTTGATTGGAATACTGGGCATCACGATTTTCCTTACCCGTGAAACAGAAGAAGATGTCGAACGTGATATTTTCGAATACTGCCCTTCATGTGATGGTGAATTAGAGGGCGATGAAAATCGATGCCCTTGGTGCACTTTCAATCTGAAGAAGGCTCGTAACCAGTTCCACGATTGTGATGAATGCGGTGAATCTATTCCAGACTTGCTTGATAATTGTGTCTACTGTGGTACAGACCAAGATGTATCTTCATATTTCGAGCAGCGGAAACGCAAAGAGAGGGTTGCAAAAACAATCGTTGATATTCCCGAAGAAGTTGACGAAGACGCTATTGTTACTGGGACAGAGAACTTCGACCAAACAGCAAAAGAGTTTGGTTTCGATGAAGATCAACTCGAAGATGAATGGGATGAAAACATCTTGAATGCTGAAGCAGAAGTGGAAGCAGCCTATGACCGGAAAAACGCAGAAGACCTATTGCGCGAGGACATGACTGAAGAAGAACTCGAAACGTATCAAAACACAGTGACTACAACGCTGAAGACCATGACGGACCTCGGGCATGAAAGCAACGATATCGATGCAATTCTAGCGTCGAAGGGCGAGATAATTGCTCACAAGGATGATGGTAAAGAACTCTCTGCGAGCGATGCAGATATCCGTGGACGATTGTTTGAAATTACAGGTGAACAAGGAACTATGCCTGGTGATAAGGTCAATGTTGGAATGGAATTAACCGATTCTTCTTTCGCTGGAAACGAAGTATCTGAAACGACTTCTGACTTTTCGGTGGTCGACGATGATGCACCAATAGCCATCGAGGATGAATTGTCACCTCGAACAGCCAAACCCTCTCGTCGACGCGGAACTCGTCGTAAAGCAACAGAGGAACAAGTATCGGATGTTGCAGAATGTGGTGCATGTGGTGCAGACCTTCCTGTTGAAGCAACGGAATGTGGAACCTGCGGTGCAAAGTTTGAGTGATGTCCGTCGGCTTTCATAGGGTTCGTCATCGCTTTTGCTCGGCAACCACTTCACGTCATTCGGACAGGTCGTGCTAGAACTCTAAGATATCAAACCCTTGCATCTTCGGCATTGAATTGATATGTGGGACAAACCTAGGGCCGACTGATGAAGAAGAGTTGGGGTTTGCCAATTATGCTGATGGCGATTCTAGTCATGGGTAGTTCTTCTGGATGTTTAGGGCTTTTGCAAATGCGTGAAACAATGGAAGATTTACGTGAACCCCCCGAGACCAAGGTTGAAGTCACGAAAACCAACCACGGGAAGGTTTTTGAAAACTCTCTTTTAGAAGGGTTTGAAGAGTATTCAACTACCACGTCCATTGAAATTGGTGAAACCGTTTCTGAGATGACAATTTACAAGAAAGTAAAGATTTCTGGTTCTGAGACAATCGGCTGTCAAGAGAATATCACGCGTTATGTGCGAGCTGAACTTCGTACTCCAGATTATGTTGAAGGGGACGAACCAATATGGTCGATGGATGAATGTGTAGATGTAGATTCAAATACAGACCAGATAGTTCCGGCTTCTACTTTTCAAACGGGTACTTGGACATTGATAATTAAAGCGCGAGGATTGGGCTCTCAAAACGCACTCCTGCAAGATTATTTTATACTCGACCTCACCATTAAGCGAACGTGTATCGAATATCCATTAGAAAACGTCTGCACTTGATTCAAACCAGTGAATCCTCGCAGGCATAGAGGCGAGAACAATTTCGACATTTTCCTGGCCGGTCATGGTTACGTATTGCCCCACCTTCAACCATCAAACGCTGAACTTCACGAACCGCATCCTGTAATTCTTGTTTCGCAACAGTATTCCAAGGTATTTGGTGGAGATTTTCTTTCCCATACCGAAGGACCCCATAAGGTGCACTTTTCTTGGTGTTTATTTCAACTAAATGCAAATAAGCGAGCAACTGCATTCGATGAGATGGATGTGGTTTGAATGGAATTTTACCAGTTTTTTGCTCGACTGGAATGAATTCACCATCGACAATCACAATTTGATCGGGCCGACCTCGTAAACCCGAGTTTTCATCGACAAGGAGAGACGAGGTAGAATCATCATCGGAATAGGCGACCTCGATTTCTTCATCGAGGTCGATATCTTTTTTCATTGATTGAAGTGAATTATCTGACAAGAGCATTCGTTGCAGTTGCCAAGAAGCTGCCAACGTCCAAGCCATTGCAGTGATGAAGAGAATAAAGGTCGCTTGTTCTCGGTTCTTTGCCGCCAATAAAGCAATGGCATGCAAACCTAATACAATGGAACCGAACAGCAAACTGGCTTCAATACGTCCTGCTTCAAACCACCCTCCGATGAATCCTTTTGGTTGCCAAAAATAGGTAAAGTCATCAGTATCTGCCAAGAATTTTGTTTTCTGCCGAGGAATCGTCTCATTCAAACCAATCCATGAGCGCCATGGTACCGAAATCGCCAAAAGTCCTACAAAGAGGGTTGCAACTGCCCACACAGCGAGGTATCGAGCCATTTGTAATGCTGTTACCACATCGTCGACATAGTTGAAAGCAAGAGCGTCCACACTCAACGCGATGATTACAGAAAACCACCATGTCCAAATGCTAACAGAACGGCGCATTTCTTTATGAGTCGTTTTGAAACCCTCCATCTTGCTGTGAATTTCTGCATGTCTTTTGATTCCGGCGACAAGAGCTTCCCCTTGGCCAGAATTTCCTTTGCGGGATAATGACCAAGACAAAGGGCAATATTCATGGCGTTCCAAATCGCTTGCACTGACTGGAAGTGCTTCTCCATTTTCATCACGCCAAAAATTATCTTCGGAGAGAGTAGCGCTCAGTAAGGCTGTTTCTTCATTTTCATCTTTCATTACGAGCCCCCCTGTAAAATTACACAGAGCCTTTATGATTTGAGTTCTTCCTTGGTAATCCCATTGAATTTGGCTAAAGGTCGAACATGATTTCATCCCGCTCCTCTACGAAGCGGTTTAATATGGAGTCCAAGTCGGACGACTGCTGAGGAATTACCATGTCCGAGGAAATGAACTTACTCTTACCGTTTGAATCCTATGAAGAGAATGCCGTCAATATTGGTACTCAACAAAAGAGTGCTGACATGGCTCGCTTCATTGAACGTGTCCGTGAAGATGGATTGTATCTTTTGGATGTCAACATGACCGACTCTCGAATCCGTTTGATTGCTGAGTTCCTCAACAAGTATGACCCTTCTCGAATCATGGTCGTTTCTGCTCGTCAATACGGCCAACGCCCTGCTCGTCTCTTTTCTGAAGCCATTGGTGCAAATGCAGCTGTAGGTCGTTTTATCCCCGGTTCTCTTACAAACCCAGTTCTTCGTTCCTATGTGGAACCTGATGTCTTGTTCGTGACTGACCCTGCTGCCGACCAACAAGCTCTCCGTGAAGCAGTCAACTCAGGTTTGCCAATCGTCGGTATTGTCGATGCAAACAATAATCTTCGTAATGTCGATGTCGCTCTTCCAGCGAACAACAAGGGTCGCCGATCCCTCGCTTTGGTCTACTGGCTCCTTGCTCGTGAAGTCCTCAAAGTCCGTGGGAAAATGACCGATGAAGATTGGGCTGCCTCTCAAGACTTGGAAGAATGGCAATCTACTTTCTGAAGTGTCTAACGTCCCTCCAAAGAAGTGTTTCAGATTCTTTTCGAATCAGGACCTCAAATTATTGACCTCAATGGAACAGTAATGCTAGAAAAAGATTCAAACCAAATACCCAATGGTGATTATTTACCCTGCGTCAATGGTGTTGAAACAGCAAAGAAATTGGTTTCCTCTCCCTTTGAACTGATTTAATTCACTTCAATCGGTGGTGGTTGGGGATAAATAGTCCGAGATGCCGATTGCGAAATCTTCGGGCGTAGGTGCGCCATGCATCATGTGCCGGATCTTTTTAGCCCCGGGTAACCCTTTGGTAAAGGCAATTGCATGACGCTGCATCCATCGAGGTTGCAATCCAATCGTTTTCTGTGAATGTTCGATGTACTTGTCCCAGCACCATTTCCTCGTTGCAAAAGCTCGTCCGATTTCAGAACGTTCGTACCAATCCTCACCCAATTGCTTAATCCAAGGTAATTCTTCTTCAGCCATCCATCCTAATCCTACTTTGATTTCTCCAAATATCGATGGACGACCAATGGCACCGCGACCAATCATCAAGCCTGCAGCTCCGGTCGTTTCCAAACACAGCCTTGCACTTTCAGTATCGCTGACGTCTCCATTGGCGACAACAGGCACTTCGACTGAATCAACGATACGTGTGATCGAATTCCAGTCGGCTTCACCAGCGTATCGTTGTCGAAGGGTTCTGCCATGGATACAGAGCCGAGAAGTACCAATATTTTCGAGTTCTTTACAGATTTCCAAAGCATTATTTGCCCCTTGACCAGTTCCCAATCGCATCTTTGCCGTAACGGGTACATCAACGCGTTGAATAATTCCATCAACCATTGATACGAGATTATCGGGTTCTCCCATCAAAGCAGCACCCGCACAAATTTTAGTGACTTTAGGGGCAGGGCAACCAAAATTCAAATCAATAATATCGGCGGTAGGGGCTAACATTTCGGCAGCAGTGGCCATATCTCCAGCATCACCACCAAAGATTTGTGGAATGAAGGGAACTTCTGTGGCATGCGATTCCATCTTTCGCCATGACATTGCAGCCTCCCGAGTAAGTGCAGTACTGTTGGTGAATTCGGTGATGGTTACGTCTGCTCCACAATCCTTGGCCAGCAATCGAAACGGAAGGTCAGACACACCAGCCATTGGGGCAAGAAAAAGAGGACGAGCTTCGCCTTCCCACGCTCCCGGCTTGGCGCCAATATGCTCGCTCATTACCAATGGCTCAGAATCCTTGTTTTTCAAGGGTTGGCTGTTTCTCGAATCTGAGTGCCGCTTAGGAGGCCATTGCTTGTTCAAGCAATTGTGCAACCCTACGCATCCTTCGAAGAGTTCTGTCTATTCGTGAAGCAATTTCCCTATGGACTTCATCAGATGTATAGCCTACCATTCTGTGGCCCAAAGGTAGCCTGCCACCGAGAAGATTGAGTAAGAGCATTTGCTCATCGGGTGAAATTTCTTTTACCACTTTTTCAACCCCTTCAACTTTGAGCTTCCCTTTCTTTAAACTGGAAAGTATCGCTGATTGTTGCTTGGAATTGAGTAGACGTTGAAACCCGCCCTTTTTCAGCATCCAATCTTCACCTCGGCGTTGGTATTGGGCCGTCATTGCAGACCATAGGGCGATGTTTAGTCGGTCAATACGAGGAACACGTTGAACCATACCAGTACTGCGAAAGCGTTCGAGAATACGTCCGATTCTAGGTTTTGGTTCATCGAACACTTCACTCGCTTCATCGAGTGAAAGCGGTAAATCACGGTTCAAAAGTAATTCAAAAAGTTTTACAGAAATGGATTCTGCATGCGCTTCCTTACCGGGGCGTTCACCAAGTAGTCCAAAGTCACCCATCCATTGCGATAAGAGGTTCTCTTCACTGTCGTGAAGTAAAGGTCGATGATCTACAATTCCAATGTTCAGTGCAGGCGTCTCGGTTGGAACCGGCTCTGAACCAAGGTTAGGGTTGCTGCGGTTCCAAAGCGCTTCAAGTAAATCCATTCGCTGTTTCACAATCGTTTCGCATTGTAAACTAAAAAATTCGATGGCATTACTCAACGAACCGCCGCGCAAAAAGTAACGCCGCCACCCTTTACCCTCATTCGAAAACCCAATTATCCCCGCTTCGACTAATCGGGTGAGGTGATGATTCAATGAAGCAGGTGTAAGTGCTAATTCATCAGCTAACATTTGAGCATCCCAACTGACTTCCGGTTGAGCAAACAAATAATCTCTCAAAAGCCGATGTACAGGACCAGCCCTTCCTTGGTCTGCTGTTGTTTCACCGCGTTTACGAACTAAACATAATGTATCGATGAACCAACCGACTAAATTGTCAATTTCACGTTCACTGGTTGGTAAGACTATCTCGGATAAACGAACACTGAACATGCTACTCAGCCATGGTTTCAGGCGGAGGTCTTTGAAGACTATGTATTATTTGCCTCTCAAGCGGCGAAAAAAAGAGCCACTATCGTCGGTCATCGTTCCAATCGTAATCGACACCCTTTGAGCCATGCCACTGGATATCCATATCGATATGCGGCATCATTTCAATCCGGTCTTCACGTAGAATTCCTCTACGGCGGAGTACTTTCACTGCTGAATGGACGGTTGCTCGTGAACGTCCAATTCGGCGAGCAAGGGCAGCTTGAGAACGTGGTACTCCTTCTTTTTGGATATCTTCAATAATCAACTTCTGAACGAGCGACAAGCCAATTGGTAGTGAGGAGGCAGCCCGTTCTTCATCGACTGCAATGCCACGAAGAATCTCAACTTGGCTGGGTGCTCCAGCAAAATAGCAAGTTCTTCCATTCACGGGTAAAACGGTTACACTTCGGCAGCTTTGTAACACGTCAAGATGGTGACGTAACGTCCCATTGGCAGCATTAAGTGTTGATTGTAATTCACGATAGCATAATCCAGGATGATGTTCAAGTGTTGAAAGAATGCGTTGTCGTAAGGGGTGCTCATACACCCTCGCTTTCGTAGATACACCGCCTATGGCAAGTGCTCCAACAGCCGTGGCAGCAGCAACAACTCCACTTGCAATACCCACTACGCCACCTGTGGCGCCGGCAAGTCCTGCAGACAACCATGGTCGCTGACGAACCCATTGTGCAAGCAGAGGCATAGAAGAGGGTTCACTTTCTCCTTTCTTAATCCATCCCTTGAGTGCATCGCTAAAGGAGAGAATCAATCTTGAGCTAAAACGGTACCCATCTGAATTTTCAAATGGGCGACAAGAGGCGAAAGAAGGCGGCCACAGGTACGACCATGTTCAGTCAGAAGATAGGTTACGCGAATCGGAGGTCCTTCAGAGACCTGGCGAGAAATAAGTCTCTCGTCCGCCAGGTAGCGTAATTTATCTGAAAGAGTTCGAGAAGAAATCCCTTCGAGTAAATTTTTCATTTGATTGAATCTCCGAGGCCCTGAGATATAGAGTGCGGAGAGGATTTCAATGGTCCATCTTGAGCCAAAAACACTCAAAGCATCACTCGCTCGGCAGACCTCATTGTGTAAATCATCCATTGGGTTCAACTCATTTTGAGAACCTAAAAGTGTTCGAATCTCTCCTCCAAGATGAATGGCTGATTCAATTGAAGATCGAATTACATTGTAGTTTTCACGAGAAACTTTGAGCGGCGGTATCGACATGATAAATCTCCTCATCTGCATGCTAACAGTCCCACTACTTAATTCCATTTTAACACCATTAACTCTCTTCTGATTAAAGAGGGTGCTCCATCAATTTTTCATCTCACCTTTGAAGAAGTCCCACGGTTACGGGTGAATATGGCCAAACAGGTGTTGCTCGTACGAGGCGGCGCTCTTGGAGTCAATACCGGGATTGGGGGTGCTCACCATAATCTTGAGACATCGCTCACTCAAGGCGAAATCAAAGGTTGGGGTGCCACTACCACCTGTGAATACCGCATCAAAAAACGAATGAACCCATTTTCACGATTGTTCCAACGATGGTATGCACACCCGAAACGGATCAACACGATTCTCAAAAAGCAGAACAATTACAGTATACTTCACGTTACAGACCAAGAGCAAGCTCATCTTATCCCTGAAAACTGTTCGCTACCAGTTGTTGTTACCGTACATGATTTATTCCATTTCTTTCCCGAACGACTGAAAATAGGTGCTGATTCAATTGAAGTTGGAGAACAGAACCCCCCATGGTATCGCCGGCGTGATCTTGTCAAATTACGCGCAGGTCTTCTTCGAGCTGACCTCTTGGTCTGTGATTCACAAGCGACACTATCAGCTTGTCAGAAGCATTTTCCGAATGTGAGTTCAGTTTGTGTACCTCTTGGTTTAGATGTCAAATCCTTTGCTCCAACGTCACAAGGAAATACCGATGTGATGGCGCCTGCATCACAACTTGTCAAGAAATGTCATTTGTTAGTTGTCGGTAGTCATGCTCCCCGAAAGCGATTGGAATTCCTTAGCCAAGTGTTGGGTGAACTCGACGAAGACGTCAAGCAGAACATCTGCGTACACCATGTTGGAAATGAAACATGCCCGTATGGGGGGCCTTCTGCATCGGCGCTCGCTAAAAATTACGGTTTAGAGAATTGGACCTCGCACGGCGGTGAACTTTCAAGTGTTGCATTAATGCACCTTCGGCATGCCAGTGAGGCTTTACTTTTCCCAAGTGCCAGTGAAGGTTTTGGCTACCCCCCTCTTGAAGCAATGGCTTGTGGCACTCCGGTCTTGTGTTCAAACCTCCCATCTCACAACGAGTTAATGCCTGAAGAGACTTGTCTTCGTGCCGATGATAAGGAGTCTTGGAAAGAAGCCATACTCTCGGTGTATTCGAATTGGCAGAGTCGTACGAAAAAAGACGAAGTTCATGTTTGGCCAGAGCCTCGCTCAGGATTAATCGAATTCGCTTCCCGATACGACCAAAGTCGTTTTTGCCTTCGGATGGCTGAAGTTTACGATTCATTGTAATGCATTATTGAAACAATATGCTCATATGTAGAAGCAGAGCGTCGTAGTGCATGGGCGATGACACCTCAGTACAGAGCATGGATTCAATCAAATGGTTTCATTCGATTCCGTTGAATGATGGAATTGTCACACCTGGTTTGGATGCATCGATGGCAAAATTAGAACAAATTTGCCTCCCTAAAGATTTGACTGGAAAGACCGTACTGGACATCGGCGCTTGGGATGGGTTTTTCTCTTTTCAAGCAGAAAAAGCAGGCGCTAAACGGGTTTTAGCAACCGATAATTTCTGTTGGAGCGGCCCCGGGTGGGGGACGAAAGACGGTTTCAATTACGCTCATAATGCCTTGAAATCAAGCGTTGAATCATTGGATATTGATGCAATGGATGTTTCTCCAGACAATGTTGGGGAGTTTGATGTAGTCATGTTCCTCGGCGTGTTGTACCATCTGCAAGACCCAATGGCTGGGCTTCGTGTTGCAGCAAGTGTCTGCAAAGAACTGCTCATTATTGAAACCGCAGTTGATGATTTGCATCGCTGGAAGCCTTCTATGGTCTACTATCCTGGCGATTCTTTCAACAGCGATGATACCAACTATTGGGCTCCGAATGTAGGCGCTATGAAAGGTATGCTCAAGGATTTAGGTTTCTCACGAGTGGAAGTCGTGTACCCAAAGAACCCATGGATTCGTTATTCACTTCCGCTTCGATTATTCTCCTCCATCAAGGGAATGTTCACTGGGCGCGGTCCGTTCCGACAGACCATCAACCAAGGGCGAATGTCATTCCATGCCTACCGCTGAGCGAGAACTTCTCTCCGCAGTGTTCTTGAGTGGAGTTTTGTTGGCAAGTTCATGCAACCTATTCAACGTGTAGCGATTGTCGGTGCAGGAAACATGGGTTCCGGTATTGCTCAAAAAACAGCTCAAGAAGAATTCGATGTACAAATGGTAGACCGAGAGCAACAATGGGTTGATAGAGGTCAAAGTATCATTGCGAACTTCCTTTCAGAAGCGGTTGAACGTCGTATCTTTTCACCCGCTCAGGTTGAAGCGATTGAAAGTCGAATAACTGGCGTTGTCGGTGTCGAGAACACCGCCATTGACACAGATTTAGTAATCGAAGCCGTGTTCGAAGACTTTGATATCAAAACAGCCGTCTTCAAAACTCTCGACAAAGCATGTGGCCCAGATACCATTCTTGCTTCAAACACCTCATCGCTGTCAGTCAATGCATTAGCCGAAGCAACAGGCCGTGCAGACCGATTTGTTGGGTTGCATTTCTTTTTCCATCCTGCAAAGAATCGATTGGTCGAAGTCATTCCTGCGCATGCTTCAAGTCCAGAGACGGTGGAAAAAGTCGTCCAATACTGCAAGATGCTCGGCAAGGTTGTCATCGTCTGTGCAGACCGTCCTGGTTTCGTCGTCAATCGTTTCTTCGTTCCTTGGCTGAATGAAGCCTGTTTGTTATTGGAAGAAGGAGTTGCTACAGCGGCTCAGATCGATGCAATCGCTCGTAAAGCATTCCGAATCGGCCTAGGACCATTTGGTTTGATGAACCTTACAGGGCCGCCAATTGCGCTCCACTCTACTGATTATTTGTCTGAGCAGTTACAGACTCCCCGCTACAACGGGGCTCAAAATCTACGTGATTTAATCGATGCCAATGAACAATGGTCAATCGATGGAGATGAATCCTATTCCGCTGAGCAATACACCGTTATTTCAGAACGTTTGTATGGTGTAGTCTTCGGTGTTGCAGCCCAAATCGTTGCTGAAGGAGTCTGTTCGATGGAGGATGTTGACCGTGGAGCAAAAGTTGGACTTCGTTGGGCTCGTGGGCCGTTTGAATTGATGAATAAAGTCGGTGTTGAATCCTCGAGTCGAATGGCTCAAGCCTATGCCGACTTAGCTGCAGAATCTGACCCTTCTCGTGCATGGAATGTACCTCAATTCTTTGTCGACCAAGGTGATAAAGATTGGACATTCTCCTATATTGATACTTCAATTGAACAAGGTATTGCAACGCTAACAATCAATCGGCCAGAGGCAATGAACGCGCTCAATGAAACGGTTGTCTCGCAACTTGGTGATGCATTGGACCTTGTCAATGCGAATGATTCAGTTCACACAATTGTATTGGATGGTGCTGGGAAGGCATTTGTTGCCGGTGCAGACGTCAAGTTCTTCGTTGACAAAATACGTGCTGACGCAATTCCAGACATCGTTGAATTTACCGCCAACGGACATGTAGTTCTTGACAAACTCGAATCTTCTTCCAAAACCACCGTCGCATTGACCACCGGTCTTGCTCTTGGTGGCGGGTTAGAATTGGCCTTATCATGTGATTATCGTATTGGAACCCGTCGAACACAATTCCGATTCCCGGAAACCTCTATTGGAATCTATCCGGGACTTGGTGGGTCGCAACGACCTGCTCGTATCTGTGGAATTCCAGCAGCGCGCTGGGCCGTTCTTGCAGGGAATTTTATGGATGCATCTGCCGCTGCTGACCTTGGATTGCTCACGCACTTGGTTGATGTTTCAGGCGTATCTGCATGCGTCGCTGAACTTGCCAAGAATGGGAAGCCAGCCAACAAATATCCGGGCCACCCCGCTCACCCTGAGAGTGCAGTTGCTTCTTTCGCCACTTCCTTTTTTGCCGATGGGAACATGGTAGACTTGATGGCAGGCGTCTGTCCATCAGGATTTGATTCAGAAGACCGTAACGTTAGCCGTCAACTCAAATCCTTGTCTCGTACAGCTCCGATTGCTTTGTCGATGGCCAGTGCACTGATTGATGAAAGTGCGAACACTGACCTTTCAGAAGGGTTGCAGTTAGAACTTGACCGGCTCACTGAGATTTTCTCTACGGCTGATTCACTCGAAGGCTTATCTGCATTGATCGAAGGTCGAAAGCCGAGCTACTCAAATGCATAATCAAGTCCATTGATTTTGCATTATAGCCATCTCCTTAATGAGGGCAGTAACATCAATTGATTCTTCTTGTTCATGTGCGAGTTCGATTCTATTACGAACAGCTTCAACAAACTCATCGTCAGGTTCCGTCTCGAGAATGTCGGCGATGAAATCTGCTAGTGAGGTGCCTTTTCCTTGTTCGATTGCGATTCGGACACGTTGCTTTTCAGCATCATCTTTTGGTTTCCGAACGCTGGTCACAGTACCACCTCTGGCAGATTCAAATGATCGTTATACCAATCTGCCCATTGAATGACTTCTTCATCTGACCATTCGTTCAATGGGCCAGTCATAGAGATGCGTTGAGTCTTTTCTGAGAGCGGTAGCATGGTCGCATTATGTGCGCATTTTACACCAGGGGCACCAAGTACCATCGCCTTCTCAACAATTCCAAGACCGATGGATAAACTACGTGTATCAGTTCCCGACCAATAGGCAGTAAATCCAGGGTGAGTATGGACCCAGAGTCGGAATGGGGCGATACAACCGACCGGTGGTGAGAGTTGGACCTGTCCTGAAGTACCCCAATCGATTGAGATGACGCCTTCTGCATCGATGAGGACTGAAGTTTCAAGACCTGCAAGGTAGGAGATGGCATAGACAACATCCCATCGGCCTTGTTCCGAGGCACGGTGTTGAACATCAAGGAGAACTTCATCATCGATTTGGCGGTGTTTCGCTTTTTCAGTCACTTGCGCCCAAACATCTTCAGTGATGCCGAGTTGTTCTAAAGCAGGAATCAAAATCATGCTTTCACCCCCAAGGATTCATTCTTCAACCTCGGGAATTCAAAGTTCCCGTAAGTGAGGCTACCAATGGATTGAATCGGCCCACTCCTGCCTCGTAGATTTTGAACAAGCCACTGAGCACCAAAGGTGCCAGCAACCGAAAATCCAAATTCAAGGTTACCAATGTCCAATGCTCCCTCGACCTGACAACTCATTGGTTCATGCTCTGGTGTCATTTGTTCAACCAATGAAGAATTAGAATCCGATGAAAGAATCATCCAACCGTCCGCCGAGCAACGTAGGTCAATCCATGGAATCTGAAGGGCGTGAACCAAGCGTCTTGGATGAGGGCGGTCGACACAAACCACAACCAAATCATAGCCTTCAAGCTGTTGTGCGGTTCTCAAATTTTCGTTCTGTGAGGTGATTTCAACATATTCCGTTTTCCCAGCATATCGGTTGAAAAGAGCCGACACTTTGTGCAAACCCACATTTTCTTGAGAGAAGCGTTGATGTCCGAGGTTTGCTGTTTCAACAATGTCGCCATCCATCAGCGTTATTTTTGTTTTCAGCTGTATACGTTCTAATGCGGGTACAACCAGGTCGACAAGGTTGGTACCGATGCCGCCGGCACCGACGATAAGCACTTTTTTTAGCAGTGGTTCTTCTTTCACAGAGTCTTAACAATTCTACAATACATAAAGCCGCGAATCTCAAAGTAGCAACATTCGCTCAAGTGCAGCAATTTGAACTTCAAGTGTAAAATGTTGCTCGACATAGGGTCGCCCTACTGTGGCCCATCTCTTTCGTAAAGTAAGATCTTTGGCATCTAAATAGGCTGCTTTCCAAGCACTGAGGTCATGGCGTGCGAGAAGTCGTCCCGATTCGACAGGAGCCATCGTGCATGCAAATCCCCCTTCATCGACCATGAGTGCGGGAACACCGATGGCCATGGCTTCAATTGGTGTGAGTCCAAACGGTTCGTGGTGAGCATGACTCACCATTGCTCGTGCTCCTCGAATTAAGCCACACAACTGAGTTTGAGAAAGGCGCGGCATACACTGAACTTCAACTCCAATTCTCTTTCCTTCAGCTACAAGAGCGGCTTTATCAGATTCATCACCACCACCAACTTGAACCAAAGCAAGTTGAGTATTGGCCAAGGATTGCAACGTTTGCCATGTTCCCTTCACATGAGATATACGGCCTACGGTGACGACATAGTGTTCAGGGATTCCCCTCATGTCATCCAGAGCATCACCTTCTTGTTTCGATGGTCGTTCTGGCCAAAGGTCCCAGTCGATAACATGCATAATGTGGGTGGCTTCAAGCGGACAACCGTTGTTATCGCGTTTGGGCGGTTGGCCATTTTCTTTTGAAGTATCACATGCTAAACCATAGACGGTATTGAGTCGTTTTTGAATCCACATCGAATTTCCCGAAATAGAAGATTTTGGCCGTCGAATGAGTTTTTTGACATACGCTCTATCACGCTTACGTTGACGCGTGAACAACATTTTTGTCAGCCACAATGGTCGCTTTGGAGTACCATCAATATGGCGATGAAGTACATCTTCATACAGCCACCGTGGAGGTTCTAAGCAGTGATAATGCACGGGGAGATGGGCGGGAATGAAGGGCAGAAGTTCAAGTGAACCACGACAGACGGAGATGTGAACAGCATCAAATTCATCCCAAGGGATATCCATTTCCCTCCACATCTTTTCAGCCGAAGTACTTGCTTTTGCCATGAGTTCGGCAACGGCACCGTTCGCCCACTGGATTGGGGACTCAGGCAAAATGAGTCGTACAGATGCATCATCGAGCAATGTTTCGGCATCTTCTGTGAAATCGAGACTCGCCAAACTTACCTCCCAGCGTTCAGAGGTTGCTCGAATGAGTTGGAGCAGTTCACGCTCAGCACCGCCCAGTGAGGCGAATGAACCGCGAACTACGAGGACGCGTAGACCGCTCTTCTCTCCATCCTTCGAAGCAGCCATGGAACCGGACAGCCGGCGACTCACCTTCAAATCCTCCCTTGAGCGGTTGAATTGTGATACAGTTTGGATATACGAGCACGCGACCGATTCAAAAAGGGAGGTGCCTACGGCAAGTCATGAGCGGAAAGACAGCCATGGTTACCGGCATCACTGGTCAAGACGGTTCCTACCTCGCAGAATTATTGTTAGAAAAGGGCTACACGGTCTATGGTTTGGTTCGCCGAGTATCTCAACCAACCTCGGGTCGAAGCCTCATTAATCACTTACTGACTCATGAAAATTTCAATTTGGTCAATGGAGACCTTGCTGACCAAAACTCCATCGATAATGCGGTGGCTATGTCACAACCCGATGAATTTTATAACCTCGGTGCCATGTCATTTGTTCCAGAATCTTGGCGCTCCCCAATGATGACTGCAGATATCACTGGTTTGGGTGCACTTCGTTGCCTTGAAGCTATTCGAAAGCATGCTCCGAAATGTCGTTTCTACCAAGCAGGTTCATCTGAGCAATACGGTAAAGTCCGAGACGTCCCTCAAACTGAAAATACGCCTTTCCATCCACGTTCTCCGTATGGATGTGCTAAAGTGTTCGCTTTCGAGATTACTCGTAACTACCGTGAATCCTACGACATGTTTGCTTGTACTGGTATTCTTTTCAATCACGAAAGCCCACGCCGTGGTCTTGAATTTGTGACTCGTAAGGTCACCATGACTGCTGCACGTATCGCTCATGGGTTCGATGAATGCCTTTGGATTGGCAATGTTGATGCCAAGCGAGATTGGGGCTTTGCTGGAGATTATGTCGAAATGCAATGGCGCATGCTGCAGCAAGACACTCCTGAAGACTTCGTTGTTGCTACAGGTCGAACACACAGTGTTCGAGACATGATTACACTCGGTTTCTCACATGTAGGTATGAATCTTACATGGTCGGGTGAAGGTGTCGATACCATCGCAACCGATCAAAACGGAAATATTCGAGTTCGTACCAATCCCAAATTCTTCCGCCCTGCTGAAGTAGACTTGTTGATTGGAGACCCTGCCCTTGCTGAAAAAGAACTTGGCTGGGTTCCAGGAACCACTTTTGAACAATTGGTTCAGATGATGGTTGATTCAGACATGTCTCTTGTTCAGGAAGCAGTCAATGGAGGCTATGCGCCCCCAATCCCACCAGAGTGATTCGGAGGCCATTCAATGGCTCAACAAAACCCAATTCTCTACTCATTTCGTCGTTGCCCCTATGCAATGCGAGATCGAATGTCAATTGTTCGAATGGAATATGAAGTTGAACATCGAGAAGTTATTTTACGAGACCGCCCAGAACACATGATGGAAATCTCTCCGAAAGGAACCGTTCCGATCCTTCTTCTTCAGGATGGAACCGTGATTGAAGAGAGTCTTGAGATCATGCAACATGTACTCAGCTGGCGATTGAGTGAAACTGAGACTCATTGGGTTTCGCGTAACGATGATGAATTCAAGTTCCATTTGGACCGATATAAGTATCCGAACCGTTACGATGATATTGATGAGATTGAACAACGTACTGCAGCTTCAAAGTACCTCCTTGACCTCGACACTCTTCTTGGACAAGATGAAGAGATTTCCATTAATCTCAACGATGCGTTATTCCCTTTTGTCCGACAATTTGCGAACCATGACCGAGTTTGGTTCGATGCACAAGACTGGAGCAATGTTCACTCATGGCTTGCAGATAACCTCGAAAGCGAGTCTTTCAAAGCATGTATGAAGAAGCACAAGCAGTGGGTTGAGACAATCAATAAGTGAAATAACTGGAAGTGTACTATATGCCCGAAATATTTCCATCCATCACCGGAAAAAACCTCAACAAAGAAAAACTGACCATTCCTGATGATTATAATGAGAAGAATCTCCTTGTCATCGTTGCGTTTCAACAGTGGCAACAGGGAGTGGTCGATGAGGCCATTGCCATTCTTGAAGCAAGTAACCTAGACCACAACCTTTCAATCCTTGAAATTCCGGTGATTCAACGTTCAACGAGGTTTCGCCAGATTCGCCTTGATACATTGATGAGAGTCGCTATCCGAGACCGTCGAGTTCGACAAAGAACGGTCACGGTTTACATTGATAAACAAGCATTCAGAGATCAACTGAACATACCGAATGATGACTCTATCCATTGGTTTCTGATTGACCACGTCAGTAAAAAAATCCTCCTGAGAGGAAAGGATACGGTCTCTCCCGAAGAGATTACTCAAATTGTGTCATATTCGAAGAAGATGGATTAGAGACGATTTCGAAATTAGAGGGCCCCCACTGATGAGATGGGTAAGCAAAGGGTAGGCAGTGTACGGTCCGACTGAACACCCATTGTACTCTTCCATAATGTCTTGACGGGTTTGGAAGAACCCTTACGACTTCGTGGAAATGATATATCGGTTTTCTGTATCCTGTTAAGATTCA